>Ga0247829_10000534_pt1 | contig 14848 bp, 14 predicted proteins | sample 12C_Control_Day4_FD_207765 | JGI IMG/M metagenome (GOLD analysis project Ga0247829, IMG submission 207765) | Soil microbial communities from agricultural site in Penn Yan, New York, United States - 12C_Control_Day4 | ecosystem: Environmental > Terrestrial > Soil > Agricultural land | place... | reverse complement strand
GTTGCCCGACACGCGATTGGACGGATCGATCGCGCGCGGCGGCGGCCACGGTCCGAGCGCCGCGATGCGCGCGACCTCGACGTCGCCGAACGCCACAGGCGCCGGCTGCGCGAACGCGAGCGCGGGAACTAGGCACGAAACGAGGATGCAGATCCTCATTGCAGCTCGACGGCCGTGGCGATGCGCTCGGTCGTGCCGCCGGTCACGACCTCGAACGCGATCTCCCAGCGGCCGCTCATGTGGAACAGCATCCCTTCCGCGCGATAGCGGCCGGGCCCCTTCGCGACGATCGTCGGCTTGTAATTCATGCCGTGGCGATGCTCGGGCATGCTCGCGTCGACGCGCACCGTGCGCGGCATGGGCGCCTTGCCGAGCGGGCAGACCGTGAGGTCGATCGCGAAGTGCTCGCTTGTCTTGATCGGCGCAGGCGCCGTCTTGAAGGCGATCGTGTAATGCGCGCCATTCGCGAGCTTGTCGCCCGGATTGCCACACGCGTGCGCCACGCCGCACATCGCAGCTACGGTTGCCGCGAGGACGCGGATCATTGCGCGAGGGGCGGCTTCCAGAACGAGAAAAGCGCCTCGCCGTTGCGCCAGCCGATGCGCTCGGCCAAGGGCGGTGGCAGGTCGGCGAGCCACGCACGCGACCAGTTCGCATGCTCGACGATGTAGTGCCAGCGCTCGGGGGTGAACGTGTCGGTACCCACCGTGAAGCGGTCCGGAAACTCGGTGAACAGTGCCCGCCACTCGGCCGGAACCTTGCCGCCCCCGCCGTGCTCGGTGCGGAAGGCGAGATCGCACCACAGGTTCTTGTGCTTGCGCAGCATGTCGCGCACGGCGTCGGCGCGATCGAAGCCCGAGTGCGCCCACAGCACGCGCGCGGCGGGGTCCTGCCGGTAAATGCGCTCGATCGCGTCGACGTCGGAGTGCGCGTGGAGCACGAGCTTGTGCTCGCGCGCGAGCGCGATCATACGCCGCGGCACCGGAAGGTCCGCGTCGGCGCCGTAGAGGTGGAATTCGCCGATCGCCGCGTAGCGGCTGCGGCGCAGGCGCTCCTCGAGGAACGCCGCGACGGTGTCGTCGCGCACCCAGGTGCTGATGTCGCCGCGTGTGCGGTAGGGTCGCAGCGAAGGAATGACCAGCTCCGGCGCCGCTTCGACCAGGCGCTGCGTGCCCTCGTCGCCGGAGCTCGAGACGAGTGCGCGGCGCAGGCCTGCTTTACGCAGGATCGCGATGGCATCGGCCGGCGGCAAATTCGCCCACGCGTCGTGGCTGTAATGCACGTGCGCATCGAAGATCGGCAGCTCGGCGGCGGCGGCGATCGGGAGGAGGAGAAGCAGCGCGGCGAGTCGTGGCGGCATTGCAGTATCTTCGTGCTTTAATCCGCGCATGCCAAGCCCGGACGAGGGCCTCCGCTGCCCATGGTGCGGCGAGGATCCGCTCTACGTCGCATACCACGACAGCGAATGGGGGTTTCCCGTCGCCGACGATCGTCGCCTGTTCGAGAAGATTTGCCTCGAAGGGTTCCAGTCGGGTCTCGCGTGGATCACGATCCTGCGCAAGCGCGAGTCGTTCCGGGAGGCGTTTCGCGGGTTCGACTTCGAGCGTGTCGCGCGCATGGGCGAGCGCGACGTGCAGAAACTGCTCGGCAATGCCGCCATCGTGCGACATCGCGGCAAGATCGAGTCGACGATCAACAACGCAAAGCGGGCACGCGAGCTTGCAAGCGAGCACGGGTCGCTCGCCGCGTACTTCTGGCGCTACGAGCCGGGGAAGTCGACCCGGCCGAAGCGCCTGACGATGGACGTGCTCGCAGCCATGCCGACCTCGCCCGAGTCCGTGGCGCTCGCCAAGGACCTCAAGAAGCGCGGCTGGAGCTTCGTCGGGCCGACCACGGTTTACGCCTTCATGCAGGCGATGGGTCTCGTCAACGATCACCTGCATGGATGCGCCACGCGCAAGACAGTCGACAAAGCCCGCGCCGCGTTCGTGGTTCCCTAGCGCGCTCGCTCGACCGCCGGGGGCCGGCGCACGCGAAGGTGTGGTCGACAAGACCCGTCACAAGCGCGCAATACCCGAGGCCGATGCTTGTCGGTGTCCGGATGGCACGAGCGTAAATTTGCGCCGGCCCGCACGTAGAAACGACCGCTTGTCGCGGCGCCAGGCATCCCCGCCCGAAGGGAGCGGCGATGGCGCGTCTCTTGCTAAAGTGTCCAACGATGACGAGCCGACCTCTCACGACGAGCAATGCCGGTGGCGCCATGGTGGCGCTGGCGGGCGTCACCGCACTCGCCGGGTTGTGGCGCTGGGGGCAGCTCCTGCAATACATGCGCATCGGCGAGGCCCTCGCCGACCACGCCATTCCGTTCGAGCGAAAGACCATGCCGCACGCGCCGGCGGTCCTGGTCGTGGGCGACAGCACCGGGGTGGGCACAGGCGCGACGACGCCCGGCGATTCGATTGCGGGCCTGCTCGGGGCCGCGTTCCCGCACGTCTCCGTCGTGAACCGCGCCGCCAACGGCGCACGTACGCTCGACGTGATCATGCAGCTTGCAGGCACCGGTCCGGGCCGCTACGACCTCGTGCTGGTGCACGCCGGCGGCAACGACGTGCTGCGCCGCACACACTTGCGCTCTCTCGGACCGCAGGTGGACGCGCTCATGCGACTCGCGCGCAAGCTTTCGTCCAACGTGATCGTGACCACCATTCCGAACCTCGGCCTCCTGCCGTTGTTCTTTCCGCCTCTGTCGTGGATGATGTCGCGGCGCGCGCGCCAGCTGTGCGCGCTGTACGCGGAGTCGGCGCGCCAGCACGGCGCCCACTACCTCGACTTCTTCCACGAGCGCGGCGCCTGCCCGCTCACGAGCGACCCGCAACGTTACTTCGCGCGCGACGGCCTGCACCCTTCGAACGATTGCTACAAGTACGTGTTCGACGCGATCATGAAATCCACGCCGCTCGCCGCACGTTTGACAAGGCCCCGGCTGCGGCCCGTACGCACGGCCTGAACCGCGACCTTCCACGTAGTGTCCGCGGATGCCCCCGCGCTCGCTGAATTGATACGATGTCGCCTTTCGGTACGCAGCGACATCGATGCCTCTCGATCCCACTGCCGTCGCCACGCTCTCGCGCGTCACGACGGCCACGATCACCACCATCCTGCTCAAGAAGGGCCTCCGCAACGTGTGGATGCGCGGAACGCGGCCCTTGTCGCCCGGCCATCCGCGCATCGTAGGGCCTGCGTTCACGCTCCGCTTCGTTCCTGCCCGCGAGGACCTGGCGACGCCCGCGTCCTGGTCGAATCCGATCTCGACACGCTCGGCGATCGAGGCAATGCCGCCGGGTTGCGTCGCCGTCGTGGACGCGATGGGCATCACCGATGCGGGCATCTTCGGGGACATTCTCTGTGCGCGCATGGCCAAGCGCGGCGTCGCCGCGCTGGTCACGGACGGCGTCGTGCGCGACGTGGCGGGCGTTCGCGGAACGGGGCTGCCCGTGTGGTGCCAGGGCACGGCCGCGCCGCCGTCGGTCGCCGGCCTCACGTTCGTCGCCTGGGACCAGCCGATCGGCTGCGGCGGCGTCGCCGTGTTCCCCAACGACGTCGTGGTCGTCGACGACGACGGCGCAGTGCTCATTCCCGCGGCGATCCTCGATCAAGTGGTTGCGGATGCGATCGAGCAGGAGCGCCTCGAGGAGTGGATCATGGGCGAAGTCGCGCACGGTGCGGCGCTGCCGGGCCTGTATCCGCCGAACGCCGAAAATTTGGCCCGATACGAGAAAACGAAGAAATGAAGCTCTCCTCCGACGCACGCGGCGTCTACGTCATCGCGCCAACGCCGTTCCACCCCGACGGCCGCATCGACGAATCGTCCATCGATCGCATGACCGACTTCTTCGTCGAGTCCGGCGTCGACGGCATCACCGTGCTGGGACAGCTCGGCGAAGCGCCCAAGATGACGCATCGCGAATCCGTCGGCATCGTCTCGCGCGTTGCCAGGCGCGTGAAGGTGCCCATCATCGTCGGGGTGTCGGCGCCGGGCTTCGCCCCGATGCGCGAGCTCACGCAGGATGCGATGGAGGCGGGCGCCGCCGGCGTGATGATTGCCCCGCCCAACACGCTTCGCACAGACGACTCGATCGTCGCGTATTACAAGCAGGCTTCGGAGGCGATCGGTGCCGACGTTCCGTTCGTCATACAGGACTATCCGCTCACCTTCTCGGTGCAGATGACGCCCGCGGTCATCCGGCGAATCGCGCAGGACAACCCGTCGTGCGTGATGCTGAAGCACGAGGACTGGCCGGGACTCGAGAAGATTTCGCAGCTGCGCACCTGGGAACGGGAAGGCGCGATGCGTCATCTCGCCATCCTGATCGGCAACAACGCGCTATTCCTCGACTTCGAGATGGAGCGCGGCGCGGACGGCGCGAACACGGGCTACTGCTTCCCGGACATGCTCGTCGACGTCGTGCGCCTTTCGGTCGAAGGCAAGCGCGACGAGGCGCACGACCTCTTCGACGCGCATCTGCCGCTCATTCGCTACGAGCAGCAACCCGGACCCGGCCTCGCCGTGCGCAAATACGTGCTCATGCGCCGCGGGATCATCGCCTCGGACACGATGCGGGCGCCGCGCGCGCCTTTGACGAACGCCGCGCGCGCCGAAGTCGACTATATGCTCGCGCGCCTTGCCAAGAAGGACCCGAGAGCGAGGATCGCATGAGCCTGGGTGACACCGGATTCGCGGGATCGATCCCGCAGATCTACGAGCAATATCTCGTACCGCTCATCTTCGCGCCGTACGCCGTCGACATCGCATCGCGCGTGGAGGCGCTTCGGCCGGGGCGCGTGCTCGAGATTGCGGCAGGCACGGGCGTTGTCACGCGCGAGCTCGCGCGCACGTTGCCCGCCAGCACGACGATCGTCGCGACGGATCTCAACCAGCCGATGCTCGACCAGGCGATTGCGCGCGGAACGTCACGGCCGGTCGAGTTCCGGGCGGCGGACGCCATGCACCTGCCGTTCGACGATGCATCCTTCGACGCGGTCGTGTGCCAGTTCGGCGTGATGTTCTTTCCCGACAAGCCCGCGGCATTGCAGGAGGCGCGGCGCGTGCTCCGTCCCGGCGGCGCGTTCGTGTTCAATGCGTGGGATCGGATCGAGTGCAACGAATTCCCGCTCGCTGTGACGGACGCGCTCGCTGACGTGTTTCCGGCCGACCCTCCGCGTTTCATGGCGCGCGTGCCGCACGGGTATCACGACGCCGCCGTCATCGCGCGCGATGTGACACTTGGCGGCTTTGCGTCGCACGCACTCGACACAGTCCCGGCGCGCGCCCGCGCGGAATCAGCGCGCGTTCCCGCGATCGCGTTCTGCCAGGGCACGCCCGTGCGTAACGAAATCGAGTCGCGCGATGCGTCGAAGCTCGCGTCGGCGACCGACGCCGCGGCACGCATGATCGCGGATCGCTTTGGCTCCGGCGCCGTCGAGGGCGCCATCCAGGCGCACGTGATCGTCGCGCGCCTATAGACCTACCGCGAACAGCGTCGCGTTGTTGATCGCGTAGACCTTGCCGTCGGCGCCGATCGCCGTCGGCGTGTACGACTCCGCGTAGCCGTTGTTGAAGCGGATGTTCTGCGTCAGCGCGTTCGACGGCAAGTGCCAGCGGTAAAGGCGGCCGTCCTCGCTGTTCACCAGCACGGAGCTCGTTGCGGCGTCCACCGCGACCGTGTTCACGCACCATTCGCGCACCGAGCCTGCGAAGGCCGTCGGTTGCGGCGTCGGTCCGAGGATCGTGAGCACCTCGCGCATCACCGGAACGAGCGGCGAAATGGTGTCGGGCTGCGAGGTCGACGGATCGAGGATCGCCATCTGGTTGCGCCCGTTGCCCGAGCCGACGCCCGCGTAGTTGTTGTACTTGGACACGAGGAGGTAGCTCGACGGCCCCGTGTACTGGGGGACCATCGACGCCGGTGCGACGGACACCGTCTGGTCCCAGCCGAACGATCCGGCCACCTTGGTGACACTCAGGTCCGCGTTGTAGTGCAAGAGCCATCCGCGAAAATTGTGTGCAGGGGTGTTCGACTCGAGCACGCCGTAGTAGACGTCGCCGTCCGGGCCGACGGTCGGCGACGCGCTTCCGTTGTCGCTCACCCAGGCGAGCTGGCCGGTCGCGGGATCGCGCAGCGCCACGCTGCTCCGCGTCGCGAGCGTTTGCGCATCGAGAGCCAGCAGCATGCCGGAGGGACGTTCGCCCGCGGGCGGCGAATTCGTGACGACGGCGTACACCGTCGACAGGTCGTTGCTGAGCGCGGGTGCGCTGTTCATCGCCGGCTTGGCCACCTGCGGATCGCTGGCCGCGGTACGCGCGCCCACCCACGTCGCCGAGCCGTCGGCCGACACGCGGGCAATGCCGCTCGCAAGGTTGAGCGGCGTGGCACCCGTCACGATGAAGCCGAAATACACGTTGCCCGCGTGTCGACGCTGAGCGGCGTGCTGATGATCACCGATGCGTCGTACGCGGCGCGCGCTGCGTCGTAGGCTTCGTTGCCGTAGAAGGCGATCGTTTGCACCGCGCCGCCGGCCGCGTCGGCGTTGTCGCGGAAGAAGAGCTTGCCGCCCGCGCCGGGCCAGTACACGCGGTTGCCCTGCGTGACCGCGATGTTGTAGCTCGGCGTCCAGTCGTGCGCAGGCAGCACGTAATCGGTCTCGGCAGACCAGAGGAGCGCACCCGTTGCTCCCGAGCGCGCGTCGACGCGGAAGCCGCCATCGCGATTGAGCTTCACCGGGACCAGCACGGTGTTCTGTGCCGTGATCACGGGCGAGCCGTAGTGAATGTGCAGGACGTTGTTCGCAAGATACGGCGGCACGAGATCGACGGGCGTCTGCCATACGATGCGTGCGAGGCTCTGCGTCGCGATGCCGCTTTGCGCGCCGTGCTGCACGTCGCGTCCGAAGTTCGACCACGCGGGGCCCGTGACCACGACGGGCGGCGGAACGACGCTGTTGCCGCCGTCGCCGCCGCCACCGCCGCCGCACGCGGCAACCAGCAGTGACGCGAGAAAGGCGGCGACGATCGATGCCTTTTTCATAGCGTCGCGAGATCCGGGCCGCCGGGCGGTCCGAACCATGACTTCGAGAACGCGCGGTGCGCGGCCTTTTCAGCTGCGGCGTCGCCCTTGCGCTTGTACGTCGCGGCGAGTCCGGCGAGCGCCCATCCGTTGTTGCGCACGCGCGCAAGCGATTCGCGGAACGCCTTTTCCGCGCCGTCGAGCTTGCCCTGGCGCAAGAGCACGCCGCCGAGCGATTGGCGGACGGGGTAGTACCAATACGGAGGTTCCATGTACGCGAGTGTATCCTCGATGAACACCGCGTCCTCGTAGGCTTTGGCGGCTGCGGCAAGGTCGCCCTTGGCGTCGGCGAGCCGGCCCGTCGCCACCAGCCGCGCGGTCTGCACGATCTCCTTCGCGGGAACGCCCCACTCGGCGAACGGCTTCCAGGGAGCACTCTGCTCGATCCGCGCGAGTGCGTCGATCTCGCCTTTCGCCGAGGCGTGATCGCCCTTGCGCACGAATGCCGTCGCGCGTGCGTAGCGGTACATCGCGTCGACGACGACGAGGTCGGAGGGCGGTGCGGGCAGGGCGAGAATCGTCGCGGGATCCGAGAACCGCGCGTGCGTCGTGTAAGGCGCGGCCTTGACGGGCTGCATGATCGCGAACTGGCGCACGAGGTCGACAGGCATCGAGGCGTCGAGCTTGGCGGCCGCGCCGAGCGCCGTCCTGGCTTCGCCGCCCATCTGCGCCGACACCATGAGGAAATGGATGTTGTGCGGGTAGTACGCCGCTTTGTACAACGGGTCGGACGGTGACGTGCGGAAATAGCGCTCGTCGACGCCGATCGCCTTGCGGTTGGCGTCGAGCGACTCGCGGTACAAGCCCACGCGATAGTAGATGTGCGCGGGCATGTGCACGATGTGACCGGCGCCCGGCATCTGCGCGGCCAGGCGACTGGCATAGGGCAGCGCGCGCTCGGGGCGCGTGGACGCCTCGACCGCGTGAATGTAGAGGTGGATCGCGCCCGGGTGCGAAGGATCGCGCGCGAGCACGTTCTCGAGCGTCTCGACGATCGCGGCGCCGTTGCCTTTCGGCTTCTCGCCGCCGCCTTCCCAGTAGTCCCACGGCTGCGCGTCCATCATCGCCTCGGCGTACAGCGTGAGGACCGTGTCTTCCGGATAGGTCTTTGCGACCTCGGCCATCGCCTGCGCGTAGGCCGCATCGAGCTTCGATCGCGGAGCCGAAGGATCCGCGGAGTAACGCGTGGAGAGCGCCTCGATCAACGCGCGATCGCGCGAGGGGGCCGACTTCGCGAGCGCCATCGCCTTTTCGAGCGCCGCCAGCGCGGGCGCGTTGGCTTCGGGCATCATCGGCACGTTGACGTTCGGACCGAGCACGAGCGCCTCGCCCCAGTAGCAAAGCGCGCACGCGGGATCGATCTTCTGCGCTTCGCGAAATGCGCGTTGCGCTTCGGCATGGTTGAACGCGAAGGACAAGCGAACGCCCTGGTCGAACCATTGCTGCGCGCGGCCGCTTTGCGTGCCTGCCTTGAAGCGCAGCGTGCCGAGATTCGGATAGAGCTTCGGTGCTTCGCTCATCGCGGGCACCGGCGCGACCGGCTGGAACGGCGTGGTCTCGGTCTTCGCGAGGATGAGGGCGCGCAGCACGGCTGGTTGGCGGCTGGATGGCGGGCCGCACATCGCGCCGCCTTCGAGAAGCGGATCGAATGGGCCGTTCCCCTGGGTCATGCCAGGCGCGACGACTGCCGCTGCGGCGATCGCGCAAGCGAGCCTCATCTTCATGCAACCCTCCGTTGCGAATGCGTAGAATAGCGCCATGCGTCTTGGGATTGCATTCGCTCTCGCTTGCGTCGCTCTTTCGGCCGGTGCGGCCACGCCCGCGCAGGAGAAGACGTTCGTCGACACGTATCGCAAGGCTTACGAGGCGAAGGACGAAAAGACGCTTGCCTCCCTGCTCTACACCAACGGCGCCGACCCTGCCGCCGTCGCGTTCTACAAGATGATGATGTCGGCGGAGGCGGGCGCGAAGATGACGTCGATCGGCCTGGTCGAGATCACGGCCGATGACCACAAGCGCATCGAGTCGATGCAGTCGCCGGACGGCAAGCCCGCGAAGCTCGTGCTGCCACCCGCGAAAAAGCTCGTGATCAAGTCCGAGACCAGGAATGCGAACGGCTCGCAGTCCGGCAGCAGCGAGATCTTCGTCGGCGAGGCCGACGGCAAGCTCTACATCCTGGTTCCCGCTGCGTCGCGCTAGCGGACGCGGCGCCCGCGCGCGAACGCTCCGCGCGCATCCTTGGCATCGGCATCGCCCCCCGTGGTTTCGGTGAGCGAGAACGTCGCGGCATCCGCATCGATCGCAACCGCTTTCACATACAGTGGCCGCGCTCCGTTGTCGGTCTCGACGCCGCACCAGTACACGCGGGAGCGGTCCTTCGCGTAATGCAGATCGAGCACGACGAAACTCGAAGGCTCGCTGCCGGCGATCGGCGTCATGAAGCAATACGCCGTCGCGCTGTCGCGGGCGAACCCATAGTCGAGCAACGCGAACGAGACCGCGTCCTTCACGCCATGCCGTACGCCCTCGTAGTACACGTGCGTCGCGTCGCGCGCGTAGGCGCGATCGATGTAGCGGAAAGTCGCAGCGTCCGCGCCTGAAATGACCGCGACGCGCGGGTGCGCGATCGAGAAATATTCCTTGCCTTCGCGATACGTGTCCGCGTAGTACACGCGATGCCGGTCCTTCGCGTAGTGATCGGACAGCGGCGCGAAGGTCGAGGCATCCGCGCCGTGGATCACGGCTTCGCGGTAGCGCCAGACATTGCCGTCGCGCTGAAACGGCGACGGCGACTTTTCGCAAGCCGCGAGCGCGATCGCGAAGAGCAGCACGTAGCGGACCAAGGCGCGTGCTAAGTACTACTCGAACACTTCGTAGAATCCGAGCCTGCGTTGCAGCGGCGCGTCGTCGACGATGAAGACGCAAGCGGGCGACTTCGACGATCCGTTGGCGATGCGGATCTCCGCGTGCGTGGGCGCCGCGAACGTGTCGCATTCGACGAACGCCATGTCGATACCGTCGACCGTCGCCGTGCCTTGGCCCTCCACCGCGTGGAATACGCTCGAGGCCGAGCGCTTCGGCAGCCGCAGCACTTCGCCGGGCCGGAGCATGAGCGCGGAAAAGCCGAGCGTGTTCATGCACTCGCGGCCGGTCTCCGGATTGACGTATGCAAGGTGCACGCTTCGGTCTTGCGGCGTGATCGAGGCGAGCTCGGACAGCGTCTGGCGGACGTCGCGCCATGGGAATCGCAGGAGGGGATACTCGGCGCGCGTGCGATCGAGCGATTCATACGGTACGACGCCTCCCTGGCGGAAGCGCATCGTCGACCCATTGTTAGGATCGTCGATGGGTTGCGGCGCGCCTTCGATCGCATACGATGCTTCGAGGTAGTAGACGAGCGGGAGATCGAGCGCGTCGAGCCAGATGACAGGTCCGGTGCCTTCGTGACCGTGCTCGTGCCACAGCTTCGGCGGGGTGAGGATGAGGTCGCCGCGGTCCATCGGAAGCTTTTCGCCTTGCACGAGCGTATAGCCGCCCTTGCCCTCGACCACGAACCGTACGGCCATCGGTGTGTGGCGATGATTGGGCGCGGTTTCACCCGGCAGGATCAGCTGCATGCCGATATAGATCGACGGCGTCGCCTGCATGTTCTCGAGCCCGAGTCCCGGGTTGCACAGCACGAGCACGCGGCGCTCGGCCTTCTCGATCGGTGCGAGCTCGCCCGCGCGCAGGAGATTCGGTCGCACGTCCGCATACTTCCAGAGCGTGGGCCGGGTGCGGCGCGAAGGCTTGCCGTACGGCAGCACGCTTCGCAGCGCCGGCCACAACGGCAGCAGGTTGCGGCTGACGAGGCCGTTGTAATACTCGGCCGGCAGGTCGGCGACGGTGCCAAGCGCGGTGCTCATGAGGGGCCTCTTGCTACGAAGTGCGGCCCCCATTATCCCGCGCCTGCTCCCTCCAGGGACGCCGGCGAGAGGCTACGCGCGAGGCTCGCCCCGGTCGTTGACGGTGATCGTTGCTCCCGGCGCGAAGGAGAGCTGCGCCCGGTGGATCTGGCCGCGGAAGTTGTAGGTCACGTCCCAGTACGCGACGTGCGCACTGCCGGGAACCGTCTGGCACCGCTGCACGTTCTGGGTATACGTCTGCGACCCGCGGTTGACGTTCGCGCCTACCGCCGCGCCGCCGACGGCGCCGACCGCAGTGGCCACGTCGTTGCCGCGCCCGCTGCCGATCTGGTGTCCGAGCACGCCACCTACGACGCCGCCGATGATCGCGCCGGGGATGTTGGGCTGCGAGGAGGTCGTGACCTGCTGCGGTTCCATCCAGCAGCGCTGTTCCGGCGGCCCCGTCACGGCGCGCACCGCGACTACGTTGGCCTGGTACAGTCGCTCGCCGCCGCGCGGATAGTAGGGGTAGGGGCCGGGCGCCGGCGGGGGCGCATACGCGTATTGACGGCCGCCCGAGACGCGGCGCAGCGACGAGATGCGGTTGCCAAGCCCCATGGCCGCGAGCGTCGGGTACTGGCCAGGCCGCAGGACGATGCAGCGGCCGCGGAATTCCGAGTCTTCGCAGACCTCCCACGTTCCCCGGTCGACGATTGCCGACGACGCGCGGTCGTTGAAGCCGGTGCGGTCGAGGTTATGCATTGTCTGGTCTGCCGAGAACGAGCGTCCGGAGAAACGTTCCTGCGAATACAGCGTGACTTGCGCGGACACAGCGCCGGCGGCAAACGCGGCGACGACGGCGACGAGGGCCTGGCTTTTCATGGGAACCTTGACGGGGTTGACGTGGCACTTGAACGTGGCAGCGGGCCGGGGCGTTGACCGGTCCCCTCCGGGCATCGATTTTGCTCAAGATGGGGGGACTTCTGGAGTTCGGAATGTTCTATCGCGTTGTTATGCAAGGCCGGACGCTGGGCGGCGCGGACTCCGCGGTCGTCAAGCGCGAGTTCGTCAGGGTGACGGGACTGCCGGTCCGCGTCGCGGATGACATGTTCTCCGGCATGCCCAATGTCATCAAACGCAGGGTCGAGCAGGCCGACGCCGAGCGCATCGCCGCGACGCTGCGCGCGATTGGTGCCGCCGCGACGGTCGAACGCGAGATCGGCACCCCGGACGCCGGGGACGCCACCCACGAAGGGATCGAGATCATCGCCGCGCCGCTCGGCAACGGGCCGCCCACGGTTGCGCCGGGCATGGCGCCACCCGAACCGGCGCCGCCGCCGCGGCAGAAGACTTGGGTCCGCCAGGTGTGCGCCAAGTGGCCCCTTGCGTTTGGCACACTTGCGCTGGTGGGTGCGGTCGCCTACTTCGCGGATGAGGTATCCGGCTGGGTCTCGAGCTTTCGTCCAGCCCCCGTCGCGGCCACGCCGAAGTCCTCGGGACGCGCGGCGTCCGCCGAACCTGCACCGGCCGCCGTTACGCTCAACCCCACGCTGTTGCACGGGCCGTGGCGGTGCGTCGATCAGCGCACCGGGCTTGGCGCGTACTGGAGCTATGCGGTCGACGGTGCGCTCGTCTTTCACGGCGACGTGCTTTCCGATCGGCCGGCGGCGACCGCCGCCAGCGCGGCGACAGGCTGGAAGATCGAGGGCGCCAAGCTCGTGCACAGGCACGCGCAGGGCGAGACCGAGGCCTACAACGTCTCGCAGCTCACGTTGTCGCGGCTGCGTTACGCGGGCGAGCGCGGCCTCGAGATCGAGTGCCGCCGGCCTTGACGGCGAGGTTGGCCCTACTGCTTTAGTCGGTCCGCGGCTTCGATGAGCATCCTGCGCGCCTCCTCGCGGCGGTCCCCGACGAGCTTGCGCTGGTCGAGAATCAGCAAGAGTCCGTCCTGTTCCTTGCGGATCACCCGGCCCTCGCCGGACGTGTCGAGGATCCCGACGACGCGATGCGTGCGCACCGGCTTCGCGAAGCCCTTCACCGTGATCGTGCCGGTCTCCTCGGTGGCCACGTCGTCCTTCACCAGCGCAAACGTCTCGTGCGCGAGCAGGATGCCGCCCAGGTCGGCGTGCTGCTGCAGGCGGGCGGCCAGGTTCACTTCGTTGCCGATGATCGTGTAATCGATCCGATCGGCGCTGCCGAAGTTGCCCACCGTGCAAAAGCCCGTGTTGATGCCGATGCGCAGCTGGAACACGTGCTCCTGGCCGCGCTCGCGCCACTCGGCCTGCAGGTCGCGCATGCGTTGCTGCATTGCGATGGCCATGCGCACGCACGCGACCGCGTCCTCGCGTGCGCCGCGCGTCTGCGGGTCGCCGAAGAACAGCATGATGGCATCGCCGATGAACTTGTCGATCGTCCCGCCGTGCTCGAGGGCGATGGAGGACATCTCGCGCAGGTACTGGTTGAGAAGATTGGTGAGCTCCTCCGACTCGAGCATGTCGGTGGTCTCGGTGAACCCGGCGATGTCCGAGAAGAAGATCGTGAGCTTCTTGCGCTGCGCGACGACCTCGTCCGATTTCTCGCCGCTGAAGATCGACCGGTAGATCTGCGGCGACAGGTATTTCGACAGCTTGCGCGACAGCGACTCCAGCATCTGCGCCTTGTCTGCCGCTTCCCTGGTCGCCGTCTCCGCGCGCACGATGGCCTCGCGCAGCGCCGCCTCGCTGGCCTTGAGCTCGGTGATGTCGCTCATCACCGTGACGGTGCCGCCGTCCGCGGCCCGTCTGCGCGCGATGCGATACACGCGCCCGTCGGGTGTGTGATCCTCGAACGCGACGCTTGTCGGGTTGCGCAGGCTCGCCACGCGTCGCGCGACGTGGGCGTCGACGTCGCCTTCGCCGTAGTAGCCGTTTTCGGCGAGATGACGAAGAAGCGCTGGGTACGGCTTGCCCGGCTCGCGCAGTTCCGCCGGCACGGGATACCACTCGCCGAACCGAGGGTTGCAAATCACGATGTGGAGGTCGGCGTCGGTGTAGACCAACGCGCCCGGCATGCTGTCGAGGGCAGCGTGCAGCACGGCCTCTTTGCGCGCGAGCTCCTCTTCGGCGCGCTTGGCGTCGGTGACCTCCGTGATGACCGTCACGGTGCCGCCGCCTTCGGCGCGCCTGCGCACGATGCGGTACACGCGCCCGTCGGGGGTGCGGTCCTCGAACGGCTCGCCGGTCGGGTCCAGCAGGCTCGCGACACGGCGCGCCACGAGAGCGTCGAGGTCGCCGGCGCCGTAATACCCGTGCTCGGCGAGGTAGCGAAGGAATCCGGGATAGGGTCGGCCGGGATCGAGGAGCTCCTTCGGCACCGGATACATGTCGGCGAAGCGATTGTTGCGCAGGACGATGGTGCCGTCGGCATCGGTGTAGGCGAGCGCGCCCGCCATGTTGTCGAGCGCGACGTGCAGCTCCTTCTCGCGGCGCGCGGCGAGCCGCTCCGCGTCCTTGCGCGCCGTGATGTCCGTGTAGGCAAGCACGAGCCCGTCATGCACGATCGGCGTTGCTTGCACGAACAGCACGCGTCCGTCGGGTGTCGTGTGCTCGCGGGAGAACGGCGAACGCATGAGCTCGAGGCGCGCCATCGCGATCGCCTCGACGTCGCCGTCGCCATAATCGCCGCGGCGTGCGTTGTAGCGGAAAAGGTCGACGAGCTCGGTGCCTGGCTTGACTAGCGCCGGCGGGTACGCGCGCAGCGTGCGGAACGCCTTGTTACTCGCGACGAGCTTGAAGTGGCGGTCGAAGACCGCGAAGCCGAACTCCAGCGTGTCGAGCGCGGCGCGCACGAGCTGCGCGCCGC
>Ga0247829_10000533_pt1 | contig 14849 bp, 14 predicted proteins | sample 12C_Control_Day4_FD_207765 | JGI IMG/M metagenome (GOLD analysis project Ga0247829, IMG submission 207765) | Soil microbial communities from agricultural site in Penn Yan, New York, United States - 12C_Control_Day4 | ecosystem: Environmental > Terrestrial > Soil > Agricultural land | place... | reverse complement strand
ACAAGGGGTCGACTTCCCTGGTCATGACCCAGCGGTGCTTGCCGATCTTGCGGTCGCGAACGAACCCGAGCTTCTCGTAGGTCGACGAGGCACCGTGGAAGAGGAAACCCGCGGGCACCGCGTCGGCGTCCTCCGGGTATCCCTCCACGGTTCCCCCGCCAAGGGCCGCTATGAGGTCCAACGCACCGCCGAGCGCGGCGGTGGCCACACCCTGCCGTCGGTGTCCCTTTCCCACGTAGCAGCACGCGATCCGCCAGTCCGGCGATGTCGTCTGACTCTTCTCGTACGCCGCACGGTTCTTGATCCGCGGCACCTCGTCGGGGGAGCCGAACTGGCACCAGCCGACACACCCCTCGCCGTCGAACACGAGGGCCGCATGGGTTGTTCCCGACCGGACGCGTTCATGCTTGCGTTCGCGGTTGACCTCGCCTTGCGCCGACCTGTCGACGCCCTCAGGGTGGAAGCCGATGCACCAGCAGCCGCCGAAGATCCCGTTGTTGCGCTCCACCAGGGTGGCGAACGCCGTCCAGGTCGATCGATCCAGCGACTTGATCGTGTAACTCGGTTCCTCCACGAACCGCACCCTACCCGCGGGCATCGGGCATTCAAACCGTCGCCTCCTCCCGTCGTCGACACGTTCCGACGCGATCGTGAGCGGTGGGGCGTGAGCGTCGGCGAGGCCGACGGCATACTCGCCGTCTACTCGGCTTGACTCTGTGACTCGCCGAACTGGGATGTCGATCCTCCTGGCGCTGATGGGTATCGCTGCGATCTGGTTCGGCACCCAAACGGCCAGTCCCACGGCACCGACCCGAGCGGCAAGGGAGTTCGTCGCGGTCTGGCTCTCGACGGAACTCCGGATGTTCTGTGGGTCGTCGGCCTTCGCCTCCTGCTCCTGACAGGTTCGAACCCAATGGGACTACCGGCTCCTCCAGCAGAACGCCCTCCGTGCGAGGGCGTTCTGCTTGAGTACCGCATGATCGTCGCCATCTCGGGCGCCGCCTCACACGACCTGCTCGACGCGCGAACCCGAACCCGAGGGGACCGTGCCGCGCGACCGGCCGTCTCTCGCCGCCAACCTACGAGCCCGGCGCGTCGAACGAGGTCCATCGGACGTCGGACGAGATGCGCTTGACCTCGACGAGCGTCGGCGCTCGGTCCTCGGCATGCAGCTCCAGCGCGAGGAGCGCTCCGTCGCTCCCGAAGCACCACACCGCCGACGACCCACCAGACGCCCGTTCGAAACAGTCGGCCACGGCGATCCCGACAGACCGATGCGTGACAGTCACGGGCTCCAGCCCATCGATACCGAGTTCGTCCAGGACCGCTCGGACGCCGGTGACCAACTCGTGGAACGGGAACCCACGGACGAGCCGATCGCCGGCGCGCCGACGGCACCGCTCGTCTCGTCCGTTCGCCCGTGCACACACCGTTGCGCGATCTCCGACGACCGTCGCGCTGATCGTCCGGTTGGCCTCCGTGACCTCGAGCCGCCATCGATCGGGTGGATCCCACACCAATCGTGCGACCCCCGAAGGATCGCACTTCGCCAGCCCGATGGGGATGTCGGCACGATCATCGACGAAGCGGCGGAGACACTGGTGGGCCGACGACGGCAGACCAGGCTGCTGTCGGTCCGTGCGATAGACGACGGTAGCCGCCACATGATGCCATCGGTCGAGCGCCTTCTGGAGGTCGCCGATCGTCACCGTCAGGTTCCGGGGCGAGGGATCAGCCTGCGGAACCGAGGTGGAGGTACAGGCCGTTGCGAGGGCGCCCACCAGCAGCGTCGCTAGGATGGAGGTACGGCCGAGCGTCGCCGCCATGTCACGGGATCCTAACCCAGGTGCCCAGGTCGCGTCTGCCGGAGCACCCGCCGCGGCAGGGTCGCGTCGAGCTCGGCAGGGCGCTCGAAGAACCCGATCCCGAGCCGACTCCCTGAGGATCGCGGACGCCTCGTGTGTCGTTCCCGAATACCCTCAGTACTCGGTTCGCACCATCCAGATCTTCCTCACCCAACTGAGCCTCCCGCGGAAGCCACCTGACGCCGTGACCTTGGCTCCGCGGATCGTGCGCTCCACGACGATACCCTCGCCCCAGTGCCAGTAGCGCCCCTTCCATGCGAAGGAGGCAGGGCCCAGGAACGACTGCTCTCCCGTCAGGCTGGGACGCTTCATCACGTAGCGCAGCACCGCGGTTGCGCCAGATCCGCAGTCGATCGCCACGGCCAGATACCGCCGTCCCACCGCGCAGCCGGCGTCGACGGTCTTGCTCGCGAAGACCCGGCCGAGTCGCTCCCGCGAGATCTTGGCGTCACGACGCACGTGCACGACGTGCACCTTGGCGCAGTACCGGCTGCCGATGATGTACGTGCCGTGGCGGTTCACGCAAACGCGGAAGAGCGCGCCCTCGTCGTCGGTGAGGCGTGATCCGAGCACGTTACCGTCCACGCGCGGATCCCAGACGTATCCGTTCCGTACCCGAGCTCGGAGGACGAGGTCGTCGGCGAAGTTGTACACGGAGAGCGTGGGGTGCGGGACGCTCTCGAAGGCGATGACAGCCGTGTCCGGACGACCCCCGTGAACGTACGGGTAGACCGTCGCCGGGCGGGCCACGGGGTCGCTCAGGCCCGCCGTGGCGTGCGCCGCCGGGACGCCTGCCACCAAGAAGCTCGACGCGACGATCACCAACACGACCCTGGTCATCTTCGCCCTCCCCCCGGCTGCTATGGGTCGTCCATCACCGAACCGATAGCGGCACGCTCGCGAACGGGCTATTTCCTTCCTTTCGTCAGATCGTGCAGAGAACTTGAACGTCGGTCTGTGCGGGCGGCCGATCCTGAACGGGTCCGCCCTCGACCGGCGGAGGTCCACTACTCGGCCTGGGACCCATCCTCTCGGAGGGAGGACTCGACCTCGTCGAGGTGCAGGCCCCGGTGTCTCGCGCGCACGGCATAGATCGGGCTGTCCGGATCGCTCGGCCAGAGCCTGTCGGGGGGCAGGGTCGCCACCCGAGCGTCGGTCTCCTCGGCGATCTGGAGCGCCAGCCGGGCGGCCTCACGCCGCGGGATCGCGTGGATCAGCGCCCGCGAGGCGTCGTTGATCCAGTCCACGTCCTCGGGCTCGGCGTCGGAGGGCGAGAACGGCACGCCTCGCTCGAGCTTATCGGCGAGCGCCAGGACCCGCGCATCCCAGAACGCGATGTGGCCGAACACGGCGGCGACCGTCCAGTACTCGTTCACCGGACGACCGAGCTCGTCCTCCTCCAACCGCTCAACGAGGGCTCGGAGGCGGTCTCGCTCACGCGCGTTCAGGTCGACGTACGAGCGGTCCTCCGGCACCCCATGACGATATCGCGGAGAATGGTTGCGGGGCGGCAACGGCCGTAGGGGCGACGCTATCCTGCGGGCCATGGCGGCCATCGCGCGACTCGACGGGCACGAATGGGAGGCCTTCCGGGACGTGCGTCTCGCGGCGCTCGAGGACGCCCCCGCCGCCTTCGGATCCACGCTCGAAATCGAGCGCGGCCGGGCAGAGGCCCAGTGGCGTGCCCGGCTCGAGGGCCGGACCCAGTTCGTGGCGCGGGAAGGAGACCGGATCGTCGCCACCGTCGGCTGCCGGGATGAGGACGGCGCCGTAGAGCTCGTCTCGATGTGGGTGGCGCCGGAGGCGCGCGGTTCCGGCGTGGCGGACGGGCTCGTCGGCGCGGTCCTCGATGTCGCCCGGGAACGCGGCCACGGGACCGCAGTGCTCTGGGTCGCCGATGGCAATCGAGCGGCCGAACGGCTGTACGAACGGCACGGCTTCGCCCGCACCGGCCACGCGCAGCCGATCGACGATGACGAACCCGCCCGCGGCACGGAGTTCGAGATGCGGCGGGAGGAGCGCTGAGATGCGCTCCGTCGTCCGCCTGCTCGGGTTCGGAGCGCTCGCCCTCGTGGTCGCGGCGGTCGTGCAGAGCGTGCGGCACCCGGCCCGACTGTGGTCGTCCGGGGTGATGGGCCGCGTGCTCGCGTGGGGCGCGGAACCGACCCGCCCTCCGGGCGAGACCGCACCCTAGCGCTTCCCCCCTGCGGCGGCCGCCTGCACGACGTTGCCCTTGGCCTCGAACAGCGCCCGTGCCTGGGCGGCGGCCGCGCCGGCGCTCCCGGCGTCCCCGGCCGCCGCCAGCACGTGCGCGAGGTCGAGCAGCACGTCACCGTGCATGTTCAGGTCGTCCGTGGTCTCCGCGAGCGCGACGGCCTCCCGGCACAGGGCCGCGGCGCCCGCGAGGTCGCCGCGCGAAGCCGCCACCCGCCCGCGCCCGGCACGCACCAGGATGTGGGTCGTGACGTCGTCGTCGGCCGCCGCGGCCGCGGCCTCGTCGATGAACGACTCGGCGTCCTCCTCGCGCCCCTGGGCGATCAGGACGTGCGCGAGCAGAGCCGCGACCGTCGACTGGTACCCCTGCTCCTCGAGCTTCGAGATCCCCTCGTAGCCTTCCCGGAGCTCGCGTTCGGCGGCCGGAAGGTCCCCGGCGAGGCGCTCGACGAAGCCGCGCGTCTCGGACACGAACCAGGCGCGGAGCCACAGGCCGAGGTCCTGCAGGATCGCGGCGGCACGGGCGGCGAGCTCGCGCGCCTCGTCGAACCGCCCCTCCATCGCGCGGAGCGCCGCCAGGGACCGGAGGGCGCGCGCGTCGACGAGCCGCTCTCCCTTGCCCCGGGCCAAGACCGCCTCGCAGCGAGCGACGACCTGGGGCACAGGGTCCGGACCGTAGAGACCGGCGCCCGCGTACTGGCCGAGGAGCTCCGCCTCCTCCCACCGGCTCCCGGCCGCACTCGCGTGTTCGATCGCGCGCTCGAGCGCCGCGCCGGCCTCGGCGTACCGGGCCCGCGTCCAGTGCATGTCCGCCTTCAGCCTCCACGCACGCGCCAGCCCCAGATCGTCGCCGAGCTGCTCGAAGACCGGGATCACCCGTTCGAGCTCGGGAAGCGCGATCTCGGCGCGCCGCTTGGGGTCGGTCGATTCCATCAGCAGCAGCCGCACCATCGTCGCGTGTCCGAGCAGCCCCCGGTCACCCACGATCTCGGCGTTCCTGATCGCCTCGGAGAGCACGTCGTCGGCACGGCTGAGCTCGCCCGCCTCCATCAGCGCCTCGCTGAGATCGGGGAGCAGCGCGGCCCGCGCCCGTACGTCCTCCCCATGCAGCTCGCAGGCCCGCTCTAGCAGCGAGACGGCTGCGTCCACGTCGCCCCGCGCGAGCGCCCGCCGCCCGGCTCGCGAGAGCCGCTCGGCCGCCCGCACGCCGACACGATCGGTGTCAGCGCCGATCAGACCGAGCTCGGTCCGATAGCGGTACGCCTGTTCGAGGTGGTACCCGATCACCTCTTCGAACTCGAGGGTCCGGTCGCCCGCTCGTCCCTCGATCCATCCCGCGAACCGCGCGTGAAGCTCCGCGCGACGCTCCTTGGGGATCGCCTGATAGGACGCGTCCTGGACCAGGATGTGGTGGAAGCGGAACGCGTCCTCCCCCGCCAGGGTCGAGCGTGCCGGCGCGATCAGCCCCTTGCGGACGAGCGTCTGGAGCCGCCCGCCGACGGACGGACGCTCGCCTTCCGGGGATAGGTCTGCCACCGCCCCCCACCAGAACTCCTTGCCGATCACCGCGGCGGTCCCGAGGACGGCCTGCTCGTCGGGGCCTAGGCGGTCGAGCCGGGCGGCGAGGAGCGCCTGGATCGTGGCCGGTACCGCCACCCGGGAGAGGTCGCCTTCCACTCGCCAGCCGTCGTCGCGGCGACGGAGAAGTCCGTCGTCTTCGAGCATCCTGAGCATCTCCTCGACGAACAGCGGGTTTCCCTCGGCCGCGTCGACGATCCGCGCCGAGTCCGCAGCGTCGAGCGGCGAGGACCCGAGGAGATCCGCGATCAGCTCCTCGCTCTCGGGCTGGGTGAGTGGCGCCAGCACGATCATCTCGGCGCCCGTTTCCCTCGACGCCCACCCGGGCCGAAGATCCAGAACCTCGGGGCGCGAGAGGCACAGCAACACGATCGGCGCGTCGCGACACCAGCCGGCGAGGTACTCCACGAGATCCAGGAACGCGGGCTCGGCCCAATGGAGGTCGTCGAGCACCACCACGAGCGGACGCTCGCGCGCGAGCACCTCGAGGAACCGGCGAACCGCCCAGAAGGTCTCCCGCATCGTCGCCGACGTGGTCCCGAACCCGGCCACCGCCGCGAGGCCGTCCGCGATCGCGTCGGCATCGTCGGCACCGCCGAGCGTGTGCCGCATCTTCTCCTTGGCGACCTCGCGCGCGTCGCCCCCGCCGATCCCGCAGGCGTCCTTCACGAGCTCGGCCACCGGCCAGAAGGTGATCCCGTCTCCGTACGCCAGGCACCGGCCGCCTATCACGCGGGCGCGCTCCCCGATCGCCGCCGCGAACTCCTCGACGAGCCGGGACTTCCCGACGCCCGCCGCACCGAGGACCGTGACGAGCACGCAGGCCGGACCCTCCGCGGAGCGGTCGAACGCCGCGTCGAGCTGATGAAGCTCCCGGGCGCGCCCGACGAAGCCCGGCCGCATCCGGTCGGGCGCGGCGGGAGCGGGTTCGACGCCGAGGAGCCGGAACCCTGTCACCGGCTCGGCCTTCCCCTTCAACGTGAGCGCCCGTCCCTCGTCGACGGTCACGGCGCCTCGGACGAGGGCGTAGGTGGAGGCGCCCACCAGGATCTCGCCCGGTCCCGCCGCGGTCTCGAGCCGGGCCGCGACGTTCACCGCATCGCCCACCACCAGCGGCCCGCCGCGCTGCCCCCCGACCACGACCTCACCGGTGTTCACCCCGATCCGCGTCTGGAGCGACACACCCCAGGCGGGCTCGAGCTCGGCGTTCAGCTGGACTAGGGCGTCGCGCATCTCCGAGGCCGCGCGCACGGCACGGAGCGCGTCGTCCTCGTGGAGCTCGGGCACCCCGAAGACCGCCATCACGGCGTCGCCGATGTATTTCTCGACGGAACCGCCGTGGCGTTCGAGCACCGCTCGCATGCGCTCGAAGAAGGTGGTCATCACGCGGCGGACCGACTCCGGGTCGAGGCGCTCGCCGAGCGGGGTCGAGCCGACGACGTCGCAGAAGACGACCGTAAGGGTCTTGCGGGCCTCGCCGGACGAGGGCGCGAGGGGTTGCGGCAACGGCTCGGCGCACGCCATGCAGAACCGAGCGCGGGCCGGGTTCATCTCACCACAGACTGTACAGGCCGGCATCGACCCCGAGTCTAGGTCAGCCCTCCTCGCCTTGCGCCGCCGGACAACCCGGTCGTAGGCTCGGGCGGAACCGTCGCCGACCCAGGCGGCCACGACCACGGGGGGTACCGATGGAGATCAGTCTCGGCTTCGAGCTCGTCGGTGAGGACATGGAGGGGACGCGGGCTGACCTATCGGATGCCGGGCCCGGCGCCCTGTTCGCGATCGACCAGGATACCTTCGAGCCAGCCGACGATGATTTCGGGATGGGCGATCATGCCGGGTGGGTCCACGGGACGGCGGTCCTGACGCACCGCGACCGGCTCGTGTGCCATCTCACGTTCTCGTTCGAGGCCGACCCCGACGACACGATCGTCGTCCACGGCGTCCTGCCGCGCGAGGGCGATGGGATCGGTCCCGGACGACTCGCGGTGACCGGCGGGACCGGGAGGTTCCACAAGGCGGCCGGGACCTTGGCGGTCAGGACCCAGAACCCGAAACGCTTCAGCTTCACCCTCTGACCCGTCCAGCCGAGCAGGCGGCCCGTTGCCGCTACGCCACCTGGAACGAGCGCTTCGCCAGGCCCATGAAGAAACCCTCGATCTCCGTGTCAGCCCCCTCGGGGTCGCTCGACGCGCCCAGCGTCACGAACAGCGGGGCGAAATGTTCCACGGTGGGGTGCGCGTACGGCATGCCCGGAGCCGTGGAGCGGAAGTTCATCAACGCGTCGACGTCACCGCGCGCGAGCGCCTCGGCGCTCCAGGCGTCGAACTCCCGCGACCAGCCGGGCGGGTCGGCGTCGACCCGCCAGTCGCGCAGGAACGGAAGGCCGTGCGTCATGAATCCCGATCCGACGATCAGCACGCCCTCGTCGCGCAGCGGCCGCAGCCGGCGGCCGAGGTCGAACAGGCGCTGGGGATCGAGCGATGGCATCGATATCTGGAGCACGGGCACGTCGGCGTCCGGGTACATGACCATGAGGGGCACGTACGCGCCGTGGTCCAAGCCGTAGTCGGGACGGTCGTGCACCGGCTCGGTGTCAGGCATCAGCCCGCGCACGCGATCGGCCAGATCCGAGGCGCCCGGTGACCGGTACGTCATCCGGTAGTAGCGCTCGGGGAACCCGTAGAAGTCGTACGTGAGCGGCACACCGGTCTCGGTGGCGCCGAGCGTCAGCGGCGCCGATTCCCAGTGCGCCGACACGATCAGGACGGCCTCCGGCTTCGGCAGGTCCTGCGACCAGGCCGCCAGCTGGCCGGTCCAGAGCTCGTCGTCGAGGAGCGGTGGGGCGCCGTGGCCCAGGTAAAGCGCGGGCATCGAACCGTCGCCCTCGGTCCAGCCGGTCGGTCCTTCGTCGCCGGAGCGTTCTGTCTCGGTGGTCATCGATCCTCCCAGGTAGTCAGGTGGGAGAACGTCCGGCCCCGGGGCGTTCATTCCGTCGGCCCTGGGACGCTCCGTCGCTCCGAGCCATCGGTAGCATCGAGACGTGCTTCCCGAGCTTCCGGCCGAACCCGCGATGCGGCTCGCGACCGCGCGCCTCGACCTGGTGCCCTTGACCCCCGACGACGCCGACGAGCTGTTTCCGGTGCTGAACGCCCCGGAGCTCGGCCGGTTCACGGGGGAGGACCCGCCCCGCGACGTCGACGTGCTGCGGCGCCGGTTCGAGCTGTGGTCGACCCGTCGTTCCCCCGACCGCGCCGAGCTCTGGCTGAACTGGGTCGTCCGTCGACACGACGACGGCCGCGCGGTGGGCCACGTGCAGGCGACCGTCGGAGAAGGGGACGCCACGATCGCGTGGGTGATCGGGACCGCGGACCAGCGGCGCGGGTTCGCGACCGAGGCGGGACGGGCCCTGATCGGATGGCTCCACGACGCCCTCGGAGTGCTGGTCGTCAACGGATGCATCCACCCCGACAACGTCGCGTCGCAGACGGCGGCGGCGCGGATCGGCCTGCGACCCACCGATCGCTGGTACGACGGCGAGGTCGTCTGGACGAACGGGCGGGACGGGTCCTAAGAGTCGGTCGGCGAGGCGGGTTCGATCTCGGGGGGCGGTGGGAGCTCGCTTTCGATCGGCGGCACGAGCCCGGTCCCGATCGGCGACAGGGGCGCGTCCCCGCCGACGAACGCCTCATGGTCGGCCTCGGGAAGGACGACCGGGGAACGCTTCACGTCGGCGGGGAGCGCTGTGTACCAGAGGTATCCGACCGTGCCGGCGACGGCGGCGCCGATCCCGCCGACGAGCAGCGCGATACGGCCGCCCACCACGGCCACGATCACCCCCCCGACCGCGGTCGCCGCGAGCTGCATCCCGTTCGCGAGCCCTCCGTAGGCCGCGAACACCCTTCCCCGCAGCCGGTCGGGCGTCCGGTGGACCAGCAAGCTCCGGCCCGCGACGGTCTGAACGCCGTTCGCCACGCCACCCACGACGAACATCGCCACCGCGAACCACACCACCGGGAACACGGCGGCGGCGGCCACCGCTGTCCCGCCGACGACCGCGGCGGACATCCACGACGGCACGAGGCTCGGCGTGAGGAGCCTGCGGCCGATCACCACGGCCCCGACCACCATCCCGAGCAGCCAGCCCGACGCCAACAACCCGAAGCCCCAGTCTCCAGCCTTCAGCGACTCCCGCGCGAAGAACACCTCGGCCACGTTGTCCATCGCAGCGAACAGGATCACGGCCCCCACCGCGGTGAACGCGAGCAGCAGCACGCGATCGCGCCTGATGAACCGGAAGCCCTCGCGGACCTCCTCGCCCCGCTGCCCCGCCATCTCTTGCGCCTCGGGCTGACGTCGTATCCGCAAGGCCATCGCCGCTAGAGCGATCAACAGGAACGTGAGCGCGTCCACCAGCAGGGCCGCCTTGGCTCCTGGGCCGGCCGCAAGGACACCCGCGAGCGCGGGACCGGCCACCATCCCCGCGTAGCGACCCGTCTCCAGGTAGGCGTTTGCCTCCGTGATGCGGTCCTCGCCCACGGCGATCGGCACGAGCGTGTACACGGCGGGGCTCGACACGGCGGCACCCGCGCCCAGCAGGAAGGTGAGCACGAGGATCAGCGGCAGGCTCGTGGTGAAGGCGAGGCCCACGGCCAGGGCCGCTTGCGCGATCACCGAGAGCGCGAGCGTCTCGGTCGTTTCGTGTCGATCCACGAGCAGGCCCGCGACCGGGGCGAAGAGCACCATCGGGAGAAGCCCGGCGATCAACAGCGCGGCGACCGCGAGACCGGAGTCGGTGAGGTCGGCGACCTTGATCGTGAGGGCGATCAGCGCCAGTTCGTCGCCAAGAGCCGAGAGACCGGTGGAGGCGACGAGGAGCCTGAAGTCGCGACCGCGGATGCTCCCTTCCACCCGCGGCAGCCTAGTCCCTCGCCGGGCGCCTGTCGTATCGGTCGCGCGGCCTATTTCGCGACCCCCCGAGCGAACGGCGCACGGACGCGGAGGGGTGCGACCGATGCGTCAGCCGCCGGAATCGACCCACGTCGGCGAAGGTCCCACCCACCGCTTGCGTCATCCGGCGGCTAGTCCGTCATGGACTAGTGGGTGCGGCGCGGAGCCGTTCGACCGTCCGGTCACGACCCAGCAGCGCGAGCGACTCGGGCAGCGGCGGCGAGACGTTCGAGCCCGTGGCGGCCGCGCGCACCGGTTGGAACGCGTTCTTCCGGTTCAGGCCCTCGGTCCCGGCGAGCGCGTCGAGCGTGGCCTTGATCGGCCCGGCCTCCCACGGCTGAACGGGTGCGAGCGCCTCCGCCGCGCGTCCCAGGTACCCCTCGGGCGCCTTCGCGATCAGGCCGAGCGCCTTCTCGTTCAGCTCCACGTCGTCGGTGAACAGGAAGCGCAGGAGCTCGACCGACTCGGTGAGGGTCTTCATCCGCTCCTTCACGAGCGGCATCGCCGCGCGGAGCGTGGGCACGTCGGGCATCACGCCCGCCTCGGTCAGGAAGTGCAGGCAACGCGCCCCGAGCTCATCGTCGTCGAGCGACTGGATGTAGCGGTTGTTCATCCAGGTGAGCTTCTCCGTGTCGAAGGCCGCCGGGTTGCTCGACACCCGCGACAGGTCGAAGCGCTCGACCAACTCGTCGCGGCGTAGGAACTCCCGGTCGTCCTCGCTCGACCAGCCGAGGAGCGCGAGGTAGTTGACGAGGGCCTCGGGCAGGTAGCCCAGTTCGCGGAACGCCTGCACGCTCGTGGAGCCGTGTCGCTTCGAGAGGGGCTGGCGATCTGGACCGAGGACCTGCGGGAGGTGCGCGTACCGCGGGGCGATGCCGCCGAGCGCCTCGATCACGGCGATGTTGCGCGGCGCGCTCGCGAGCAGGTCATCGCCGCGCACGACGTGGGTGATGCCCATCAGGAGGTCGTCGACGGCCACGGCGAGCAGGAACACGGGCGACCCGTCGGAGCGCATCAGCACGAAGTCCCGGAGCTGGCCGGGCGCGAACCGCACCTCGCCCTTCACGAGGTCATCGACCACCCACTCCCGGTCGGGCATCGCGAAACGCACGACCGAGGACCGGCCGGCCGCCTCGTGCGCGGCGCGCTCCTCCTCGGTGAGCGAGCGGCAGCGGCCGTCGTAGCCGGGGGCCTCACCGCGCGCCATCGCGGCGGTCCGCCGCTCCTCGAGCTCCTCGGCGGTGCAGTAACAGCGGTAGGCATCGCCCCGGGCGAGCAGCCGCTCGCAGGCGTCGGCATAGATCGGGATCCGCTGCGACTGGCGATACGGGCCTCGGTCACCTCCGACATCCGGTCCTTCGTCCCAGTCGAGGCCCAGCCAGCGGAGGTCATCGAGCACGCCGCGAACGGCTTCCTCGGTCACGCGACTGGCGTCCGTGTCTTCGACACGCAGTACGAAGGCGCCGCCGTGGCGACGCGCGAACAGCCACGAGAAGAGCGCGCTGCGGACGTTCCCGACGTGGAGCGAGCCGCTCGGCGCGGGCGCGAACCGGCAGCGGACGGGTGCCTCCGGTGCGGCGGCCTCGGGCGCCTCGCTCACGCGATCACCGGGTTCGACAACGTGCCGACGCCGTCGACCTCGACCTCGACGACGTCGCCGGCGGCGAGCCGCCCGACCCCTTCGGGTGTGCCGGTGAGCAGCACGTCGCCCGGAAGGAGCGTCATGAACGAGGTGATGTACTCGATCAGCGTGGCGACGCCGTAGACCATGTCGACCGAGGAGCCATGCTGGCGCACCTCGCCGTTCAGACGCGTCTCGACCGTGACATCGTTCGGGTCCACGTCGGTCTCGATCCACGGGCCCAACGGGCACGAGCCGTCGAAACCCTTCGCGCGCGCCCATTGGTCGTCGGTCTTCTGGAGGTCGCGCAGGGTGACGTCGTTCGCGCAGGTGTAGCCGAGGATCACGCGGTAGGCGTCCTCGGCCCGTACGTCGCGCGCGAGCCGCCCGATCACGACGGCGAGCTCACCCTCGTAGTCGACGCGTTTGCTCACCGGCAGGAGCCGGATCGGGTCGAGCGGGCCGATCACCGCGGTAGACGGCTTCAGGAACAGGAGCGGTTCGTCCGGGACCTCCATGCCGAACTCGGCCGCGTGCGCCGCGTAGTTCTTGCCCACGCATACGACCTTCGACGGCAGCACCGGGGCCAGCAGCTCGACCTCCTCGAGCGCGAGCTCCTCCCCCGTCGGGATCGGGTCCTCGAAGAACGTGCCCTGCAGCACCCGCACGATGTCGGTGCCCCTGTCGGCCACGCCGGTCGCGATGCGCTCGCCGTGTCGAAACCTGAGGAGTCGCATGACGCCCGAGGCTATCGCATCTGCTTTCATGATCGGCATGGTCGACGTCCTCGCCGCCGGGGCTGGAGACGACGACGTGCTCGGCGCGGGGGTCGCGGGCGTCTACGGCGTGCACACTGATCCGGCCGTACGCGCGCGCGGGCTGGGCCCGGTGCTCACGCCGGCGCCGATGCGGGAGGCCCGTGACGCCGGATACGAGATTGCCGGCTTCAGGACGGTGTGCGAGGTCGGGATCTACGAGCGGGAGCCCGGCGCCACGGGCGCGTGACGCGACCGGCAAAGGGGCCCGAGACCACGAGGACGGCGCACCGGATCGGGTCCGCCGGCATCGCTAGACTCACGAGCGAAAGGGGGCAGCCGCATGGAGCCTGGGTTCGAGCACATCCAGCAAGAGCAGCAGCGGTATTACGAGGATCGGGCTCACGAGTACGACGACGTCTGGTACCGGCGCGGCGCCTACGACCTGGGTCCCGAGGGCAACGCTCGATGGTTCGAAGAGACCTCCCGCCTCGAAGCCGCCGTCGACGACCTCGACGTCTCGGGCCTGGTGCTCGAGCTGGCGTGCGGGACCGGGTTGTTCACGCGCCATCTCGCTCCCCGCGCGCGGCGGCTCATCGCCGTCGACGCCGCAGCCTCGGCGCTCGCCCTCAACCGCGAACACGTCGCCGACCCACGCGTCGAGTACGTCCATGCAGACCTCTTCAGCTGGGAACCGCCTCCGGGTGTCAAGTTCGATGCGATCTTCTTCGCGTTCCTGATCTCGCACATCCTGCCTGAACGGTTCGGGGAGTTCTGGGGCCGGCTCGGCGACTGGCTCGCGCCCGGCGGCCACGTATTCTTCTGCGACGACGTGGCGGGGTCCGAGTCTCGTCCGTCCAATCCGGGCGAGAGCGTCGATGGCGGACCCGAGTTCGCGCATCGCCGTCGCCTGAGCGACGGTCGCGAGTACACCATCGTGAAGGTCTTCCACCATCCGGACGAGCTCCATGCCACGTTGGCATCGCTGGGATGGAGCGTCGACCTGTGGACCACCGGAGATCAGTTCTTCTACGGGGTCGCCCGCCTCCCGGGGGTCGACACCGGCTTCCATCCGGGTCTGCCGGTCGCGTAGGTCGGTCGCGGGTTCCCGACCTAGACGACCGAGCCGCCCACGAAGGTCGCGCCGACCTGACGCCAATAGCCGGCGATCATCTCGTGGGGCTCGAGGGCGGCGAGCTCATCGCCCGGCGCTTCGTGCAGCGACACCGATGGCTCCCCCACGTACGCGGGACCGAGCTCCACGTCCTGCGACCGCATCGTGACGAGTTCGTCCAGGGTCGCGGGCGCCGCGGGGTCGATGTGCGGCATCCACCTCGAGTGCAGCATCGGCAGGGCATTCACGAAGCCGCCCGTCTCGCTCTCCCCGGTGAGCGTGAGGGTGGCCTCGGCGAGGCGGCGGTCGTTCGCGGCGAGCGTCGCGCCGAACATCCCGCCCGGCTCGAGCCGCGGCCCTGCCGTGCCGACCGTGACCGGCCTGGTCATCCAGACCGAGCCGAGCTTCTTCGGGTACCCCTGGTACCAGCCGCGCGCGAGCGCGAAGTCTTTGTCCACCCAGATGTAGACGCAGCGCGAATACGTCTCGCCGCCGTGGGTGCATCGGACGACGACGAAGGCTTCCTTGTACTGGCTGCGGACCGGATCCAGGAGCTCGTCGCCCTGGTCGGAACAGGACTGCCAATCGGCCCAGATGATCGCCACGGCGCCCGGGTCCTCGTCGGCGAGCCCGACGCCCTCGGGCAGCAAGGCCGCGACGTTCGCCGGATCCGTGCGGTACTCGATCGTGAGGACGTCGCCCGAGTAGCGCCAGGGAGGCCGAGGCACGATCGAGTACCGCACGGATCCGGC
>Ga0247829_10000532_pt1 | contig 14854 bp, 13 predicted proteins | sample 12C_Control_Day4_FD_207765 | JGI IMG/M metagenome (GOLD analysis project Ga0247829, IMG submission 207765) | Soil microbial communities from agricultural site in Penn Yan, New York, United States - 12C_Control_Day4 | ecosystem: Environmental > Terrestrial > Soil > Agricultural land | place... | reverse complement strand
GCACCGTCGATGTCGTCGGCCGCCGCTTCGTGCTGGGTCTGGCGCCCGATCTGCCCGGCATTGAGATCGTCGGCGTTGCCGCAAATGCGCTCTACACCTCGATTCAACGCGGCGCCGTGCCGACCGCCTACCTGCCGATGCCGCAGGCGCGCTTCAGTCGCATGACCTTCGCCGTGCGCACCGCAACCGATCCAATGACACTGGCGCCGACGATCCGCGAGACACTGCGCAGCCTCGACGATGCGCTGCCGATCGTCGACCTGCGCACACAGCAGGAGCAGATCCGGCGGTCGCTTGCGCAGGAACGGCTGTTCGCAAATCTTGCCGTGCTGCTCGGGCTCGTGACGCTTGCATTGTCAGGCATCGGCCTCTACGGCTTGCTCGCGTATGCGGTCACGCGGCGGACGCCGGAGATCGGCGTCCGCATCGCGCTCGGGGCAGAGGGGGCGCAGGTGCGCTGGATGATGCTGCGCCAGTCCGTGCTGCTGGTCGTCATCGGACTCGCGTTCGGTATCCCCGGCGCGCTCGCCTCGGGATCCGTGGTCTCAACGCTGCTGGTCGGCCTCAGCGCGCGCGATCCACGCGCGATTGTGGCCGCCGCCTTCGTCATGCTCGTCGTCGGCCTCGCCGCCGCGTACGTGCCCGCCAGAAGAGCGTCGCGCATCGATCCCCTATCGGCCCTGCGGGCCGAGTGAACCTTGCAAGGCTCACCACAGTACTCGATGCGGCACATACGGTTGTTCCAGGCGTTGCGCATCCTCCTCTGAGAGCGTGATGTCGAGCGCTTCGACGGCCTGATCGAGCTGCTCCATCTTCGATGCGCCGACGATCGGCGCGGTGATGCCGGGCTGTCGTAATACCCACGCGAGCGCGACCTGGGCCGGCTTCACTCCCTTGTCTCGCGCGACCTCCGCGCACCGTTCGGCGACGGTGAAATCCTCGGGTGCGTAGTAGAGGCCGTGGCCGAACGTATCGGTGCGCCCGCGGGCGGTCTGCGCATCGGTCGGGCTGCGGCGGTTGCCAGCGAGGAAGCCGCGTGCCAGCGGGCTCCACGGGATGACACCGATACCCTCTTCGCGGCACAGCGGCAGCATTTCGCGTTCCTCTTCGCGGTACACGAGGTTGTAGTGGTTCTGCATCGAGACGAATCGTGTCAGCCCGAGCTGGTCGGCGAGATCCAGGGCCCTGGCGAACTGCCACGACATCATGCTGGACGCGCCGATGTATCGCGCCTTGCCCGCACGAACGATGTCATGCAGCGCCGTGAGCGTCTCCTCGATCGGCGTGTCCGCGTCCCAGCGGTGGATCTGATAGAGATCGACGTAATCGGTGCCGAGGCGCCGCAGCGAGTTGTCGATTGCGCTCATCAGGTGCTTGCGCGAGAGACCACGATCGTTGGGATCGTCGCTCATCGGGTAGTACGCCTTCGTGGCGACGACCACTTTGTCGCGCGCGCCGAAATCGCGGACCGCTCGTCCCGTGACCTCCTCCGACACGCCGAGCGAATACATGTCGGCGGTGTCGAAGAAATTGATCCCCAGCTCCAGCGCGCGGCGCACGAAGGGCCGCGAAGTGTCTTCGTCAAGTACCCACGGCCGCCATTTCGGCGTGCCGTACGTCATCATGCCAAGGCAGAGGCGCGAGACCTTCAGCCCCGTCCGACCAAGATTCACATACTGCATCCAGCGATGTTAGTTCGGACGGGTCATCGTGTGGCAGAGCTCTACGCCGGTTGTTCGATAGCAGCTTTGAGTCGCGAGAGCTGATCGCTGTACCGCACGCGATGACTGCGGCGGATCCCGGGCATCAGCAGCCACATCAGTCCGTGCGGCCTGATGTCGCAGGTCATCGTGACGCGCGTGCCCGGGCTCTCGGCCGAGAGCACGTATTCGAACTGTCCGGTGATGTTGCTTGCGGTGTTACGGAAGCCGAGACGGCGCGGAGGATCGTAGCTCCATATCTCGGAAACGACCTGACGTGTCTTTCCCATCACGTCGATGGTGAGGAGCACCTCGGATCCCTGGTGCACGGGTCCGCCGCCGACGACATCGATGCGGCGAACCAGCGATCGCCAGCGCGGCGCGTTTCTGAAGTCCATCATGAACGCGAACACCTGCTCGGGCGTTCTCTCGATGTGCTCGGTATAGGTGAAGGACCGCATCAGTCTGTCTCCTCGAGTTCGAAAACTTCCTCGACACGCTTCTCGAACACGCGCGCGATCTTCATCGCGAGCGGAAGGCTGGGATCGTACTTGCGCGTCTCGATCGCGTTGATCGCCTGGCGCGATACGCCGACGCGAAAACCGACTTCAGCCTGCGACCAGTTGAACTCCGCGCGGAGCACACGAAGGCGGTTCTTCATCGGTAATGCCGCGAGGTCAGCACGATGGAGACCCACCAGGCGAGCACCATCAACAAAACGATGTCCATGAGCGGCAGGTAGTCGATGAAATGGGCGCGCGACAGGAGATGCGCGGCAATGATGAACACGCCGGTGGCGGCGAAGGCCCATGCCAGCGCAATCAGGTGAATGCGGCGATTGTACTCGTCCTGCATGGTGATCGCGCGCGACGCCATCCAGATCCATGGGAGCAGGCCACCGATGGCCGCGGCCACAGCGCCGGCACGAACCGCTGCGCTCGGCGGATCGCGGGCGAGGATCATGTTCGCCGCCGCGAACGTGACCAGCCACAAGACAACTGACGCAGCCAGACGACCCAGCAGCCGGAGCCCCGGATCCTTCAATTCCGCAGGAGGATTGTCCATGAGAGTGCTCTAATAGGCGACATTTTCTGCGAAGATACGGCGAATGTTCATTGACGATCGGCCGTGAAGCTGCGACGGATCCTCCACGTCGACATGGACGCGTTCTACGCGTCGGTCGAGCAGCGGGACAATCCCACTCTGAAGGGAAAGCCTGTTGCGGTTGGCGGCAGCCCCGCAGGCCGCGGCGTCGTGGCCGCGGCGAGCTACGAAGCGCGCGCGTTCGGCGTCCGCTCCGCGATCCCGATGTCGCGCGCCGTTCGTCTCTGTCCACACCTCGTCATCGTCCGCCCCGACTTTTCGAAGTACAAGGCAGCATCGCAAGCCGTCTTCGAGATCTTTCGAGCGGTGACACCCCTCGTCGAGCCGCTCTCTCTCGATGAAGCCTACCTGGACGTCACCGAGAACTCCTGGGGAGAACCGCTTGGGCGTACGGTCGCCGAGAGGTTGAAGCGCGAAATCAAGGCGTCGACCGGGCTGACGGCCTCGGCGGGCGTGGCGCCGAACAAGTTCCTCGCGAAGATAGCCTCCGCGTGGAAGAAGCCGGACGGTCTCACGGTGATTGCGCCCGAGCGAGTGGAGAAGTTCCTGCAGTCGCTGCCGGTGGATGCGCTCTGGGGTGTTGGACCGGTGACCGCCTCGAGACTTCGCGAGAAGGGGATCGAGCGCCTGGTAGACGTGCGCACCGCGGATCCAACGGTGCTGCGCGACGCGGTCGGGAGCGGCGCGGATTGGCTGCGGCGGCTCGCCGACGGCATCGACGATCGTCAAGTCGAGCCGCACAGCGAACCGAAATCATCCGGCAGCGAGAACACGTTCGCGCACGACCTCTCCGACCTGAACGAGATCCGCCGCGAAGTCGACGAGATGGCGCGCGACAACGTCGCATGGCTCGAGCGCAAGGCGCTGCTCTGCCGCACGGTCACGATCAAGGTGCGCTACTCGGATTTCACGACGATCACGCGCAGCCACACGGCGGCACCGTCCCGTGATCCCGACGACATCGCGCACCGTGCGGTCGCCCTCCTCGAGAAGACCGAAGCCGGAACCCGGCCCGTGCGTCTGCTCGGCGCGAGCGTACACAACCTTGTCGATCCGGAGGATGTCGAGGAGGAGGACGACGGGGAGCCGAGGCTGCCCTTTGGTGATCCTTGCAAGGTTGAAGGTTGAATGCTGAAGTAAGGCTATTCAGCATTCAGTCTTCGGCATTGCTATTCAGCCTTTTTCGCGCGCGGCCGTGTGACCCGCGTTTTTCGCGCGCGGGGAGCCTTTGCCGCGCGGGGTTCTCGCGGTGCGGCGCTGCGGGTTCGCGCGCCGCGTCCACGTTTCTTCGGCTCTTCGACGGGCTGCTCTTCGCTCGGCGACTCCGCGGAAGTGGCTTCCTCATCCGACGCGGGCTGCGCGTCGAGGATTTCCTGCGTTTCCACTTCGCGAACGACGTCGCCGTCGACGACTTCCGACCCTGTTTCGATGTGCCGATCCGCCTCGTGAATGTCCGGAATGTCGTCCCCGGGCTGCCAGGGCCTTGGAGCGCCCGGCGTCGAGGCCTGCTCGCTCGCGGCAGCGCCCTCAGGAGCCGCCTGCATGACATTGCCCTGGAACAGCCGCATCACGCCCTGACGGTCACGCTCGATCCGGAACAGTCCGTCCCGCTGACACGCGCGCAGAAGGTCGACGATGCTGCTGAAGCCGAACTTGCGTTCGTCGAACGACGAATCCACGTTCCGCATGAACTGCTTCGCCTGGCGCACGTACATCGGCCAGCGGGGCGGCTGCTGCGCGGTCTGGAAGAGACGGCGCACTTCGTTCACCGCGTCCGCAGCGCGCGGCGGCTCCTGCGCACCACCCTGACGTCCATCACGCCGTCCTTCCTGCCGAACCTCGCCGCGGCCATCCTGGCGACCCTCGACGCGCGGTTCCGGACGGGGGGGTTGCTGCGTCGAGGCGGCCTCTTCAGTCGACGCCGAAGAAGTACCGTTATCGGAGAGCTCCACGACGACGTTGCGGCCCATTTCGCGGACGGTGACGTGACCCGCTGTCGCGAGCTTGTCGGCGAAGTCACGGAAGCTGCTCACGCCGTAGGTCCGTTCGGAGAACGTCGAATCGAGCTGCAGCAGCGTGCTCTTCAGCAGACCGAGCTGCGGTGAGACCTCGCGGTCGCTGAGGATCTTCAGCGCGCGGCGCACCAGCGGCACGACTTGTTCCACGGGTGTCTGCGCGATCGGGCTGCTCTGGCGTCCGCCGCGGTCCCCTGTGCCGCGACGGGAGGACCCGAGGAGATTCTCGTACGCGATGAACTCGTGACAATTGCGCTGCATCACGTAGCTCGTGAACGAGCGTCCGCCGACGACGAAGATCTGTTTGTCGTACTGCTTCAGTTTCTCGACCAGCGTGATGAAGTCGCTGTCACCGCCGACGATGACGTAAGCGTTGATGTGGGGATGCGTGAACGCCATCTCGAGCGCGTCGAGCGCGAGATTGATGTCGGCGCCGTTCTTGTCGCCGCCGGGCGTGAGGTTGCGCTGCACGAGCTTGGTCGCATGTTGCGTCAGCGCCCGGCTGTATTCGCCGCTCCGCGACCAGTCGCTGTAGGCGATCTTCGAAACGACGTCGCCGCGCTCCCTGAGCGCCTCGAGCACGACGCCGATGTCGAATTGTGTGTTGAGAGTGTTCTTGACACCGATTTCGATGTTGTCGAAATCGATGAAGACGGCCATTTTGAGGCGTGTGTCTGCCAAACGTGCTGATTCCTTGTCTTATCTGGGGGCCTTTGGCGGGTTTTAGCGCAGCCTTTCGCGGCCGGCGTGGTGATGCCCGCTGTTCGTGAGTCGGCGCGGCCCCGGGATCCGTGCTGGACGGCTTACTCCGCCAGCGCTCCGCCGCTGCTCCGTGTTCCTGATTATAGGTCGGATCGCGGATTGCTGCTGCCCTCACGTCACTTCGCGTCACCGGAGCTACGACTGGCCGACGGTCCACACGACGAAACGACGCCGCGACGACACGAAGCCATCCTTACTCCAAGGGACTGAGTTTCTCGAAATCCGATCCTAAACCTGCCTTTCTCCTCGCCCGTCGTGCCGTCGTGCCGTCGTGCCGTCGTGGTCTTGGCCGTCGGCACGCGGATCGGCCGCCCGCTGAGATCAGCGGCGACTCAAGTGGCACCATCGGCGCGGCTCGAGCTTGTGCGCCGCCGTCTACCTTGCGCGGACGTCGTAGGCGTAAATCGTGTCCTGGTCCCTCAAGAAGAACTTTCCGTTGGCAACGACGGGGTGGCTCCAGGTCGGCAGGGAGCCGGTCTGCAGCTGAAAACGCCCGTGCTCGCGATAGCCGGCCGGGTTCGCTTCCGCCAGGCCCACGACGCCGGTCTCACTGAACAGGTAGAGGCGATCGTCAGCGAAGATGACGGACCCCTTGCCGACGCTGCGATCGCGCCACGCGACCTCGCCGGTGTCGAACTTCATCGCCGTGAGGATCGCGCTCGAAAAGCCATAGAGGTGATCGCCGATGAGTACCGAGCTCGCGTGGTGGTTGCGCATCTCACGCGTGAAGTACACCTCTTTGGCAGTGATCGCGTTGCCGTTCGGCGTGAGCTCGAGCAGCGCCGCGCCGGTGCCGTAATCTGACGAGAGGAACACGCGATTGCCGCGCGCGATCGGCGTGGCGATGTTCGCCGTCGTATTCGAGACGCGGTCGTAGCTCCAGAGCAGACGCCCGTCGCGCGTATCGATCCCGATCGCGCGCTGCCCCGTGAAAAAGACTCCCTGAGGAATACCGCCGACTTCCTGCAGGATCCCCGACGAGTACCCCGCCTGATCGCCCTGACTTCGCCACAGCACGGAGCCGTCCTTCTTGTTCACCGCGACAATGGACGCGCCCGGCCCACCGGCGTTTACGATCACGCGATCGCGCAGCACGAGCGGTGACTCGCTCAGCCCCCAGGTAATGTTGTTGCCGCGAAACTGCTTCAGCACGTTGATCTTCCAGAGGACCTTGCCCGACGCGGCGTCGAGCGCCGCGAGATCTCCGCTCGCGCCGTACGCGTAGAGCTGCCCGCCGTCGATGGTTGGGGTGCCGCGGGGGCCATCGCCGCGATCGTTGCTGAAACGGCTCCCGTGTGCCACCTCCCAGAGTTTTTTTCCCGTGGCTTCATCGAACGCCATCACGTATTCGCTGCCACCCCGCGCTCCGAGCGTGTAGAGTTTGCCGCCGGCGACAGAGAACGAGGAGTACCCTTCGCCCGCGCCGGACACCCGCCAGGCGAGCTTCGGCCCGCCCTGCGGCCAGTCCTGCAGGAGCCCGCGTTCGACCGACTTCCCATCGCGGTTCACGCCGCGCCATTGGGGCCAGTCGTTCAACGAATGATTCGAAACCACCGCTGACAACGACAGAACGGACAGGACGGTGACGGCCAGATGCGAGCGAACTTGTGCGCTTTTCATGGCTCTTTTAGACGAAAACGAAGTGGAATCGGTCGATCGGCCATCCATCGGTCACTCATCGACCTGCAGACGGACCGATGATTCTCACCGACTTCAGTTCGATCCGCGTCGCGGGAGTTTCGCCGTTGACCGGCGTGGATTCGATCGCCTCCAGCACAGCAAGACCGTCCACGACACGACCGAACACCGTGTACTTGTTGTCGAGCGACGGCGCCGCGCCGGTCACGATGAAGAACGACGTGGACGCGCTCGCGGGATCGTCTCCGCGCGCCATCGACACGATTCCCTTCACGTGAGGCGTGTCGTTGAATTCCGGCGGCAGCGTGCGGACGAGTCTCTGCTGCTTCTCGTTGAGCGGACCACGGCTGTCGATCGATCCGGTCTGAACGGCGAACCCCTTCACCACACGGTGAAACGTCATCCCGTCGAAAACACCTGCCTGCGCGAGCCGGAGAAAGTTGCGCACGTGCTCGGGCGCCTTCTCTGGATTGAACGCGATCGTGATCACTCCGGCGCTCGTATCCAGTACCGCTCGATATCGCGCGAGCTGCTCGACCGGTTCGGTGGAGAACGGCTCCGCTGCGGGCGGCGGTGTGTCGCGAACCGTCACGGACGTGATCTCGACGCGTTCGAGCGCGAGGCCGTCACCAGAGGCCGCAGTCTCGGAAATCTTCGTGACCACGTCGAGCCCCTCGGACACTCGCCCGAAGATCGTGTACTTCCCCGCCAGCGCAGGCTGATCCGTTACACACACGAAGAACTGAGAGCCCGCGCTGTCTGGCTTGCCCGGCTGCAGCACTGCCGCTACCGCACCGCGCGTCGCGGGCTCACTGCTGAACTCGGCTTTCAGCTTGCCCAGGCCGCCCGTGCCGTAGGCCTTGCTTTTTGCCGGATCCTTCGTCAGCGGATCGCCCCCTTGAATGATCCCGTGCTTCACGACGCGATGAAATGTCGTTCCGGTGTACGCGCCCTCACGCGCGAGTTTGATGAAGTAGCCGACGTGATTGGGCGCGAGATCGGGTTTCAAATCGATGACGAACTCTCCGGCAGTCGTGACGACGACCGCCTGCTTGTTCGTCATCTCGGCAGGCGCGAGCGGTGTCGTGAAGAACCCCTGCAGCAGGACGGAGAAAAGGATCACCATCCCGACATTCTACGGTCGGTCCCTGCCGACCCGACGGGCCCGCAGACACAACGGACCCCTACTCGTAATGCAGCGCCGTTACCGGATCGAGCCTCGATGCTCGCACGGCCGGGTACAACCCGAAGATAAGGCCGATGCTGACCGAGACGACGAATGCCAGGACGATCGATGATGTCGTGACGATCGTGGACCAGCCGGCGAGCTCGCCGATGGCTTGCGACAGCCCGACGCCGACCGCAATGCCAAGGATGCCGCCCGCCAGCGAGATGATGGTCGTTTCGGTGAGGAACTGGCGGATGACGTCCTTGCGGCGGGCGCCGATCGCGCGGCGGACGCCGATCTCGCGTGTCCGCTCCATCACGCTGGCGAGCATGATGTTCATGATGCCGATGCCGCCGACGAGCAGCGAGATGGACGCAATCGCCACCATCACCATCTCGAAGATGCGCTGCGTGCGGCGCTGCTCGGCGAGCAGCGCCGCGGGGGACACGATCGAGAAGTCGCCGGCTTCGCGGTGCGCAACGTTCAGCAACCCGCGCAGCAGCGCGGCGCCGGCCGTGATGTCGGCACCGGGCTGCATCTGCAGATAGATGCCGTCGATCTCGTCCTTCTGCCGGGTCTGCCCGTCCTCGAGACGGAAGATCGCCGAATACAGCGGGACGTAAACGAGATTGTTGCGGTCCTGCGCAGGGAGCCCGCCCACGTCGTTCTGCACGGTGAGCTGCGGCCCGGCAATGCCGATGACCTGGAACCACTGGTCGTTCACCTTGACGTAGCGCCCTATCGCTTCCTCGGCACCAAAGAACGCTGCCGCCGCCGCTTCACCGAGAACGGCCACCGGCGCCGCCCCCTCGGTCTCCGCATCGTCGAAGAACCTGCCCGAGACGACGTGCAGATTGGCGATCGGCACGTATCCCGGCGTGACGCCATAGACCATCGGCGCATCACCTTGCGGCTTCGGCAGGAGCTTCGAGGGCGTGAACCGTTTGCGCGGGCTGTGAGCGGTGATCCCTTCGAGGTTCGCCTGGATCATCCGGAAGTCCTTGAAGCTCAGACCCGCGGACAGCTTTCGGATCCGTTGAAGCGCCTGCTGGTCCGGCGCCTCGCGCGCCTCGACGATCAGGTTGCGGACGCCGAGCTGCTCGATGAACGCCATGACCTCCTGCTGCGCGCCTGCGCCGATCGACAGCATCGCCACCACCGCCGCGACACCGAAGATCATGCCCAGCATCGTGAGCAGCGAGCGCAGCTTGTGCGCGCGGAGATTCTCGAAGCCAAGCCTCAGGTCCGGAAGAAAATCCGAGGTAGAACCGGTGATTCGCGTAGCGCTCACTTCGCCCCTCCCGCAGGCAGCGGTGAAGCGGACGTGGCGGAAGGCGGCTTCCTCGTGGCTGTCGGATCGATGAGCGCGACTTCCAGCCCTTCGGTGATGCCGTCGAGCGCGATGCGGCTCTCCGTTCGCTGAACGACCTTGACTTCGCGCTGTTCGAACTTGTCGCCAACCTTGGCGAACACGTGGTTCTTGCCGTTCTTCTCGAATACCGCCTGCCGTGGAACGTGCAGCGCGTTCTCTACGGGCTTGCCCTTGATGAAGACGCGGGCGGACGCGCCCGCCTTCAGGTGCGGATCCAGGTTCTCGAACTGGAACGTGACGTCGAACAGCCGCGAGATGCTGGACGTCGGCTCGAAAAAGCCACCGCGGCTGGCCAGGGCTGCCAGCGACCCCACCTTTGCCTTGAATGTCTGACCGGGCAACGTGTCGACGGACACGTCGGCGAGTTGTCCCTCGACGAGATTGCTTCGATCGCTCTCGTCGATCTTGGCGCGCAGCTCCATTCGGCCGGACTCGATGATGTCGACGACCGGGCGCCCGGGCCACACGGAGTCACCCTCGCGGAATTCCGGCAGCACCATGCCGTAGAAGAAGAAGCCGCCCGAGGCGTCTGGGTTCTCCTTGACCGACACCACACCGTCGACCGTCGCCTTCAGCACGAGGCTGTCGATCTGCTGCTGCGCGCGCTGCATCGCGAGGTCGGCCTTCTTTCTCTTCTCCGCCACGACCTGCAGTGACGCCTGGCTCGTCACCGAGCGCGATTTCACATCGTCTTCGAGCTGCGCGAGCCGGCGGCGTGCTTCTTCGAGTGAGAGGACGTTCTTCTGCGCGTCGATCGGACTGACGAACTCGTTGCCCTGGGCGTCGAGTTCCGCGCGGCGGACGTCGAAGCGCGCGGTGAGGAGGTCGACTTCGTCCTGCGCGAGCTGGACCTCTCGGTCCGCTTTCATCTTGACGATCTCCTGCTCCGCCTCGGCGAGCTCGACCCGCGCCTGCTCCAGCGCGTATTGCTGGTCGGCGGGATCGAACTCCATCACCACGCCGCCGTTCTTCACGGGGACGCCCGTGGGCAGCATGTGGACGATGCGCAGCATGCCGCCGACCGGCGGGGTGATGAGGGTCATTGTGCGGCCGGCCCGCAGTTCACCGGTCGCATTGACGTTCAGCTCCAGTTTCCCCTTGACGACTCTCGTTGTCGGAATGCCGTTGGATACCTCTGGCAATTGCGGCATGCCGATCGCGATTGCCGCACCTGCAGCAATCACGACCAGGGCGACGCCGATCCACACGAGTTTGCGCGTCACTGCGATCTCCTGATCATCTCGGGTGTCGGGCGGCGAGACGCGACCCGCATCCCGGGCTCGACGCCTGCAGCCACCGCCGCCTGTTCCTTGCCGCGGCGCGACAGCTGCACGGGCTGTTCCACGAACGCGGATCCCTTGAGCACGTAGACGACAGGGGCGCCGTCCTGCTGGAAGATCGCCTCCGATGGGACGAGCACGACGTTCGGGATGCGGTCGGTCGCGATGCGCGCCACAGCCGTCATCCCCGGCCGGATGCGCGGATCCGTCTCGAGAAGAACGAGACGCAGGTCGAAATTCTTCGGCGGCGGCCAGCCCGACGAGAAGTCCACGCGAGCGAGCACGGAGATGTTGTCGATCTTCGCCTTGAACTCGCGCTCGGGAACGGCTTCGATCTTCACCGAGGCTTCCTGCCCCATGTTCAATCGGCCGCGATCGGCTTCGTCGAGCCTCGCCTCGACGTGGATCGAGGACAAGTCGGGCAGCTCGATCACCGACGCGCCGGCCCAGGCACGGTCGCCTTCCCGGAACTCCTGCTCGCTGCCACCGAAGAAGCCGCCCGACCTCGGGTTCGGCAGTACGTTGACCATGCCGCCGACCGGCGCGCGCATCTCGAGGTTCTGGAGACCGCGCTGCGCACGGTCGAGATCGGCCTGCGCTTTCTCACGTTTGCGCAGTTTGCCGGCGAGCGCGGCCTGTGCGGCCGTCTTGTCGGACGTGATCTTCGCTTGCAGCTCCTTGAGCCGCTGCTCCGCGTCACCGATCGCGAGCTTCGCCTGTTCGAGCTGAATGCGCGGGATCGTGTCGCCCTTCTTCACCTCGAGCTTCGCGCGCTCGAGATCGTACTGCGCCTTCATGAGCGCTGTGGCGTTCTGCTCCTCGGTGATCCGCGACTGGGCCTTCTGCTGTTCGATCTCCGCATCCGACTGGCGCAGCTCCGATTGCTTTTCCTGCACCGTGCGCGACAGCGTGGATCCGTCGAATTGCACGACGATGTCGCCTGCTTTGACGAGCGCGCCGCTCTTGGCCAGCTTGATGATCTGAAGCTCGCCGGCCTGCATCGGCGACGACAGCACAACGGATTTCAAAGGGCGGATCTCACCGCGGATCTCGAGCAGGTCGGTGAAAACTCCACGCGCGACCTCGACCGTGGGCAGGTCGGGCACCGAGCCGCGCCCTACCGCGACCCAGCCCCCGCCGAGCAGGACGGTCACAACCACCACAGCGGCAACGACGTTTCGCGGCCGGCGAATGGACGCAAGCTTCATCGGTTGATGTTCCGTTCGATCACAACGCCCGGCTCGAGGCCCGCCGTGATACTGGCTTCATGCGCGCTGATGGCGCCGATCGTCACCTCGCGGTCCTGCGCACGCGAGCCGTCGCGCACGCGGACCATGGCGCGCTCGCCGTCGTACCGGATCGCATCGCGAGGAACGACAACGGCACCGGGCGCTCGCGACAGCTCGACGTCGAGCGACGCGGTGAGGTCGGGCATCAGCTTCTCATGCGAGCCTTCGATATCGGCGAGCATCACGAAATAGCGGACTTTGGGCGACAGCGTGGAGGTGACCGCGAGCGGTGAGATCTGCGCGATGCGGCCGTTGAAAGACAGGTCCGGATACGCGTCGAGACCGACGTGGAGCGACTGGCCGATGCGCAGGTCGTTGATGTCGGCCTGGTTCACGCGCACGCGCACGCGCATCCTCGCCGGGTTCACGATGTCGACAACCGGAACGCCCGCGCGGATCTCCTCGCCTTCGAGGATCTCAGCCATCCCATTGGATTTCCATCGCGTGCGAATCACCGCGAGGCCGCCGATGGGCGAGCGCACCTCCATGCGCGAGGCGTTGGTCTCGGCCATCTTCATCGCGCTCTCGGCCTTCTCGCGACGGATCTCGAGGATGCGAAGGTCGGCCTGCGCCGCCTTTCTCTTGAGCTCGTACGTCTTTTTCAGTTGTGCCCGGCGTGCCCTCGCCTGCTCGAGCGCCTGCGTGTTCTTCTCGGCCTGGATTGACGGCAGCATCTCGTTCTTGGCCATGTCGAGATCAGCCCGCGTGACGGCGCTGTCGGCCTGAGTCAGCTCGCTGTCGTCACGCGCAGCCGCCGCCGCCTCCTCCGCCTGCCGCTTGCGGATCTGCTGTTCGAGGTCGTTCAGTTCCGCCTTGCGATCGAGCGCCGTGGTGAGCTGCGCCTGGCGGTCGAACTCGACCAGCAGATCGCCCGGCTGAACGGTCGTGCCACCTGGCACCAGCTTCGTGATCACAAGCGATGAAGAGTTCGGGCCGGAGAGTCTCGGGGCGGCAACAGTCGTCGAGTCGACCGCCTCGACCGTGCCGCTGAGCCGGATGGCTCGCACAAAGTCGCGTTTCACCGCCGTGTAAACGGAATCACGGTGGCCCGACCCATTCGGCACCTGCGGATCGCGCGCGGACATCAGTGTCACCGCTGCGACGCCGCCCAGCACGGCCGTAACGACGACGGCGGCGGCACGACGATTTTTTCGTTCCATCAGTTTTCCTTTGACACCGGGTCCGGGCACACGGGCGCGACGAGACACACCATTGGCCCACGCTCCGCATATCAGACGGGTCATCAGAGTAATTGGTTTGTCTATTCCGCTGGTCTGGGCCCGCGGTCGGTCCTCGCGCGGCGTACCAGCGGCGGCCAGCGGCCGCGGTGACACCGGGTGATTCGGCGTCGGCTTCACGCAGGTCGTTCTGCAGGCGTGTTCCGTCGGTCACTGATGCGCCGCGGCCAGTGTCGCACGCGTCCCATACCTCAGATGCTCAGCGCGGGGGGCGCCGGACGAGTTTTTCCATCAGGCTCTCGAGGCACGCCGCGGGATCGGCGGTGCGTCCCGTATGCACTGGAGAAGGCTGGATGACGGTGCTGCGCGGAGACACGAGCCAGCGGAACCGGCCGCGAGAGGGCAGCTCGCCGATCGGCCCGAGGTCGGCACCGCCGCGGCACATCTTCGGAATCGCGTCGAGGTTGGCGCGAACCGCTTCGAGATCGATCGTGGCATCGACCGCGAGCAGCGCGTTCTCGTCGAGCTCGATTCGCGCGTCGAGAAAATCGACGTCGGAACACGACAGGATCACGCCGACGTTGATCTGCTCTCCTCGTTCCACCCGCGGCACCACGCGGATGATCGAGTAGTCGTAGTGGTAATCAGCGGGCACGTGCCGCCTCCTCCACGAACGTGCGCGGCGACACGAGCCGCTCTGTGAGATACCGCACGTACGCGGCACGTTCCTGAGCGGCGCTCGCGTCCGCAAGCCATTCGTCAGGAATGAACGACACGATCTCAGCGATCAGCCCGCACGTGAGCCTTTGCGTCATGTCTTCGTCGACGGCGTCGAGCGCCGTCGCGCGCCGCAGCAGCATGTGGTCGCGGATCGCGGGAAACGGCGCCCGCGCTCTCGACGGATCCGATTGCCAGCCCTCCGCGTGATGGAAGTACAGCGTCGACCCGTGATCGATCAGCCATGGCCGGCGGTGCCACATCAGCATGTTCGTGTTCCGCGCCGTGCGATCGACATTGGTTACGTATGCATCGAACCAGACGATTCGCGACGCCAGATCGGCGTCGAGCGTGTGGATCAGCGGATCGTAGCCGACGGAACCGGGCAGAAAATCGAGGGCGACATTCAATCCGGCACTATCGTGAATCAAGGCGTGAATCTCCGGATCCGGTTCGGTGCGCGCGAGCGCCTCCTCGAGCGTCGCAAACACGATCTCCGGAATCGGCAGCCCGGCCGCGCGGCCGATCTCGCCCGATATCAGCTCCGCAATCAGCGCCTTGGCGCCGTGTCCCGCGCCGCGGAACTTGAGCACATACAGTCCGTCGTCATCCGCCTCCACGATCGCCGGCA
>Ga0247829_10000530_pt1 | contig 14870 bp, 8 predicted proteins | sample 12C_Control_Day4_FD_207765 | JGI IMG/M metagenome (GOLD analysis project Ga0247829, IMG submission 207765) | Soil microbial communities from agricultural site in Penn Yan, New York, United States - 12C_Control_Day4 | ecosystem: Environmental > Terrestrial > Soil > Agricultural land | place: USA... | reverse complement strand
CACCCGCTTCTCGTTCGGCTTGGGCATCGGGGCCGGGCCACCGGCCTTCTGCTCCCCACGGGCACCACTCGTACAAGCGACACAGACGGCGAACAGGGCGGCTCGGATGCGCATTGCCCTGTCCAACGCACCACGCCCCCCGGCGGCCTGAAAAACGGATCGCGCCCGGTTCAGCGCGGTAACAGCTGGATCCCCGCCGGGGAAGCGGGATCGCCGAGCAGCGCCAGGCGCCCTTCGAGCCAATCCACCCACACCTGGCCGATCACGTCCCGCCGCCAGGTCGCGAGCGCCGGCAGGGCGCCCGCTCCCGTGCGTCCGCGCTCGTCGAACACGCGCGCGAACTCCTCGGCATCGGCGCGGGTCGCGAGGAGGCGCGGGGCGACGCGGACCTGATCGGCGACGAGCTGCACGATCGCGAGCAGCATCTCGCTCCATCGCTGTGCGCGCTGACTGGCCGACCGCATCGACGCGAGCACCGGCGCGGACTCGGCCTTGGCCCCCACGATCGCGGCGATCACGTCATCGGCGCGCTGCTTCACGATCGCCGACACGCCCTTGACCGCGCGCAGCGCCGCGGGCGACGTCGGGCGCTGGCGAGCGAGATCGAGCAGCACCTTCTCGTGCAGCACCTGCCCCAGGGGGCGATCGAGCTCGATCGCGGCGTGTAGCCGCCACGCCGCGAGCGCGATCGCGGTCGCGAGCGCCGTGGTGTCGAGGTTGCGCAGGCCGCCGAGCTGCTGCCAGGCGGTCTCGGGCGTCACCTCCGCCGCCGCGACCGCGTCGGCCGCGACCTGCGCGCTCTCGGCCCGCGCCCACGCGACCCGCTCGCCGAGCCGATGGCGCAGCAACGCGAAGATCGCGGGCAGGTGACGCACGTCCGCGTCGGCGTACGCGAGCTGCGCTTCGCTCAGCGGCCGCCGCGCCCAGTCGGTCCACTGCAGCTCCTTGCCGAGCCCGAGATCGAGCAGCTCGTTCGCGAGCGTGGCGAGCCCGACCTGATCGCCGATCCCCGCGAACGCGGCCATCACCTGGGTGTCGATGACTGCGGGCATCGCGATCCCGAACCGGGTCGCGAGGAGGCCGAGGTCCTGCCGCGGCGCGTGCGCGACCACGCACGGATGCGCGGCGAGCGCCTCGACGACCGGCCGCACGTCGACGGCGAGCGGATCGATCAGCGCGACCTCCGGAGGGGTCGTAACGATCACGGCCGCCGGAACATCCAATCGGGTGTCTTTACCGAGCCACGACACCTGCACGAGGCACAGCGTTGGAACCAAGCGATCCTGAGCGAGAAACTCGAGATCGAACGTCGCGAGCGGCGCTTCGGAGATCGCAGCGGCGATCGCCGCGACCCGCGCTGCGTCGGTGACCGGCTCGTTCAACGCGCTCACCTTACCACCCACTCCGGGCGATCCCGGATGCACATCCTGCTAGATTCCCGCACGAGGAAACGACCCATGACGAACAGCTTCGGAAGTAAGGCGCAGATCGCGGTCGGCTCGAACAAGGTGGAGCTCTACCGCCTGGACGCGCTGGTCAAGGCCAAGGTCGGCGACGTCGCCACCCTGCCCTATTCGCTGCGCATCCTCCTCGAGAACCTCCTCCGCTACGAGGACGGCAAGACGGTCCACCCCGCCGATATCGAAGCCGTCGCGGGCTGGAATCCCGCGAAGCGCGTCGAGCACGAGATCCAGCTGCGCCCCGCGCGCGTGCTGATGCAGGACTTCACCGGCGTGCCCGCGGTGTGCGACCTCGCCGCGATGCGCGATGCGTTCGTCAAGCTCGGCCGCCCCGGCAACTCGATCAATCCGCTGCGCCCCGCCGACCTCGTCATCGATCACTCGGTGCAGATCGACGAGTACGGCACCTCGCTCGCGTTCAAGAAGAACGTCGAGCTCGAGTACCAGCGCAACCGCGAGCGCTATCTGTTCCTCCGCTGGGGCCAGCAGGCGTTCGCGAACATGAAGGTCGTGCCGCCGGGCACGGGCATCTGCCACCAGGTCAACCTCGAGTACCTCGCGAAGGTCGTGTTCACCGAGCAGCAGGGCGGCGTCACGGTCGCGTACCCCGACTCGCTCGTCGGCACCGACTCGCACACGACGATGGTCAACAGCCTCGGCGTGTTCGGCTGGGGTGTCGGCGGGATCGAGGCCGAGGCCGTCATGCTCGGCCAGCCGATGGCGATGCTGATCCCCGACGTCGTCGGCTTCGAGCTCACCGGCAAGCTGCCGCCGGGCGCGACCGCGACCGACCTCGTCCTCACCGTCACGCAGATGCTGCGCAAGAAGGGCGTCGTCGACAAGTTCGTCGAGTTCTACGGCGCGGGCATCGGCGCGCTGTCGCTGCCGGACCGCGCGACGATCGCGAACATGGCGCCCGAGTACGGCGCGACCATGGGCTTCTTCCCCGTCGACCAGGAGACGCTCAACTACCTGCGGTTCACGGGCCGCAGCGACGACCACGTGCAGCTCGTCGAGCGCTACACGAAAGAGAACATGCTGTGGCACGACCCGAGCGCGAAGCTCCGGTTCGCCGACACGCTGTCGCTCGATCTGTCGACGGTCGAGCCGTCGCTCGCCGGCCCGGCGCGCCCGCAGGATCGCGTCCCGCTCAAGGACTCGCGCCGCGCGTGGCGCCGCGCGGTCGGAGGCATCCTCGGTGACAAGTGCGGTGCCGACAGCGCCGCGCTCGAGGCCTGGTCGAACGAGGGCGGGCACGTCGCGCCCGGCAGCCTGTCGACGACCAAGGAGGTCACCACCGACAAGGGCACGTTCACCCTCGGCCACGGCTCCGTCGTGATCGCCGCGATCACCAGCTGCACGAACACCTCGAACCCGTCGGTGCTGATGGCCGCGGGCCTGCTCGCGCGCAAGGCGGCCGCGAAGGGCCTGACGAGCAAGCCGTGGGTGAAGACGTCGCTCGCGCCGGGCTCGCAGGTCGTCACCGACTACCTCACCGAGGCCGGCGTCATGGCCGACCTCGAGAAGCTCGGCTTCCACCTCGCGGGCTACGGCTGCACGACGTGCATCGGCAACTCGGGCCCGGTGCACGACAACATCGCCACCGCGGTCAGGGACGGCAACCTCGTCGTCGCCTCGGTGCTCTCCGGCAACCGCAACTTCGAGGGCCGCGTGAACCCGGTCGTGCGCGCGAACTACCTCGCCTCGCCGCCGCTCGTCGTCGCGTACGCGCTCGCGGGCAGCATGAACTTCGATACCGAGAAGGATCCCCTCGGCACCGGCAGCGACGGCAAGCCGGTCTACCTGCGCGACGTGTGGCCGAGCCCGGCCGAGGTCGGCGAGGCGATGCGCAAGTCGATCAAGCGCGAGCAGTACCAGCAGCGCTACGCGCACGTGCTCGACGGCGACGCGGACTGGCGCTCGCTCCAGATCCCCGCCGGCGACACGTTCGCGTGGGACGACTCGTCGACGTACATCCGCAAGCCGAGCTTCTTCGACGATCTCGGCCCGACGCCGAAGCCGGTCGCCGACATCAAGGGCGCGCGCCTGCTCGCGATCCTCGGCGACTCGGTCACCACGGATCATATCTCGCCCGCCGGCAACATCGCCAAGGACAGCCCCGCGGGGCGCTACCTCGAAAGCCATGGCGTCAAGCGCGCCGACTACAACCAGTACGGCGCGCGGCGCGGCAACCACGAGGTGATGGTGCGCGGCACGTTCGCGAACATTCGCCTCAAGAACCTCATGCTCGCCGGCGTCGAGGGCGGCTACACGAAGTACACGTCACCGTCGGGCGCCACCGAGCAGCTCGCGATCTACGACGCCGCGATGAAGTACAGCGCCGACGGCGTGCCGCTCGTCGTGATCGCCGGCGAGCAGTACGGCACCGGCAGCTCGCGTGACTGGGCCGCCAAGGGCACCCTGCTCCTCGGCGTGCGCGCCGTCATCGCGAAGAGCTTCGAGCGCATCCACCGCTCGAACCTCATCGGCATGGGCGTGATCCCAATGCAGTTCGAGCCGGGCGAGGACGCGAAGTCGCTCGGCCTCACCGGCGACGAGGTGCTGACCATCGAGGGCATCGCCAGCGGCATCGCGCCCAAGAAGCGCCTGACCGTGAAGGCCGGCGACAAGACGTTCACGGTGACCGCGCGCATCGATACGCCGCAGGAGGTCGAGTACGTCCTCCACGGCGGCATCCTGCAGTACGTGCTGCGCCAGCGCGCCGCCGCGACCAAGGCCTGAGCGAGATGGCATCGGGGCGGGCCGCCGCGGCCGCGCCCAATGACGCATCGCGTACTCCGCTGGCATGGCCCGCGCACCACTCGAGGTGCGTATGCAGCCAGCCGCGACCTCGACCACGCAACGTGACGCTTTCTACCCCGTAGAGCGACATTGCACGCAGTGCGGTGAGAAGCTCGTTGCGCATCACGCGCCGGTGGCGCTACCGACGGCGCGCACCTCGGTGGATCTGTGCGGTGATTGCAGCGTTCACGATCTCCCGCACACGGACTGACTATCGCGGGCCTCTGGGCAGCCGCACGCGGCCGCGCGGTAGCAGGCCCCACGCGCGGGCGCGATCCGCGAACGTCGACTTCGGCATGCCGAGGTGAGCGGCGGCCGCGCGGATGGTGCCGTGCATCGCGAGGGCTTGTTCCATCGCGCCGCGGAGGACCTGCTGATACGAGGTCTGTCCGTCGAGCCCGACGAGCAGCCGCGGCACGGCGGTGGGGAGGCGCAGCTCGGGGAGGAAGTCTTCGGGCTGCAGCTCGTCGCCTCCGAGGGTGACGGCGCGCTCGACCGCCTGGCGCAGCTCGCGCACGTTGCCGGGCCACGGGTACGCGGCGAGCGCCCGCCACGCGCGCTCGCTGACCGACTTGGTGCCGTGATGCGTGGCGAGGGTGCCCATCATGTACTCGACGAGCTCCACGATGTCGCAGACGCGTTCGCGCAGCGGCGGCATCACGAGCACGACGGTCGCGAGGCGATGGTAGAGGTCGAGGCGGAGCTTCGAGGTTTGCGCGCCCGGCTGCTCGAGGCGGTTGGTCGCGGCGATGATGCGCACGTCGACGGAACGCTCGACGGAGCTGCCGACCCTGCGGACGGTGCGGTTCTCGAGTGCGCGCAGCAGGTGCGGCTGTTGATCGAGCGGCAGCTCGCCGATCTCGTCGAGGAACAGGGTACCGCCGTGCGCTCGCACGAACAGGCCGTCGGTCTCGGTGTGTGCGCCGGTGAAGGCGCCCTTCTCGTGACCGAACAGCTCGGAGCCGATGAGCTCGCGCGGGATGCCGCCGCAATTCACCGGGACGAAGTTGCCGGCCGCGCGCCGCGAGCTCTCGTGGAGGATGCGCGCGAGGAGATCCTTGCCGGTGCCGGTCTCGCCGACGACGAGCACGCTGCAGTCGCGCGGCGCCGCGCGGAGCGCGAGGTCGATCGTGGCGCGCAGCGCGGGGTCGTGGCCGCGCAATTGCTCGAGCGCACTCGGCTCTGCTTCGGGTGTGGTCCCGAGGGCGACGAACGTGGTGCGACCGAGCGAGAGCAGCGAGCCCACGCGCAACTCGGCGGCCTCGACGCGGTTGCCGTCGATCACGGTGCCGTTGCGCGAGCGCGCATCGCGGACGTGGAGGGAGCCGCCCGCGCGGCGCTCGATCACGCAGTGCATCGCCGAAACGTACGGATCGGCGACGACGACATCACAGCTCGCACCGGACCCGAGGACCCACCGGCGCGCCGCCGGGTCGAAAATGACGTCGAGACCGTCGCGCGTCGCGCGAAGTCCGCCGACGAGGCTCGCGCGGCGCGCGTCGGCTTCCAGCGATTGCGTGGCTCTCTCTTGCACGTCCATGACTCCTCCATCCGGGTTGGCGGCCCGCTATCGAGCCGCGCATCGTCGGGTTGTCGCGGCGCATTTCGAAACTCGTGCCCGCCCAAGCGGCGAGAACCGCGACGAGCGGCGTCCGGAGTGTCCGAACGCCGGCCGGCCGCGGACAGACTCCCGACCCCAGCAGATCAGGTGTGACGAAGATTCCTCGTGATTTTTCGGAGGCGCTTGGTTAGTGTGGTCGTCCTCCACACACAGCGTCGCGAAAGGGCGTGTATGCGCGTCAAGTCCTCGGTTTGGTTGATGGTTCTGGGTGCGAGCGCATGCTCGACCCCGTCGCTCGACAGCTCCACCCACGAGGTCGCCGACCCGGAGCCCACCCTGACGATCACGTCGGCGCGGTTCCATAGCGCGCTCGGCGGCACCGACGTCGGGTTCTGCGGCCAGGACGGGCTGCCCGCGTGCGCCTCGCTGCCGCCGACGCAGGTCCGGTGGGGCGTCCCCGCGGACGCGATCAACAAGAGCGGCCTCGGCTTCGCGCCGTCGGACCCGCACGCCGTGGTCTACGAGGAGAGCTTCTCGATCGGCTCGCTGACCCACTTCAACTTCCCCGTGCTCGCGGACACCTGGGCCGCCGGCGTCAGCCTCGACCTCGGGCTGCGCGTCGATCCATCGATCCCGGGCCCCGCGCTGTTCGACAGCGTCATCACCATCCCGCTCACGATTCACGAGACCCCGAACGTCGATCCGTGCCCATACGCGTCGACGACGCCGTGCTCGGATCGCATCACGTTCGGCACCTCGACGTTCCAGCTCGCGTCGACGGCGAACAGCACCGTCTACCAGCTCGAGATCCTCGGCTTCGTCGACACCACCTCGAGCGCGCCGGTCGATGGCCTGGTCTCGCAGGAGGGCGGCACGTCGAGCGCCGACCTGTTCGCGGTGCTCCGCGAGGACTGCGTCGACAGCGACGAGGACGGCGCGTGCGACGAGGCGGACAACTGCGTCACCACGCCGAACGCCGACCAGGCGGACGTCGACGGCGACGGCATCGGCGACGCGTGCGACCCGACCGACGACCGTGACCCGGTCGCCGAGGCGTGCCCGTGCGACGGCCCGTGGAAGAACCACGGCCAGTACGTCAGCTGCGTCGCGCACGTGACCACCGATCTCGTCGGCCAGGGCAAGCTGACCCACGATCAGCGCGCCGAGCTCGTGTCGACCGCCGGTCAGAGCAGCTGCGGAAAGTAGTCGCTACCGCGTGCGGTTGCGCGCCTTGGCGCGTGCCGCGAGCGTCGCGAGACGAGCGCGCTTCTCCGCGTCCGCCGCCTCGTCCTGAATGATCCGGTCGGCGAGCGGGTCCTCGAGGGTCGGCCCGTCGTCGCGGAAGTCCTCACCGCCGCGCGCGATCGGCAGCGAGCCGCTGGCGCCGGGGAAGATGCCGTCATCTTCCTCGTGCCCGGTCTGCGCCTGCGCGATCGCCGAGGTCACGCGGAACACGCCGCTCTGATCGACGAGCTGCTCGTCGAGCATGTCCGTGAACGACGGGCGCGCGGCGAGGTTGTGGAGCTTGCCGGGGCTCGTCGCCTTCGGTGCAGGCTTGCTCGCGGGCTTCGGCGTCGGCTTCTTCTTCGTGGCCATCACGTCCTCCCAGCGATCCAGCCTACACCAACGGCACTACGGGTGGGCTACCCGTGGATGATGCGGCAGGCCCCGTCCATGGCCTCGGGCTTGAACAGCGACGTGCCGAGGAGCAGGCGCGCGGCCTCGAGGACGCCCTCGGTGACGGCCGGGTGGGGGTGCACACAGCGATCGACGGCGTCGAGGGTGCCGCCCTGCCCGATCAGCAGCGCGACGCCCTGGATGCAGGTCCCGGCCTGCGGCCCGACGACACGCAGCCCGAGCAGGCGGCCGTCGGGGCGCGCGAGCAGCTTGACGAAGCCGGTGGTCGCGCGCATCGCGAGGTTGCGGCGGTTGAGCGTGTTCGACACGATGGCCGCGCGGTAGCGGATGCCCTTGGCGCGCGCCATCTGCTCGTTGAGCCCGACGGCCGCGACCTCGGGGCTGAGGAAGTAGATCGCGGACTGCGCCTCGTGGACGATCGGCGGCGGATCGAGGCCGAACATGTCCTCGACGGCGTGGCGCGCCTCGAGCTCGGCGAGGTTCGCGAGCATGAGATCGGGCGTGACGTCGCCCGCCGCCCACACGTGCGGCGCCGACGTGCGCGCGCCGTCGCCCGCGATGCCGGCACCGTCGCCCAGGGTGACGCCCGCGCGCTCGAGCCCGAGGTCCGCCGTCGATGGAGCGCGTCCGGTCGCGACGAGCACGCGGTCGTAGCGGCGGCGCTGCTGCGCGCCTTGCGCGTCCGCCCACGTGATCTCGACCTCGTCGCCGACGACCTCGACGCGCTCGATCTTCGCCTGGCGATGCACGTGGACACCGATCTCGGCGAACCGCCCGGCGACGACGGCGGAGACGTCCTCGTCCTCGAACGGCAGGATGCGCGCCTGGCGATCGAACAGCTCGACCTGCGTGCAGCCGAAGTGCGCGAACACGGTCGCGTACTCGCACCCGACGACGCCGGCGCCGATGATCGCGAGCCGGTGGGGCAGCTCGTCGACGTGCTCGACGTGATCGCTGGTGAGCACGCGCACACCGTCGACGGCGATCGTCGCGGGAACGCGCGGGCGCGATCCGCAGGCGAGGAGAAAGCGATCTGCCGCGATGCGCCGGTCGCCGACCTCGACGAGGTTGCGCTCGACGAACCGCGCACGCCCCGTGATGCGCGTGATGGATCCGCGGCCGGCTGCGGGCACACCGAGCGCGGTGAGCTGGCGCTCGAGGAGATGTTGCGCGGACCGGCACGCGGCGGCGACCTCCGCTTGCACGGCGCGCCACGATAACGACAGCGCCACACCGTCGTAGCCGCGGTCACGCCGGCAGGCGCGCGCGAAGTCAGCCGAGAGATGCCACAACGTCTTGGACGACAGCGCGCCGTCGAAGATGCCGGCACCACCGAGCGGCCCCGCGTCGATCAACACGACGTGCTTGCCGAGATCCACGGCGCGGATCGCACCCGCAACACCAGCCGGCCCGCCCCCGATGACGCAGACGTCGAAGCGTTCCACACCGCGAGCGTACGCGATCTACTCACCGCGTGGTGCCGACCGCGTTGCAGTCGGCGCGCCAGTGGACTACGAACGTCCGCGATGGATGTCTTCGGCAATTTGATCGCCCACGACTTCGGCGAAGTTCACTTCAAGGTCGACAAGGCCACGCAGCTGCGAGCGATCGTCGCGATCCACGATTCGCGCCTCGGTCCCGCCCTCGGTGGTTGTCGCTTCATCGAGTACGACACCGACGCGGATGCGCTCGTCGACGCGCTGCGGCTCGCGCGCGGGATGACGTACAAGGCCGCGCTCGCCGGCCTCGCGCACGGCGGCGGCAAGAGCGTGATCATCCGGCCCAAGCAGCGCTTCGATCGCGTCGCGCTGTTCCGCGCGTTCGGCAGGTTCATCGCCGATCTGCGCGGCCACTACATCACCGCGGAGGACAGCGGCACCGGGCTCGAGGACATGGAGATCATCCGCTCGGTGACCTCGCACGTGACGGGGATCGATCCCTCGCACGGCGGCTCGGGGGATCCATCGCCGTTCACCGCGCTCGGCGTGCGGCGTGGCATCGAGGCGTGCGTGAAGTTCAAGCTCGGCAAGGCGACCCTGCAGGGCATCCACGTCGCCGTGCAGGGGGTCGGCCACGTCGGCTACTACCTGTGCAAGGAGCTGCACGCGGCGGGCGCCAAGCTCACCGTCGCGGACGTCGACAAGCTCAAGAGCGAGCGCGCGCGCCGCGAGTTCGGCGCCGCGGTGGTCGACATCGATCGCGTCGCCGAGGTCGAGTGCGACGTGTTCGCTCCGTGCGCACTCGGCGCGGGGCTCAACGACAGCACGATCCCCCACCTCCGCGCGCCGATCGTCGCGGGCGCCGCGAACAACCAGCTCGCGCAGCCGCGCCACGGCGACGACCTCCAGGCGCGCGGCATCCTGTACGCGCCCGACTACGCCATCAACGCCGGCGGCCTGGTCAACGTCGCGCAGGAGGTGAAGGGCTACGATGCGAAGCTGGCGCGCGAGGGGACGCTCAAGATCTACGACACGATCTGGGACATCTGCGAGCGCAGCAAGCGCCTGGGCGCCCCGACCTACAAGGTCGCCGACATCATGGTCGAGGAGAAGCTCGCCGCGGTGCCATCCGTGTGATCTAATCGGGGCATGCGCGGGCACGCACCGCCGATCGGCTCGGTCGACATGTTGGCGAGGGCGATGCTCGAGGAGTTCCCCGAGCTCGATCCGGTACGCGTCCGCGCGGCGCTCGAGCGCGGGGTGGCGCGCGCGGCGGCGTCGACGCTCGACACCGAAGGCTATCGCGTGGTCGACCTGCACCTCGCGCGCGTCGAGGCGACCGAGGAGAGCGGCGAGCGCGCCCAGATCCTGCGCGAGCTGGCCGAGACGCTCGCCGAGCGCGGCGATGCGGACCGCGCGCTGGTCGTGCGGCTGAGCGCGTTCACGGAGGTCGCGAGCGCGAGTGACGTCGAGCCGCTGCTCCGCCTCGCCGCGATCACGGGCCGCGAGGCCGAGCTGCCGCTCGACACGATGAACGCGCTGATCGACCTCCAGGATCCGGCGGCGGGGCGCCGCCTCACCGAGCTCGCGGCCGCGTGGCAGAAGGTCGGGCGTCCGTATTACGCGGCGGACTGCCTCGAGCGCGTGCTGGTGATCGATCCCGCGAACGTGCACGCGAACGAGACCCTGGAGCTGTTCTATCGCAGCACGGGCGAGTGGCCGGTGCTCATCGATCTGTTGACCCGGCGCAGCGTGCACGTCGAGGACGATGCGCAGCGCGCGGAGCTGTTCCGCGAGCTCGCGCTCATCTACGACCGCGAGCTCGGCGACGAGGCCGGCGCGCTCGAGGCCTATCGCGAGGCCGACCGGCTCGCGCCCGGGCATCACGACGTCCTCGAGGGCATGGCGCGGCTCGCGGCCACCGTCGGCGAGTCCGAGGACGAGGCGCTCGCGGCGCTCGAGCGGCTCGCCGAGGTCACCGCGGGTCCGAAGGAGCGCGCGCGTGTGTACGTGCGCGCGGCCGAGCAGGCCAAGCTCGCCGACTGGGACCGCGCGCAACGGCTGTTCGAGGCCGCACGCAAGGACGATCCGGAGCTCGCCGAGGCGGTCGACGGCTTCGCCCTGCTGCGGCGCGATCGCGGTCAGTTCTCCGAAGCGATCGAGCTGCTCCTCGGTGCGGCCGCGCGCGCGCCGGACGCCAAGCAGGCATCGCGCTGGCTCACCGACGCCGCGGACTACTCGGTCGCGCAGGGCGACACCACGCGCGCCGAGCGGCTGTATCGGGAGGCGCGCGCCAAGGATCCCGAGAACGACAAGGCAGGCGTCGCGCTCGTCGAGCTGTGCCTCGACACCGGCGCGCTCGTCGATCTCGCGCCGATCCTCGACGAGCTATGCCGCACGACGGACGATCCGGCGCGCCTGCGCCACTACCTGCTCCAGCGCAGCAAGGTCGCGGCGGAGCTCGGCGACAAGACCGGCGCGCGCCGCGCGCTCGCGCGCGCCGTCGATCTCGATCCGCGTGACGCCGCGCCGCGCGCCGAGCTCGCGGACATGCTCTACGACGCGCAGCAGTGGGCGAAGGCGCGTCCGCTGCTCGAGGGCCTGCTCGAGGACGAGGACCTGCTGGCGCCCGAGCGGCGTGTCGAGCTGCACTACCGCATCGCGCATTGCGCGTTCCAGGTCGGCGACAAGGAGGCCGCGGATCAGCACCTCGGCATCACGCTCGCGCTCGAACCGGCGCACCGCCCTGCCCTCCAGCTGCGGACCGAGCTCGACCAGGGCGATCCGTTCGCGTACGCCGCCGCGCAACTCGCGCTCGCGAACCTCGCGCCGCCCGAGGAGAAGGCCACGCGGTTCGCGGCCCTCGGCGACCGCTACAGCGAGCTCGGCGACAACGCGACCGCGCGCGAGATGTACCGCGAGGCGCTCGCGCACCGCCCCGGCGATCACCTGCTGCTCACGAAGTTCCTCGGCCTGGTCACCGAGGACGGCGACTGGAGCTACAGCCTCGACGTCATCCAGCGGCTCGTCGACACCGAGGCCGATCCGAAGGTGCGCGCGCGCTACCGCCACCTCGCCGGCATGATCGCGCGCGACGAGCTCGACGACTACGACCGGGCGATCGAGCTGCTCACCGCCGCGGTCACCGATGATCCTCTCGGGTTCGCGGCGGCCGACGAGCTCGAGGCGCTGATCGCGGGCTCCGGCGACGCCGATGCGTTGATCCGCTTCTACTACCAGCGCCTCGAGCACGTGCGCACCGAGGAGGGCCGCGCGGGCGAGCGGCTGCGCCTGTGGGACCAGCTCGGCGAGCTGTGCCTGCAGCTCGAGCGTACCGATGACGCGATCACCGCGTTCGAGGTCGCGCTCACGCTGGCGCCCGACGATCTCGCGCGCCGCCAGCGCATGGCCGACCTCTACTTCGCCAGCCCCTCGCACGACGAGGCGGCGATCACCCAGCACCAGGCGATCCTGCGCGGCGACAAGCGACGCAAGGCCTCGTACACCGCGCTGCGCACGCTCTACCAGCGCACGCAGCAGGCCGAGAAAGCGCGCGCCTGCGACGATGCCTTCGAGGTGCTGCGCGCGATCCTCGCCGACGAGCCGATCGAGACCTTGTTCCGCTCCCCGGATCGCGCGAAGGGCAAGCCCGCCGAGCCACGCGTGAAGACCCCGCTCGCGAACGAGGACTACCTCGCGCTCGTGACGCTCGATGTGGACTCCGGGCATCTCACGACGCTGGCGGCGCTGTTCGCGCTGGTCGCGCCGACGTTCGGTGTCGAGCGCGCGCGCATGCGGCCGCCGGCGCCGGTGCCGTCGCGCGAGCACGAGCTGACGCCCGGGCTCGACGCGCTGGTCACCATGGTGGTCACCGCGCTCGGCGTGAAGCGGCCCGCCGTCTACTTCGAGGTCGACCAGCGGTTCGCCGCGAAGGTGCAGATGCGCACGCGCGACGGCGTGCTCGCGCCGGTGCTCGTGCTCGGCAAGCCCTCGCTCGACGGCAGCGTCGATGACCGCGAGCTCGCGTTCGTGCTCGCGCGCCACCTGGCGGACCTGCGTGGCGAGCGCATCGCCCGCCTCCTCTGTCCGCGCGCCGGCGAGCTCGCGCAGATCGTCGAGCTCGCGATCGCACCACAGCAGGACGCGAGCAGCCACGCGGCGCGCTGGCTGTCGAGCGCGCTCCACCCGGTCGAGCTCGATCAGGTGCTCGCGATCGGTGCACGGCTGCGCGAGCGCGGCACGTCCCCGATGACGACCGCCCTGAGCTGGCTGTCCGCCACCGACCGCGCCGCCGATCGCATCGGGCTCGTGGTCACTGGCGACGTGGGCGCGTGTTGCCGGGTCATCGAGCGCGAGCAGCCCGCTGCCTCGGGCGCGGACGCCGACCGCGTCCTCGATCTGGTCCGGGCCAGCGTCAGCGAGGAAGTCCTAGGTGTGCGTGGTCGGGCCGAGGGCTGGGCCCGACGGTAACGACGCTGATTTGTGAACTCTCCTCTTGCGCCCGGTGACTAGGTTGAACCACAACCGCTAGCCATGAAGCGCTTGGCCGGAATTGTAATTGCTCTCGCCTGCATGACCTCGGTCGCAGGCGCGAATGTCGAGGTGGGCGGTATCGCCGGGCTGCACGCGTTCAGCAACACGAGCGGCCTGGGCGTCGGCGAAGACCTCGACCCGGCGATGGAGAACAGCCTCGCGAACTCGGCGCTGTTCGGCGCGCGCCTCGGCGTGTTCTTCACCGACGCACTCGGCGTCGAGGCCGAGGGCGGACTGATCCCGACCGAGCCGCGCCGCCTCGTGTTCGACGTCTACGCGGTCGCGTTCCGCGGCAACCTCGTCTATCAGTTCCGCGCGGCGGAGCCGAACAACAAGATCATCCCGTTCGTGCTCGCGGGCGCCGGCCTCCTCAAGGTCGTCGACACGGCCAACGAGACCGAGATCTCGAAGGAGCAGAACGTCGAGGTGCACGTCGGCGCCGGCGTGAAGTACCGGGCCGCGAGCAACTGGGGTGTCCGCCTCGACGTTCGCGGCCTCGGCGTCCCGTCGAGCGAGGAAGGCCCGACGTTCGACTTCGAAGCGCTGCTCTCCGTCTACAAGGAGTTCGGCCGCAAGACCGTGACCGAGAAGCCCGCGCCGCCCAAGGACGAGGATCCGGACAAGGACGGCATCGCCGGCGCGGCCGACCAGTGCCCGACCGACCCCGAGGACAAGGACGGCTTCGAGGACGACAACGGCTGCCCCGATCTCGATAACGATCAGGACGGCATCGCGGACGCGCAGGACGCGTGCCCCATCGAGGCCGAGGACAAGGACTCGTTCGAGGACGAGAACGGCTGCCCCGATCTCGACAACGATCAGGACGGCATCCCCGACGCGGCCGACCAGTGCCCGACCGACCCCGAGGACAAGGACGGCTTCGAGGACGACAACGGCTGCCCCGACCTCGACAACGATCAGGACGGCATCGCGGACGCGCAGGACGCGTGCCCCATCGAGGCCGAGGACAAGGACTCGTTCGAGGACGAGAACGGCTGCCCCGATCTCGACAACGATCAGGACGGCATCCCCGACGCGGCCGACAAGTGCCCGGCGGAGCCCGAGACGAAGAACGGCTACCTCGACGAGGACGGCTGCGCCGACGAGATCCCCGAGAAGCTGAAGAAGTTCACGGGCGCGATCAAGGGCATCAACTTCAAGGTCAGCTCGGCTGACCTCGCGGCGGGCTCGTCGAAGATCCTCGACCAGGCGGTCGCCGTGCTCGTCGAGTTCAAGGACAGCAAGCTCGAGATCCAGGGCCACACCGATGACCAGGCGCTCAAGAAGAACAAGAAGTTCGAGGACAACACCGCGCTCTCGCAGGCGCGCGCCGAGACCGTGAAGGCGTACTTCATCAAGAAGGGCATCGAAGAGGGGCGCCTGATCGCGAAGGGCTACGGCGAGACCAAGCCCGTCGTCGACCCGACCGGCCTCAAG
>Ga0247829_10000529_pt1 | contig 14885 bp, 15 predicted proteins | sample 12C_Control_Day4_FD_207765 | JGI IMG/M metagenome (GOLD analysis project Ga0247829, IMG submission 207765) | Soil microbial communities from agricultural site in Penn Yan, New York, United States - 12C_Control_Day4 | ecosystem: Environmental > Terrestrial > Soil > Agricultural land | place... | reverse complement strand
CAGAAGGGCGACGAGCGGGACGACGACCAGCGCCAGCTGCGTGCGGGTGAGGGTGAGCACACCTCGAGCGTCGCGGCGAGCCCGTCACGGGTGTGTGCCGGCTTCGTGCCATCTCTGTGCCGACCACCCGCACTGGCCGCAGGCGAGGGACGGGTGCGAGCGAGCGCTACACGACGATGTTGACGAGCCGGTCCGGCACGACGACGGTCTTCCGCGGCTCGCCGTTCACGTGTGTGCGCACGCGGTCGGATGCGAGCGCGAGCGATAGGAGCTCGGCCTCCGGCGTCCCGGCGGCGACCTGCAGGCGGTCCCGGAGCTTTCCGTTGACCTGCACGACGACCTCGACCGTGTCCTCGGCGACGAGGGCAGGGTCCGCCTCCGGCCACCGCTGCTCCCAAAGACGTGAATGCCCCAGCCACTCCCAGAGCTCCTCGGAGACGTGCGGCGCGTACGGCTGCACGAGGGAGAGCACCGTCTCCGTCGCGAAGCGGACCTCGCCTGCCCGCGCCGGGTCGTCCTTCTCACGGTAGATCTCGTTCACGAGCTCGAACAGCGCTGCGATCGGCGTGTGGAACTGGAAGCGGCGCAGGATGTCGTCGGAGACGCGGTCGATCGTCCGATGGGCCGTGCGGATCAGGTCGCCGTCCGCCGGGACGTCGACCGGGCCGCGGACAGCGACCTCCAGCACGAGCCGCCAGATCCGGTCGAGCAGGCGTGCGGTCCCCTCGATCCCCGCGTCGCTCCACTCCTTGTCGTGCTCCGCTGGCCCCATGTAGAGGATGTAGAGGCGAAGCGCGTCTGCGCCGTGCTGCGCGATTGCCTCGTCGGGCGCGACGACGTTGCCCTTCGACTTCGACATCTTCTTGCCGTGCCGGTAGATCATCCCCTGGGTGAACAGGCGCGAGAACGGCTCGCGGAAGCCGAGCAACTCCATGTCGTTCAGCGCCTTCGTGAAGAACCGGGCGTAGAGCAGGTGCAGCACGGCGTGCTCGACGCCGCCGATGTACTGCTTGACGGGGAGCCAGTAGTCGACGATCTGCTGGTCCCACGCGGCGGCGTCGTTCCGGGCGTCGGCGTAGCGCAGGAAGTACCAGGACGAGTCGACGAAGGTGTCCATCGTGTCCGTCTCGCGGCGAGCGGGGCCGGCGCACGAGGGACACGTGGTCGTCACCCAGTCCTCGGCCGCCGCCAGGGGGGACTTCCCCTTCGGCAGGTAGTCGTCGATTTCCGGCAGCAGCACGGGTAGCTGGTCGGCCGGGACCGGCACGACGCCGCACTCGTCGCAGTGCACGACCGGGATCGGGCAGCCCCAGTACCGCTGCCGGGACAGCAGCCAGTCGCGCAGGCGGTAGCCGATCGTCGCCTCGCCGAGCCCGCGCCCGGCCAACCACGCGGTGATCGCCTTCTTCCCGTCGGGCGCCGAGAGCCCGCTGAACTCGCCGGAGTTGACGAGAACCTCGTCGTCGGTGTGCGCGACGTACGCGCCCTCCTCGGCGGGAGCGGACCCGTCCACGGGCGCGACGACCTGCCGGATCTCGAGGTCGTACGTCTCCGCGAACGCGTGGTCACGCTCGTCGTGCGCCGGCACGGCCATGATCGCGCCCGTTCCGTACTCCATCAGGACGTAGTCGGCGACCCAGATCGGGATCGCCTCGCCGTTGACGGGATTGACGGCGTACCGGCCGGTGAAGACGCCGTCCTTCTCCTTCGTCTCCCGCTCGACGGTCGAGCGCGCAGCGGTGTGCCGCACGTAGTCGGCGACCGCCTCCTCGTGCGCCGTCCCCGCCGTCAGCTCACCGATGAGCGGGTGCTCGGGAGCGAGGGCGAAGAACGTCGCGCCGAACAGCGTGTCGGGCCGCGTCGTGAAGACGGGCAGCTCGTCGCCGCTCCCCTGCACGGTGAACGTCACGCGCGCGCCCTCGGAGCGGCCGATCCAGTTGCGCTGCATCGTCAGCACGCGGTCGGGCCATGACTCGAGCGCGTCCATCTCGTCGAGCAGCTGGTCGGCGTAGTCGGTGATCTTGAAGAACCACTGGGTCAGGCTCTTCGACTCGACCTCGGTGCCGCAGCGCTCGCAGCGCCCGTCGATCACCTGCTCGTTCGCGAGCACCGTCTGGTCCCTCGGGCACCACTTGACGGGCGCCTCGCGTCGGTACGCCAGCCCGCGCTCGAAGAACCGCAGGAAGAGCCACTGCGTCCACCGGTAGTACTCGGGATCGGCCGTCGAGACCTCGCGCGACCAGTCGATCGCCCACCCCATCCGCTTCATCTGGCGGCGGATCGCCTCGATGTTGCGATTCGTGATCTCGCGCGGGTGACCGCCCTCCTTGATCGCCGCGTTCTCGGAGTTCAGGCCGAACGCGTCGTACCCCATCGGCCGCAGGACGGTGTAGCCCTGCCGCCGCCGGATGTGCGTGAAGACGTCGCCCAGGGTGTAGTTGAAGACATGCCCCATGTGGAGCTCGCCCGACGGGTACGGCAGCATCTCGAGGACGTAGGTCGACCGGAGGTCGGCGGCGGAGCCCGGGTCCGGGTTCGGGACGCTGAACGCCTCCTCGGCGGCCCAGATCGCCTGCCACTTGGCCTCGATCGCCTCCGGGTCGTACCGCTCGGTCTGACTCGCTTCCATCCGTCCTCGTTTGTCTCCTGGAACGAAAAAACCTCTCGATCTCGAGAGGCTCATGGGGAGTCGGCACGGCTCTCGCCGCGTTTCCTCCCTGGGCTACGTGAGAAGCTGCTGCACGATTTCCACTGTAACAGGCACGATCGGCGGGTGCCAGAGCTCCTCCCCGACTCCGCCCGCCGCGAGGCGGGCACGCTGACCGTCGGCGGCATGCCCGCGGAGGAGCTCGCGGAGGCGCACGGCACGCCGCTCGTCGTCCTCTGCGAGGAGACGGTCCGGGGGCGCGCTCGAGCGCTCCGCGACGCCGTGGGCGACGGCCGTGTGTTCTTCGGCGCGAAGGCGTTCCCGAACGTCGCCCTGCTCCGGCTCCTCCGCGAGGAGGGCATCGGCGCGGACGTGGCCGCGGTCGGCGAGCTCGCATTCGCGCGGGCAGCCGGGCTCACGGCTGATGAGCTCGTCGTCCACGGGAACAACAAGGACAGCGAGTTCCTCCGCCAGGCGGCCGCCGAGGGCGCTCCCGTCGTGCTCGACGCGCCCGACGAGGCCGCGCTCGCAGCGGACGCCGGGGTCGAGCGCGTCCTCGTCCGGGTGACGCTCGGTGTCGACGCCGACACGCACGAGGCGATCCGCACGGGCCACCACGGCTCGAAGTTCGGGCTGCCGCCCGACCTCGCGAGGCCGCTCGTCGCCGACGCGCTCGACCGCGGTCTCGACGTGGTCGGCGTCCACGTCCACGTCGGATCGCAGCTCGCGGATTTCGACGCGCAGGCCGAGACGATCGTGCGGCTCGCGTCGTTCGCCGCACGGTGCCGCGACGAGCTCGGCTGGGTCGCGCAGGTTGCGGACCTCGGCGGCGGCTTCGGGATCCGGCACCACCCCGAGGACGACGTCCCTGACGCGGCGAGCCTCGCGACGAGCGCCGCGACCACTGCCCGGACGGCGTTCCTCGAGGCCGGGCTCCCGAAGCCCGAGATCTGGCTCGAGCCGGGCCGGAGCCTCGTCGGGCCTGCGGGCGTCACGCTCTATCGCGTGGGCAGCGTCAAGCGACTGCCCGGGAGAACGTGGGTCGCCGTCGACGGCGGCATGTCCGACAACCCGCGTCCGCAGCTCTACGACGCCCGCTACACGGCGGTCTCGGCCACCCGTACGGACGAGCCCCCCGACGAGGTCGTGAGCGTCGCAGGGATGCACTGCGAGTCGGGCGACGTGCTCATCGACGATGTCGCGCTCCCAGCACCGCGCCGCGGCGACCTGCTCGCCGTGCCCGCGACCGGCGCCTACACGCTGGCGATGGCCTCGAACTACAACGGTGTCACGCGCCCGGCGGCGGTGCTCGTACGGGAAGGGACGGCAACCGTCATCCGCCGACGCGAGACCATCGAAGACCTCCTGCGGCACGAAGCCTGATGCCGGCGCTGCGGACAGCCGCCGTGCTCGTCCCGACGTACCGCGACGCCGAGGGAGAGATGCGTGTCGTCCTCGTCGTGCGGGCCGACGACGGCGGCCTCCACGGTGGCCAGCTCGGGCTGCCGGGCGGGAAGCCCGAGCCCGGTGACGCCGATCTGCGCGCGACCGCGCTCCGAGAGGCACAGGAGGAGGTCGGGCTCGACCCGTCGTCCGTCGACGTCGTCGCAGAGCTCGAGCACATCGACACGAGCGCGACCGGCTGGCGCGTTCATCCGTACCTCGCTCGGATTCCCGCGGACACGCCGTGGCGGCTCGAGCAGGCGGAGATCGTCGGCGTGCTCACGCCCTCGATCCGAGCACTCGCCGACCCGACGGCACGCGGCATGCTGCCGTTCTCGTCTCTGCGGTTTCCCGAGCCGATGCTCGTCGACGGGATAGACGTCGACGGCCACGTGCTCTGGGGGTTGACGCTCAGGCTCCTCGACGAGCTCGTCCCGCGCCTGCTCGCAGGCGAGTGGGAGATCTGACGCGCACCCAGCCGGGGGGGTTCCGGCCGTCTTCGAGTGCTCGAGCTCGCGCTCGACTTGCTCCGGGGGCGCCGGTAGACGCTCCCAGCACTCGTCGCGTCTCGGATTCCGTCTCGCAAGACTCCACCTCAACCTCCCCCAGGGGCACTCCCAGGTCCTGGGGTCACGCTATCGGCGGTCCCGTCACGGATGGGTCACGACTTCGCGCCGACTTCGTCTCGTTTCCGCACCGATGTGACGAGCCCGCGCTCGACCGCGTGTTGTCTTGAACGGGCTTACTCGATCGTCGGCAGAAAGGTCGCCTCGCCTCGCTCCGGCGGCGCGCCGTAGATGAAGAGGCGGAGCTCGGTGTCGCCGCGGTTCGAGAGCTGGAGCGCGGTGCCGGGCTGGACGACGAGCACGCTGCCGGGCCCGAGCTCGTGCCGCTCGGGTTCACCCTCGCCCATGTGGATCGTGAGCGTCCCTGCGAGGACGACGAAGACCTCCTCCTGCACATGATCGATGTGGCGCCGTCCCACGGAGCCCGGCGGGTAGCGGAAGAGGTTCGCCCGCGAGTTGGCCATCGCGTCCGAGAGCTCCGAGACGAGCCGCGGATCGCCCTCGCGCCGCGGCTTCCACTCGAGCTCCTCGAACGGGAAGACCGTGTAGCCCACGGCCTGATCCTCTCACACCGCTCTCATCTCCGGACGACCTCCACGACGTCTCCGTCCACGACGACGTGATCGCGTCCGACGCGCTGACCGTCGAAGCGGGCGGACGGCCCCCACAGGAGCGCCCCGGTGCACGACCGGCCGACGTCGTGATGGACGCGATCGGCGACGTCCGCGACGGTCGCGCCCGCGGCGAGCGCGAACGGCTCGTCGTCGACGACCCCGGCACGGCGCGGGTAGACCCGGATCAGGCCTGTGAGTCGCCAGATCGCCTCCCGGAGCCGCTCGAGGCTCTCGTCGTCGAGGATGGAGACGGCGATCACCTCCATGTCTCGGCCAACGCCGGGATCGGCGGCCCCCACCTCGTCCGACTTCGTGAGCGCGAGAAGCGCCGGCCTGTCTATCCCGGCGGCGGCAACCTCCGCGCGCACGACCTCGAGCGTGGCAAGCGGCTCGTCGGCGGCCTGACAGAAGACGATGCCGTCGGCGTTGCGGAGCACGCCGAGGAGCGCTCGACCGCCGCCCCGGTCCTCGTTCGCACCCTCGATCAGGCCGGGGATCTCGACGAGCTGTACCAGCACGCCGCCGATCCTCGTCAGCGCCGGCACGGGCCGGAGTGTCGTGAAGGCATAGTCGCCCGTCTTGATCTGGATCTGCGACAGCGCCTGCAGCAGCGAGGACTTGCCGGCGTTCGGCGGCCCCACGAGCGCGATCTGCGCCGCTCCCTCGCGCCGCACCTGAATCGAGTCGCGGTGCAGGACCCTCCCGCGCACCCGCGTCCGCTCGAGCTCTCCCTCGAGCCACTTGCGCAGGTCGGCGTACGGCCCGTTGCGATAGCCCGGTAGCTCCTCCATCAGCGCGCGAATGGTGGCGACGCGCTCCGACCCTTCCTTACCGACGAGGCGGCGCTTTGCCACCTCTGCGAACGTGCGATGCGGCATCGGCATCGCTTCCTCCTTCCGGTCGTGCGGGAAGGAGCACGCGGGCGGCAGCCGTCCTGGACGGATGCTCGTCCGCGTCCTGTCCCGCCGCTTCCCTGGACGCCTGTTCCGGAAGCGGCGGCTCAGCCGTTCTGACGCAGAACGGTCGCTCGCCAGGTTTCGAGGCGGGTCATGGGGCCAACTCTACGTTCCTCGCGCGGGCGTGACGGTGGGGATTCCCGTACCTCCGTCCCCGGAGGCTAGGGGCTCTAGAGTTCCGGACGTGAGCTTCACGGTCGCCGCGGGCGCGTATGACCGCTTCATGGGCCGCTACTCCGTCCCGCTCGCGCCCCTCTTTGCGGATCACGCCGGCATCGGCGCGGCGGGGCAGGTGCTCGACGTCGGCTGCGGGCCCGGTGCCCTGACCGGCGAGCTCGTGCACAGGGTCGGAGCGGAGGCCGTCATAGCCGTCGACCCGTCGGAGCCGTTCGTCGAGGCTGCGCGCGAGCGCCATCCGGGCGTCCGCGTGGAACAGGCTCCCGCAGAGCGCCTCCCGTTCGCAGACGCGACGTTCGACGCCGCGCTCGCGCAGCTCGTCGTCCACTTCATGCGTGACCCGGTCGGCGGGCTCGGGGAGATGGCACGGGTCACGCGCGAGGACGGCGTCGTGGCTGCATGCGTGTGGGATCACGCCGGCGGGCGCGGACCGGTCAGCGCCTTCTGGGATGCAGCACGCTCGCTCGACCAGGATGTCGTGGACGAATCCCGGCTCGCCGGAGCGCGGGAGGGGCATCTCTCGGAGCTCTTCGCCGAGGCAGGGCTCCGCAAGGTGGACGAGACGCCACTCGAGGTCGGGGTCGAGCACCCAACGTTCGAGTCCTGGTGGGAGCCCTACGAACTCGGAGTCGGCCCGGCGGGCGACCATGTCGCTCGGCTCGATCCCGCCCAGCGGGACGCGTTGCGCGAGCGTTGCCGCGCGTTGCTGCCCGTCCCACCGTTCGCGCTCACGGTGCGCGCCTGGTCGGCGCGCGGAACGGTCTAACGCCCGCCAGACACATCGAGGAGCGCCCCCGTCGTGTACGAGGCGGCGTCGCTCAGGAGCCAGACGATCGCCTGGGCGACCTCGTCCGGGCTTCCCGCGCGGCCGATCGGGATGAGCGGAGCGAGCAGGGCGGGACGATCGGGCCGTCCGGTGCTCGCGTGCATGTCGGTCTCGATCACCCCCGGCCGGACGGCGTTCACCCGGACGCCGTCCGTCGCCATCTCCCGGGCAAGCCCGAGGGCGAGCGTGTCGACCGCGCCCTTCGTGGCGGCGTAGTCGACGTACTCATGCGGCGAGCCGAGCCGCGCAGCTGCCGACGAGATCAGGACGATCGACCCTCCGCGCCCGCCGCGGCTCGTCGCAAGCCGGCGCGCGGCCTCGCGTGCGCAGAGGAGCGCGCCGATCACGTTGACGTCGACCGTTCGGCGAATGCGGTCCTCCGGCATGTCCACGAGCCGCGACGGCGGGCCGGCGATCCCCGCGTTGACCACGGCGCCGTCGATCCGCCCCAGCACGTCCTCCGTCGCGTCGAACAGGGCGAGGACGTCTGCCTCGACGGCGACGTCGCCCGCGGTCGCGACCGCGCGCCCACCGGCCGCCTCGATCTGCGCGACGACGGCCTCCGCCGCCGCCCGGTCGTCTCGGTAGCCGACGCCGACCGACCAGCCCATCGAGCCCCCCTGCAGCGCGACGGCGCGCCCGATCCCGCGGCCGCCGCCGGTGACCACGATCGTCTTCGACACGGGCTACCCGTCGCCCGTCCGGGTCGCGTGACGGCGCCGGAGCTCGTCCTCGACCGCCGACGGCTGAAGACCGCGCGCGGCGAGGAGGACGTACGAGTGGAACCAGAGGTCGGCGAGCTCCTCGACGAGCCGCTCATCCGACTCCGAGACGCCGGCGAGCGCCGCCTCGACCCCTTCCTCGCCGACCTTGCGGGCGGCAGCCGCCGCTCCACCCTCGAGCAGGCCGGCGACGTACGAGCCCGCGGGACGCGTGGTTGCCCGCTTTGCGACGATCCGCCAGAGCCACGGCGCGAAGCACGACTCCGCGCCCGTGTGGCAGGCAGGCCCGCTCGGGCGCACGCGGTAGAGCAGGGCGTCGCCGTCGCAGTCGTCGGCGACCTCCTCCACGGCCATCGTGTTTCCCGACGTCGCGCCCTTGTGCCAGAGCTCGTTGCGCGAGCGGCTCCAGAACCACGCCTCCCCCGTCTCGCGCGTCCTGCGCAACGCCTCCTCGTCGGCGTAGGCGAGCATCAGGACGCGGTTCGTCTCGACGTCCTGGACGATCACGGGCGTCAGGGTGCGTGTCACACCCGGATCGGCCACCCCGCCCCCTTCAGCTCGGCCTTCAGCTCTCCGAGGCGCTCGGGCCGCTCGTGGACGATCGACGCGACGAGCGCTGCTTCGGCGCCCGCCTCGAACGCGTCTGCGAGGTGGGAGGTCTCGCCCGCGCCGCCCGAGGCGATCACGGGAACCCGGACCGCCTCCGCAACCGTGCGGGTGAGCGGAAGGTCGTAGCCGGCCCGGGTGCCGTCCGCGTCGATCGACGTGAGGAGGATCTCCCCCGCTCCCCGCTCGACCGCCTCGCGCGCCCAGTCGACGGCCTCGCGTCCGCGTGGCTCACGCCCCGCGTGGGTCACGACCTCGCCGCGGCGGGCGTCGATCGCGCAGACGACCGCCTGCGAGCCGAACTCGGCGGCGAGGGTCGTGAGGATCTCGGGCTCGTCGAACGCGGCACGGTTGATCGCGACCTTGTCCGCGCCGGCGAGCAGGAGGTTGCGGGCGTCGTCGACTCCCGTGACACCGCCACCTGCGGTGAACGGGATCGTCAGCTCGTCCGCGGCTCGGCCGATGACGTCGAGGATAGGTCCGCGCCCCTCGAGGGTCGCGGTGATGTCGAGGAAGACGAGCTCGTCCGCACCGAGCTCCGAGTAGCGGCGCGCCAGCTCCACGGGCTCGCCCATCTCGCGGAGGTTCTCGAAGTTGACGCCCTTGACCACCCGGCCGTCGGCGACATCGAGGCAGGGGATCACGCGCTTCTTGACCATCGCAGGAGGTTCTCGAGCACGCGGGCGCCAGCCGGGCCACTGCGCTCGGGGTGGAACTGGACACCGGCGACGGGGCCGGACTCGACCGCGGCGACGATCGGCCCATCGTGGTCGACCGTCGCGGTCGCGACCGTCTCGTCGGACGGCTCGGCCGCGAAGCTGTGCGCGAAGTAGACGTCGGCACCGTCGAGCCCGTCGAGGAGTGCGCTGGGGCGCGTTGCCGCGAGCGCGTTCCACCCCATGTGCGGCACGCGATGCGCTCGGAGCCGTCTGACGGGACCTGCGAGCACACCGAGCCCTTCCCCTCCCTCCTCGCTCGCCTCGAACAGGAGCTGCATACCGACGCAGATCCCCGCAACGGGCCGTCCGCCGTCCACGCGCGAGCGGAGCACGTCGTCGAGCCCGTTGCGCGCGAGCCCGGCTGCCGCGCTCTCGACGTGCCCGACGCCGGCGATGAGCGCAAGCGGCGCATCACGCACGACCTCCCCGTGGATCGTCACCACGGGCTCGACGCCCGCGCGCGCGAGCGCCGACGAGAGCGAGCGAAGGTTCCCCGCGCCGTAGTCGGCGATCGCGACCTTCACACGGCCCCCTTCGTCGAGCGGATTCCTCCACCGGCGAGCGCGACCGCCTGCCGGAGCGCCTGGCCGAGCGCCTTGTACGCCGCCTCCGCCACGTGGTGGTCGTCGCTCCCCGCAGCCTCGATGTGAATGGTCGAGCCTGCCTCGATCGCGAAGCGCTCGAGCGCGTGCGCGAGCAACGAGACCGCGAGCGCGCCGACGCGGTCGCTCCCGAAGGTCAGCGTGACCTCGGCGTGCGGTCGCCGAACGAGGTCGACCGCGGCCGTGCCGCGAGCCTCGTCCATCGGCACGACCGCCGATCCGTAGCGGGCGACGCCTTCGCGCGACCCCAGTGCCTGGGCGAGGGCCGCCCCGAGCGACGCGTGGACGTCCTCGACGGTGTGGTGCTCGTCGACGTCGAGATCGCCCGCGGCCGCAAGCTCGAGATCGAATCCTGCGTGGAAGGCGAGCAGGGTCAGGAGATGGTCGACGAACCCGATGCCCGTCTCGACGCGCGTGCGCCCCGTCCCGTCGAGCGAGAGCGTCAGCCGGAGGGCGGTCTCGGTCGTCGTCCGCAGCACGGTGGCCTCGCGGCGGGCACCCTCGCCGGGATCGGCACCGAGCGCACGGAGAAGGATGTCGTTCTCGCTCGGGCGGCGGATGCTGATCCGGATCCCGTCCGGGAACGCCCGCACGACAATGCCCTGCCGCTCCAGCGTCTCCGCGAGCGGCTCGCTCGTCCTGAGGTAGACGAAGTTCGTCGCGGTCGGCTCGACGTCGAACCCTACGTCCGCGAACGCCGCGCGCACGCGCTCGCGCTCGAGGACCGTCTCCTCGACATCGCCGAGCCTCGGGTTTCGCAGCGCGGCCGAGGCGATCGTCGCCGCGGGCCCCGCGATGGGGGCCGGTGCGCGACGCTCGGTCAGCAGCGCCGCCGTGTCGGGATGCGCGAGCGCGTACCCGACGCGCAGGGAGGCGAAGCCGAACGCCTTCGAGAGCGTTCGCAGGACGACGAGGTTGGGGAGCTCGTCGACCCAGGGCGCGCACGAGCGCGCGCCGTACTCGACGTACGCCTCGTCGGCGACGACGATCGCCTGCGGTGCACGTTCCGCCAGTGCCGCGATCTCCTCCGGCTCGACCCAGCTTCCGGTTGGGTTGTTGGGATTGCAGACCCAGTGGAGGTCGGCGTCCTCGCCGGCGGCGACGATGTCCGCCCCGCGAAGCGTGGTCGCGATGCGATAGAGCGCGTACGTCGGTGCGTCCACCGCAGCGCGACGACCCGGCCCGAGGAACACCTGCGCCAGCAGGAGGATGAGGTCGTCCGCCCCGGCGCCGACGACGACGTGGTCGGCGGAGAGACCGACGTAGGAGGCTGCAGCGTCGCGCAGCTCGCGATAGGTCCCGTCCGGGTACTCGTTGAGCCGCGCCATGCTCTGCGCGAGGGCCACCTGCGGTACCCCGGGAAGCGCCGGAGTGTTCTGGTCGAACTTCAGGACGGCCTCGCGCGGCACGCCGTGCCGCTCTGCGACCTCGTCGACCGCCGCCGCCCAGACGTACGGCGCGTAGCCGGGGCCGACGGGCTGGGCGATCTCCCGCGCCGAGGTCATGCGGCGGCCGCCGCGTGCAGCGGGAGCCCTTCGACACGGGCCAGCGGCACGATGACCTTTGCCGCGCGCCGGGCGCCCTCCGGAGTGGCCGTGACGACCTGGACCGGCTTGAGGAATGCCTCGACGCCCAGCCCTCCCGTCGACCGCGCGAGGCCGCCGGTCGGGAGAACGTGCGTTGCACCGGCGGCGTAGTCCCCGATCACCGACGAGCAGCCGACGAACACGGAGCCCGCGTTGCGGATCCGCGCCACGAGCGCATCCGGATCCGCGACGTGCAGCTCGAGGTGCTCGGGTGCGTACTCCTCGGCGCGCTCGACGGCCGTGTCGATCGACTCGACCTGCTCCACGCGCACGTTTGCGTGCCCGTCGACGAGCGCGTCGACCGCGCCGGCGACCGCGGCGTCGTCCGTGAAGAGGATCGCCTCGCTGTCCGAGCCGTGCTCCGCCTGCGCAAGGAGGTCCGCAGCGACCCGGGGCGCGTACGCGGTCGCGTCGGCGATCACGACGACCTCGCTCGGTCCGGCGGGGAGGTCGATGCGCACCCGGCTCGAGACGAGGAGCTTCGCGGCCGTCACGTACGCGCTCCCCGGCCCGACGATCGCGTCGACCGGCTCGATCGTGTCGGTCCCGTAGGCGAGCGCCGCGACCGCCTGCGCCCCTCCGACGGCGTAGACCTCGGCGATCCCGAGCTCGCGCGCGACGACCAGCGTCGCCTCCGCAGGGTTCGGAGTTACGACCACGAGTCGCCGGACGCCCGCCACGAGCGCTGGAACCGCCGTCATCACCAGCGAGGAGGGCAGCGGGACCCGCCCACTCGGCACGCAGAGGCCAACGGCGTCGAGCGGCACCCACCGCCGCTCCGAGACGATGCCCGGCGCCGCCTCGACAGACGTGTCGGCGGGCACCTGGGCCTCATTGAAGGCGCGAACGGCCTCGATCATCCGCCGCAGCGACTCGAGCACGTCGTCCTCGACCGCGGCCGCAGCGATGCGGCCCGCGTCGACCCGGATGCCATCGTTGCGTGGGCCGTCGAATCGCTCGGTCCACTCGAGCAGCGCGAGATCGCCTCGCTCGCGGACATCCGCCACGATCGGCGCAACAGCGGCGAGCGCGTCGTCGAGCATGGCGCTCCTCACGAGACGAGCCGCTCGATCGGAAAGACGAGGATCGACGTTGCGCCCGCTTCGCGCAGGACCGGGAGGAGGTCCCAGACGTCGCCGGCGTCGACTGCGGCATGCACGGCGATCTCGCCCTCGTCCGCGAGCTGGAGCACCGAGGGCGCCCCCATGCCCGGTAGCACCGCACGGATCTTGGGGAGGTCGTCGACGTGGGCGTTCATCATCACGTAGCGCCGGCGGCGTGCTGCGACGACGCCGGAGAGCATCAGCTCGAGCCGTTCGACGAGCTCTCGCCGGGCTTCGACGGCGGCGCGGCCGCCGACGAGGACCGCCTGGGAGTCGAGCAGCGTCCCCACCGGGCGCAGGCCGTTCGCGTCCATCGTCGAGCCGGTCGACACGAGGTCGACGATCGCGTCGGCAAGACCCAGCCTCGGCGCCGCTTCCACCGAGCCGGACACCGGGACGATCTCGCAGGTGATGCCGCGCTCGCCGAGGAGGCGCGCGGTGGACGACGGGTACGCCGTGGCAACGCGCAGCCCGTCGAGATCCGGGATCTCGTGCTGACGCGCGTCGATCGGCACAGCGGCGTCGAGGCGGCAGCGGCCGAAGCCGAGCTCCGCAAGCGTGAGCACGTCCGCGTCAGCCTCGACGACGAGGTTCGCACCCGTGATCCCGAGGTCGACGACGCCGTCCTGGGCGTACTCGGGGATGTCGCTCGGCCGAACGAGAAGGAGGTCGACCGGTGCGTTCGCGCAGGGGACAACGAGCGAGCGCTCGGTCACCTCGAACGAAAGGCCCGCGTCGGCGCAGAGGCGGAGCGACGGCTCGGCAAGCCGCCCCTTCGCCGGGACCGCGAGCTTGAGGCGGCCGTTCTCGCCCGCGCGCGTGAACGCGGAGCTCATCGACGGCGCCTCCGCTTGACCCGATCGAGGACGAGTGCGTATCCACCGGTCCCGTGACGGAGCCACTGTGCAACGCGGGTGACCGTCGCCGTCGAGGTCGGCACCCGCTCGGCGATCTCGACGTAGGGAACGCCCTCGTCGAGGAGCAGGACGGTCTGCCAGCGGTGCGCGAGCGCCTCGAGCTCGGGCAGCGTGCACAGGTCGCGGAGGAAGCGCTGGGCCTCGTCCTGCGTCCGGACGGCGAGGATTGCATCTGCCAGCGCATCGAGCCCCGGGACCGGCTCGACGGGCGTCCGCGCGGTCGTGGCTGACTCGCCGGTGATCATTCTTACATGTTAGCATGCTAGCGTGCTAACACGCGAGTTCGAGGTGATACCGGCCGTCGACGTCCTCGGAGGGCGCGTCGTACGCCTCGCGCAGGGCCGACGGGAGGCCGTGACGCTCGAGGGCGGAGACCCGGTCGAGCTGGCAAGGCGCTACGCGGCCGAGGGCGCGGCGCGCCTCCACCTCGTCGACCTCGACGGCGCCTTCGACGGCGTGCCGTCGCTCGGGCTCCTCGAGGGGATCGCAGCGGCCGTCGAGCTCCCGATCCAGGTCGGCGGCGGCTACCGGTCGACGGCGACGATCGAGGCGGCGCTCGCAGCCGGTGCCGACCGCGTGATGGTCGGTACCGCGGCGCTCGAGCCCGGGTTTCTCGAGGAAGCGGCGGAGCGATTCGCCGAGTCGCTCGTCGTGGCGGTGGACGTCCGCGACGGCCGTGTCGCGGTGGAGGGCTGGACATCGTCGGCAGAGGTGACCGCGTCCGAGCTCGCCACCCGATGCGCGTCGGCGGGCGCGCGGCGCCTTCTCGTGACGAGTACGACCCGGGACGGTTCCCTCGCCGGGCCTGACGTCGCGCTCCTCTCGGAGGTCATGCCCATCGGGCTCCCGGTGATCGCAGCGGGCGGCGTCGCATCACTCGACGACCTTCGCGCCCTGCGCAATCTCGGGTGCGAGGCCGCGATCGCGGGCAGCGCGCTGCTTGCGGGGCGCTTCACGCTTCCCGAGGCGCTCGGGGCGCTCGCAGGCGGCTGAGCGGCTCACATCGGCCGCGCGCCCGAGCCGGAACCGGCACGAAGTCGGCACGAACACTGCACGGAGCCGTGAAGGGATCGCCGATACCGTGACACCAGGGACACCCGGGGTGCCCCTGGGGGAGGTTGGGGACGTGGTGGCGCAGCGGCGCGGCTCTCGGCTCGAGGTCGCACGGCGCGTCCTGGCCGGGCCACTACGCTCAACGCTGTGGAGATCCGCATGTGCGACGACCGGGGCGAGCGCGGCTTCTCGTGGATCGTCGACGACCCGATGACCCGGACATCGCACGCCCTGGCGGCCGACGGGCAGGTCTGGCTCGTCGACCCGGTGCGTGACTCGCCCGCGCTCGAGCGGGCTGCCGCGCTCGGCGCGCCGCGGGCCGTCCTCCAGCTCCTCGATCGGCACAAC
>Ga0247829_10000528_pt1 | contig 14891 bp, 18 predicted proteins | sample 12C_Control_Day4_FD_207765 | JGI IMG/M metagenome (GOLD analysis project Ga0247829, IMG submission 207765) | Soil microbial communities from agricultural site in Penn Yan, New York, United States - 12C_Control_Day4 | ecosystem: Environmental > Terrestrial > Soil > Agricultural land | place... | reverse complement strand
ACGCACGCGGTGCTTTCGGCGTCGTCGAACCGCACTCGGAAGCGACGGCAGCCGCGTCTCGAGCACGCGGCCCACGGCATGGATCACCGCAGGAGCGAGTGGGTAGAGCGACGCCACGCGCCGCGCGTCCTCGTCCGCGATGCCTGGGATCGCGCGGGCCCAGAGCACCGCGCGCTGTGCGGTAGTGAGTGGCCCCAGCTCGAGCGCCACCACCGTTCGGTTGCTGCCAAGGTTCGGAGGTCGCCGCCGTGCCGTCGCGAACAGCGCCCCCCCGGACGCCCCAGGACTTGCTCGACGATCGCGACGCGGTCCTCGGCACCGGCACCGGAAAGCAACGCGTCGAGCTCTCGCACGAGCAACGCGCGATCCAGCAGGCGTGCCTCGCGCGCGAGCGCCTGGAGCTGCGCGCGGAGCTCCTCCGCGTGCTTCGCGAGCGCCGCTCCATCCACCTCGATCACGTCACGTCCTGCCTCCGCGAGGACCGCGCGCAGCAGTGAGGAGCGCCCGACGCCGGTCGGTCCGACCGCGATGACGAACGCTTCCGCCGCTCGAACGTGTGCGCGTGCTCGCGCGACGAGGCCTTCCGGCATCACGACCTGGTCGAGCGCGATCGCCGCGGGCGCCAGCCGCGCCACCCGCGCGACCTCCGCGGCGAGGGTCGTGTCACCGAGCACGAGGCCACGCACGCGATCGGTCACCTGGAGGCCGCGGCGATACTCGGGTGTTCGTCGCTCGCGCTCGGTCGGAACGACGAGCCCGAGCTTCGCGAGCTGACCTTCCGCGCCGAGCTCGCGCCACGCAGCCAACGCGCGCGCCGGATCGCGATACACGACGCGCTGGATGACCTCGACCGTCGGCTCCTGCGCTTCGCCGCTCCGGGCTTGGATCGCGGCGAGCCAGAGCGACATCCACGGCTGCCAGGCGGCTTCGACGGCGGCGGTCATGGCGGGGCCTATCGAAGCGCCTCACGGGCGGTTGCGCAGGGTCAGTCGTCGCGTAACCCCTTGGGACGGTACCGTTCGTCGAGCTCCTTGGGCGCACGTGCTCCCCAGATCGGCAGCAGACCCACGGCCATGTGGCGCTCGATCCGGTCCGCCAGCGCCTCGAAGTCGTGGGTAATCAGGTCCGTCCTGCGGTGCTCGAACTCCTCGGGTACATTGGTGCACGCGTCCGCAAGGCGAAGTACGCGGGCGCTTCGGTCAGTCGTCGTCCGCAGCACGTGGGCGGCAGTCCTACAGACATACGACACGCTCTCCATCCCGGCGAATGCGAAGGCCGTCGCGCGCTCGAGGCGCGACTGCAGCACGGCGCAATAGATCGTCGAAGCGGCAAGGAGCACGGCCAGGCAAGCCGTCGCGATCATCCACTTCCGCGAGCTCGTCATCAGCGCAGGTCCTTCCCCGGGTTGAGCCCCACCATCGCGAACCCGTCCTTGTCATCACGAGCCGTCCATTGAAGCGGCCCTCTCGCCCAACGGCTATCAGCATCGTCGATGCGCAGCGGCTCGGGTGAGCGTGCGAGTGCCAATGCGTACATCGACGGGTCCACCCACTGATCGAAATCGAGGAACGTCCACCGGTCTTGCTCTCGGAGGGCATCGACAACCTGAACTGCGCACTCGATTGGCCCATGGTCACAGCCATGCGGGCGATACGTCGCGAGCCTGGCCGGATACCCGGGCGAGGTGACCCACGCGAGACGCGTCGGCTGCCTGCCGTGTGCATCGGCTGTACCTAGCTTGGCGAGGGGACCATATGCGGCGACGAGCGCTGCAATCTTGCGGTCGAAATAGCGTCGATCGAACTGGGACTCGCTCAGGTGCTCCGCGACGACAACGAGGTCCGGATCGATGAGCTGATCGACATCGTCGGTGGCGGTCGTGTGCCAGGCGAACACCACGTTGTCGAGCTGTTCGGTCAGGCTCACGTTCGCACCGGTGTCGCCCATGGCGGACTTGCGAGCGCGGTCGGCGAGCTTCTTGCCGAAGCCGGTGATCGTGCTTGCATGATCCTTGACGAGCTTCCGCGCTCCCTGCGTGCCGGTGAGGGGCATCATGACGGTGTTTGCGCCCCGGACCCTCGCGAGCTCGGAGAGCCCGACGGCCTGGCGGTCCGCGAGCGTGATCAGGCTGGAGCTCGCCTTGCCCGCGATGAACCCAGTCGCTACGTCCAGCAGCAGCTCGACCATGGGAGGCAGGCCGTGGTTCCTCGTCAGCTCGGCGATCTGCTCCTTCACGTCGTTCGCAAGGATCGCGTCCTTCCAATCCGTCGCCATCGTGTTCAGGCGATCGACGACCTTCTTGCGGGTTCGCGCGCGCTGTTTCTCGTCGAGCGGACAGGCGTGCGAGTCCGGTTGCTGCAGCTCGGGATCGTCACAGTATCCCTGGGGCGCCACGGCCGCGGCGCGAAGGCGCGTCTCTGTCGGCGACATCTCCGAGCTCGCTTCTCGACGTTCGACCGGGACTTCGCCGTCTCTCGCTGCCTCGACCAACTCGGCCTGGCGACGAGCCTTGATGACCTCGAGTGCGAGCTGCTTGGCCACGCGCCGTGCCGTCTCCAGATCATCGACGAGCTCCTGCGCATCCCCACCAGGGAGCATGATGCTGTGAGCGATGGCTGCGTCCGCGACCTCGAGGAGTAGCATCGCGCGCTCGAGGTCCGCAGCAGCGAGGCGGATCGCGGCAGGTTCCCCGGCGAGCTTTGCCTCCAGCAGCCTCGCGCGCAACGCGGGCAACGCGGCGACCTGGGCATGAATCAGCTGCCCTTGGCGATGCGCCTTGGCCACGTCGATATCGATGGCCGGTGAGTTCGCGTGGCGGTCGTGCTCGTGGCCCGGTGTGGCGTGCTGCGGCTTGGACATGGACGCGCGTGTCGGCCGCGCGGTGCGGTGGTTGCGTCCTCCGATCGCGCTGGATGCCGACACGCTTGCTTGCCCTGCAACCGGCGAGGCGTGCCGTCGATAGCCACGGTCATGTCCAAGGCCAGCCCGCTCGCGATTGTCCCCCCCGTCCCCCACCAACACGACTCACGATCGTCCCCGGAGCGCGTGGCGGCTCCGCGATGGTCGTCGCGAGCCTCCGTGCTCGGACGTTCGGACGCAGGCCTCGAAACCACGCCGATCTGGGAAGCGACCTCGGTGCCTGCGCGTGGTGCGGCGCTTCCGGCAGTGGACGCGGGACGCGAGCAGGCAATCCTCGAGGCGCTGCTGCGCCCGATCGATCCGAACGATGGCCACCGCGTGGGCAACGATCGCAAGGAGCACGAGCTGCGCGCGTTGTTCGCCGCGCTGCCGATGCTCGAAGCGATGGAGCTGCATCGCCGGTTGCGGATCGCGCGTGCGAACGATGCGGTCGTTGCGGCGTTTGGGCGCCTCGTGGTCGAGCGCCGGCAGCGGTTGCTGGCGTTCCTCGGCGATGCGCGGCGCCGAGCGGCGTAGAGGAGGCGGACGGGCGTGGGGCTCAGCTCCGCCCGAGCGACCACGCATCGAGATACACGCCCTGCCGCGCGAGCCGCCGAGCTTCGTGCGAGCTCATCGCGTACGCGAGGCGCGCCTGGGGAGCGCTGGGCGCCCTGCGCAGGGTCCCTCGTACGTCGACGGTCGCACCGACCGCGAGGAACTCGAGCATCGATGGGTCGACCGGAGCGACGTAGATCTGGTGGCGTCCGACCGCGACCCGCATCATCAGCCCGGACTTTGCGCGGACCACCACGTTCTCGAGATGGACGTTCGTCCCTTCGGCAAGGAGCTCAGCGTCATCGGCGAACAGCGCCTCGCCGTCGACCGGAGCCTGCGTCTCGCTGTCCACCGGAGCTGGCTCCTCGACCTGCGCCGCCGCGCCATCGACCAGCATCACCACCGCAAGGCGCAGGAGCAGCTCCATGCCTGAACGAGCTGCAAGATCGATGCGCTCGTCCTCGGCGGCCAACGCACAGCCGTCCTACTACGACGACGGCGAGGATCTCGGGAATGCACGCTCGGCCGGCGCCCGCGGCCGGCGAGGTCCGGCGTGGACGAGATCGTGCCGGCGGAGTCGGAGCCGGCTCCGATCTGGGAAGCGACATCCGCGACGGCGTAGAGTGGGCGCATGCGTGTTGTCGTTGTCCTCTCGCTCCTGGCCGCGTGCGGCGCCTCCACCACATCGGCGCCCCCGGCAAATGTCTCGACGGCGAACGCCGCGCCTACGAGCGTCGCCCCCGCTGATGGCGGCGCGCCGCCGGCGTGCGAGCCGTGGGCGCCGGAGTGGCCCGACGGTCAGGCGGATCGGGTCGCGTTCCAGGATCCCGCGACCGAGCTCTGGGGCTACAAGACGAAGGCCGGCGCGATCGCGCTGCCCGCGCAGTACGAGGAGGCGTGGAGCTTCTGGCCGGGCGGGTTCGCGGCGGTGCACTTGCCTGCGAAGGACGTGACCGATCCGCGTCACCCGTTCGCGTTTATCGATCCGGTGGGCAAGCCGATCGCGCTCGCATTCCTGTTCGACAACGGCCCGGACTACTACCAGGAGGGCTTCTTCCGCATCACGGCAGGCGGCAAGCACGGCTTCATGAACGACCGTGGACAGATCGTCATCGCGCCGCAGTACGACACCGCGTGGGCGTTCTGTCACGGCAAGGCGCGCGTCGAGCAGGCGGGCGAGACGTTCTACATCGACAAGACGGGGGCGCGAACCGCGGCGCCGCCCGACGCGGAACCGTAGCTACGCGGCCCGCGCGATCGTCGACAGCTTCGCGGCGAGGCCCAGGCGGTAGAAGCGGCGGAGCTCGGCGAGCATCTCGGGGATGCGGCGGCGCGCGACGAAGGTCTCCTCGAGCCAGGCGGCATAGCGGTGCGCGTTGTCGTTGGCGACGCGGTAGCGGTCTTGCTCGTCGGCATCGAGGTCGGGCTCGTACTCCGCGTCGCCGAACAGCCGGCGGCGGAACGCGCTGGACAGCTCCATCTCGGGCTCGGTGGTGAGCAGGCAGGTGACGTACTTGTCGACCTCGGCCTGGAGCTCGAGCTCGAGCTGACTCACCGGGCGCTCGACGCGCGCGCAGCACACGGTGTAGATGAAGTGGCTCACGCCCTCGACGGCGAGCAGGAAGTCACCGAGGTTGTGGTCGCCGAGGCGCTTGCCCGGATCGTGCGTCGAGAGGTTCGCGATCACCGCGGGCTCGAGATAGAGCGCGATGTTCATCTCTCCCGGCGTCTCCACGACGAGGAGCTGCTCGCGCGCTTTGCGCGCGGGGGCGAGCTCGTCGCGATACTCGGTGCCGACCACGAAGTCCCCGACCTCGACGCCCGTCTCCACGCGGTACAGCGACTCGAGCCCGCGCTGCACGCGAGCCAGCGCCTGCACTACTGGATCACCTTGCTGGGGTCGACGATCAGGCCGGCGGCGCGCAGCTTCTTCTCCACCCACTCGTCGCGAGTGCGCAGCCAGATCTCGTAGAGCTTGGCGATGTCGGTGGTCGCGTTGAGCTCCGCGAGGTGCGTGCGCTTGCGGACCTCGGTGAGCACGTCGACGAACCGCGGGAACCCGGCGGCGAGCTCCTCGTACACGTCACTGATCTGCTTGCCGGTACCGAACGAGCGCGCGAGCTGCGCGTACGCGTTCTGGCCGATGCCGACGTAGTAATCGATGTCGACCAGCGAGCGCGTGAGCGACTCGGCGAAGAAGCCGGCCACGTAGAGCGACGTATCGCCCACTTGCTTCAGATTCTTCACGCGCTCGCCGGGCAGCTCGTTCTGCGAGGCGGCGAGCTTGAGGCCGAGCGGTTCGTCGGTGAGGCGAGCGGTGGTGAACTCGCCGAGCAGGCCGACGAGGTACCAGCTCGCGGGTTCCGAGGCGTCGAGATCGACCGCGGAGAGCGCGTCGCTCACCACCTCGTGGAAGAACTCATCCACAGAAGCAGCCAGACAAACGTCCATGTTCCGATCATCAGCGAAGGCGGGGCCATTGCAAGTTCCCTTAAAAGTCCAGCCGGTTACGGCGCCTCCGGACAGCTCCGGATGGAGCGTTCGAGCGTGCTCCGCCGAGCAGCGTGGCGTCGATGTAGTCGTTAACGAAATCCGCTGAATAAGGGCTTGCGCGAAACGCGGGGCGATCTTACGAAGCAGGCCGTTAGCAGTCGCCCGAGGTGAGTGCTAACAAAGTTCGACATCTCTCGGAAACAGCACTGAGGAGCGAGAAGCCATGAACGTTCGTCCCCTGCAGGATCGCATCCTGGTTCGTCGCGTCGAGGAGGTCGAGAAGACCCGCGGCGGCATCATCATCCCTGACTCTGCCAAGGAGCGTCCGCTCGAGGGCAAGGTCGTCGCCGTCGGCTCGGGCAAGCGCCTCGAGGACGGCACGCTGGTCAAGCTCGACGTGAAGGCGGGCGACCGCGTCCTGTTCGGCAAGTACGCCGGGACCGAGATCAAGGTCGACGGCGTGGAGCACATCATCATCCGCGAGGACGAAGTCCTCGGCGTCCTCGAAGGCTAAGGAGCAACGACCATGGCTGCCAAAGACATTATTTTTGACGAGAAGGCTCGTAACCGCGTCCTCACTGGCGTCGACACGCTGGCGAACGCCGTCAAGGTCACCCTCGGCCCGCGCGGCCGCAACGTGGTGATCGAGAAGTCGTGGGGCGCTCCCACGGTCACCAAGGACGGCGTCACCGTCGCCAAGGAGATCGAGCTCGAGAACAAGTTCGAGAACATGGGCGCGCAGATGGTCAAGGAGGTCGCCTCCAAGACCTCTGACAACGCCGGCGACGGCACGACCACCGCGACGGTGCTCGCCCAGTCGATCTACCGCGAGGGCTCCAAGCTCGTCGCTGCCGGTCACAACCCGATGGAGCTGAAGCGCGGCATCGACTCCGCGGTTGGCACCCTCATCGAGTCGCTCAAGAAGCTCTCCACCCCGACGAAGGGCAAGGACGACATCGCGCAGGTCGGCACGATCAGCGCGAACGGCGACACCGAGATCGGCAACATGATCGCGGACGCGATGAAGAAGGTCGGCAAGGAAGGCGTGATCACGGTCGAGGAGGCCAAGACGCTGAACAGCGAGCTCGACGTCGTCGAGGGTATGCAGTTCGACCGCGGCTACCTCTCGCCGTACTTCGTGACCGACACGGAGCGGATGGAGGTCGTGCTCAACGACTGCTACATCCTCACGCACGAGAAGAAGATCTCGAACATGAAGGAGCTCCTCCCGGTGCTCGAGCAGGTTGCCAAGCAAGGCAAGCCGCTCCTGATCATCGCCGAGGACGTCGACGGTGAGGCGCTCGCCACGCTCGTCGTGAACAAGCTCCGCGGCACGCTGCAGATCTGCGCGGTCAAGGCGCCCGGCTTCGGCGACCGCCGCAAGGAGATGCTGAAGGACATCGCGACGCTCACCGGCGGCCAGGCGGTGACGGAGGACCTCGGCCTCAAGCTCGAGAACCTCACGCTCAGCGACCTCGGTCAGGCGAAGCGCATCACGGTCGACAAGGACAACACCACGATCGTCGACGGCGTTGGCAAGAAGGCCGACATCGACGCGCGCGTGAAGCAGATCCGCAACCAGGTCGAGGAGACCACGTCGGACTACGATCGCGAGAAGCTCCAGGAGCGCCTCGCGAAGCTCGTCGGCGGCGTCGCCGTGATCAAGGTCGGCGCTGCGACCGAGGTCGAGATGAAGGAGAAGAAGGCGCGCGTCGAGGACGCGCTCCACGCGACCCGCGCCGCCGTCGAGGAGGGCGTGGTTCCGGGTGGTGGCGTCGCCCTGCTCCGTGCGCAGAGCGCACTCGACGGCGTCAAGCTGCCCGAGGAGCAGCAGTTCGGCGTTTCGATCGTGCGTCGCGCGATCGAGGAGCCGCTCCGCCAGATCTCGGCCAACGCCGGCGTCGACGGCTCGATCGTCGTGTCGAAGGTCAAGGAAGGCAAGGACGCGTTCGGCTTCAACGCCGCCACGCTCGAGTACGGTGACCTGGTGAAGGCCGGCGTCATCGACCCGACGAAGGTCGTGCGCACCGCGCTGCAGAACGCGGCCTCGGTCGCGTCGCTCCTCCTCACCACCGAGGCGATGATCGCCGAGAAGCCCAAGAAGGAAGCTCCGGCTCCCGCGGGCGGCGGCCACGGTGGCGGCATGGGCGGCATGGGCGGCATGGACTTCTAGGTCCTTCCCTCCCATCTGCAGATGGACGGCGCCTTTGTAGGCGCCGTTTCCTTTTTTCGGGCGACCAAATTCTTCGAGGCCGACGTGCGTTCAACCTGAGCATGAGGTTGAACGAGCACGCCGGCGCCGCGGCTCCGATGGTCGTGGGCCGTTACCGCATCCAGGAGCGGCTCGCGGCCGGCGGGTTCGGCGCGATCTACCGCGCGCTCGACCTGGTCACCGGCACGCCGGTCGCGCTCAAGGTGCTGCACGCGCACCTCGTGGACGACAGGTCGATCGTCGAGCGCTTCGTGCGCGAGGCGGAGATGCTGCGCGAGCTCCGCGGGCCGCAGGCAGTGACGATCTTCGGCAGCGGCGTCACCGCAGAGGGGGCGCCTTATCTCGCGATGGAGCTGCTCGCGGGCGAGACGCTGCACGCGCGGTTCATGGCGCGCGGCCGCCTGCCGTGGCGCGAGGTGGTGGCGATCGCGCGCGGCGTGTGCGCGGCGCTCGCCGAGCCGCATGCGCTCGGCATCGTCCATCGGGATCTCAAGCCGGCGAACATCTTCCTCGACGCGCGCGGCGTGCGCGTGCTCGACTACGGCATCGCCAAGCGTGTCGAGCCCGATCGCGCCGACGGAGACCTCACGCGGCAAGGCGAGCTGCTCGGCACGCTCGAGTACATGGCACCCGAGCAGCTCGTCGGTAGCGGCGCCGCTCCAACCGCCGACCTCTTCACGCTCGGCGTCGTCATGTACGAGATGATCGCGGGCGTGCGCCCGTTCGGGGATCCCGACAGCACGCTCGGCATGCTCGGTGTGCTGCTCGGCAGCGAGCCCGCGCCGCTCGCGACGCACGCCAGCGTCCCCGGCACGCTCGCGCGCGTGATCGAGCGCTGCCTCTCGCGTGACCCCGAGCGGCGGTTCGCGACCGTCGGCCAGCTCGACGCGGCGCTCGCGCTCGTCGATGACTCGCGCGCACACGAGCTCGATGATGCCGAGGACATGGCCACGACGAGCCTCGCGTCGATCGAGACCGAAGACACGTGGATCGGCGCGCTGCCCACGCCGGCACTCGCGCCGCCGCGCACGCGCTTCGCGCAAGGCACCTCGGACGACGGAAGCCCGTATACCCCGCGCGGGCCCCTGAACGCAGCTACGGTGGCTCCTTCCGGATCCGGTACGAACATCGTTCTAACCGCCACGCAGTCGACGGCGACCGCTCGCTCCGAAACCGGTTCGCGCAGCGCACGAACCGACCCGCGCTCGACACCACCGTCTCACGCGGAGAGCGACTCGAACATTGTTCGAACCGCCACAGAGTCGACGACGACCGCTCGATGCGGAACTGGCTTGAACATCGTTACGGAAAGCGATTCGAACATTGCTCGAACCGAATCGCGGTCGACACCAGCCCGTCGCGTGAAGCGTTCGAACATTGTCCGAACCGAATCGCGATCGGATACGCCCGCGCAGGCAAAGGGGGCGGACGTGTCGCCGGTTGCGTTCGCGCCTACGATCGCGGCCCCCTCCGCCACCGCTCCGACTCGGGTGAGCGCCGCAGCGCCAAAGGTCAAGCACTGGCAGGTGGCGCTGGGGATCGCGGCGCTGGTGCTCGGCGCAACGGCGACGTTCTACGTCGTCGGTTGGTAGGGAGTTAGGGCCCGGTGCAGTACTCGAGGTCGCGGCATGCGTCCTGGTCGCCGTGCGTGCAGGCGTGCCGCGCGAGGATGCAGCCGAGGTCGAGATCCTTGGGCACACCGAGGCCGGCGATGAACAGGTTGCCGTACTCGCTGCACCCGCGCGGATCGTCCTTGCAGGTGTCGTTGAACAGCTGGAGGGCGCGTCCGCGGTCGCGGGGGACGTTGTCGCCGACGGCGAGGATGAATGCGTAGGTCGGGCAGAAGTATCGACGGCCTCCCTCGCACAGGCGCTTGACCAAGGCCGTAACCTCCGCGGGCCGCTTGGCCTCGAGGTAGCGCCCCTCGAGCTGCTCGCAGGCGGCGTCGGTGCCCTCGTCGCACTGGCGCATGAGCTGCTGCTCCTCCGCGTCGGTGGACGGCGGCATCGGCGGACGATCGGCTCCCTTCGAGCAGGCGGCCGTGGCGACGGTGACGAGAAGGAGCTGGCGCCGCATCGCGCGAACGTAGAGAATCGGCAAGGTTCGCGCTACTGGATATCGTCGGTGCAGTCGTGCTGCGCCTGCGCGCTGGCGGGGGGCTCGCGGCCGGTGCGCGGGTCGCACACGAAGTGCTCGACCACGCACGCGTAGGTCTGCTGGTTGGTCGCGGTCGGCGCGGCGCCGGGATCGTCGACCCGAACGACCTCGCGCAAGCACGCATCGCGGTTCGCGCCATCGAGGTGCTCGCAACACTCCTCTTGTAACTGCGTGCCGCGGGCGTACGTGTCGTTGTGTTTACTCGTGCGGCATGCGGACAACCCGAGCACGATCGCGGTCAGCGCGAACCACCACCGTGCTGCTATCGCCACGCCCTTCGACCGTGGCGTGGTGCTGTCGTCACGCATCGCGGCCGCGAGGATGGCGCGTCCGTCGAGGATCGCGCGCAAGTACGCGTTGCCCCGTTGTCGTCGGTCGATCATGCGTGGATCTCGAGGCAAGGGCGGGGCCAGGCTCGTGGCAACCGCCTTGCACCGGGTGGAGTCATGTCGAGGGTGCGTCCTCTCCTGCTTTGCGTGCTCGCCAGCGTGACCGCGTGTGCGGGGGGCTATCGGGCAGCGTCGCCATCGTCCGCCGCATCGATGCCTGTCGAATCTGCGGGGCCGCCGGGCGGTGCGCCTGCCGGTGCGCTCGACGCACATCTCGATGCCGCACACGCGTCGCTCGCTCGCGATCCCGAGCAGCGCCGGCTCGACTCGGCGCTGCGGGCGCGCGGCGAGCTTCGGGCGCGGCTGGTCGCACTCGGCGCGATCCCGCGTCCGCCGATGCCTGCTCCGCTCGCCGAGGCGCCGGGCGAGCCGCCGTTCCCCGGCGCTCACTGGATCCCCGGCCGCTGGGAGTGGGGCGAGGGGCGATGGCGATGGAGGGCGGGCTACTGGAGCGCGCCGCCGCCGGACGATGAGACAGGCGGCCTCGCGATCGGCGTCAGCACGGGGGCCACCATCGGCTTCGACCTGTTCGACTCCAGCGGCAGCGACGAGCGGGTTCGAGATCATCGCGACAGCGGTTCGTCCAACGTGCGCGACCACCGCACGGATCGCAGCGACGGCGCGCGCATCCGCGATCATCGTGACGACCCGCGCCCCACGCCGACCGTGCGCGACCATCGCGACGGGCGTGACGACAACGGCGATGACAAGCGCGACGACAAGCGTGATGACGATCGTGGCGCGCGAATCCGCGATCACCGCCGTTGATCGGCGACCCGACGGTCGCCTACCGCGAGTGCCGGCGCCGGCAGAGCACGACCACCACCATCGCGATCGCGATCGCGATCGCGATGGAGACGCGGCGGGCATGCGTGGGATTCGCGGTTTCGCGCTCTCGCGGCCGAGATTGCGGTTGATCGGGGCTGCGGGGCCGTGTCACACCTCGGCGCGTGAAGCGTCTCGTGTGGTTCTCCATGGTCCTGATGGCGTGTGGCGGTAATGGCAGCGGCTCGCCAGATGCTCCGGCGGGCGACGGTGCGCCGAGCGGCAAGAAGATCTTCGTCACCTCGGCGGACTTCACCGCCGGATTCGCGTTCGGCATGATCGACGCCGACGGCGCCGCGCTCGCCGATCAGCAGTGTCAGAGTGCGGCGGTCGGCGCGGGCCTCGGGGGCACGTGGAAAGCGTGGCTATCGCGGAGCCCCACGCTCGACGTGCCCGGCCGCACCGCGCCCGAGCGCATCACCGGCGAGGGGCCGTGGCACCTGGTCGGCAGCAACGAGCTCGTGTTCCTGAACCGCGCCGCACTCGCGAACACGCCGCGCGTGCCGATCAATCGCAACGAGCTCGGCGTCCTCATCGCGAGCGGCAACGTGTGGACGGGCACCGACGTCGGCGGCTCGTACGGCGTGCGCGGCGATTGCAACCAGTGGACGACGAGCAACTCGGGCGTATCGGGGACGGTCGGGCGGCTCGATGTCACGACCTCCGAGTGGACCGCGGTCAGCGCCGGGCAGGCGTGCGGCCAGCGCGCTCACCTCTACTGCCTGGAGATGTGATGCGTCGCGCCCTGATCTTCGCGCTGGTCGCCGGCTGCGGCGGCAACGGTCCCGGCTCGTCGGGCCCCGATGGCGCATCCGCCGACGCCGCGAGCTGCGTCACGACGATCGCGTGCAGCGCCGATGCGGACTGCGCCGCGGCGCCGGGTACGCGGTGCAACACCGCCCTGCCCGTCCCGCGCTGCCAGCCGCTCGAGTGCGGGGGCATCGGCACCGAGTGCGCCGGTCCCGAGTTCTGCAGCGCCGGCCTCGTGTGCTTCGACGAGGCCCACTTCGGCGAGGCCGCCACGATCTACAAGGCGGGCGTGTGCACGCCACCCGGCGAGACGCGCCCTACCTGCATCACGCGGTGCATGGCGCAGTGGCGGCCGGACGACGTGCTCGATCCATGCACGCAGCAGCAGGCCACCACGCTGTGCCAGGAGGTCTGCGCGATGTATCCCGCGTGGACCGACGCGTGCGAGAACTACTTCACGCGGTTCAACGCGAACGACTTCCGGTTCCGGCCGATGTTCTGCACCAGCTTCTCGTGCCCGCGGATCCCGGTGGAGTGCGGCGGCAGCAACGCGAGCCTGCCCGAGACCTGCCCGCCCTGATCGCTATTCGGTGCAAGTGACCACGTCCTTCGTGGTCTTCGCCTTGAGCAGGCACGCATTCATGTCGTCGTTGTTGGCCGAGCTGCACTGATTGATGCAGAGCTCGACGCCATTCTCGATCTCGGCGGAGAGCATGGCGAGCTTGCGCTTCTTGAGCTTCTCGCGCTCCTCGGCGGGGGCCGCCGCGATCTCGGCGTCGGCCTTCTCCCAGAAGGTCAGCTCGTAGACGTGGCGGCACACCTCTTCGCACTTCTTGCGGTCGCCCTTGCAGGCGGCCCCCGAGGCGCTGAAAGCGACGAGCAGCACGAAGGCGAGACGACGACGCATGGCGCTGCGTACCACGGCGGGCGGGCAGCTGCGATACCCTGCGACGATGGACCACGGCCTCGCGCCGCGCACCGCCGGGCTCGCACTCGCGTGCGCGCTCGCGGGCTCGGTCGCGCAGGCAGGACCAGCGCTCACGTTCGAGGGCGGCGCCGAGGGTGACACCAACGTGCAGCGCGTCGAGACCGGGGCCGGCCTCGACACGAGCCGGATCGCGGCCGGTGTGGTGCGGCTCGGCGGCCGGTTCGAGCGCCGCGGGACGTTGTGGGGCGGCGGGCTGTCGGCGATCGGGGGATTCCTCACACGCGTGGTCGGCAACACCGAAGCGTCGACGGAGAACGTCCTCTTGCTCACGGGCGACGTGCGCTACCTACGGCCGATCGCGGAGAGGAATGCCTCGCTCGGCGTCGCGCTCGTCGGCGCCGACGCACGGCCGATCACGGACGAGATCGGCGCGCGCACGTTCACCAACGTCGGCGCCGATGCGCTGCTCGTCCTCGACGGCGGCCCCGATCGCCGCCTCACGCTCGGCTTCGGCATCCGCGACTTCACGTACAAGCAGAACCACGACTTCGACTGGACGGGGCCCGCCGCGACCGCGCGGTTCGACGACACGCTGTGGGAGCCGTCGGGCGGCGCGCGCAGCCTGGTGCTCGCCGCGTACGTCGGGTTCGAGGCGCGGTCGTACGAGTCCTCGGCGCTCGCGAATGCGTGCATGCCGGACGCGGAGCCGCGCGACACCTGCTCCGCCGGCACGTCGCTGCAGCGACGAGATCGCTCGACGCGCCTCGGCGCGGACCTCACCTACGCGGGGCGCGTCGTCGCCGGCGCGGGCTACCAGCTCACGGTGATCGACTCCAACAGCTACGGGCAGGCGCTGGTCCGTCACAAGGCGACGCTGTCCGCGACCGCGCCGCTGCCGTGGGGCATGTTCGCGACCGGGCTCGCGACGCTGCAGCTCGATCAGTACCCCGACGGACTCGTGATCAAGACCGACAACCAGCAGCGCGAGTTCACCAGCCTCGATGACGAGAACCGCAGCTCCCTGCAGCTGCGCCTCGGCAAGCCGGTGACCGACGCGTGGTCGCTCGAGGCGCGCGCCGCGATCTGGCGCAACCTCGGCGGTGACACCGAGACGTCGTTCCGACGAGCGTCGATCTACGCGGGCGCGATCTACGCGCGTTAAGGCATGTACGGCGGGCGATACGGCGGCACGACCATCTGGACGTCCACGTCCGTGGCGCCGACGACGATCGTGCGGCACGCCACGGCCTGATCGGGGACGATGCCGTTGCCGTGGCCCCACGGCACGAGGCAGACCGTGTACGTCCCCGGCAGGACGTCGAGGAGCTCCGTGGTCATCGTGCGGCCGTCGCTCGAGGACGAGTTCGAGGAGCGCCAGCCATCGCGGCCGAGCTCGTCGCGCAGGCGGCGCAGCTCGGACTCCAGCTGCGGCGCGACCTGCCCCTCGAGGAGATACACGGTGCCGGAGTGGTCCTGGTTCTCGACCGCGGCGGCGATCCGCACCGTGCGGCCCGCGACGAGCGTGTAGTCGCGCTGCACCCGCGCGCCCGGCTCGATCACGATCTCGTCGAGCGTGGGCGTGCCCGCGCTCATCAGCGTCTGCGGATGGATCCCGTGGACCTCGAGCTTGTAGCGGCCGGGCACGATGCCCTCGATGCGATACCGCCCGTCGCGGTCGCTGCGC
>Ga0247829_10000526_pt1 | contig 14914 bp, 15 predicted proteins | sample 12C_Control_Day4_FD_207765 | JGI IMG/M metagenome (GOLD analysis project Ga0247829, IMG submission 207765) | Soil microbial communities from agricultural site in Penn Yan, New York, United States - 12C_Control_Day4 | ecosystem: Environmental > Terrestrial > Soil > Agricultural land | place... | reverse complement strand
ATCATGTCGACATTGACGGCCTCGTCGGCCAAGGGGCCGAAGATGGCTGCGGCAACGCCCGGCCGATCGGGGACGCGAACCAGCGTGATCTTGGCTTCGTCGCGGCTATAGGCGATGCCGCTCACCATTTCCTTTTCCACGATCTCGTCCTCGTCGGTAACCAGGGTGCCGGGCTTGTCCTCGAAGCTGGACAGCACCTGCACGCGCACGCGGTGCTTCATGGCCAACTCGACCGAGCGGGTCTGCAGGACCTTGGCGCCCTGCGAGGCCATCTCCAGCATCTCCTCATAGGTGATCTTATCGAGCTTGCGCGCCTTGGCAACGATACGCGGATCGGTGGTATAGACCCCGTCCACATCGGTGAAGATGTCACAGCGCTCGGCCTCGAGGGCGGCGGCGAGCGCGACGGCGGAGGTGTCGGACCCGCCGCGGCCGAGCGTCGTCACGCGCCCGTCGGACCCGATGCCCTGGAAACCGGCGACGACGGCCACCTGCTTCTGGCCGAAACGGCGGATCATCTCGGCGCAATCGATGCCCTCGATGCGCGCCTTGCTGTGCACGCCATCGGTGCGGACCGGGAGCTGCCAGCCCAGCCACGAGCGGGCATTGACGCCCAGCTCCTGCAATGCGATCGCGAGCAGTCCCACGGTGACCTGCTCGCCCGAGGCGACGACCACGTCGTACTCGCGCGCGTCGTGGAGGTGCGCCGCCGCATTGGTCCAAGCCACGAGCTGGTTGGTGGTGCCGGCCATGGCGGAGACCACGACGGCAACCTCGTGGCCGGCGTCGACCTCGCGTTTGACCCGCTCGGCCACCGCCTTGATCCGCGGCACGTCGGCAACGGAGGTGCCGCCGAACTTCATGACGATGCGGGCCATTGGAGGGTCCTTCGTGGAGCCGACCGGGCCGGTTGCCGGGCCGGCGCGCGCCATCCATACTCATCTGCCGCGGCGGGCGCAATGCCTCGCGCACCTCGCCCAGCCGCCGATCACAACCGGTCTGGACCTTTCTGATGCAGCGCACCGGCGCAGCCGCTTCCGCCACCATCGATCCGGCCGAGATCCGACGCTTCGCCGCCCTCGCCGAGGACTGGTGGTCGCCCGAGGGCAAGTTCCGCCCGCTGCACGCGCTCAACCCGGTTCGGCTCGCCTTCATCCGCGAGCAGGCCGTGCGCAGGTTCGGCCTCGATGCCGCTCTTCGAGCGCCGCTGCAAGGGCTGGAGGCCGTCGACATCGGCTGCGGCGGCGGGCTCCTGTCCGAGCCGCTCCGGCGGATGGGCGCGCGGGTGGTCGGGCTCGACGCCGATGGCGAAGGCCTATCGGTCGCGCGCCACCACGCCGAAGCGGGCGGGCTCGAGATCGATTATCGCCTCGGCTCGGCCGAGGAGCTCGCCGCTTCCGGGGCCAGGTTCGATCTCGTGCTGGCGATGGAAATCCTGGAGCATGTCGCCGACCGCGACGCCTTCCTGGACGCCTCTGCCGCGCTCACCCGGCCCGGCGGGCTCCTGATCGCGGCGACCTTGAATCGGACCGCCAAGGCCTTCGCGCTCGCGATCGTCGGCGCCGAGTATCTGCTTCGCTGGCTGCCGGCCGGCACGCATGATTGGCGCAAGTTCGTGCGGCCGTCGGAACTTGCCTCGGGCCTCAGGCGCAACGGCTTGGCGGTCGAGGCTCTGACGGGCGTCGCCTATGACCCCATCTCCGGGAGCTGGCGGCTGACCGTCGATCTCGACGTCAACTACATGCTGGCGGCCAGCAAGCCGGCGCCGTGATGTCGCGCGGCATCGACCATCTCGTGCTGTGCGTCCGCGACCTGGAGCGGGCGCGCGCGTTCTATGGCCGCCTCGGCTTCACCCTGACGCCGCCCGCGCGCCATCCCTTCGGCACCGGCAACAGCCTCGTCCAGCTCGGCGATCGCAGCTTCCTCGAGCTGCTGACGGTGATGGAGCCGGACGCCATCCCGCCGATGCGCCCCGGCCAGTTCAGCTTCGGCGCCTACAACCGCGATTTCCTCGCGCGCCAGGAAGGGTGCTCCATGCTGGTGCTGGACACCCAAGACGCCGGGGCCGACGCCCGCGCGTTCCGCGCCGCGGGGCTGGGCGATGTCGAGCCGTTCCACTTCCAGCGCGCGGCCAGGCTGCCCGACGGGACTCTGGCCAAGGTCGCCTTCAGCCTCGCCTTCGCGCTCGCTCCCGGGCTGCCGGAAGCGGTCTTCTTCACCTGCCGGCAGCATGCGCCTGAGCTGTTCTGGAAGCCCGAATATCAGCGGCACGAAAACGGCGCGGCCGGGATCGAGGAGGTGGCCCTGGCCGCCCCCGATCCGCTGGCGCTCGCGGGCACTTTGGAAGCGGTCACGGAGATTCCGCCCGAAGCCGTCGGCGAGGCGATTGTGGCCCGCACCGCGCGCGGCAGCGTGCGCGCCCTCACCCCGGCTGCGTTCGCCCGCCGCTACGCCGGAGCGGAGGCGCCGCCCCTTACCCATGGACCGCGCTTCGCGGGCTGCCGGATCGTCGTGGAGGATCTTTCGGGGTTGCGCGCGCGGCTGAAGGCGGGCGATGTCGGCTTCGCTCAGGCGCAAGGGTGCGTGGTCGTGCCGCCCGCAGAGGCGTTCGGTCTCGCGCTCGGCTTCGTTCAGCGCTCGAAGGACTGAAGCTCCGCGGCGACGCGCTCGAACACCGCGGCCCAATCCGCCCGCTTGGACTGCCGGAACAGCCGCACGCTGGGGTACCAGGGGCTGTCCTCGCGATCGAGCAGCCAGAACCAGTAGGGCGTGAAGGGAAGCAGCACCCAGGCGGGGCGGCCGAGTGTGCCGGCCAGATGCGCCGGCGCGCTGTCGACGGTGATGACGAGGTCCAGCCGGTCCATGAGCGCGGCGGTATCGGCGAAATCCTCCAGCAGCGGGGCTGCGTCGAGGATCCTGCCCGACGGAGCAGCCGCGAGCTGCTCGGCTTGCGGGCCCTTCTGCAGGCTGACGAGCTGAACCTTCGGATTGTCCGCCAGCGGTAGGAAGCGGGCGAACTCGAGCGAACGCTGGGCGTCGCCCGCATAGGCCGGATTGCCGCCCCAGGCGATGCCGACCGTGATGCGCCCGCCGGCCTTCGCGAAGAGCGGCTCGAACTTGGCGCCGAGCTGCGGATCGGGGTGAAGGTCGGGTGGCGGCGGCACGGTCGAGGGATAGGTGGCGAAAAGGCGCGGCAGCTCCATCAAGGGCGCGTGCAGATCTGCCTGGGGCAGCCGCTCGCCCGCCGTGATCAGCCGATCCACCCCCGGCAGGGGCCGGAAGAGGCGCATCAGCGCCGGCGGGCACTCCAGATAGACCGTGGCGCCTTGCGCCTTGACCAGCGCGACAAAGCGAGAGGCGGCGATGGTGTCGCCGAAGCCTTGCTCGGCCCACAGCAGGATGCGCTGGCCGGCCAGGTCCTCGCCTTCCCAGGCCGGCATCGGCAGCCGGCGCGGGCGCGCTTCGCGGGTGCGCCAGCGCAGCCGGTAATCCTCCAGCCCCGGGCCCCAGCGGCCCAGCACCAGATGCACATAGCCACGGCCGAGCCGCGCCTGCAGATGGTCGGGATCGAGCGCCAGCGCCTGCTCGAAGCTGATCGCCGCCTCGCCGAGCCAGCCCTCGGCGATCAGCCCGTGACCCAGGCCGGCATGCGCATCGGGCTGATCGGGGGCAAGCGCGACCGCCCGCCGGCAGCAGCCCACCGCCTCTTCGGCATGGCCGAGCTGGCGCAGGCACTGGCCGAGCAGGCTGAGCGCAGCCGCATAGCGCGGATTGAGGGCGAGGGCCTTATGGCAGGCGCGGGCGGCGTCCGCCCAGCGTTTCATGTCGGCCAGCACGAGGCCGATATTGAGCTGCGGCTCGGGCCGGTCCTTCTGCGCCGCGGCGACCGAGGAGAGCTCGGCCAGCGCCTCCTCCAGGCGTCCCTGATCGCGCAGCACGAGCCCGAGATTGGTGTGCGCGGCGGCATGGGCGGGATCGGCCTCGAGCACGGCCCGGTACTGCTCGGCGGCGTCCGCCAGCGCGCCCTGGTCGCGTTTCAGGTTGCCGAGATTGAAGAGCACGTCCGGCGTCGCCGGCGCCAGCGCCAGCGCGCGGCGGTAGCTCGCCTCGGCATCCTCCAATCGTCCGCGCGCGCGGAGCGCGACACCGAGATTGGCGTGCGCGGGCGCAAGATCGGGCACGAATTTGAGCAGCCGCTCGTAAAGGGCGATCGCCTGATCCAGCTCACCGGCGCGGTGATGGCGCACGGCCTCCGAGAGGAGCCTGCGCGAGGTCTCGTCGGAACGGCCGGGAACTGCTGATGGCATGCTCAACGCAGTCCCGCCTCCCGAATGTCAGTGCTTCACGCCAAGCCAGATCTTCCGCTTGACGGCATATAGTAGGCCGGTGAAGACGATCAGGAAAAGCACCGTCTTCACGCCCATGCGCTTGCGCGCCTCGAGCGTCGGTTCGGCGGTCCAGGCGAGGAAGCTGGTCACGTCCGCCGCCATCTGCGGCAGCGTCGCTTGCGTGCCGTCGGCATAGCTCACCGCGCCGTCCGCCAAGGGCGGTGGCATGGCGATCACATGGCCGGGGAAATATTTGTTGTAGTACTGCCCTTCCTTGAGCGGGAAGTCGGCGGGCGGCTCCTCATAGCCGATCAGCACGCCATAGACGTGGTTGGCGCCGCCCGCACGCGCCTCGACCAGCAGCGAGAGGTCGGGCGGGTAGGCGCCGTTGTTGGCGACGCGCGCGGCCTGCTCGTTGGGGAACGGCGCCTTGAAGGCGTCCGAGGGTAGGCCCGGGCGCTCGAACATCTCGCCCTGGTCGTTGGGGCCGTCGGTGTAGGTCTGCTCGGCGGCGAGCGCCTTGATCTCGTCATCCGTGTAGCCGAGCGTGGCCAGCTCGCGATACCGGATCAAGGTCAGGCCATGGCATCCGGCGCAGACGTTCCGGTAGACCTCGTATCCACGCCGTACATCGTCGCGCTCGAAGGTGCCGAACAACCCGCCGAACGACCAGTGCCGCTCCGGCAGCTCGACCTCCTCGGCCGCAAGCGCCGTGCCCGCGGAGAACAAAAGGGCGGCGATGCCGCCGAACAGGCTCCAGCGCACCTTCCCGCCCCCCTCAGGCCTTGTCCATGCGCGCCGCCGCGGGCGCAAAGCCGCCGCCCGCCAGGACGGGCTGGCTGATGCTGGCCGGCAGCGGCCTCGGCCGCTCGAGCCGCGCCAGCAGCGGCACCAGAATGATGAAATGCACGAAGTACCAGATCGTCGCGATGCGCCCGATCGCCACCCAATTGCCTTCCGGCGGGTTGGCGCCAACCACCCCCAGCACCACGCAGTCCACCACGAGGATCCAGAAGAAGATCTTGTAGATCGGCCGGAACCGCGCGCTGCGCACGGGCGAGCGGTCGAGCCAGGGCAGGATGAACAGCACGAAGATCGAGGCGAACATCAAGACCACGCCGCCCAGCTTGTTCGGCACCGCGCGCAAGATCGCGTAGAAGGGCAGGAAATACCATTCCGGCACGATATGGGCCGGCGTGGAGAGCGGGTTGGCCGGGATGTAGTTGTCCGGCTCGCCGAACAGGTTGGGCGCGAAGAACACCACCAGGGCGTAGAAGATCAGGAAGACGCCCAGGCCGAACATGTCCTTGGCCGTGTAGTAGGGATGGAACGGCAGCGTGTCCTGCGGTCCCTTGGTGTCAATCCCGAGCGGGTTGTTCGAGCCGAAGCGGTGCAGCGCGACCAGATGCAGCACCACCACGCCTACCAGGACGAAGGGCAGGAGGTAGTGCAGGGAGTAGAAGCGGTTGAGGGTCGGATTGTCGACCGCGAAGCCGCCCCACAGCCAGCTGACGACGTCCTCGCCGACCAGCGGAATGGCCGAGAACAAGTTGGTGATGACGGTCGCCCCCCAGAAGCTCATCTGCCCCCAGGGCAGCACATAGCCCATAAAGGCCGTCGCCATCATGATCAGGAGGATCACCACCCCGAGGATCCACAACAGCTCGCGCGGCGCCTTGTAGGAACCGTAATAGAGCCCGCGGAACATGTGGATGAAGGTGACGATGAAGAACATCGACGCGCCGTTCATATGCAGGTAGCGGATCAGCCACCCGTAATTGACGTCGCGCATGATCCGCTCCACCGATTGGAAGGCGTAGTCGGTGTGCGGGGTGTAGTGCATCGCCAGCACGATGCCGGTGACGATCATCGTCACCAGCATGATTCCGGCGAGCGAGCCGAAGTTCCACCAGTAGCTGAGGTTGCGTGGGGTGGGATACTCGTTCAGCTCGTGATTGAGGAAGGTGAAGACCGGCATCCGGTAATCGATCCAGCGGACGACCGGGTTTTTGAAGACGGGCGCGCTCATGCCGCAGCTCCTCCGGCGGGCCCGACCTCGCCGATGCGCACGACCGTGTCGCTGGCAAAGAGGTAATCGGGTACGACCAGGTTCTGCGGGGCGGGGCCGCGGCGGATCCGCCCGGAGGTGTCGTAGTGCGAGCCGTGGCACGGACAGAACCAGCCGCCATAGTCGCCATGCGGGTCGGACGGCTTCTGCCCGAGCGGGATGCAGCCGAGATGCGTGCACACGCCGACCAGGATCAGCCATTCCGGCCGCTGCGCTCGCGCTTCGTCGGCTTCCGGGTCGCGCAACTCGGAGAGCGCGACCGATCGCGCCGCCTTGATCTCCTCTTCGGTGCGGTGGCGGATGAAGACGGGCTTGCCGCGCCACTTGACCGTGATCGCCTGCCCTACCGCGATCGGCGCTACGTCAACCTCCACCGTCGAGAGCGCCAGCACGTCGGCCGACGGGTTCATCTGATCGATGAAGGGCCACAGCACCGAAGCCGCGCCAACCGCGCCAACCGCCGTGGTCGCCAGGATCAGGAAGTCGCGGCGGGAGCCCCCGCCTTCGCCATGGCCGTGTCCCCCGGCCTGGCCGCGGACCGCCTCAGCACCATGGACCATGAACGCCCGTTCCCTTTCGTTTCTCAGCCGGCCCGCGAACCCGTTTGCTCTCCGATGGCAAAGAGACACGAGACCGCGCGGAGCCGCGCCTCTTAGCGCACCCGGATCGGCAGCGCAACGGGCCTCGGCGCGGGGCCCCGCGCGAAGCCGGAAGCGACTATGGCGAGCCGGGCCCAGGCGCCGGGATGCGTCACCCTGCCGCAGAGCGGGCCTTCGCCCCGCGCCTCCGAGCGGCTAGGCTCGCCAAGCGATGCGCCTTGCCCTCTACCAGCCCGACATCCCGCAGAACGCCGGCGCGCTGATCCGGCTCGGCGCTTGCCTTGGGGTGGAGATCGACCTGATCGAGCCGCTCGGATTCATCCTCGATGACCGGCGCCTGAAGCGCGCGCATATGGACTATCTGGAGCATGTGAAGATCCGCCGCCACGGCTCGTGGGAGCGGTTCCTCGAGGATAGGCGACCGGGCCGGCTCGTCCTGTTGACCCGCGCGGCCGAGCTCCGCTACACGCAATTCCGCTTTGCCTCCGACGATATCCTCATGCTCGGCCGCGAGAGCGCCGGCGCGCCGGCAGAGGTGCATCACCGGGCCGACGCGCGCATCAAGGTGCCGCTGCGGCACGGCCTGCGCTCGCTCAATGTGGCGATCGCGGCGGCCATGGTGCTGGGCGAGGCGTTGCGACAGACCGAGGGATTTCCGCCATGACCGCCGATCCGTTGCAGGAGAGGAAGGAGCGCGCCCGCACCTGGTTCGAGCGGCTGCAAAGCGAGATCTGCGCGGCGTTCGAAGCGATCGAGGCCGCCCATTGCGGCCCGCTCTCCGAGCGGCCCTCCGGGCGCTTCGAGCGCACCCCGTGGGATCGCCCCGGCGGCGGAGGCGGCGTTATGTCTGTGATGCGCGGGCGCGTGTTCGAGAAGGTCGGCGTCAACGTCTCCACCGTGCATGGCGCCTTCAGCGAGGAGTTCCGCGCGCAGATCCCGGGCGCGGCCGAAGCGGCCGGCGCCTTCTGGGCGAGCGGCATCTCGCTGGTCGCGCACATGCATTCCCCGCTGGTGCCGGCGGTGCATATGAACACGCGCTTCATCGTCACCTCCAAAGCCTGGTTCGGGGGCGGCGCGGACCTGACGCCGATGTTTCCCGACGAGGCCGCCGCGCGCGACTTCCACGCCGCGCTGAAGGCGGCGTGCGACCGCCATGGCGCGGACTACCATGAGCGGTTCAAGGCCTGGTGCGACGAGTATTTCTTCCTCAAGCACCGCGGCGAGCCGCGCGGGGCCGGCGGCATCTTCTACGACTATCTCGACAGCGGCGACTGGGAGGCGGACTTCGCCTTCACGCAGGAGGTCGGCCGCGCCTTTCTGGCCGCCTACCCCGCCATCGTCGCCGAGCGCAAGGACCGGCCATGGACGGAGGAGCAGCGGCGGCACCAGCTCATCCGGCGCGGCCGCTATGTCGAGTTCAACCTGCTCTATGACCGCGGCACGGTGTTCGGGCTCAGGACCGGCGGCAATGTCGAGGCGATCCTGATGTCGCTGCCGCCGGTCGCCATCTGGCCGTGAGCAGCGCGGCCGCGCGGCCGTCGATCACGACCAGGCCAAGGAGTATCAGCGCCAACCCCATGAGTTCTTCGGCGTCCACCTGCTCGCCCAGGAACAGCAGCCCGAGGACCAGCGCGCCCACGGGCAGCAGGAAGGTCACCAGCAACAGATTGATCGCCCCGGCGCTCGCCAGGATCCGGAAATAGAGCCCATAGGCGAGCGCGGCGCCGAACAACCCAAAGGCCAGGACAGCCAAGATGCCGGCAGGCCCGGGGTCGGCCCGCCAGGGCGCTTCGAGCGCAAGCGCGGCCGGGATCAGCACTGCGGAGCTGCCCAGCAGCATCCCGCAGGCGGCCGCATCGGGCGAAAGGCCTGCCAGCGCTTGTTTGCCGAATAGCCCCGCCACCGCATAGAAGAGGGTTGCGAGAAGCACGGCACCCTCCGCAACGAGGGTCTGGTCGACGCCCCGCCAAGCCTCCGGGCCCATCAGCACGGTCACTCCGCCCAGACCCAAGATGAGGCCCACCAGCCGCATGGGTGTAAGGCGCTCCAGCCCCACGCCCGCGGCAAGCAGAGCGGCAAACAAGGGCGTAGTGGCGTTAAGGATCGCGGCGAGGCCACTGTCGATCGTCTGCTGCGCCCAGAACACGAGCGAAAAGGGGACCGCATTGTTGAGCAGGCCCATGATGAGAAAGGCGGGCCAGCGCTCGAGCAAAAAGGCGGTGCCGCGGCTCATCATCCATGCGGCGAGGAACCCGGCCCCGAGCGCGACCCGACCGGCCGCGATCGTGAGCGGGCCGAAATCGCGTAGCGCGATCTCCGCGCAGAGGAAGCTGCCGCTCCATACGGCCGCAAGCACCACGAGCCTCGCCCAATCCTGTCCGGCCATGCAGTTCCTCTATCAACAGCCTCGGGCGGTGTGATGGACCCGTGCTGGCCAGGACCGCTATCCGGAGATTGCTTGGAGCTCGTGGCCGCTAATGGCCAGGCCGGTCAGCAGGCAATCGTGCTGCCGCCCATTCCAGGCACGCCTCGCGGTCGGGCGCGAAATCCTGGTCGATCCACCACGCCTCCAGCGCGCCGATGAGTTCGCCGACCTCGGGCCCCGGCTTCAGCCCGAGCCGCACCAGGTCGCGACCCTTGACCGGCAATTCCGGGGCGCGCCAGCGCCGGGGCAGGTGCAGCAGCTCCAGCCACGGCCCCGGCTCGCCCGCGCGGCCATCGGCGAGCGCGTCGGCCCAACTCACCAGGACCCGATCCGCCCAGCGCGCTTCTCTCAGCCGGTAAAGGCATAGCCGCTGCCCGCCGGCCGGCAGGTCGGGCCGGAGCACGGGCTCGGGGGCGGCGATCGCTTGCAGGCGGTCGCGGTCGGCGTTCGAGAGCCGCCAGCGCTCGGCCACCCCCTCTGCGCCCGCAGGATCGGGGAGGAGGAGCGCGCCCAGCCGCAGCACCGGGTCGCGGGAAAGGCCGGCGACGGGCTCGATCGCGACCAGCGCCGCGAGCCGCTCCAGCCGTACGGCGGCCGGCACGGCATGCGCAAGCACCCCGCCCTCGCCCATCAGCCCCAATACCCACACCGGATCGGGGGCCGCGAGCAGCTTCAGCATCTCCGCCTGAATGCGTTCGCCCGAGAGGCGGGCCAGCGCGGGGGCGGCTTCGACCGCGGCCGCAAGCCCCTCGGGGTCGGGACCCGCGCGCCCATACCAGGCGAGGAAGCGGAAGAAGCGCAGAAGGCGCAGGCGATCTTCGGCGATGCGCAGGCGCGGATCGCCCACGAAGCGCACGCGCCCCGCGGCCAGGTCCTGCAGCCCGCCGAAATAGTCGAACAGCACTCCGTCGGGCGTGCAGGAGAGCGCGTTGAAGGTGAGGTCGCGCCGCGCGGCGTCCTCGCGCCAGTCGTCGGTGAAGGCGATGCGCGCGTGGCGCCCGAAACTCTCGACGTCGCGCCGCAGCGTGGTGATCTCGAACGGCCGCCCGTTTGCCACCGCCGTCACCGTGCCGTGCTCGATGCCGGTCGGGATCGCCTTTAGCCCCGCATCGACCAGCCGCCGCATGACAAGGTCCGGCGGCTCGGGCGTGGCAATGTCGACGTCGCCGATGGGGCGCCCGAGCACCGCGTCGCGCACGCAGCCGCCGACGAAGCGAAGCTCCGCGCCGCCCGCGGCCAGCGCCTGCAGCACGGCGCGGGTTTCCGGCGCCGTCATCCAGGGCTGCGGCGGCAGCCGGTCGCCAGGGGAAAGGGGCGGGCTCACTCTGCGGGCTGCTCCTTCTCGGGCCCGAAATAGCCGGGCTCGATGTGCCCGTCCACCTGGCGGGGCGGATGATAGACCGCGCCGGGCTCCGCCCCTTCCAGGCTCGAGACCAGGACGAGGGCGATCACGGCGAGCAGCAGGCCGGCGCCGGCGAGCCACACCCATGGCACCTGGTGGGCCTCCGGCGTGCCTTCCCGCGCCAGCGCGACATAGCCGAAATAGATCAGGCTCGGCAGCAACAGAGGCAGCAGCACGGTCAAGACGACTCTCACCGAGCCTCCCGCAAGATCTCGGCCAGATTGACGAGCATGCCGGCCGTGGCGCCCCAGATCGTCCGCTGGTCATACAGCATGGCGTAGAAATGGCGCAGCTTGCCCTGGAACTCGCGCGAATGGCGCTGATGGTTCGCTTCGTCGGCGAGGAAATCGAGCGGCACCTCGAAAATGTCCGCGACCTCGAACGGGTCGGGCCGAGGCTCGATGGCGGGATCGACGAACCCCACCACCGGCACGATCTCGAAGCCCGTGCGCGTCCAGTAGGTGTCGAGCCGGCCGATCACCTCGACGCGCCCACGCGGGATGCCGACCTCCTCCTCCGCCTCGCGCAAGGCGGCCGCGATGGCGTCGGCGTCCCCCGGATCGATCCGCCCGCCGGGGAACGAGACCTGCCCGGCATGGGCATGCAGATGCGGCGTGCGCTGCGTCAGCAGCACCATGATGCCCTCCGCCCTCTCGATCAGCGGCACCAGCACCGCGGCCGGCGCGAAGCTGCCGCTGAGGCTGAAGCCAGGATTGAGGTTGTGATCGCCACGGACGCCGAGCTCGCCCTCGCCGTGCGGCGCGACGCCGGGGCCGGACAGCGCGGGACGCCGGAAACAGGCCTCGACCGCGGCCCGCGTCAGTCGGAGGCTTCCGGCGCCGACAGCGGGAAGAACGCTCCCTTGCTCCATACCCCCATCTCCTGCGCGCCCTCGCCTTTGGGCTGGGCGAGTGCCACCAGCTCGTAGAAGACGGGCCGCGCGATCAGCGCCTCCAGCCCGTCCCGCACCAGCACATAGGGGCGCGGCCCCGACTTCGGATCGCCCGGAACGATGCGGATCGGGCGCTGCGGCCCTGCCTCGGCCCACTCGTCCAGATTGGTGCGGAAGCGCAGCGCCTGGTCCCGGCCGCGGCCTTCCACCGCCAGCTCCACCGCGACGAAGGGAGCGTCCTCCACCTCGACCCGGCCCCGTTCGGCCGGCGTGACGAGCCAATACTCACCGTTCCCCTCCCGGCGCAGCACCGAGGCGAACAGCTGCACCAGCGGTTTGCGGCCGATCGGTGAGCCATGATAAAACCAAGTCCCATCCCGAGCGATGCGCATGTTGAGATCGCCGCAGTCGATCACCCTCCGCTCCGATGAAGGCTGGTCGGCATGTGCGGGCGCATCCATCTTGCTTAAAGGCGCCGTCGGCTTGGGCATCGCTCCTCTACCCGTCCGCAGTCTTTCGGTCGCAAGGAAAGCCTCCGCCCCCATTGGGAGAACGCCGCATTGTCGATGACCGATCCGCAGTTCCAGTCGCTCCACTCCGGCGAGAAGCTGGCCCATGAGATCGAGCTCCTGGGCCACCGCCTGGCCCAGGTCCGCAACAGCATCGCGCGAGTCATCTTCGGCCAGCAACAGGTGATCGAGCACACCCTCATCACCCTCCTGGCGGGCGGCCACGCCCTGCTCTACGGGGTGCCGGGCCTCGCCAAGACCCGGCTGGTCGAAACCCTGGGCACAGTCCTGGGGCTGGAGGACCGCCGCATCCAGTGCACCCCGGACCTCATGCCCGCCGACATCCTGGGCTCGGAGGTGCTGGAGGAGAGCGAGGCGGGGCGCCGTTCCTTCCGCTTCATCCCAGGCCCGGTCTTCAGCCAGCTCCTGATGGCCGACGAGATCAACCGCGCCAGCCCCCGCACGCAGTCCGCGCTGCTGCAGGCGATGCAGGAGCGGCGGGTGACGGTATCGGGCCGCTCGCACGACCTGCCGCAACCCTTCCATGTGCTGGCGACGCAGAACCCGCTGGAGCATGAGGGCACCTACCCCCTGCCGGAGGCGCAGCTCGACCGCTTCCTGATGATGGTGGAGGTGGGATATCCCGACGTCGATGCCGAGCGGCGCATGCTGATCGCCACCACCGGGCCGGAGGAGTCGCAGGCGGTGCAGGTGATGACCGCCGAGGAGCTGCTCGCCGCCCAGCGCCTGGTCCGCCGGGTCCCGGTGGGCGAGACGGTCGTTGACGCCATCCTCGCGCTGGTCCGGTCCGGCCGCAGCGAATCGACCGACCAGCCGCAGATCCGCGAGCACGTCGCCTGGGGTCCCGGTCCGCGCGCCAGCCAGGCGCTGATGCTGGGCGTGCGTGCCCGCGCGTTGATCGAGGGCCGCCTCGCGCCCTCGGTCGACGACGTGCTGGCGCTGGCGCGGCCGGTGCTGCGCCACCGCATGGCCTTGAGCTTCGCCGCCCGCGCCGACGGCGTCACCATGGACGACGTCATCGGCCGGCTATGCGAACCGCTGGCATAGGGCCCGCCAGCGGCATGCCAGAAGCCCGCGCGACGGCGCTCGTCACCCGCTCGGAAGGGCTCGCCGCCCGCCTGCCCGCGCTCCTGATCGCGGCCGAGCGGGTCGCCAGCACGGTCGCGCAAGGGGTGCATGGCCGCCGGCGAACGGGCCTCGGAGAGGCGTTCTGGCAGTTCCGCAGCTATGAGCCGGGCGACCCGCCCCAGCGCATCGACTGGCGCCGCTCGGCGCGCAGCGACCGCGTCTTCATCCGCCAGACCGAGTGGGAGGCAGCGCAGAGCGTCTTCCTCTGGCGGGACGGCTCTGCCTCGATGCGCTACCGCTCCGCTCCCACCCTGCCGGAGAAGCGCGAGCGCGCCGAGCTGATCCTCTTGGCGCTCGCCAACCTGCTGCTGCGGGGCGGCGAGCGGGTCGCGCTCATGGGCTCGGGCCTGCGCCCCTCATCGAGCCTTCGCGCCATGGAACAGATGGCGCTCGCGCTGTTGCGCGAGCCCGACCCCGCCTCGCTGCCGGGCCGGGGCGAGCTGCCGCGCTTCAGCCAGATCGTGCTGTGCGGGGACTTCCTCTCCCCCGTGGAGGAGGTCTCCGCGGCGCTCCGCCCCTTCGCCGAGGGCGGCCTCAAGGGGCATCTCCTCAGGGTGCTGGATCCGGTCGAATCCAGCCTGCCCTTCACCGGTCGGGTGCGCTTTGCCGGCCTCGAAGGCGAGGGAGAGCTGCTGTTCCCGCGCGCCGAAAGCATCCGCGGCGCCTATCTCGACCGCTTCCTCGCACATGAGGCCGCCCTGAAGGACCTCGCCCGCGCCATCGGCTGGAGCATGAGCACGCATCGCACCGATCAGCCCGCCGAGCCCGCCCTGCTGGGCCTGTGGGTCGTGCTCGGCGAGCGGGGAGCGTGAGAGGGGTGCGCGCCCGATGCTGACTCTCGGCCCGCTCGCCTTCGCCGCGCCCTGGCTGCTCGTCGCGCTCACCTTGCTGCCGGTCATTTGGTGGCTGCTGCGGGTGACGCCGCCCGCGCCGCGGCGCATCGCCTTCCCGCCGCTGCGCCTTCTGTTCGGCATCGACCCGAAGGAGGAGACGCCCGACCGCACCCCGCTCTGGCTCCTGCTGATGCGCCTTCTCGCGGCGGCGCTGGTGATCCTCGCGTTGGCGCAGCCGCTGCTCAACCCGGGCGGCATCGCCGGCAAGGGGCCGCTGATCCTCTTCCTCGACGACGGCTGGGCTGCGGCGCGGCACTGGGAGGAGCGGCGGCAGGCCATTTCCGACGCGCTCGCGCAGGCCGAGCGCGAGGAGCGGGCCGTGATGCTGGTGCCGACCGCCCCGCGCGCTCCGGGCGAGGCCGAGCCGCCTGCGGGCCTGCTCACGGCCGCTGAGGCGCGCAGCGTCGTCGAAGCCCTGCAGCCGCGGCCTTGGCCGACCGACCGCCAGGCCGCCCTGGAGCGGCTGGCGAAGGCAGGCCTTGCGGCCGGCGGGACCGTGCTGTGGATCGCCGACGGGCTCGACCAGGGCGGCGCGCCCGCGATCGCCGAGCGGCTCTCGGCCTACGGTTCGGTCACCGTGCTGGCGGAAGACCGCATCCACCTGCCGCGCATCCTGCTGCCGCCGGAGCCAGGCGCGGGCCTCGTCAGG
>Ga0247829_10000525_pt1 | contig 14929 bp, 15 predicted proteins | sample 12C_Control_Day4_FD_207765 | JGI IMG/M metagenome (GOLD analysis project Ga0247829, IMG submission 207765) | Soil microbial communities from agricultural site in Penn Yan, New York, United States - 12C_Control_Day4 | ecosystem: Environmental > Terrestrial > Soil > Agricultural land | place... | reverse complement strand
TCGATCCGCCGTTCTGGGCCGTGACCGGCGTGCGCGCCAACGACGTCCTGCACCTGCGCGACATGCCCTCGGCCGAGAGCAAGAGCCTCGCGGGCATCCCTGCCAATGCCCAGGGCCTCAAGAACCTCGGCTGCCGGCGCAATGGCCCCTCGCTCGACCAGTGGGCGCGCATGAGCAAGGCCCAGCGCGAGGTGCCGCCCACGCACTGGTGCCGCGTCGACTACCAGGGCAAGCAGGGCTGGGTCGCCGCCCGCTTCCTGCGCAAGGACGTGCGCGCCGGTAGGGCGCAATAAGCGCAGCGCATTGCGCCGCGGCACGCTTCGAATCGGCGCAATACGGCTGACGCCTATTGCGCCCTACGCCCTACGCCACCGGCGTCCAGATCACCTGCTCGATGCGGGTTGCGCCCGTCGCCAGCATGACTAGCCGGTCGAAGCCCAGCGCGGCGCCGCTCGCCGGCGGCATGTGCCCGAGGGCGGCGAGGAAATCCTCGTCGATGGGATAGCGCTCGCCCCAGATGCGCTCCTTCTCGGCCATCTCGGCCTCGAGCCGCCGCCGCTGCAGGGCGGGATCGGTCAGCTCGCCGAAGGCGTTGGCGAGCTCCACCCCGCAGGCGTAGAGTTCGAAGCGCTCTGCCACGCGCGGGTCGGTAGCCTTGGGCCGGGCAAGCGCGGCAAGCTCGGCGGGATACTCGGTGAGCAGCGTCGCGCGGCCGTTGCCAAGCTGCGGCTCGATTCTCTCGACGAGGATGCGGCTGAAGACATCGCCCCACGTATCGTCGTGTGCGACGCGGATGCCGGCAGCGCGTGCGGTCTCGGCGAGCGCCGCGCGGTCCCCCTCTCCCCGCGAGCGGGGAGAGGGGGCCGACGGAAGCGTCGCCAAAAGATCGATACCCGCCCAGCGCGCGAACGCCTCCGCCACCGTCACGCGCTCGGGCGCCGCGAACGGATCGGCGCTGCGTCCGCCGAACCGGAGCACCGAAGCCCCCGCTGCCTCGGCCGCGATCCGCAGCAGCGCCGCGCAGTCCTCCATCAGCCGCTCGTAGGGCTCGCCTGCGCGATACCATTCGAGCATGGTGAACGCCGGGTGATGCAGCGCGCCCCGCTCGCGGTTTCGAAACACGGGCGCGAACGTGAAGATGCGCGACTCCTTTGCCGCCAGCAGCTTCTTGCACGCGAACTCCGGGGAGGTGTGGAGATAGAGCGGCCGCCGGCTGCCATCAGGCTCGATCAGCTCGGTGGCGAAGGCATGCAGGTGCGTCTCGTTGCCGGGCGAGACCTGCAGCGCGCTCGTCTCCACCTCCAGGAAGCCTTCGCCCTCGAACCAACGGCGCAGCGCCGCCAGGATGCGCCCGCGCGCCAGCAGGAACGGCCGCCGGTCGCCATGGATGCGGGCGTCCCACCACGGGCTTGGCCACGGGCTTGGCTGGGGTGGACTGGGCAACGGCGCCTTGCTCCTTGGCGATGCGGGAAAACGCCTGTAGAAAGCGGCCAATCGATTTGGGCCCTGCCGCTTCGAGCCTCGCTGGCGCGCGTGCAGGCCCTTTTCCCATGCAACTGCGGCGGAGGACGGCGTGGTCAAGGTTATTGCAAGCTCGGTGCGCAAAGGCAACGTGCTCGATATCGACGGCAAGCTGTGCGTCGTCATGAAGGCCGAGAACATCCATCCGGGCAAGGGTACGCCGGTGACGCACCTCGACATGCGCCGCATCGCCGACGGCGTGAAGATCACGGAGCGCTACCGCACTACCGAGCAGGTGGAGCGCGCCTACCTCGAGGAGAAGACCTACAACTATCTGTTCGAGGACGACACCGGCTTCACCTTCATGGAGCCCGAGACCTACGAGCAGGTGATGGTCCCCAAGGACATGATCGGCGACCAGTCGGTTTATCTGCAGGAGAACATGGCCGTCACCATCAACACGCACGAGGGCGTGCCGATCTCGGTGGAGCTGCCGGCCAAGGTGGTGCTCGAGATCACCGAGACCGAGCCCACCATGAAGGGCCAGACGGCCTCCTCGTCCTTCAAGCCGGCCATCCTATCCAACGGCGTGCGCACCATGGTGCCGCCCCACATCGCCACGGGCACGCGCGTCGTCGTCATGACCGAGGACGGCGCCTACGTCGAGCGCGCCCGCGACTGAGCGACGTAGGGCGTAGCGTCGTCATCCCGGCGCCGCGAGTGCGCGGCAGCGCGCTCGCGGAGGAAGGCCGGGACCCATGCACGTTTCGATTTGCCGCTGGATTCCCGCTGACGCGCTGCGCGCTTGCGGGAATGACGACGCGTGAGGGCACATCGAGCGCGGACCCCTACTGCCTATTCGCCACTCCCCACTCCCCACTTCCTCGTTGACTTGCCCGCGCCGATTGGCTCCGTTGTGCGCGTCGCGAGGAGACCAGCCCCAAGGAGCCGCCGATGCCGAAATCAGAGCCGGGTTTTGCCACGCTCTCCGTCCATGCCGGCGCGGCGCCCGACCCGTCCACCGGCGCCCGCGTGACGCCGATCTATCAGACGACCTCCTACGTCTTCAACGACGTTGACCACGCAGCGTCCCTGTTCGGCCTGGAGGCCTTCGGCAACATCTACACGCGCATCGGCGGGCCGACCCAGGCGGTGCTCGAGCAGCGCATCGCCGCGCTCGAAGGCGGCACCGCGGCGCTCGCCGTCGCCTCCGGCCACGCCGCCCAGGCCCTCGTCTTCCACACGCTGATGGAGCCCGGCGACGAGTTCGTCGCGGGACGCCAGCTCTACGGCGGCTCCGTCAACCAGTTCAACCACTCGTTCAAGAAGTTCGACTGGCGCGTGAAGTGGGCGGACGCCACCGACCCCGCGAGCTTCGCCAAGGCGGTCACCTCCAAGACGCGGGCGATCTTCTGCGAGTCGATCGCCAACCCCGGCGGCATCGTCGTCGACCTGCCCGCGATCGCGGCCATCGCCAGGAAGGCCGGCGTGCCGCTGATCGTCGATAACACGCTCGCCACCCCCTACTTGTGCCGGCCCAAGGAATTCGGCGCCGACATCATCGTGCACTCGCTCACCAAGTTCCTGGGCGGCCACGGCAACTCGATCGGCGGCGCCATCATCGACTGCGGCACCTACGACTGGCTCGCCGCCAAACATCGCTACACCGCCCTTGTCGATCCCAACCCCAGCTACAACGGCATGCGGCTGGCCGAGACCTTCGGCAACTTCGCCTTCGCCATTGCCGCGCGCGTGCTCGGCCTGCGCGACCTCGGGCCCGCGCTTTCGCCCTTCAACGCCTTCCTGATCCTCACGGGCATGGAGACGCTGCCGCTGCGCATGGAGAAGCACTGCGCCAATGCGGTCGCCGTCGCCAAGTTCCTCTCCAAGCACAAGGCGGTGGAGTGGGTGAACTACGCGGGCCTGCCCGGCAACAAGTACAACGCGCTCGCCAAGAAGATCTGCCCCAAGGGCGCCGGCAGCGTCTTCACCTTCGGCCTCAAGGGTGGCTACGAGGCGGGCGTCAAGCTCGTCTCCAGCGTCAAGCTGTTCTCCCACCTCGCCAACATCGGCGACGTGCGGAGCCTCATCATCCATCCCGCCTCCACCACCCACCGCCAGCTCACCGACGAGCAGCGCAAGGCCGCCGGCGCCGGCCCCGACGTGGTGCGCCTCTCCATCGGCATCGAGGACGCCGACGACATCATCGCCGACCTGAAGCAGGGCCTGGCGGGGTGACTCGAGCGGCGACTACCCAGGTCATCCCGGCGCTTGTCGCCGGGATCCATCTCTCGGTTGGCTCCGACGCTTGTGGATGGTTGGATACCGGGGACAAGCCCCGGTATGACCGCGGGATGCAGGTGTCGTGACGGCGGCGGTTTTCGCGATCGGGGCGGTGGTGGCGGTCGTGCTGCTCGGCCTGCTTGTGGCAACGCTGCTGGCCCCGCCGTTCCGCATCTGGCCGACGCCGGGGGAGAAGACCTGGCAGAGCTACGTGTTCTGGCCGCTGTTCCGCGGCCTCAACGCGCTCTGCTTCGCCGCGGCGATCACAGACCAGCCCGCGGGCTGGCTCGGCCTGCCGTTCTGGCTCCGCATCCTCGCATCGATCGTGCTCGCCGGCTCGATCGCGCTCTTCGTCTACTCCTTCCGCATGCTCGGCCGCGACAACAGCTACGGCGCGCAGGACGGCCTCGTCACTAGCGGCATCTACCAATGGTCCCGCAACCCGCAGAACGCCATGCTGGTCGTCGTCTACGCCGCGCTTGCCGTCGCCGCCGACAGCGCGCCGACCTACGTGCTGTGCGCGGCCATGATGGCGGTCTACTACCTGATGATCCTGGCCGAGGAGCCCTGGCTCGCGGCCGTCTACGGCGAGCCCTACCGCCGCTATTGCCGCGAGGTGCCGCGCCTCTTCAACTGGCGCCTCGCCGCTGCCAGAGCGCGCGGGACAAGCCACTCGTGAAATCTCGGCCCAGCCGGGCTAAACTCCCCTCCCGCCGTCTGACCTATTGACGCCAACCTCGCTGGGAAAGGCCAACCCTCATGCTCATCAACCTCGCTGGACGCCGCATCTACTACGATCTCTCGGGGCCCGAGAACGGCCAGGTCGTGTGCTTCACCCATTCGCTGGCCTCCGACGGCGGCATGTGGGCCGAGCAGTTCACCCCGCTCCTGGCAGCCGGCTACCGCGTGCTGCGGCTCGACATGCGCGGCCATGGTGGCAGCGATCCCGTCAGCGGCGACTACACCATGGCGCAGCTCGCCGACGACGTTGCCGCCTCGCTCGACTTTCTCGGCATCGAGCGCGTGCAGTACATTGGCCTCTCCATCGGCGGCATGATCGGCCAGGCCTTCGCCATCGCCCACGGCCGCCGCCTGATCTCGGCCATGCTGTGCGATACCTCGCCCCAGACGCCGCCCGGCGCGCAGGGCGCTTGGGCCCCCAGGATCGAGGCCGTGAAGAAGGCGAACTCGCTCGCCCCCCTCGCCGACCCGACCATGGAGCGCTGGTTCACCGACGCCTACAAGCCGCGCAACCCCGGCCGGTGGAAGCAGATCCAGGCCACCATCGCCGGCACCACGCCCGCAGGCTATCTCGGCTGCGCCGCGGCGATCCTCAACTTCGACTTCACGCCCAAGCTCCCCTCGCTCAAGGTGCCGACGCTGGTACTGTGCGGCGACAAGGACGAGGGCACGCCGCCCGCCGGTAACAAGAAGATCGCCGAGCTGATCCCCGGCGCCCGCTACGAGGGCATCGCCGACGCCCGCCACTTCCCCAACGTCGAGCGCGCCGAAGCCTTCAACAAGATCATGCTCCCCTGGCTAGCCTCCCACCGCTGACGCGTTGGGGTCCCCTGCGAATGACGGGCCGGGGACCCCGCGCTTCGGGCTCCACGCCCGTCGGTGTCAGTCGGCGCCTGCCAGCCGCTTGCGCATGAACACCGTGATGCTGCCCGGGATCATGGTTCCTCTTCGAAATTCCAGGTATCCGCGCTTGGCGTAGAACTGCAGGTTCGCGGCGAAAGCAGCGTTGGTGTAGAGCTGCGTCTCCGCGTAGCCCGAGGACAAAGCCAGGGCCTCGGCGTGACGGAGCAGGCGATCGCCCAGTCCTTTGCCCTGCTGGTCCGGTCGAACCGCTACGTTCTCGATCAGAAGATGATCGCGGGCCGGGATCATCTCGATCAGAGCGAGCAGCTGTCCCCCTTCCTCGCAAAGGTCGATGATGTGCTCGCTGACCGCGCGCTCGTAGTCCGCGGTCATCGGCATTGGCTCCCGTCCGATGAGCGGGACCCACTTGGCGTAAGCGGACCTGGACAGCTCGCGTACGGCCGAGGCATCGGCTGATACCGCGCGCCTCAGAGGCACCCGCTCCGTCACGGCAGGCTACCTCGTGCCGTAGGCGCGGTCGCCGGCATCGCCGAGACCTGGCAGGATGTAGGCGTTCTCATCCAGCGTCTCGTCGATGGCGGCCGTCCACACGGCAACGTCGGGATGAATGCCGCGCAGGCGGTCGAAGCCCTGCGGGGCGCCGAGCAGGCAGACGAGGCGGATCTCCCTGGCGCCTCGCTCCTTGAGCCGGTCGATTGCCGCAATCGCGGTGTTGGCGGTGGCGATGACCGGCGAGACGACGATCACGAGCCGTTCCGCGATGTCGGCCGGCGACTTGAAGAAATATTCGACCGCCACGAACGTCTCGGGCTCGCGGTAGAGCCCGATGTGGGCCACGCGCGCCGTCGGCACCAGGTCGAGCATGCCCTCCACGAACGTCGTGCCCGCCCGCAGCACCGGCGCAAACACCAGCTTCTTGCCGGCGATCTTGCGCGCCGTGGTACGCACCATGGGCGTCTCGATCTCCACCGTCATCATCGGCAGGTCGCGCGTCACCTCGTAGCACAGCAGCATGCCGATCTCCTTCAGCAGCTCGCGGAAGGACTTGGTGGAGCGGTCCTTGTCGCGGATCAGGGCCAGCTTGTGCTGCACCAGCGGATGCTCGACGACCGTGACGCCTTCCATGGCTCGCTCCAGTTGCTGCACTCAGAACACGGTGCCGTCGCTGATAATCTTGATGGGCGGCGCCCCGTCGGCCCTGCGCGCGCGCGCGATCGCCCGGCCCGCGGCCCACGTCCCGCCCTGCAGGATGCGGGCAAGCGGCATTGATACGGCATCAGCGGCAAGGCGCGCGCGCACGAGCTCTGCCAGCCGGTCGAGCAGGGCCACGGTCAGCGCCCGCCACTCGACGACGAGGGCCGACCCGACATCGTGTGCGAGTTGCGCCTGGGCGGGATCGCGCAGCACCAGCACGCCCATGTCGACGAACAGGCCGCCGTTGCGGTACTCGGCGAGGCCCGTCAGGCCATCGATGCCGGCGACCACGATACCGGCCGCCTCGAGCGGCTCGATCAGGGAGTAGGCGAGCCACTGCGACAGCTTGTGCAGCGGCACGAGCCCGCTCGTCGCGTCGTCCGTCACCATGGCCGGGTGGCGCCAGCAGTCGCCGAGCGGCACGCCGCCGAGCTGCAGTCGCGACGGCCATATGGGACCCAGGTGGAGCAGCAACTCGGAGAGGATGCGGGGCGCGGAAATCACGCCCCCTTCGGCAAGTGCCGCCAGATGGTCGAAGAGCCCGCCAGGGCGCGCACCGTCGGCTCGCGCAAAGATGTCGGATTTGGCTGCGACAGTCACCCCGAGCCGGCGCAGCAACTCGGCGCGCCCCTCGACGCCCGCGAGCGGATTGGCGGTGGAGACCTGGAACGCGCGCGCCAGCGCCTCGCCGGAGAGCGCCTCCAGTGCCGCCGCATCGGCCCGCATCGGCGAGCGGCGGCTGGACGAGAACCCCCCTCGCGCGAACATATCGAGGCTCGCCAGCGCCAGGCCCTCGGACCGGCCGGCCTGCGCGCTTGTCTCGGGATCGCGATAGGACCAGCCCGGGCCCGCCCCCGCATCGAGCAGCACGCTGGCGATGGCGAGGTCGAAGGCCGCACGCGCGCGCTCGGCCTTGTCGCGCCAGGGCGCGGTCCTCTCGATCTCCGCCCAGCGATCCTCCCCGCCTGCCACGAAATGCCGCCAGCGCGAGTGGAACGGCACCGCGAGATCGGGGTAGGCCGTGCGCGTGGTCTCGACGACGAGGTCGGCAGCCGGCCCGAGCCGTCCTAGGTCGACACGGAAATGCTCCAAGCCGTCCTCCAACCCGATCGCCAGCATCCGATGCGCCCGCTGCCGCACCGCATCGGCGCTCAGAATAGAAATGGCGGCGGCCGTGTCGGGCGTCACGAGGAGCGAGTCCGGTCTTGCGAGATCAGCTCTTGTCGAGCGAACGACCGACGGTGCCGGTCGGGTCCTGCGGTTGCGGCGTCGGCGGCGCGTAGTAGCCCGCCGCCTTCTTGGCCGCGATCTCCACGTGCGCATCGGCGGGCACCAGCGCGTCGGGCAGCGGCACGCGCTCGACGATCTCGATGCCCTGCGCGACGAGCGCGTCGTATTTCATGTCGCTCATCGATACCAGCCGATCGATGCGTGCGATCCCCAGCCAATGCATGATGTCCGGCATCAACTGCTGGAAGCGCGCGTCCTGGACGCCGGCCACGCATTCCGTGCGCTCGAAGTAGCCGGCCGCCGAATCTCCGCCCTGCTGGCGCTTCCTCGCATTGTAGACCAGGAACTTGGTGACCTCGCCGAGCGCGCGGCCCTCCTTGCGATTGTAGACGATGACGCCGAGCCCCCCGGCCTGCGCCGCGCGCGCGCACTCCTCGATGCCGTGCACCAGATAGGGCCGGCAGGTGCAGATGTCGGAGCCGAACACGTCGGAGCCGTTGCACTCGTCGTGCACGCGGCAGGTGATGCGGGTGGTCGGGTCGGCAAGCTTGGCGACATCGCCGAACAGATAGACCGTCGTGCCGCCGACGGGCGGCAGGAACACATCGAGGTCGGGCCGCGTCACCAGCTCGGGGAACATGCCGGCGGTCTGCTCGAACAGGGTGCGCCGCAGGCTCGTGTCCGTTACGCCGAAGCGCTCGGCGATGCCCGGGAGATACCAGACCGGGTCGATCGCGACCTTGACCACGGACAGGCCGCCGCCAGGCTGGACAACCACGCCGTCGATGGCGAGCCGGCCCGCCGCCACCGCCTGCTGCATCTCGCCGAGGTCGAGCCGCGCGCGCGTCACGGCGATGCTGGGGCGGATGTCGATGCCCTGGGCGATCTCCGGCCCGAAGGCTTCGGCGACCATGTGGCCCCACGGATCGAGCGAGACGATGGTCTTGGCGCCGACCCACTGCGGGAACGGGCCGATGGCAACGGCGGGCTGCGTGTTGGTGAGGTCGGCCCGTCGAATCGGATCGAGCGCGCCGGAGGAGACGGCAAGCGCCCGGTAGACCGCATAGGAGCCGCCATGCGTGCCGATGACGTTGCGGTCGGCTGGCCGCGACACCGTGCCGATGATGGGTCCGCGCTCGCGCGCCGTCGCCGCGCCCCAGGCAATGGGAAAGCGCGGCTTGGCGCCCGGCGCGGGATGCGAGGTGAGGCGAATATGGTCTGTGCGGTTCGGACGGCTCATGACCGGTACCCAAAAATGCCGACGGCCCGCCGCTCGGGCGGGCCTACCCCCACTGCTGTCATCGATGCGGCGGCCGCGATACGCGTGCCGACCGGGAGGCATTATAGTTGCATCACGTCAGGAAACAAAGCGCAGGAAACAAAGCGCAGGAAACAAAGCGCAGGAAACAAAGCGCAGGGACACAATGTGATCCGCGCAATGACCCGCGTCGCTCCTGTGCTAAATCGTTAACGATGCAAGGGCTGAACCGGCAGAGGATCCCGCAATGCCCCAATTGAGCGCCGTCGATGCCGCCTTTCTGCGCATGGCCTACGAGGAGGCCAAGGCCGGCTTCGAGGAGGGCGGCTGCCCCATCGGCAGCGTGCTGGCGGAGGGTGAGCGGCTGGTCGCGCGCGGCCGCAATCAGCGGGTGCAGCAGGGCGACCCCATCGCCCACGGCGAGATGGACTGCCTGCGCAAGGCCGGCCGGCAGAGGTCCTACCGCCGCATGACCCTCTACACCTCGCTCTCGCCCTGCATGATGTGCACCGGCACGATCCTGCAGTTCGGCATCCCGCGCGTCGTCGTCGGCGAGGACAAGAACTTTCCCGGCAATTCCGGCCTCCTCCGCGAGCGTGGCGTCGAGGTGATCATCGCCGACGCCCCCGAGTGCATCGCCCTGATGGCGCGCTTCATCCGCGAGAAGCCGGAGCTGTGGCACGAGGACATCATGGAGGGCGACTGAGTGAGCACTCCCGTCGTCATCGGCCACCCGCTGGTGGCGCACAAGCTGTCGCTGATGCGCGACAAGGCTACGCCGTCTGCGCAGTTCCGCACGCTGCTGCGCGAGATCTCGCTGCTGCTGGGCTACGAGGTGCTGCGCGACCTGCCGACCGAGCTGCGCGACATCGAGACCCCCGTCGGCCCCACGCGGGCGCCCTTCATCCGGGGCAAGAAGCTGGTGCTGGTGCCGATCCTGCGTGCCGGCAACGGCCTGCTCGACGGCCTGCTCGACCTGATGCCGTCTGCACGCGTCGGCCACGTCGGGGTGTACCGCGATCCCGTGACGCTGGCGGCCGTCGAATACTACTGCAAGCTGCCCGAGGACATCGCCGAGCGCCTCACCATCGTGCTCGACCCGATGCTGGCGACCGGCAACTCGGCGGTCGCGGCCGTGAGCCGGCTCAAGGACCGCGGTGCGCGCAACATCCGCCTCGTCTGCCTGCTCGCCGCGCCCGAAGGCATTGCCGCACTGGCCCAGGCGCACCCCGACGTCCGCATCTTCACCGCCGCCATCGACATCCGCCTCAACGACCACGGCTACATCGTGCCCGGCCTCGGCGACGCCGGCGACCGCATGTACGGCACGAAGTAGCGGTCATCCGGGGCCTTGTCGCAGGGAGCGACTCCAGCAAAGAAAGCCCCTGGAGTTTTTGCGTTTTCTTGAGCATTGACCTGGTTGGTCAACTTGGCTGCTGCGGCATGCGTGCCCTGGGTGATCAAGGTCGCGCTCGGGCCGCCTTTAGACGCCAGAAGTCGTTCGCCTTTGGGCCTCGACCTTCACCAGCTTATTGCTGATAGTGTCCCGCCAGACGCATCCGCAGCGCCGAGTGAGGAACGCCGGTCGTGCCTGTGATCCCTAACCCTACGAACGAAATCCAGGTCCGCTTCAACGAACTATGCGAACAAGGCGGTGGCAGGAAGGGCGGGCCGGTCAAACGGGAGGTGCAGCTACTCCTACGTGACGGTGGCAGACGTTTGAACGTCAACGGTTACAGGGACGCCCAGCAAAACCTGCACGAGTATTCAGGATACAATCCTTGGCACGTATGCTTCGCGCTGGGCCTATGCTGGGGACATCTCGCACGCACCGATGTGCATTTCGTTGGCGCAGCCGTCCGTCTCCTGCAAGCTTGGAACTCAGATGATCTCAAGTTGGCACGCTCGTTCCACATGGAACGCGGCCCCAAGCCTATTGAGGACTCGCTTATGGGGGCTCGCTCACTGTTCGATCGAGTGACGCTACCACCACAACTTCCGGGCACGTTGAAGGCTTTGAGCGACCTTCAGAACAGATGGTTGAGCCCGATTCTTTCCGCCAATCGACCACGATACATTGGCAGTTGGAACGCGACCGCGATGTTCACAATGGCCCTGTTCGCTCAACCTCGGTTGGCTGCGACAATGACCGATCCCGGACCAATGTTGCCACCCGGAGGACCCGTAGTATTTGGGCTTACCCTACTTCATCGCAGCCATCTGCTTTCAAGGAAACCGGAGGGGAACGCACTCGACGAGGCAGACGCGTGGCCAAGCTCCCTTTACTTGAACAACACCCTCTTCACAGAGATACGCAGTGGCCTGGATGACTGGAGCCTCATCGATGTCCACAGTGGAATCTACATGCTTGGCACCAGATCACCGGAATCCAATAGCTGGATTTGATGGAGCCAGCACTGCAATCGCTATCGGTCGGGCAAGGTGAGCCGCGAGTGGGACCGCCAGTCAACGGGCTCTCTTGTACGCTCGCCAAGGTTACGTCCTCACGCCGCCGCGAGCTTCACCACCTTCGCAGCGCGCCGCGCCTGCGCGATCCCCTCGGCCCGCTCGGCTTCCTCGACCTCCGCCTCGGCGATGGCCTTCGCCAGCGCCGCATGCAGCGCCTTGGCCGTTTCCAGCGTCAGCTCGACCCCTGCGCGCGCGCCCGGCGGCAGCTCCTGATTGATGAAGTCGAGGGTGATGACGTCGGCAAGCACGGCGTGGCGTGCGTGATCATAGGCGACCACCGCGTGCGTCAGAGGGAACCACTCGTCCTCCCGCTTCGCCATGCCTTCGGCAGCGACGATCTCGACGATCGATGTGCACATGTTGCCCCCTCACTTCGCCAGATGCTTGCCGAGGAACGCGAACACCTTGTTCCAGCCGTCGAGCGCCTGCTCCACGCGGTACAAGGGCCGGTGGTAGTAGAAGATGCCGTGGCCGGCGCCGTCGTAGCGGTAGAACTCATGGGCCTTGCCGTGCTTCTTGAGCTCGGCCTCGTGCTGGTTCACCTGCTCCGGGCTCGGTGCGCGATCCTCGTTGCCGAAGATGCCGAGCAACGGGCAGGAGAGGTCCTTGGTGAGCTCGATCGGCGACACCGGCGTCTTGGCGTTGAGCTCCTCCTTGCCCATCACCACGCGCCCGCCCCACAGCTCGACGCAAGCGTCGACATCTTTCTTGTTGCAGGCATAGAGGAAGGCGTGCCGTCCGCCGGAGCAGGAGCCGAACAGGCCGACCTTGCCGTTGAGGCCAGGCTGCGCGCGCATCCATTTCACGGCGGCCTCCGTGTCGCCGATGACCTGGGCGTCCGGAACGCCGCCTTCGGCGCGCACCTTGGCGCCGACATCGTCGGGGTTGCCCTGGCCGTTGCGCTCATAGAGGTTGGCGCAGATGGCGATGTAGCCGTGGTGGGCGAACTTGCGCGTCTGCTCGCAGTACCATTCGCTCCACGCGGGGAGATGGTGCACCAGCACGACGCCGGGGAACGGCCCCGGACCCGAAGGACGCGCCACATAGGCCGAGATTGGCGTGCCCTTGTCGCCGTTGATCTTTATCTCCTCCACGGTCATGCCACGGTATGTCATTGCGCTACTCCTCAAAGCACCAGGACCCACAATCGCCACCCGTCGTGACGAGCCCCAATCGAGCGGTCGAAGGCAGGGACCTTAGTCCGGCGCCGGATGCGGCGCCAGCGCGAGCATGGCTGTCAGGGCGCGCGCCTGCTCATCCGGCAATGCGCGGCAGCACCTTGTCGGTGAGCAGCGTGAAGGAGCGGCGGCTCATGGGTGCGGCCATCAGGTAGGTCATGCCTTCCGCCTCGAGGGCACGGATCTGGTCGGTAACGCTCTCGGCCGTGCCGTGCAGCATCACGTCATCCAGGTAGAACTCGATCGGGTCCTTGCCGCCGAACGTGCGCACCTCCTGGCGATGGTGGGTGACGCCGATGTAGGAGGCAACCATCCACTTGGCGGCCCGGGCGGCCACCTCGCGCGCCTTCCCTGCCGTCTCGTCGACAGTGACGAGCCTCGCCATGGGTATCTCGCGGCCGGCGTCGCTGTAGCCCGCCTCGCGCAGCTTCTCGGTGTAGTGGCGGCGCTTGGCCAGCAGGTCCGTGCGCGCGGCGTGCGGGTCCATCAGGATCGAGAAGCCCTTCGAGGCGGCCCACTCGATCGCCGGCAGCGAGCCCGCGGCCATCCACACGGGCGGGTGCGGGCTCTGCAGCGGCTTGGGCAGCACCTCGACCGCCTCGTAGTTGAAGAACTTGCCCTGGTAGGTGAGCTTCTCGCTGGTCCAGGCCTTGAGCACGATGTCGACGGCCTCGTGGAAGCGCGGCCCGCTCTCCTCGCCCGGGATGCCGAACGCCCGGAACTCGCTCCGCTCGAAGCCCCGCCCGGCGCCCCAGTTGACGCGTCCGCCCGAGAGCACGTCGAGCAGGGCAACCTCCTCGGCGAGCCGCAGCGGATTGTAGAAGGGGGCGAGCGACACGGCCGTGCCGATGCGCAGCCGCTTGGTGCGCGCCGCCGCCATCACCCCCATCATGTGCACCGACGGGCACACCGAGAAGCTCGAGAAGTGGTGCTCGGCGAGCCACACGGCATCGTAGCCGGTGGCATCCATGATCGAGATGCGCTCGAGCGCCATGTCGTAGATGGAGGCCAGCGGCACCGAGCGGTCGAGCCACCCGAAGAACTGCAGAACGCCGACTTTCATCGCCCCCTCCCGGCTTCACGCCTGGTCGGTAGCAGTGTCTACAAGACTCCAGCCAGACCGCAGGCCACTGGTCAGCCGAACCGGATCGGCAGGTTGCGCGGGCCCCGCACCGTGCCCTGCGACCACTTCACCTCGCCCGCCAGGCTGAACTCGGGAATGCGCTTCAGGAGTTCCTCGACGGCCACCGTCAGCTCGAGCCGCGCCAGGTTCGAGCCGACGCAGCGATGGATGCCGAGCCCGAAGGCCGCGTGCCGGTTCTCCTTGCGGTCGATGACGACCTTGTCGGCGTCCTCGAACATGGCGGGGTCGCGGTTGGCGGCGGGGAACGACAGCATCACCATCTGCCCGGGCTTGAACGTGCAGCCGTTGATGCTGGTCTCCTTCACCACCTCGCGCGCCATGGTCACGGGCGCATAGGCGCGCAGCAGCTCCTCGATGGCCGTCGGCATCAGCTGGGGCTCCCCGACGAGCCGCCGGCGGTCTGCGGGCGTCTTGGCGAGGTGCCAGATGCACGAGCCGATGCCGCTCCAGGTCGTGTCGATGCCGGCGATCAGCAGCAGCCGAAGCGAGCCCAGCACGTTCTCGGGCGTCATGGCCTGGCCGTTGAACTTGGCGTGCACGAGATAGCTGATGAGGTCGTCGCCCGGTTTCTGCATGCGCTCTTGCACAGGCCCCATGAAGTACTGGGTCATCTCGCCCGCAGCCTTGACCGCGACGCTCACGTCGGTGATGCCGACCTCCAGGATCTCGTGGATCCACTTGCGGTAGAGATCGCCGTCGCCCTCCGGGAGGCCGAGCAAGTGCGCGATGACGCGCACCGGAATCTCCTGCGCGTACTCGACCGCCGCATCGCAATTGCCGCGCGCCGCGAACTTGTCGATCAGCTCGTTGGCGATCGCGCGCGCCCGCGGCTCGAGCTTCTTCATGGCGTCCGGCGTGAATGGCGGCAGCAGCACCATGCGGGCCGGGCGATGCTCGGGCGGGTCGGAGGTGATGGGCGGGGCCGGGATGCGCGGCGGCGGCGTCTCGCGGACGATGACGCGGCGGGAGGAGAAATGCTCGGGATCATATGCGACCGCGCGCACGTCCTCGTAGCGTGTCGGCAGGTAGACGCCCATGAACCGTTCGGTGTGGGCGATCGGGCAGCGCTGCCGCAGATCGTCCCAGATCGGGAACGGGTCGTTCACC
>Ga0247829_10000524_pt1 | contig 14932 bp, 14 predicted proteins | sample 12C_Control_Day4_FD_207765 | JGI IMG/M metagenome (GOLD analysis project Ga0247829, IMG submission 207765) | Soil microbial communities from agricultural site in Penn Yan, New York, United States - 12C_Control_Day4 | ecosystem: Environmental > Terrestrial > Soil > Agricultural land | place... | reverse complement strand
TAATATATATTATGCGAATGCATTGGTCGTGATCGCAGCTCCTGGTTCATGGTCGTGCTAGCTCGTCGTCATGTGACCGTGCCTATCCCGAAGCGTCGCCGATAGTCGGCGGGGCTCAACTGCATCTGCCGGCGGAAATGGTGGCGCAGGGTGGCGGCGGAGCCGAACCCTGCCGCGGCCGCAATCTCCTCGATGGCCGCGGGCGATGACGCCAGGAGGTCGCGGGCCCGCGCCACTCGCGCCGCGGCGAGCCAAACCGCGGGCGTCGTGCCCGTGTTGGCCTTGAAGCGGCGCAGGAACGTGCGGCGGCTCATGCCGGCGGCGCGCGCCAGGGCAGCCAGACTTGTTTCGCCTGCTGGATCGGCGCGCATGCGCTCGAGCAGCGCCCCGAGCCGCCCCCCTTCCCTCGCCTCGGGCACCGGAGCCTCGATGAATTGCGCCTGACCACCGTCCCGGTGCGGCTGGACGACAAGGCGACGCGCGACGCTGTTGGCGGCGGCCGTGCCCCAGTCGCGGCGGATGAGATGGAGGCTCAGATCGATGCCGGCCGCGCTGCCCGCTGCCGTGAGGAGGTTGCCGCCGTCGACGTAGAGCACGCCCGGTACCACCTCGATCCTGGGATAGGCGCGCGCAAGTCGCTCGGCATACCGCCAGTGCGTCGTCGCCTCTGCGCCGTCGAGAAGGCCCGTGGCCGCGAGCACGAACACGCCCGAGCAGAACGACAGCAGCCGCGCACCCCGCACATGGGCGCGGCGCAGCGCGCTGATGAGTCGGGGCGGCACCGGCGCGTCCGCACCGCGCCACCCCGGCACGACGATGGTGCCCGCCCGCTCGATGAGCGAGAGCCCGCCGTCGGTCTCCACACGGATGCCGCCAGCCGCGCGCAGCGGCCCGGGCTCGATGCCGGCGACCGCGAAGCGGTACCAGTTGCGGCCCATCTCCGGCCGGTCGAGGCCGAAGATCTCGACGGCCACGCCGAACTCGAAGGTGCACAGCCCGTCGTAGGCAAGCGCAACCACGAGCCGGTTCCGCGGCGGCTGCGGTCTCGTTTTTCGTTTTGGCACGATCTTCACGCCTGTTGGCATTCGTGCCACTTGTGGCGCGGGGCCGGGCGGGTGTCAAATCGAGCTACGTTGCGCGGCCGTCGTGCGCCGCGAGCTTCGCTAGGAGAGACTCATGCCGAGCCATGTCACTGCCACACCGTCCGCGCCCCCGTCCGAGGCGGCCCAGCACTTCGCGCGCATGCTGAGCTTGGAGACCGACTGCTGGGACGTGCACGAGAGCCTGAAGTCCGCCCCCGATTTCGTTCTGCTCGACGTGCGCGGCGCGGCCGCCTACGCCAAGGGGCATGTGCCCGGTGCCATCAGCCTGCCGCATCGCGAGATTGAGGCCGAGCGCATGATGGCTTGGCCCCACGCCACGGTGTTCGTGGTCTATTGCGCCGGTCCGCACTGCAACGGTGCCGACAAGGCCGCCCTGAAGCTCGCGCACCTGGGCCGGCCGGCGAAGGTGATGCTGGGCGGGGTCACGGGCTGGGCCGACGAGGGGTTCGCCTTCGCCTACGACGATACGGTGGAGGCCTGATGCCGGGCCAGGACACGGCTTAACGCTCCCTTGGCGCTGGAATCGGGAACATGAGGCAAAGTCCGCGCGTTGAGCGTGAGCTGTGCGCCTGCAGTTCCCCAGCACAAGGAGACAAAGCCGTGACGAAGGTCAGCACCCTCGAGAAGCGCCACAAACCCTCAGCAGCCCTCGACACGCCAACCGACCTCTCGGAGGCGGCCGTGCGCGACATCTCCAAGGCCGTGAACGGGCTGCTGGCCGATGCATTTGCCCTCTACATGAAGACCAAGAACTTCCATTGGCACGTGTCGGGGCCGCATTTCCGCGACTACCATCTGCTCCTCGACGAGCAGGCCGAGCAGATCTTCGCCACCACCGACGAGCTCGCCGAGCGCGTGCGCAAGATCGGCGGCATAACCCTGCGCTCGATCGGCGACATCGCCAGGCACCAGAGCCTCGAGGACAACGACGAGCCGTTCGTGGCGCCGACCGACATGCTGCGCGAGCTGGTCGCCGACAACAAGGCGATGGCGGCCGCCATGCGCGAGGCACACGAGATCTGCGACAAGCACGGCGACGTCGGCACCGCGAGCCTGCTCGAGACATTCATCGACGCCACGGAGCGACGCACGTGGTTCCTGTTCGAGGCCAGCCGCAAGCCCGACGCATCGGGACATTGATTGCGCGAGCTAACGTGACGGCGGCGATCAGTCGTCGCCGATCCGGACTCGGCGCAGCGACTTGACGGCCGAGCGGCGGCGCTTGCCCTCGGCGCGGCGCACCTTCGAGGCGAAGGGAGGCTTCGTTGGGCGGCGCGGCTTGGGCGGGGTTGCCGCTGCGCGGATCAGCTCGACGAGGCGCTCGCGCGCATCCTGGCGGTTGCGGGCCTGGCTGCGGAAGCGATCGGCTGTGATGACGATGACGCCGTCGGAGGTCAGGCGCTTGCCCGCCATCCTCTCGACGCGTTCGCGCACGGCCTCGGGCAGCGAGCGCGAGCGGCGCACGTCGAACCTGAGCTGCACGGCGGTCGCCACCTTGTTGACGTTCTGCCCGCCAGGCCCCGAGGCGCGCAGGAACACCTCCTCGATCTCGGCCGGATCGAGTGCGATATTCCCTGATATGCGCAGCATGTCGTGCACAGCTTGAACGACTCCTCGGCTTGCGTTTCGTGCTATCAGACCGCCCTCGACATGACCACGGGCACGTCGCATGAGCACACCTCGCATGAGCACTGGGCCGCGCAAGTCCCTCTCCGATCTCCTCGATATCATGGCGGCGCTGAGGACACCCGGCACGGGGTGCCCCTGGGACCTCGCGCAGACCTTCAAGACGATCGCGCCCTATACCATCGAGGAGGCCTACGAGGTGGCGGATGCCATCGAGAAGGATGACAAGGGGGCGCTCAAGGACGAGCTGGGCGATCTGCTGTTGCAGGTCGTCTATCATGCGCGCATGGCCGAGGAGGAGGGCGCGTTCGACTTCGAGGACGTGGCGGACGCCATCGCGCGCAAGATGGTCCGGCGTCACCCGCACGTGTTCGGCACCGAGGCCGAGCGCAAGGCGGGCGCGGCGCCCGGCTTCTGGGAGCGCATCAAGGCCACGGAGAAGGCCGGCAAGGATCGCGCCGATGCCGGCGTCCTCGGCGAGGTGCCGGCCGCCCTCCCCGCGCTCACGCGCGCCGTCAAGTTGCAGGACAAAGCCGCCTGGGTGGGGTTCGACTGGCCCACGCTGGCACCCGTGTTCGACAAGCTCAAGGAGGAGCTGGGCGAGCTGGAGCAAGTCGTAGGCGACGACAGCAAGCCCGTGGGTTCATCGCCTGACCGCGCCAAGATCGAGGAGGAGTTCGGCGATCTGCTGTTCGTCGTCGCCAATGTCGCCCGGCACTTGAAGATCGATCCCGAGGCGGCGTTGCGCTCCGCCAACCAGAAGTTCATCCGCCGGTTCGGGCGCATCGAGGAGCTGCTGGCCGCAGACGGCCGGGCCCCCGCGCAATCGACGCTCGCGGAAATGGACCGACTGTGGGACCAGGCCAAGGCTGAGGAGCGTGGTGCCCCTTCTCCCCGCAGGCGGGGAGAGGGCTAGAGCCTGCACCGGCGAAGGCCGGTGGTGAGGGCGGCCACACACTGTGCGCGGCGTTTGTCGCCGCCCCTCACCCCGACCCTCTCCCCACTGAAGAGTGGGGAGAGGGAGACGCCGAGAGCCCGGCGCGCTTGAGCAGGCCTTCGAGCTTGCCGCGGATGGCGGGGTCGATGCGGAAGCGGGCGGTGACGGCGCCGCTCTCGCCGGTCTCCTGCGCGAGCACGTCGGCGTTGTCGTGCAGCCAGCTCAGGAGTCGGCCGTCGCGCGCGGGGATCTCAAGGGTCAGCACCTCGTCGCCGGCGCCGAGCCGGGCATCGATGGCCGCGAGCAGCGCGTCGATCCCCTCCCCTGTCAGCGCCGAGATCAGGACGGGCGGACGATCGGCCCTGGCGATGCCGCGCTCGACCTCGCTCAGAGCTGCGGCGTCGAGCCGATCGGCCTTGTTCCAAACCTCCAGGATCGGTGCCGCAGCAGCCGACGCGTCGATGCCGAGGCTTGCCAGCACCGCATCCACATCGTGGCGCTGCGCCTCGCTCTCGGTGTGGGCGATGTCGCGCACGTGCAGGATGAGGTCGGCCGCGATCACCTCCTCGAGCGTGGCGCGGAAGGCTGCGACCAGCGTGGTCGGCAGGTCGGAGATGAAGCCGACGGTGTCGGAGAGGATGATGCGCCGGCCGCTGGCGAGCTTGACCTCGCGCATGGTGGGATCGAGCGTCTCGAACACCTGGTCGCGGGCGACCACGCTAGCGCCGGTGAGCCGATTGAAGAGGGTCGACTTGCCGGCGTTGGTGTAGCCCACGATCGCCACCACGGGATACGGCACGCGCTTGCGGCCGGCGCGGTGCAGCGCGCGGGTCCGGACGACGCCGACGAGGTCGCGGCGGATGCTCTCGATGCGCTCCTCGATCAGCCGCCGGTCGGTCTCGATCTGCGCCTCGCCCGGACCGCCAAGGAAGCCGAAGCCGCCGCGCTGGCGCTCGAGATGGGTCCAGGTGCGCACCAGCCGGCTCTTCTGGTAGTTGAGGTGGGCGAGCTCGACCTGCAGCCGGCCCTCCCGAGTCTGCGCGCGCTCGCCGAAGATCTCCAGGATCAGGCCGGTGCGGTCGAGCACCTTGCAGTCCCAGGCCTTCTCGAGGTTGCGCTGCTGCACGGGGCTCAGCGCATGGTCGATGACGGCGAGCCCGGCCTCGTGCGCGCCGATCAGTGCCTTGATGTCCTCGACCTTGCCGGAGCCAAAGAGCGTGGAGGGCCGCGGTGCCGCCAGCGGCACGACCTGAGCCGCCCGCACGTCCAGCGCAATCGCACGCGCGAGGCCGACGGCCTCCTCGAGGCGATTGTCGAGGGAGCGCTCGGGTTGCGTCGTCTTGGCGGCTAGTCCGCTGCCGCCGGCTGCGCCCCGTTGCCGGCGCACGGGTACCAGCACCAGGCAGCGCGTCGGCACGCGCCGACGCTCGACCGGCGCACCACGCCGACGGGCCGATTTCGCACGCGCCTCGATCTCTGAGATGGCTATGCCTGTTGTTGGCCTTCGGCCGGGTCAGTGTCCATCAGGTGCACGGGCTGGCCGGGCATGATCGTCGATATGGCGTGCTTGTAGACGAGCTGGGAATGTCCGTCGCGACGCAGCAGCACACAGAAGTTGTCGAACCACGTCACGATGCCCTGCAGCTTGACGCCGTTGATGAGAAAGATGGTGAGCGGCGTCTTGTTCTTGCGGACGTGGTTGAGAAACGTATCTTGTAGACTTTGGGCTCGTTCGGCCATTTTTGTAGTCCATTGTTGTAGTGGCAGGCCGCTCGCGCCGCCCCCACCCCCACGGCAATAAAATGCAGATTCATTTCGCTGTGCACAAGCAGATTCGGTGCCCTGGCAAGGGCAAATTGCCGAATGGCAAATCAGGGCTAATCAGGGTGCCGCCGTTTCAGCCGCGGAATGAAATTCGGCCCGCAGCCTTAGCGACAGCATGCCGGGTGCGCCGTTGCCGATGGGCCTGCCGTCGATAGTGACAACGGGCATGACGGTATTGGTCGCCGAGGTGATGAAGGCCTCGCGCGAAGCCTTGGCTTCCTCGACGGTAAACGGGCGCTCGACGAGCTCGATATTTTCACGCTTCAAGAGATCGATGAGCGTGGTGCGGGTGATGCCGCGCAGAATCGCGTTGTCGATCTGGCGGGTGATCAGCCGGCCGTCGCGATCGACGATCCAGGCATTGGAGGACGCGCCCTCGGTGATGTAGCCGTCCTCATCGACGAGCCACGCCTCCTTGGCGCCTTCCTTGCGCGCGGCCTCCTTGGCTAGCGCCGATGGCAACAGCATGACGGTCTTGATGTCGCAGCGACCCCAGCGGATATCGGGCACGGTTTTCACGCCGATGCCGGCGGCGGCCGCCGCATCGGAGCGGGCGGGATTGGAATGGCGCGCCAGGCACACCACGGTCGGCGAGACGGAGGCTGGCGGGAACAGGAAATCGCGGGGGCGCGCGCCGCGGGACACCTGCAGATAGACGAGACCGTCGCGCACGCGGTTGCGCCGGATCGTCTCGCGCAGGACTCTCGACCAGGCACGCGTCGACATGGGTTGCGCGATGCCGAGCTCGCCGAGCGAGCGGGCCAGGCGCTGCATGTGCCGCGTCTCGTCGACGAGGCGGCCGCCGGCCACCTCGCACACCTCGTAGACGGCGTCGCCGAACTGGAAGCCGCGATCCTCGGCGTGAACGCCGGCCTGCGCGTAGGAGACGAATTGGCCGTTGACGTAGACGACGCGGGTCATGCTGTGGCCTCGGTTGGGCAAAAGAGAGGATCAGGCGAACGGGTCGATCACCCGTACCTCGGCCTTGCCGAAGTCAGCCAGATCGCGGGTTACGACGGTCAAATTGTGAACGAGGGCGGTGGCGGCGATCATGCTGTCCTTGATCGCCATCGCGCGTCCGGTAGCGCGCAGTCGCGCGAGCAACTCTGCCCACCTCAAGCCGCTCTCCTCCTCCCAAGGCAGACAATGCAGTTGTCGCACGCCGGCGTCGAACCACTGCTCCAGCTTTGCGCGCTTCCTCCCTCTGTGCAGCCTGAGAATGCCGAAACGAACCTCGCCGAGAATGATCGGGTCAACGGCCATTTCGTGCTCATGGCGCCGCAGCCACGCCACGACCCCCGGGTCGGGGGCGGACCTGGTGGCCTCGCTCAGAACATTGGCGTCGACGAGATATCTCACAGCGCGTCGGTCGACTCGGACTCAACGGGAACGAAGTATCCCTTCTCAGGGCACGCAAGCAGCCAGTCGACGACCCCTTGATTGGCGCGAGCGGAACGACGCTCGAGTTTGTACACGCCTTCTTCCAGGCGCTGAACCTCGAATTCCTGGCCTTCCCTGATGGCATCCAGCCGTCGCAGCTCGGCGGGCAACACGATCTGGCCTTTGGATGAAACTTTGGTTCTCATGGCTTGGTAAGATAGCGTCTTACGCCGCCCCCGGCAAGCCTCATGTACCGGTACGCGGCATCTCTCCGGCACGCTCCTGCGAGCTCACCCCCAGCGCCCTCAGCTTGCGGTGCAGAGCCGAGCGCTCCATGCCCACGAACTCGGCGGTGCGCGAGATGTTGCCGCCGAAGCGGTTGATCTGGGCGAGCAGGTACTCGCGCTCGAAGATCTCGCGGGCTTCGCGCAGGGGCAGCGACATCAGGTGCTCGGCGCCGCCGTTGACGGGCAGCGGCACGTTGGAGCCGATCTCCTCAGGCAGCATGTTGGCGGTGATGATGGCGTCGGGGTCGCCGCCCGAGAGGATCATCAGCCGCTCGATGTTGTTGCGCAGTTCGCGCACGTTGCCCGGCCAGTCGTGGGCCTGCAGCACGGCGACGGCGTCCTCGCCGATCTTGCGCGGGGCCAGACCCGACGACTGCGCCACCTGGCCGACGAAGAACTGGATCAGCATGGGGATGTCGTCGCGACGCTCGGCGAGGCCCGGCACGCGCAGCGGCACGACGTTGAGGCGGTGATAGAGGTCCTCGCGGAAACGCCCTTCCTGCATCTCGCGCTCGAGATCGCGGCTGGTGGAGGAGATGATGCGCACGTCGACCGACACCTTGGGCCCGCCGCCGACGCGCTGGAACTTCTGCTCGACCAGCACGCGCAGCACCTTGCCCTGAGTCTCCAGCGGCATGTCGGCGACCTCGTCGATATAGAGCGTGCCGCTGTGCGCCTCCTCCAGCGCGCCGACCTTGCGGGGCCCGGTGTGGTCCTCGGTGCCGAACAGCTCCTCCTCGACCCGGTCCGGGGCCATGGCGGCGGCGCTGAGCACGACGAAGGGCCCCTCCTTGCGTTGCGAGAGGTCGTGCATGACGCGGGCCACCAGCTCCTTGCCGGAGCCGGCGCCGCCGCGGATCAGCACGCGGCTGTTGGTGGGGGCGACACGGTCGATGGAGGAGCGCAGCTGGTTCATGGCCGGCGACTTGCCGATCATCTCCGAGCTCACCACCGAGCGCTCCTTCAGCTCGCGCACCTGGCGCTGCAGCTTGGAGGCCTCGAGCGCGCGCAGCGTCACGAGCAGCAGGCGATCGGCCTTGAACGGCTTCTCGATGTAGTCGTAGGCGCCGCGCTTGATGGCGGTGACGGCCGTCTCGATGTTGCCGTGGCCGGAGATGATCACCACCGGCAGGTCGGGGTGCGCCTTCTTGATGATGTTGAGCACCTCGAGGCCGTCGAGCCGGCTGCCCTGCAGCCAGATGTCGAGAATGACGAGCTGGGGACGCCGCTCCTCGACCGCTTTCAGCGCCTCATCCGAGTCGCGGGCGAGCCGCGTGCGGTGACCGTCGTCCTGCAGGATGCCCGCGACCATCTCGCGGATGTCCGCCTCGTCGTCGACGATCAGGATGTCGGCTGCCATATGTCGCTCCTTCACCTGTTGGCATTCATGCTCCCCCGTCGGCGGCCACGGCGGCAGGCTCGTCGCGCGAGACCTGCCGGCCCGTCGCCTTGCTCAACGGCAACGAAATTCTGATGAGGGCCCCATGCGTGCGGCCGGGACCCGGCGGCGCGTCCTCGAGGGACAGCGTGCCGCCATGCTGCTCCACGCTTTTCATGACGATGGCAAGGCCGAGGCCGGTGCCCTTGTTGCCCTTGGTGGTGACGTAGGGCTCGAGCAGACGGTTGCGGTTGTGCTTGGGCAGTCCCGGTCCGTTGTCGATCACCTCGATGTCGGCACGGTCGCCGTTGCGGCGCACCACGGTCTCGATGCGCGCATGCCAATCGGGCTCGCGGCTGGGGTTCTCGCTGTAGGCCTGCAGCGCTTCCTGGGCGTTCTTGACGAGATTGCTCACCGCCTGGGACACGAGCCGGCGGTCGCAGGTGACGATGATCGGCTCCTTGCCGACATTGGTCTGGAAGGCGACGTCGGTCGTCGTCATCTGCCGGTCGAGCACGGCGGCGCGCACGACGTCGCGGATGTCCTGTTCCTCCATCTGCGGCTTGGGGGTGCGCGCGAAGGCCGAGAACTCGTCGACCATCCGTGTCACGTCCCCGACCTGGCGGATGATGGTGTCGGTGCAGCGCTCGAAGATCTCGCGGTCCTCGACGATCACCTTGCCGTACTTGCGGCGCAGGCGCTCGGCTGAAAGTTGTATGGGTGTCAGGGGGTTCTTGATCTCGTGGGCGATGCGGCGGGCGACGTCGGCCCAGGCCGAGGTGCGCTGCGCGGAGACCAGCTCGGTGACGTCGTCGAAGGTCAGCACCGAGCCGTGGTCCTCCTCGCCCTGCGCCTCGCGCGTCACCCGCACCGAGAAGTTGCGCTCCTCCCCGCCGATGATGAGCGTGACCTGGTGCTGCGGGCGGCCCTTGTGCTCGTCGGCGCTGCCGAGCATGGCCGCGAACTCGGGCACGGCGTCTGCGAGCGGACGGCCGGCGAGGTCGGCGCCATCGAGGCCCAGGAGCTTCTCCGCCGAAGGGTTGGCGAGGGTGATGCGGCCGTGGCGGTCGAGGCCGATGACGCCGGCCGACACCCCCGACAGCACCGCCTCCATGAAGCGACGGCGGTCGTTGAGCTGGGTGTTGGCGGTGACGAGATCGGTGCGCTGACGCTCCAGCTCCTTGGTCATGGCGTTGAAGTTCATGGACAGGCGGCGCAGGTCGCCCTCGCCGCGGCGGATCGGCAGCTCGACCTTGAGGTTGCCGCGGGCGACGTGCTGGGCGGCGCTGATCAGGCGGCGGATGGGTGCCACGAACTGTCCGGCGAACCAGATGCCGACCCAGATCGCAGCCAGCATCGCGGTCAGCGAGATCATGAGGTACATCATGCCGTGCGCGAACTTGAGGCCGCCGCGCACCTGCCTGAGACTCTCGTAGCGCTGCACGCCGGCCTCGGTCTGGCGCAGGTGCCGCACGACCTGCGGATCGACTCCGCGCGCGACGTAGAGGTAGGAGTCGGGATAGCTGTGCAGCTTGGTGATGGCGGCGACACGGAACGTGTCGCGAGGCATGAGCAGGGGCACTTGTCCCCCGTCGGCGGCGCGCAGCAGGTGCTCGGGCGGCGCGATGTAGGGGATCCTCTCGTCCTCGACCGCCGCGACTTTCACCGCCCCCTTGCCATCGACCACGTACGCCACCGGCAGGTCGCGCAGGCCGGCCTGCGCGAACATCAGCTCGCGGAACCTGCGCGGATCGCGCGCGACGGTCGACGCCGCCTCGTCGAGGTCCTTGGCCATGTTGACGATGTCGGTGCGGATCACCTGTCCGTGCTCGTCGAGATAGGCGTGCGCCACGCCCAGCGAGTTGCGCACGATCGAGACGGTCTGCTGGTTGAACCAGTTGTCGAGCGCGCGCGAGAACGTGGTGGTGGCGGCAATCGCCAGCAGCAGGGCCGGCAGCGCGGCGATCAGACTGAAGAGGACGACGATGCGGGCATGCAGCCGCGCGCCCGGCACCTTCTTCTCCCATGCGCGCCACAAGCCGATGCCGTGCACGGCGATGATGGCGACCATGGCCACGATCAGCAGCAGGTTCACGAACAGCACGACGTAGACGACGCCCTCGCGCGGTGCGATCGGCGTCAGGTTGGTCAGGATCAAAAACGTCGCCAGCGCCCAGACCACCGACAGGCTGACGATGACGAGGCCGATCCAGAAGGTGCGGCTGCCGGTGCCGGGCAGCGGCGGCGCATCGGCTTCCAGCAGCGGATCGGGCGGGGCCTGGGACCCCTCCATCACCCGCCGCACGCGCCGGGCGGCTTCGGAAACGGCCGCACGCGCGCGCCCTGCGCCATCCCGCAGTGCGGTACCCAGCCGTGCCGAGGTCTCGGCGAGGTGTGTGATGATTTGTTGTCTGCGCACCAAGGGGCCATCTGTTGCAGCAAAGCGATCACACAGATCAAACTTCACTGTGGCATTTTCGCGACATTGTGGCTTAGCCATTTGCTGGGCGAGCGTCAAGAGAGGCCAGCACCCGTTGTTGGGCTGTGCCATGGGCGCCATCATGGTCCTGGAAATCGCGCCTCCCCGGCACATCGGGCCACCTTTCCGCCACCGTGCTATGGAACGCGGTAAGTCCTTGAATGATTTGCCGCCCTGGCGCGTGACGGGACCGCGCGGTGGGACACCGGGGGCGGCCGTGCCGGGGGACCTCGATGCGCATCCTCAGCCGATACGTTTTTCGGCAAACCGCCGGTGCGCTTATCCTCATCCTGGTGTCGCTGACGGGCGTGGTGTGGATCGCCGTGGCGCTGCGCCAGCTCGAGCTGATGACCTCCCAGGGCCAGGACGCGCTGCGGTTCCTGCTCATGACGACGCTTGCCATCCCGGCCATGACGGCCCTGATCGCGCCCATCGGCCTGCTGATCGCCGCCATCCACGTCTTGAACCGGCTGAGCACCGACAGCGAACTCATCGTCATGACGGCGGGCGGCATGCCGCCCTGGTCGCTGCTGAAGCCGCTGGCGCTGCTGGCGCTGATCGCCGGCCTCGGGATCTCGACGGTGAATCATTTCGTGGGGCCCTGGTCGCAGCGCATGCTCAAGGACCTCGTCGTCCAGGTCCGCACCGACCTGATGGCCCAGATCATCCAGCCCTGGCGGTTCACCTCGCCGGAGGCCAAGCTCACGGTTCATATCCGCGACCGCGCTCCCGACGGGCTCCTGCTCGGACTGCTGATGCACGATGCCCGCGACCCCAAGCAGATCGTCACCTACCTTGCGGAGACCGCCCGCATCATCAAGCAGGGCGACCGGGCCTACCTGCGCATGGACCGGGGGCACATCGTGCGCCGCATCGAGAAGGAGGCATCGCCCCAGATCATCGCCTTCCAGCGTTATGTGGTGGATGCCAACGAGCTCGAGCAGCGCAGCGATCAGACCGCGGTCATCCGGCCGCGCCAGCGCTACACCGACGAGCTCCTCAACCCCGACCCGAAGGACCCCGTCTACAAGGGCAATCCCGGCAGCTTCGCATCCGAGCTGCACGAGCGCTTTGCAAGCCCCCTCTACGCGTTCGCCTTCGTGCTCGTCGTGCTGGCCTTCATGGGCCAGGCCCGCACCACCCGCACCAGCCGCCTGCAATCTGTGATCAGCGCGTTCGGCGTCGCTGTCCTTGCGCGCGTGCTCGGCATCAGCTGCGCCAACCTGGTGGCGGTGCGGCCAGCCATGGCGCCCCTGCTCTATGCGGTTCCCGCCGGGACCGCGCTGCTGGCCGCAATTGCGATCCAATGGCAGGTCTACCCGCGGCGGCGCTCGAGGCTCTCGCGCGCCCTCTCCGGACTGCTCGAGGCGGCCGGCAGGAGCGCAGCTGCGGTCCGGTGGCGGCTCATGCCGGCGCGCGCAGCGCGGGCGAGGAGCTAGCCGCCCATGCGGAGCCCGCGCACCCTGCGCCGCTATGTTGCCAAGCGCTTCCTGCTGTCGATCCTGGGCGCTTTCGCGGTGTGCGGCGTCCTGATCTTCATGATCGACATGATCGAGCTGCTGCGGCTCTCGCGCCGCGCCAGCGACCTGTCCGTGGGCGCGTTATTGTGGATGGCGCTGCTGCGACTGCCCGCCTACACCGAGATCCTGCTGGCGTTCGCGGTGCTCGTCGGCAGCATCGGCGCGCTGCTCAGCCTCAACCGCAAGTCCGAGCTCATCGTCATGCGCGCGGGCGGCATGTCGGTGTGGCAGTTCCTGCGGCCGGGCGTGATGGTGTCGCTGGTGCTCGGGGTGTTGGCCGTCACCCTCTACAATCCACTCGCAGCCGCGGCGCGCTCCGAGGCTGAACGGCTGGTGGCGGAGGCCTTCGGCAAGGAGGCGAGCCTGATGGCTACCTCGGGGGAGGGATCCTGGCTGCGCCAGGATGGGGCCGACGGGCAATCCGTGATGCACGCGCGCGCCATTGCCGATCAAGGCTTGTCGCTCGCCGGCGTGGTCGTCTTTCAGTTCGACGCCCAGGGACGGTTCGTGGAGCGCATCGATGCCGACAAGGCCCACCTCGCCGATGGGTACTGGGAGTTGTATAAGGCGGTCGTCTCCCGCCCTGCTCGCGAACCCGAGACCTTCGACACCTACACGGTAAGCACCCACCTGACGCGGGAGCGGGTGGGAGAGGCCATGGGGTCGGAGATCGCTGTCTCCGTATGGCAGCTCCCCTCCTTGATCGAAGTCGCTGAAAAGGCAGGACTTTCCGCGTCCCGCTACAAGATGCAGTACGCGCTTTTGATCTCCCGCCCGATGTTGTTGATGGCCATGGTCATTTTGGCCGCCACTGTGTCTCTGCGGTCATTCCGGTCGGGGGGGACCCAGACTATGGTTATCGCCGGGATGGTTGGGGGGATCGGCTTTTTCCTGCTGACGGAAGTGTCACGCCAGGTCGGCGTTGCCGGTTTGGTGTCGGCTGCGACGGCAGCGTGGATGCCGATCAGTCTCGCTTTGCTCGTCTCGCTAACGGTGTTGCTGCACCAGGAGGACGGCTGAGTGATGCGTCGAGCGCAACAACCGCACGGCAAGTGCGGCAATGCGCGGGTCTGTAGCCGTCGTGGGGACGGGCTGCGGCTTGCGTATGCGCTCGCCTGCCTGACGGTGATCGCCTCGATCCTCCTGCTCCTGCCGCCGGCCTACGCCCAGGACCCGAGCGTCACCATGCAGGGTCCCAAGAGCAAGCCGTTCCCGACCAAGCCCGGCGGCATCATCGGGCCAAAGCCCAACATCGATCGCGCCCAACCGCTCTACATGCAGGCCGATCAGCTGCTCTACGACACGCGCAACAACCGCGTGATCGCGCAGGGCAACGTCGAGATCTACTACAACAACTACGTCCTGACCGCCGATCAGGTCGTCTACGACCAGGGCGTCAACAAGCTGATCGCGGAAGGCAATGCCCAGCTCAAGGACCCCAACGGCGGCATCACCAGGGCCGACCGGTTCGAGGCGCTCGACGATTTCCGCGATGCGTTCATCCAGTCGCTGAGCGTCGTCGCTGCCGACGACACGCGCATCGCCGCGGAGCGCGCGAGCCGACGCGAGGGCAACACCACGGAGTACGAGCGGGGCAAGTTCACCCCTTGTAAGAGCGACCCTGGCATGCCGCCGCTGTGGTGCATCGGCGCCGCGCGCATCATCCACGATCAGCGCGCGGCCACCATCAGCTATCAGGACGCGCAATTCGAGTTCTTCGGCGTGCCGATCCTGTACACGCCCTACTTCCAGCATCCCGACCCGACGGTGAAGCACCGCTCGGGCTTCCTCATGCCGAGCATGGGCAATTCCAGCACCCTGGGCTTCTTCACCGAGGTGCCCTACTACTTCGCCCTGTCGCCCAACTACGACTTCACGCTCCATCCCCGCTACTATTCGAGATACGGGATGCTGTGGCAGGGCGAATGGCGCCATCGCCTGGCGAACGGCCAGTACAATATCAAGGTCTGGGGCATCGACCAGGAGAAGGAGCCCGCAAGCAGCATCATCGAGGAGGGCTGGCGCGGGTCGATCCAGACGCGCGGTCAGTTCTCGCTGTCGTCATGGTGGCGCTTCGGGTGGGATGTCACCGCCGACAGCGACGAGGCCTTCCGCCGCTTCTACAAGCTCGACCCGATCGTGCAGACGGATCGGGTGAACACCGTCTATCTGCAGGGCATCAGCGACCGCAACTACTTCGCGGCCAAGCTCTATCAGTTCGGCGGCCTGCTGATCACGGATACGCCCTACTCGAACGCCTGGGTGCATCCAGTCATCGACTACAACTATATCGTCGGCGGCTCCGTGCTGGGCGGCGAGCTCAGCTTCAATGCCCATGCGCGCAGCCTGACCCGCAGCGACAGCACCGACAGCAGCCGCGTCGTGCTCGAGGCAGACT
>Ga0247829_10000523_pt1 | contig 14963 bp, 13 predicted proteins | sample 12C_Control_Day4_FD_207765 | JGI IMG/M metagenome (GOLD analysis project Ga0247829, IMG submission 207765) | Soil microbial communities from agricultural site in Penn Yan, New York, United States - 12C_Control_Day4 | ecosystem: Environmental > Terrestrial > Soil > Agricultural land | place... | reverse complement strand
GGTCGTATTCGCGTCCACCGGCACGCTGCTGTTCCGCACCTTCGGCATCACACTCGCTGCGTTTCGCACGGCCGGCGGGCTGATTCTCTGGTTCGTCGCGCTGGACATGCTGCGGGGCGAGCGGCGCACCCAGGAGGGGCGCGACGAGGTGGCGGAAGGTCAGGTCAAGGACGACGTCGCGGTCACCCCGCTGGCGATCCCCATGCTGGCCGGCCCGGGAGCAATCTCTACCGTGATCGTCCTGTCGAGTCAGGCGCGCGGGCCCGCGCAGACCGCCATCGTCTACGGGGCGATCATTCTCACCGGTGTGGTGTCGTTTCTGACGCTGCGGATCGGCGAGCCGCTGATGGGCCGGTTGGGGAAGACGGGGGTGCGCGTTGTCACGCGGATCATGGGCTTGCTGCTCGCTGCCGTCGCGGTGCAGTTCGTGCTCAGCGGGGTGAAGGAAGCGCTCACCGGATGAGGCCGTGCTGGGACGCGTACCGCACCAGGTCCGCGTTGCCCGCAAGCTTCATCTTTTCCAGAATGCGCGACCGGTAGGTACTCACGGTCTTGGGGCTGAGGCCAAGCTGCTCCGAGATCTCCTTCACCGTGCGGCCGGATCCCAGCTGACAGAGCACGTCGTATTCCCGGTCCGAAAGCTTCTCGTGCGGCCAGCCCTCGGCGCCGATCTCCAGCCCCACCGCCAGGCGTTCTGCGAGCGACGCACTCACGTACTTGCCGCCCCGATGCACCTTCCGGATCGCGGCCACCAGCTCTTCGGGTGAATGGTCCTTGGTGAGATAGCCCGCGGCGCCGGCGCGCAGGGCCCGGACCGCGTACTGGTCCTCCGGGTGCACACTCAACACGAGCACCGGGAGTCTCGGCTGCGACTGCTTGAGCGCCTTCAGGACCTCGAGGAACCCGGGACCGGGCATCGAGACGTCGAGCAGGAGCACGTCCGCGGGCATTCGGCCGATGGTCGCGAGCAGTGCGTCGCCGTCGGCCGCCTCGCCCACTACCTCCATGCCCGGCTCGTCCTCGATGATCTGCCTGAGACCCGCGCGGACGACCGGATGATCGTCGGCGATGCACAGTCGGATCATGGCGCCACCGGGGTCGCCAGCGGAATGCGCGCGAATACCGTGGTGCCCGCTCCCATCCGCCCCTCGATGGTGCACTCGCCGCCGCAGGCGATAGCGCGCTCGCGTATGCCCACCAGGCCGAGTGAGTGGAGGGCGGTACGCTCCGCCTCGCTGATGCCGCGGCCGTCGTCGGAGACTCGCAGCGTGACTGCGTCCGGGCCGAGCGCGAGCGCGATGTTCACGTGCCCGGCACCGGCGTGGCGGGCGACGTTGGTGAGCGACTCCTGCAGAATCCGGAAGACCGTCGTCGCGCGGACGTCGTCCACGGCGGGGTGAGCCGAGCTGAGCTCCAGGCGTACCGTGATCCCGGTGCGCTCCTCGAACTCCTGCGCCTGCCATTCCACGGCCGCCACCAGCCCCAGGTGATCGAGGACGCTCGGCCGAAGTTCGGTGGCGATCCGCCGCACGGTATCGATCGTGCCGTCGATTCGGACCACTGCCGACTGAACCCGATCCGCCAGCTCCGGCCGGTCCTTGAGCCGTCCCTTGAGCCAGGAAAGGTCGAGCCGGAGCCCGGTGAGTGCCTGGCCCAGCTCGTCGTGCACCTCGCGGCTGATGCGGGTGCGTTCGTCCTCGCGCACCGATTGCAGCCGCGCAGCCAGGGCTCGCAGTTCCTCGCGCGACCGTCGCACCTCGTCGTCGTGACGCCGGCGCGCGGTGATGTCCCGCTGGATCCCGAAATGGCCGATGATCCGTCCGTCCGGTGCGTGGAGGCAGATGTAGTCGCCCTCCACCCACACGGGGTCCCCGTCAAGGCGTCGTTCCTCGGTCTCGATGTGCAGCCGACCGGTGTCGAAAAACGTCCGCCACACCTGCCGGCCGTGCGCCGGATCGTGCGCGAACATCCCCGCCGGCGTGCGGCCGATCAGCTGCTCGGGCCGGGCCCCGTATTGCGCAGCCATTGCTTCATTCACCCGGGTGATGCGGTGGTGCTCGAACACCCACTCGAGCAGCGCCTCCTTGTCGCTGGAGTCGTCCCATCGGACCGGCTCGTCCAGCATCATGAAGAAGAAGCCGTCGAGCGACTGCGCGAAGAACAGTTCGAGCAGCCGCTGGCTCTCCTCCAGCGCCTTCTCGGCCGGGTGAAGCGCGGCCGGCGGCTGGCCCGCCGGCGCCGCCGCGGGCGCGTGCGAGGCCCCCAGCACCTGTCGCAGATACGCGAGGCGGGTGAGCCCCGAATCACCGGCTTTGGGAAACGCGGCGCCGGGGGGAGGGGAGTCGGCCGACGAGTCGGGCATGAGCGTGGTCAATTTACCCCCCCATCCGGTGCGAAAGTGAGGTCCACGTGAACCAGGATCTCCTCGTGCATCCGCAGCATGCCGAACGCCTTCGACAGACCGCCGATCTTGTATTCCTTGAGATTGAGCGGCGTGCTCGCCCGTAGCGTGACCCCACCCGGTGTGATGACCACCGCTGCCGGGAACTCGGCTTCCCGGGTCACACCGTGTATGGTGAAGCGGCCCTTGAGCGCGACCGGTACGGTATCACCCCGCGCGGGGCGAGGCGAAACGCCATCGAGATCGAACCGGATCGTCGGATACCGTTCCGACTCCATGGATTTGTTGAGATCCTTGTCCCGCTTGCCGTTGCCGGTAACCAGCGAGCTCGTGGGCGCCTCCACGAAGCCGCGTATCGTCGAGAGCTCGCCGCCGGTCATCTTGCCGCGGACCGTCTTGGTCGTACCGGTAAAGTCCCCCGCCGTGGCACGACCATCGAACCCCAGGGTTCCCTCGCGGACGGCGCCGGCCGGCACTTGCTGCGCCGCGCCTGGCGCAGCGAAGGTTGCGAGGAGAGCGAGAGCGAGCGTGAACGGCTTCATGGAAGTAGGGAGCTCCGGAGGACCAGCCGCGCGGTAACCGCATCCGCCGGCGCAGCGTACACCTCCCCCGTCAATGCGAACCGGTAGGAGAGGTTCCAGGTAGCGCCGCCAAAGACGGCCAGACGGTCCAGGTTGACGATCACCCGCGTGGTGTCCACGTCGCCGACCCGGTTGGTGAAGTTCACGCGGAACCGCGGCGCCATACGGTTGTAGCCCGCCCCGACATACGGGCGCAGACGGCCCTCCGCGACGGGCACGGACACCGCGAGATCCGCCCCGACGATGTTGGGGCTGAACCGGTCGTCCGAGCGAGTGCCTTGGAAGCATTCGCTTGCCGGGTCGGCGAGCGCGTCGTCGTCGCAGGTAATCGCAGCCCGAACCGAGCCGAACGTCGCATGGCCGCGAACGGCCATGACCACCCCATCGATACTGCCGAACGATCGGCCCACCGATACCCCGAACAGGTTCGCCTTCACACCCCCGACCCGCAGCGGCGGAATCCAGCTCGCCTCGAGCGCGAGGCCCAGCGGCAACGGGACCGAAAACCGCGGACGTGGAATGATCGATGCAATATTCACATCCTCCGGCCCCTTTCCGGGCCGGCAGATCGTGGGTGTTGCCGTGGCATCATCCACCTGCGGCATGTACGCCGCCTCCAGTCCGATACGCAGCCCCGGCAACAGTTCCGGCGCCTGTGCGCGCCCGAACGCGAGGGGTACAGATACAATGCCGAAGCTCTCGGCTTCATTCGACGACTTGGACGGGCGGCACTCCTGAGCCGCCGCCGATGCGGCCCCCGACCAAATCAGCGCGCCGATGAGACCCACCATCCAGCTGGGGGCCCCCGACAATCTCTCGAAACGCTGACGCATGGGCCGATTCCCGGAAGGTGAGACTCCCTCAAGGTCGGGCCTGGACCGGGGCGGCGGAAGTCAGAGTCAGGGGCGGCCTGCTTCAGACCTTCGGACGGAGCGGCGTAGGACGCCGTCCGACATCCTTGCAGACCGCCACGGCGACCCAGCAGAGAGTGTGTTGTCCCGCAACAGGTTAGACATCTGCACGGCTCTTGCCATTCGACCGGGTATGTTGACCCATCCACTGGTTCGGCGGGCGACGGAACGGGCGCGCGGCTTTCACGAGAGGGTCCGCCAGGAGGTCGGGCGCCGGCAGGAGCTCCGCCGATTCCGCACGACCGGGCGCGCCCTTGCCGCACGCCGGGGCGAGGCCGACCACCTCGCCGCACTCGAGGCCGAGGCCGAACGGTCCCGCCAGGCAGACCGAGCCGACTGGACCGAGGTCGCCCTGTGGATGCTACCCGTAGTGGCACTGAGGGGCCTCGCGACGCGCGCGGTGCTTCGCCATCGCATCGGGCGCGGGCATCATGACTTGCGAGAGCGGTACGAGGCCCTGGGTCGCGGCGAACTCCTGGACGCCGGCCTGCCCGACCATGGCCCGGGATTCCCAGGCCCGCCGCACCTTGCTCATTCGAAGGCGCAGGTCGAGGCTGCGCGCTTCGGACGAGCGTTCTGGACGCAGCTCCGCCCGGCGATTCTGCCCAAGGCGCCCGCGCTGGCGGGCCTGGCGGTGGGATGGTGGATCGCGAACAGCTACACCGATTCCCGCTGGAAGTCGCACGCGCGCTCGCTCGGGATCGGCAGCGGCGGCACAACCGTCGTCAGCGGCGAGACCTACCGGGCGATGCACTTCTGGCTACCGCTGCTCGCGGCGGCCCTGTGCGCCTATCTGGGCGATCGGCTGGCGACAGCCTGGCGGCAAAGCAGTGAGCAGTGAGCAGGGCGCTCCGGTCGCTGATTACTGCTCACTCATGTACGGGTACCGCCAGTCGTGGGGCGGTGCCAGGGTCTCCTTGATGGTCCGGGGAGATACCCAGCGCAGCAGATTCAGGATCGATCCCGCCTTGTCGTTGGTTCCACTTGCCCTCGCGCCCCCGAACGGCTGCTGGCCGACCACGGCACCGGTCGGTTTGTCGTTCACGTAGTAGTTACCGGCGGCGTTTCGGAGGGCGCGATCGGCGTCGACCAGCGCCGCGCGATCCTGGGCCCACACCGCGCCGGTGAGCGCGTACGGGCCGGTGCGGTTGACCAGCTCGAGCGTTTCGCGCCAGCGCCCCGCCGGATAGACGTGGACGCCGAGGACCGGGCCGAAGATCTCCTCGCAGAGGAGCCGGTACGCCGGATCCTCGACCTCGAAGACCGTCGGCTGCACGAACCAGCCCACCGAATCGTCCGCGCTGCCGCCGGCCACCAGCTTCACGCCTGGTGCCTGCTTGGCGTGGTCCACGTAGCCGCGAATCTTCTCGAACGATTTCCGGTCGATCACGGCGCCCATGAAGTTCCGGAAGTCCGCTACGTCTCCCACCTGGATCTCCCCGATCGCGGCAACCAGCCGCTCGCGCACCTCGGGCCAGATCGTGTCAGGGATGTAGCCGCGCGACGCCGCGCTGCACTTCTGGCCCTGGTACTCGAAGGCGCCCCGGATCAGCGCCGTCACCACGCCATCGACGTCGGCGCTCGCGTGCGCGACGACGAAGTCCTTGCCGCCGGTCTCGCCGACGATGCGCGGATAGCCCGCGTAGCGCGAGAGATTGCCGGCCGTCTGCTGCCACAGCTTCTGGAAGACCGCCGTGGAGCCGGTAAAGTGAATCCCAGCCAGCATGCGGTGGGAGAGCAGGACGTCGCTGACCTCGATCGGGTCGCCCGAGACGAAGTTGATGACGCCAGGTGGAAGACCCGCCTCTTGCAGCAGCTTGAAGACGTACCAGTTGCTGAGCGCAGCCGTCGGGGCAGGCTTCCAGACCACCACATTCCCCATCAGCGCCGGCGCGGCCGCGATGTTCCCGCCGATGGCGGTGAAGTTGAATGGCGTGACGGCATACACGAAGCCCTCGAGCGGGCGGTGGTCGAGACGGTTCCAGATCCCCGCCGACGACTCCGGCTGCTCGCGGTATATCCGCTCGGCATAGTGCACGTTGAATCGGAGGAAGTCGATCAGCTCGCAGGCAGCATCAATCTCCGCCTGAAACGCGGTCTTGCTCTGCCCGTGCATGGTGGCGGCGTTGATGAGCTGGCGCCGCGACGTCGCCAGCAGCTCGGCGGCCTTGAGGAACACCGCGGCACGGTCCTCGAACCGCCAGTGAGCCCACTCCCGCTGCGCCTCGAGTGCGGCGTCCACCGCCTGCCCGATCTGCCCGCGGTCCGCCTGGTGGACCCGGGCCAGCACCCGCTGGTGGCAGTGGGGCGAGGTGACCGGCTCGGTGCGTCCGGTGCGGATCTCGCGACCGCCGATCACGATCGGGATCTCGATGGTCTCGGAGCCGACACGGCTCAGCATGCTCTTGAGCGCCGCGCGCTCGGGGGAGCCCGGGAGGTACCCGAGCACCGGCTCGTTCTTCGGAGGGGGAATATTGGGAATGCCGCTCATGGGGTCCGCTGGAAGCTATCGGCTAGAGGCTATCGGCTATCGGCTATCGGCTATCGGGGGAAAGCTAATCAGAAGAGGCCGGGAGGCGGCTTGCCCGGTCCGTCGGCACGGGGCAGTTCGATCAGGAAGCCGCTGCGGCGGAGAATCGCATTTCCGGCAGGGGACAACACGAACCGCGCGAAGGCCAGGGCGGTGCCGGGATGCGGCGCGCCCCGGGGAATGGTGAGGGCATAGAGAATCGGCTCGCCGCGGAATTCGACCGAGTCGGCCGCGCCGCGCTTGGCACCGGGCACGCGGACGCTGACCGCGCGATATGTGCCCTCCAACGCGGGATCGCTGAGGTCCACCTCGCGCGGCAGCGTCACGTAAGACAAGCGGTTGTTCTCGGCGATGGACCGATAGGTCCAGATGTAGTCCAGCTCGCCGGCCTCGAGCAGCGCGGTCAGATCGGCCTCTTTGGGACGCATGAACCGTGGGGGCATCGCTGCGAGCAGCCGCGCGGCGAGACCCGGCTTCCGGTAGTGTGTCTCGGATAGGCGCGCCACCATGAGCACGCGGTACCCGTTGGGATCGAGCGCCGGGTCGGAGCGGCCGGTACGAACCTCCGGCCGGAGTAGCACCCGCCACCAGTTCCGGCCGTCGATGTCCTTCGCGCCGCGCGAGCCGGGCACGTATGCCAGCACCATCGCGTTCCGCGCGAACGTCACGTACCAGGTGGCGTGACGGGGGATGAGCAGCGCGGGGATCACATTGTAGTCGGCCACGCCGAGGATGTCCGGGATCTTGCCGAGCTCGGTGAGCTTCCGCGCGGCCTCCACGCTACCGGAGTTTTCCTGGGCGGGGACGACGTCGGGATACTGGTCGCGGAAAGCGCGGAGGAGGTCGCGGAACGGCTGCGCGAGACTTCCAGCGTTGAAGACGACTAGGGGGCCGCTGGGAGTTTGTGCCGCGAGTGGACCGCGACCGAACGCCGCCAGAAGTCCAATGACGGCCGTTGAGCCGCGCAGACTGCGCACGACGCGGCTGTGCTGTGCGCCTGGTCGCGGCTCAGAATTCATAGCGCATTCCGATCTGCACCTAGTACGGGGCCCCCTGCTTCTGCGGCACCCCCGAAGCTCTGGTTGACGCTGTACCCGTAACGCTGCGTCGCCTGATCGACGCTGATCACCCTGCGGAAGCAGGTACTGCCCACCCCAGTCGCGGTCGAGCGGATTGGCGAACTTGAACACGTCCTCGACCAATTCTGCGGACTGACCGCGGAACTGCGCCCATGACTGCTGAGCGCCGGAGTCTCGACTTAATGAAGCCCGTGCCTCCGAAAATGGAAGCGGGTCCGGCGGCAGGCCGGGTGCAGCGCCAGACCGACGGCGCCGTCCAGATCCAACACGATGAGTGCGCGGCGCTCCCGGTTCACAATCCGAAACGCCGGCATCGCAACCTGCGATGGTCACAGGTATCCGGCGTTCCGGAGCCAGGCGGACGCGAATCGCCACAACAGCCCGCTCGTCGTCCACGACTAGGACTGAGCGTTGGGCTTAGCCGAGGTCGCCACAGGCTGTGCTGCGCGGTTGGTGATATATTATCCGCCAACTGGAGCCCGATATGAATCGGACGGTCGCCGCACTGCTCGCGCTGGCGCTACTGGGCGCCTGCCGCGACTACAAAATGTATCCGCGCCTGTCCAGCCCGGACGGCTACGTCCCGGCGGACCAGTACGCGCGCTACGGCCGCGAGCAGGCGCAGGAGGTCGCGATCGGCCGAGAGTTCGCGGCCGCCTACCGCGGCGAGCGACGCGAGCAGCGCGCCGCGCAGGCCACGGACGCGGTCGCGTACGCGTCCCGGCTTCCAGACGTGAAGAGCGTGGTGGCCGACTCGCTGGGCTACCGCCTCACCGTCCAGTTCGCCAGTGGCTGGCGGGTCGGCGTGGTACCAATCGACGACGGAAAGCGGGCCGCCGACACCCCGGGGCTCCCGACCGGAGGCAGGGCGCCGGCCCAGTAGCTCCGGCACCCCGCTCGAGCCGCGTGGCAGACTGCTGCCAGGTCACCACCACAGTCCCCACGCAGGCTGACGCCGAACGGATCGCCGCCGTGCTGGTTGAGGCACGCCTGGCAGCCTGTGTGCAGGTCGCCGGCCCCATCGCGAGCACCTATCGCTGGCAAGGCGCAGTCGAGCAGGCCACGGAGTGGTACTGCCACTGCAAGACGACGCGGGCGCGGTATCCCGCGCTCGAAGCTCGGTTGCGCGAGCTCCATCCCTACGAAATTCCTGAGATCATCGCGGTGCCGATCGTCGCGGCCCTGCCGGCGTACCTGGCCTGGATCGAGGAGTGCGTGCGATGACCGCTCCCCCTGCCCAGAACGGTCCGACCCCGCTTTCGCCCGAGCTCCTCTATCTCCTGTCCGGCGACGAGGAAGATTTCGAAGCGGCGTGCGCCGAGTTCCTGGCGGCGGACATCGCCGAGGGGCTCAACGGGCTCCCGGTCGCGGCGGCTATAAAAGTGGCGACGGCGCTCCCGTTCCACCGCGCGGTCCAGGTGTTCGACGAGCCGCAGCTTCAGCGACGCGGCGAGCTCGTGGGCGGCATGGAGACGGCACGGGCGACGCCGTTGATCGAAGCGCTTTCCGCCGACCAGCAGGTGGACCTCTTCCGCGAGCTGACCGACGAAGCCCGCGCCCGCCTCATCCACCTGCTCGCCGCGCCCACCCGCGACGTCCTCAGCCTGTTGCTGCGGTTCCCGCCGCACACGGCGGGCGGCATCATGACCACCGAGTTCGTCGGGGTTCCCTCCGACTGGACGGCGGAGCAGGTCAAACGGCACATCCGTGAGGTCGCCGCCGCCAAGGAGACGGTGTATGCGATCTACGTCCTCGAGCCCCGCAATCAGCGGCTGGTCCGGGTGGTGTCGCTCCGCGACATCATGCTGGCCGACCCCGAGCGATCGGTGCTCGAGGTAGGTGAAACCCGCAAACCCGTGACGGTGAAGCCGCTCACCGATCGCGAAGAGGTCGCCCGGCTGATCTCGAAGTACGACCTGCTCGCCATCCCCGTGCTCGACGACGGCGGCCACGTGCTCGGCATCGTCACCGTGGACGACGTGATCGACGCGCTGGTGCGGGAATCCACCGAGGACGTGCAAAAGTTCGGCGGCATGCAGGCGATCGAGGAGCCGTACACACGGACCGGAATTCCGGAAATGATCCGCAAGCGTGCCGGTTGGCTGAGCGCCCTCTTCCTGGGCGAGATGCTGACGTCGGTGGCGATGCAACGGTTCGAACATGAGATCAGCCGTGCGGTGGTACTCGCCCTCTTCATCCCGCTGATCATCTCGAGCGGGGGAAACTCCGGCTCGCAGGCCACGTCGCTCATCATCCGCGCCCTCGCGCTGCGGGAGGTCGGGCTCAAGGACTGGTGGCGCGTCGCGTTGCGGGAGCTTCCTACCGGATTGGCGCTCGGCGGCATCCTGGGCGCCATCGGGGTTCTGCGGGTATTGAGCTGGCAGTGGCTGGGTTGGTACGACTACGGAGCTCAGTACTGGCTGCTGGCGGTCACGGTCGGCCTGTCGCTGGTCGGCGTGGTCCTGTTCGGCTCGATGGCGGGCTCCATGCTCCCCTTCGTGCTCCGCCGGCTCGGCTTCGACCCCGCCAGCGCCTCGGCGCCATTCGTCGCGACGCTGGTGGACGTGAGCGGGCTGGTGATCTACTTCACCGTCGCACTGGCGCTGCTGCGGGGGACGCTACTCTGAGACCGCCCAGCCACTCGGCGAGCGCCGCGATGGGCAGCAGCCGGTCCACCCCGCCCCGCTCGGCCGCCGCCCGCGGCATCCCGTAGACCACGCAGCTCTCCTCACTCTCCGCGACGGTCACGCCACCGCCGGCACGGATGGCGGCCATCCCCTCCGCGCCGTCGTCGCCCATCCCGGTGAGCAGCACGCCGAGCACCCGCCCGGGCCGGGCCCGCGCCGCGGCGAGCATCATCACATTCACACTGGGGATATGGCGTGCCTCGGCCGGCTCCGCGGACAGTACCAGCCCCAGATCGGGGGTAAAGGTGAGATGGCGCCCCGCTGGCGCGATCACGACCCGTCCCGTCCCGAGCTGCTCACCCTGCTCCGCCTCGCTCACCCTGAGCCGACAATGCGCATCCAGCCGAATCGCGAACGGACGGGTGAACCCCGGGGGCATGTGCTGCACGATGGCGATGGGAACCGGAAAGTCCACCGGGAGTTGCTCCAGCACGGTCTGGATCGCCGCCGGTCCTCCGGTCGAGGCGCCCAGAACGCAGAGGTCGAGAGCGAGCGGGCGCGCGGGCGCGCGGACTACCGGCCCGGCCGGCGGCGCGGCACGTCCGGTTGCCGCACGTGAGGCCGATGCCCTCGAGCCGTCCGCTCGGCCGCCTGCCAGCGCCTTGACCCGCTCGCGGAGCTCCCTGCCAAACCCCTCGAGGTCCATCAAGCCGTAGCGCGACTTGTCGATGAAGTCGAGCGCGCCGGCCGTGAGGGCCTCCAGCGTAGCCTCGGCGCCTTCCCGGGTGTGGGCGGAGAGCATCACCACCCGCAGTGCCGGGTTGCGCGCGAGGAGCGCGCGCAGCACTACGAGGCCGTTCATGCCCGGCATGTCGAGGTCGAGGGTGACGACGTCGGGTTGGGCCTCCGGAATCCGCGCCAGCGCGTCGGCTCCACTGGCGGCTTCGCCCACGATCTGGACCTCCGGATCGGCCGAGAGCACCCGGGTCGTCGCACGACGGGCAAACGCTGAATCGTCCACCACGAAGACCCGGATCATCTCACGCCGCCAGCTTCCGGTAGACCATGGCGCCTTCGAGCCACTGCGGCATGAATTCGTCGCTCCGGTCGATCAGCGACTCCGAGTGACCGAGCAGCAGATAGCCGCCGGGCGCAAGGACGCGGCCCAGGACTCCCACGGCACGATCGAAGCCGGCATCGTCGAAGTAGATGAGGAGGTTGCGGCAGAGGACCACGTCGTATGGCGGACACCCGACCGACGACGCGGTCGCCAGGTTGGCCTCGAAAAACCGCACATTCTTCCGATACCTGTCGCGCAGCACTCGACGGCCGTCGCGCTCCTCGAAGCATCGGCGGAGCGCCTCGTCGCTGCACGCCCGAAGCGCGCCACCCTCGTAGGAGGCGTCCCGCGCGCGGGCGAGGCGGTCGCGGTTGAGGTCGCAGGCGTCGATCTCCCACGACACGCCGCGCAGCTCGAGCCCGGCATCCTGGAGCGCGATGGCGAGCGTGTACGGCTCTTCACCCGAGGAGCACCCGGCGGAGAGTACCCGCAGCGGCCGGGTGCGGAGCTCGGGCATGAGCGGCGGGACGACGTGGCGGACGATGATGTCGAAGTGGTGGGCTTCGCGGAAGAAGTAGGTCTCGTTGTTCGTCAGGTGTCGGGCGAGCTGATCGAGCTCGCCGTCGCGCAGCGGATGCGACCGCAGGTAGTGGTAATAGTCCAACAGCGAGCCGAGCCGGAGGGCGGCGAGACGTGGCCGGACCCGCGATGCGAGAATGTCGCGGCGGACGCCTGAGAACGAGAGCCCGAAGTGTTCCTGAACGAGATCGGAAAGGAGCTTGCACTCCGCATCATCGGCGGCATTCATGCCGCCGCGGGACCCGCCCGCTCCGCCAGCACAGCGAGAGCCTGGCGGGCAGTCCGTGCCACCACCGGCTCCACGTCGCGGGTGAGCGTCAGCACGGTGGTAGTGCCTTCGGCGAGGCCGAGACGCCCGAGCCCCTGGGCCGCCTGGTTGCGGAGGGTCCAGTCGTCGTCGCTCGCCATTGCGATGAGCGTCGACAGATCATCCGGCCCCGCTGCGCGGGCCAGCCCCAGGGCTGCCACGTGGCGGAGCTCCCGTTCCGGCGACCGCAGTCGGGCCCGGAGGAAGTCGCCGATGCCCGGCGGCTGAATCGTGGCCAGCGCCCGCACGATCTCGATCCGCTCGTGGAGCGGTGCCGAGGCGTACAGCGATTCCAGTTTGGGGGCGGCGGCCGCGGCGCGGAGGCGGCCGAGGGCACGGATCACCCGGAAGCGGAGCGAGTCGGCGGCGGAGAGGAGGGCGATGAGCGCAGTGGCAGCCTTGGCGCCGTCCCGGTCCACCAGCAGGTCGAGTGCTTCGATCTGCACCCGCTCCTCCCGGTCGCCCAGTGCTCGGAACAGCACCAGCTCGGTGCGCGGGCCTGGGAGCGCCGCGGCCGCGCGGAGCGCCGCCAGCCTCACCTCGGCCGATGGGACGCGGGTGAGCGCCAGCACTTCCGGCTCGAACGCCTCTGCCCCGGACAGTCGCACGGCCTCGAGCGCCGCGATGGCCACCACATCCCCGGATCGCGGATCCAGGCAGGTGCCCATCCCACCGAGGGCCTCGGCCGGGAACCGGCCCAGCGCGGCCGCGGCCTCGTCGCGCTCCTCGCCCTCCGCCGTGCGGAGTCGCTCGATCAGCACCCCGGCCGCTCGCGCGTCGCCCAGCGTACCGAGGGCGCGGCACGCGGCCGCCCGGACTTCGCCGTCGGGATCGTCGAGCCGCACCAGGAGTGCGGGAAGCGCCGCGGGCCCAAAGCATCCCCCCAGCAGCAGGCCGCGCCGTACCTGCGCCTCGGCATGACCCAGGAGCACGCTCACCTGCTCGTCGGTCGGCACCCCCCGGGTCCGCCAGAGCGGCTCGGCCCACGCCGAGCCTGCGGCGATCCGCCGGAGCACGGGTACGTACAGCTCGCCCAGCCCCGCGACCAGGGCGATACCCGCGGCCGCCTGGGCGGGCGCCTCCAGCTCCACCTCCAGCTCGCCGGCCAGTGCCCCGCCAAGAAACTCGACCAGCTCGGCTCGGGCAGCGACATCGAGTCGCAGGGTGAAGGCGGAGCCGACTGCCGCCGCCTCGGGATGCAGCTCCAGCACGACCCCGCAAGCCTCGAGGATGGCGTCGCGCAGCGGACGCTCGCGCACCCGCACCAGCAGATCCAGCAGCGGATTGAGTGACTCGGGGGCGGTGATACGCTGGAGCGCGCGCACCGCCTGCTCGGCAACGAAGCTGTCGGGTACCAGGCCGAGTAGCGGGGCCGCCGCCGCGGGGTCTCCGATCTCGCCGAGTGCGTTCACGGCGGCTAGTTGCAGCCACACATTCCGATCCAGCAGATCGAGCAGCGCGGGCACGGCGTCGGTAGCCCGCATCCGGCCCAGCGCTTCGATCGCCGCCTGGGCCACGTTAACGTCGGCGTGACCCAGCAGGGGGAGGATCCGGGATGTGGAAACCGGGTCACCGATCCGGGCCAGCACCTGGAGCGCGAACATCACGACGTCGCCGTCGGTCGAGGTGAGCAGCTCGATCAGATGTGGCACCGCGTACGGCCCCTGCCGCTCGAGCGCGCTGAGCCCGCCGTTGCGACGAGTCGCATTGGTCCCGTCGGCGACCAGGGCACCGAGCACCTGCGGCTCGACATACCGTGCCGCGAGGCGGACAGCGCGCTCCCGCACCGTCGGCGCATCGTCCTCCAGCGCCGCGAGAATGGCCGCCTCCCGGCCGGGCCCGCTGGCCGCGTCGAGCGCGGCGAGCCGCTGGGTGGCGCTCAGGGTGGGCATGGCGACCTCCTCAGGCGGCGGGCAGCTGGAAGGTGTCCACCCGCTTGCGGAGCAGCTCGGATTCGCCCGCAAGGGTCTTGGCCGCGGCGCTCATCTGCTCGACGGCGGCGAGGTTCTGGCGGGACACGAGAGCCACCGACTCCACTGCCTTCACCACCAGCTCGCCGCCGCGCTTCTGTTCCGTGACCGCTTCCGACATCTGGTGGGTGAGGTGGTTCATCTTCTCCGCCGCCCGCGTGATCTCCTTCGCGCCGGCCGCGTTCTCGCGTACCGCGGCGGCGATCTGGCGCGACAGGGCTGACATGCTGCCCGCCATGCGGAGCACTTCCTTGGCGCCGGCTGCATGCTCCTCGGTCGCGTGGGCCATCTCGGCGACGAGCTTGGAGTTCTGCTCGATGGAGTCCACGATGGTGGACAGCACGCCGTTCATCAGCTCAACCGACCCGCGGGTTTCCGCCTGCACGGCGTCGATCACCGCGCCGATCTCCTGGGTCGCCTGGACCGACCGCTCGGCCAGCCGCCGCACTTCGTCAGCCACCACGGCGAACCCGCGCCCGGCCTCCCCGGCCCGCGCTGCCTCGATAGCGGCGTTGAGCGAAAGCAGGTTGGTCTGGTCCGCGATGCCTTCGATGGTCTTCACGATCTTGCCGATCTCTTCGGACTGCCGGCCGATGCCGTGAATCGAGGCCTTGAGCCGGTCGCCGCCCTCCCGGACGTCCATCACTGAGCCCTTCGAGACCTCGTCCACCCGCTGCACCCGCGATGCGATCGCGCCGACGTTGTCGATCATGCTCGTGAGGCGGTTCATCGCCTCCTCCACCGACTGGAGCAGTGCCTCGCCGTGCTGGGAGGTCTGCACCAGGGTAGTAGTCATCTGCTGGATCGACGATGACGTCTCGTCTACGTTGGCGGCGAGCGATTCGGCGTTCCGGGCCAGCTGCTGCATCTGCGCGGCCATTTCCACCATCGTGGCCGACGTCTGCTCCGTGGAACTGG
>Ga0247829_10000520_pt1 | contig 14981 bp, 17 predicted proteins | sample 12C_Control_Day4_FD_207765 | JGI IMG/M metagenome (GOLD analysis project Ga0247829, IMG submission 207765) | Soil microbial communities from agricultural site in Penn Yan, New York, United States - 12C_Control_Day4 | ecosystem: Environmental > Terrestrial > Soil > Agricultural land | place... | reverse complement strand
CGACTCTTGCGGTCGCGTTGCCGCCGCGTGCGGCCATGACGGCGAATGCAGTGATGGAAGTCGCATGGCCGAGCAGCAGGCTGATGCCGACCGCAACGAGCAGGACGAACACCGTCCACAGCGGGGAGAGCAGCGCAGCGTTCGCGTTCGCGATACGCCACCACAACGTGAGATACACGAGGCACCCCGCTCCGACGAGTACACCCGCGGCCCGCGACACGAGTCGCGCGCGACGGCCGAGCAGTGTGGCGGGCAGCCTCGCCGCGACCAGGCTCGCGACGAAGGAAAGCGCTGTGGCCGCTGTGCCGAAGAGCAGCGCGAGGTAGACCGCGACGACAAGCGCGTCGCGCGTCCCGGTCACAAGACCGGGCAGCCGGGTCCCGATACCGATCGCTGCGGCCGGGCCGAGCAGCACGGCCGCGAGCACGCCGATGCGCAGCGACGCAAGCGCGGCGATTGCGACCGGCCGTCGAGCGTCGCGCGCAGGGCCGAGCACGAACCTGTCGACGCCGGCGTCGAGGTACCCGAGCGACCGCAGGCGCTGGCGCAAGTCGTCGACGCGCGGATCGTTCGGCGTGGTCATGGGCTCACATGCTGCGGCCGGCGACGAACGCCGATAGCTCGCGAAGCCGGTCCGCGCGACGGCCGAACGGCTGAAGCGCGAGGTTGGCCGTGTCGCACAACTCGCGTGCGAGCTGTCGTGCGCCTGCAACGCCGCTGAACGACACGAACGTGGTTTTCCGCGCGTCGCCGCGTACGGCCTTGCCGGTCTCCGATGGATCCCCTTCCACGTCGAGCAGGTCATCGACGATCTGAAACGCGAGACCGAGGTTCTTCGCGTAGGCCGAGAGCGACGCGACCGCGTGCGCCGCGGCACCCGCCGCGAGCGCGCCGCAGGCGGCGGCCGCGACGAACAGCGCGCCGGTCTTTCCGCGATGGATCCGCTCGAGCATGTCGAAGTCGATCTGCTGGTCGGTCGCGAGCAGGTCGGCCGCCTGGCCTCCGACCAGGCCGTCCAGCCCCACGCTGCCCGACAGCAGAGACGTCATTCTCGTCGCCAGCGCTGGTTCGTACGAGCGCGACACGTGTCCGAAGGCTTCGTTCAGCAGCGCAAACGCGGCGAGGATCGCGATGGCCTCACCGAACTCGCGATGGTTCGTCGCACGCCCCCGCCGCAGCGGGGCATCGTCCATGGACGGCAGATCGTCGAGGATGAGCGACGCCGCGTGAATCAGCTCGACGGAGGCCGCGGCCGGTGACGCCTGCGCCGCCCTGCCGCCGCACAGCTCCGCACAGAGCAATGTGAGCACAGGCCGCACGCGTTTTGACGGCGCGAGGACCGTATACGCCATCGAACGCTGAACGGCTTCGCCGCGATCGGGCACCAGCCGGCGCAGCTCGTCGTCGGCGAGCCGCTGGTATTCAGAAAAAAACGAGGGGAGGTGCATCACTGCGGGCCCGTGTCCGCCACGAACTCGAGCAGGTATTGGTAGCGCAGGAAGTTGCCACGTGACTCGAGACGAAGACCGGCGGCTTGCGCGTCGCGGATGACGCGCTCCGGATCCGCGCGTTCCTCCATCGCAGGGCCAGGGCCGTGTCCGTTCTTCGTGAACTCCACAATGCCCACACGTCCGCCTGGCTTCAGCGAGGCGCGGACCTTCCGCAGCAGCGTCTGTGGATCGTCCATCTCGTGATAGGTGTCCACGATCAGAACGACATCGACGGGAGCGGGCAGCTGCGGGTCGGCAGTCGTGCCAAGCACGGTGTCGACGTTCTTGAGGCCTTCGCGGTCGACGCGGCGCTTGATGGCGCCGATCATCTCCGGCTGGATGTCCTGCGCGTAGACGCGGCCGTTCGGCCCGACGCGGCGGGCGAGGCGGATCGTGAACCAGCCCCCGCCGGCACCGAGGTCAGCGACGACGCTTCCCTCGGCTATGCCGAGGTGATCCATGATCTGTTCGGGTCGCTGCCACGCGTCGCGATCCGGTCCCTCGAGAAGACCCAGGTCCTGCGGCGGGAAGAGGCGTCCGTGCTGGCGCTGCTGCGCCTCGGCCGGAGCGGTCAGCAGCGCGAGCGCCAGCGCCGCCACCGCGCTTACCCGATGAACCCTTCGAACGTTTGGCACCTGTGTCCTTATTTTCACCCGGGACGCCAGGGGTCGTCATGGCTTCGACCGCCAGAATGGCGTCGAGCTGCGTTTCGGTCAGGAGGCCTCGTTCCCTGACGAGATCGCGGATGCTCCTGCCTGTTTTGACGGCTGTCTTGGCGATATCGGCCGTTTCAGCGTATCCGATGTATGGGCTGAGGGCGGTGGCGACGGCTGTACTCCGATCGAGCAGTTCGCGGCAGCGCTGTTCGTCCGCCTCGATGCCGCCGACACATCGCGTGCTCAGAACGGCCATGGCATTGGCCAGGATGCGGATCGAATGGACGGCGTTCCAGGCGATCACCGGCATCATCACGTTCAGCTCGAGCTGGCCGTGATCCGCCGCGGCCAGGATTGCCGCATCGCAGCCGATGACCTGATAACAGACCTGGTTCATCATTTCAGGCACGGACGGGTTCACCTTGCCAGGCATGATCGAAGATCCCGGCTGCACCGGCGGCAACTGGATCTCGGCGATGCCGGCGCGCGGGCCCATGCTCAGGAGGCGCAGGTCAGACGCGACCTTGCCCACTTCGACGGCGAGGCGACGCAATGCTCCCGACACCGCGAGCACGTCGCCCATGCTCTGCGTCACCCGAAAGCGGTCCTTTGCCGGGTGCAGGGCGAGCCGGGTCATCTGCGCCAGGTTCGCGACGGCGCGTGTCGTGTACTCGTCGCCGGCGTTCAGGCCCGTGCCCAGCGCGGTCGCGCCGAGGTTCAGCTCGTGGAGCAACGTCGCCGTCCGCTCGACTTCGGCGAGCGCGTGACGGACGTTGGCGGCAAAGCCGCCGAACTCCTGGCCGAGCGTGATCGGCACGGCATCCTGAAGGTGCGTTCGTCCTGTCTTCAACACGGACGCGAAGTCGTCGCGCTTGCGCTCGAGCGCCGACGCGAGCTCGTGCCCGGATTTCAACAGCGAGGGCAGCGCGTCGAGCATCGCGAGTCGCGTCGCGGTCGGGAACACGTCGTTGGTCGACTGTCCCATGTTGACGTGATCGTTCGGATGCACGCGCGCGTAGGCGCCGCGGCGTCCACCGAGGTGCTCTTCAGCGAGGTTCGCGAGCACCTCGTTCGTGTTCATGTTGTGCGATGTCCCGGCGCCAGCCTGATACACGTCCACGACGAACTGATCGCGATGTGCGCCCTCGAGAATTTCATCGGCAGCCGAAACAATCGCTGCGGCCACCTCTGAATCGAGACGTCCAAGCGATGCGTTCGCCTGCGCGGCAGCCTTCTTGATGCGGACCGTGGCCGTTATGAGCTCGGGGTGCGCGGTGAGGCCGCTGATGGGGAAGTTCTCGACGGCGCGTCGCGTCTGGGCGCCGTAGAGCACACCGTCCGGCACATGAACTTCGCCGAGGGGGTCACGCTCGATGCGGAATGCCATAGCGAACCGGCTTCTTCCCCGCAATTATACTGTTCGCATGCTTCCCGCCTTCTTCGACAGCATCGTCCAACTCATCACGAAGACGTCGACGGATCTCCCGCCGGACGTGCGCGCGGCGATGGCGACGGCGCTGTCAGCTGAAGAGCCGGCGACCCGGGCCGGTCAGGCGCTGACGATCATTGCGCAGAACATCGACCAGGCCGAGTCGTGTGACGGACCCATCTGCCAGGACACCGGCATGCCGACGTTCGAAGTACGTGTGCCGGTCGCGGCAAACCAGATCTGGATGCGCACGAAGATTCGTGAGGCCGTCGCCGAGGCGACAACGCGCGGGAAGCTGCGGCCGAACTCCGTGGATTCGATCACCGGCGAGAACTCGGGAAACAATCTCGGACCGGGCACGCCGATCATCCACTTCGATCAGTGGGAGCACGACGAGATCGAGGTGAAGTTGATCCTCAAGGGCGGGGGCTGCGAGAACACCAACGCGCAATATGCGCTGCCGGCGGACCTCGATCATCTCGGCCGCGCGGATCGCTCGCTGGAGGGCGTGCGCAAGTGCATTCTGCACGCGGTGTGGAAGGCGCAGGGGAAGGGATGCAGCCCGGGCGCGGTGGGTGTGTGTGTCGGCGGCGACCGCACGTCAGGCTACCTGCACGCGAAAGAGCAGTTGTTCCGCACGCTCGACGACAGGAACGGGGATCCGCGACTTGCGCAGCTCGAAGAGTCCATCATGGACGAAGCGAACCGGCTCACCGTCGGGCCGATGGGTTTCAGCGGACGCACGTCGTTGATCGGCTGCAAGATCGGCGCGCTCAATCGCCTGCCCGCAAGCTTCTTCGTATCGGTGGCGTACGACTGCTGGGCGTTCCGCCGTCTCGGCGTTCGCCTCGACGCGCAGACAGGCGCGATCGTGTCATGGCTCTATCGCCAGAACGAGCCATCGAAGCCGATGCTCGCAGCGGAAGTCGTCGCGGCCGGATTCCCGCGCACGGGGCGCGAGATTCCGCTGCAGGCGCCGATCTCCGAAGAGCAGGTCCGTGCGCTGAAGGTCGGCGACGTGGTGTTGATTTCAGGACGCATGTTCACCGGGCGTGATGCGGTTCACGCGCATCTGATGAAACACGAACCACCCGTCGATCTGAACGGCGCCGTCCTCTACCACTGTGGTCCAGTCGTAGTACAGGATCAGACCGGTTGGAAAGTCACGGCGGCGGGACCAACGACGAGCATCCGCGAGGAGCCATACCAGGCGGACATCATCCGCATGTACGGTGTGCGTGTCGTGATCGGCAAGGGGGGCATGGGTCCCAGGACCCTTGCCGGCTTGAAGGAATCGGGAGCGGCGTACCTCAACGCGATTGGCGGCGCGGCGCAGTTCTACGCCCGATGCATCGAGCGCGTCGAAGGGGTGTCACTGATGGAGTTCGGCACGCCCGAGGCGATGTGGCACCTCGAGGTTCGCGATTTCCCGGCCATCGTGACGATGGACGCGCACGGCAACAGCCTGCACAAGGAAGTGGAAGAGCAGTCAGGAACGGTCCTCGCGGGTTTGAAGACGTCCCGGCTGGACGTTGCGTGACTCGATGCTAGGACCTGGATAACCAGGTGAGCGCTGCGGCCAAAAGCGCGATCAGCGGCAGCGCGAGGTTCAGCGCCAGCATCCACTTCGCCTCGTTTTTGAAGCTCCAGCGGATCACGACAGCGCCTCGGTGAAGATCCGCTTCAATTCTGCGGCCGCCATGTCTGCACTCCTGAAATGCAGGCGGGCCACCCTGCGGCCGTGCGCTTCGAGCGTTTGTACGTCGCCGAGCGCCTGCGCGCGCTTCAGCACCGAGAACGAATATCCAGCGTCGGGAATGGGCGTGCTCGTGGCGTCGTCGGTCGTCAGCACGAAGGCGACGCAGGTGTTCGGTCCGCCCTTGTGATACTGACCGGTGGAGTGAAGATAGCGCGGGCCCAGACCGAACGTGCTTGCCACCTTCGTACGCGAACGCAGCTCGGTGCGGATCTCCCCGAGCGCTTCCTCGACATCGCTCTCACCCGGAAGGTACGAGAGGAACGCCGCGTAATCACCGGCGCGAAGCGATGCGATCGCGTGTCGAACGGATTCTGCGGAGGCCGATGGCGGGGTGTCGTCGAATCGCCCGTTTGCCGCGAAGGATGAGAGCAGGGCCTTGGTCTTCTCCTTAGCCTCCGACACGTTCGGCTCGTCGAACGGATTGATGACCAGTGCCGCGCCGGCAATGGCGGTGGCAAACTCCCAGCGGAAGAACTCGGCGCCGATACCGTCGTGCCTGATCGAGAGTCGCAGAACGGGGAATCCTGCGGCTTCCAGTGCGGCCATGCGCTCCTCGTCGGCGGCATCCGATTCCGAGGCGATCGAGACGAACGCGCGGTCGGCCCCGTACTCGTCCGGCCGCCCGAGTGGTTCGTCTACGACCGGGAGCAATCCCTTACCGTGCTTGCCGGTGCTTTCGGCTACGAGCTGTTCGATCCACAGGCCGAGCGTCGCAAACGACGGCGCGAGCGCCACGGTGAGCTTGTCGCGGCCGTCGAGACCGGCGGCGCCCATGAACGCGCCGAGCTCGAGGCCCGCGTTTGCATGATTGTGCTGCCGGCAGCCCTCGGCCATTGCCGCCCCTGCGGACAATAGCGTGTCCACGGGAGCGCCGATCACCGCTGCCGGCACGAGTCCGAACAACGAGAGCGCCGAGAAGCGTCCGCCGATGTCGCCAGGGTTGATGAAAACTTCCCGATACCCTCTGCGCTCGGCGAGCTTCTGCAGCGACGTCTCAGGATCCGTGATCGCGATGAAGTGCCGGCCCGCATCGGCGCCGACGGCGCCCGTCATGCGATCCCAGAAGAACCGCTCCATCGACGCGACTTCGACGGTGCTTCCGCTCTTGCTGGCGACGATGAAGAGCGTGCGCGCTGGATCCAGACGATTGGCAGCAGTGGTCAGCGTGAGTTCGTCGGTGGTATCGAGGACGGTGAGCTGCGGAAACCCCTCGGCCACGCCAAAGACAGAGCTCATGACCTCTGCGCACAGACTGCTCCCGCCCATGCCGAGCAGATAGGCGCGCTCGAACCGCTCCGCCTTCACTTCGTCGCGCAGGTGGTGCACCTGTTTCAGCTTCGCCGACATCGTCTTGGCGACATCCAGCCAACCGAGCCGCGTCTCGATCGAGCGCGCGTCGGCGCTCCCCGGCGCGGCTGCCCATGCGCCCGGATCCCGCTGCCAGATCTTCTCCACGACTCTGTCGTGCAGCAGACGATCCGACAGGTCCGCCGCTGCGTGATAGGCAAGTTTCATAGCGCGCGCCGATTGATGACCAGAAGTCGCGGTTCTGTCATCTCTTCGATGGTGTACTTCGGACCTTCGCGACCGAGGCCGGAGTCTTTTACGCCGCCGCCTGCGAGAAAAGCGGGCGTTCCGTGGCCACGGTCCAGTATGTGCACAGTTGCGGCGCCGTTCAAACAGGCCGGCACAGGCCGTTCGCCTCGTGGCGAGTGAACGCGTATAATTGAAAGGGACCTCAGGAGGCGTTTTTCAACATGATCAATGTGACACCGGCCGCAGCCAGCAAGATCACCGAGCTGCTGGTTGAAGAGAACAAGCTGAGCGCAGGCCTGCGCGTGTTCGTTCAGGGAGGCGGCTGCTCCGGCTTCCAGTACGGGCTGATGATCGACGAGGGCGAGGGGGACGCGACGACGGATGCCGTGATCGAGTCGAATGGCGTCAAGCTGCTCGTGGATCCAATCAGCGCACGTTACCTCAGCGGTGCCGAAGTGGATTTCGTGGATAACGTCACGGGCGGGGGCTTCACGATCAAGAACCCGAACGCCAAGTCCACGTGCGGCTGCGGCTCCTCATTCAGCGTTTAGGCAGCGTGTAGAGCCGCGGCGCTGGTTCGAACGAAGGTGGCTGGACGCTCCCGGGCCGTTCACGAACGGCCCCTACAGTATCGATGATTACGAGCGACTCGACAGCCACCTTCATTGACAGCCTGCGTCCGGCGGGCAGCAAGCGCTCCAGTAAACGCGATCTCATCGTCAATGTGTTCCTCCGCCAGGAGGGCCACCTCACCGCTGACGACATCGTCGACCTGATCCGCCGCGAGGACGAGCGGATCAGCCGCGCGACCATCTATCGCACGCTGCAGTGGATGGTGGAGGCCGGGATCGCCCGCAAGGTCGACTTCGGCGAGGGCCGCTTCCGTTTCGAGCACTCCTACCGCCATCCACGTCACTTTCACCTCATCTGCAAGACCTGCAATCGTTCCTTCGAGTTCCTCAGCTCTGATATCGAAGGGCTGATCGAAGAAGTCGCGTCGGCGCGCGGTTTCGCTCCGCGCCAGAGCGTGCTGCAGATCCACGGCACGTGTGACGCCTGCCAGACCGGCCGCCCCCCACTGGCCGAAGGCGGGGTGACCGAGTTGCTGTTCGCCCGCGACGCGCTGCGCATCGCGATCGCGACCGAGCGCAGCGGTCTGGAGTTCTACTCGCGCGCCGCGCGCATGACGAAAGACGCGCGTGGGCGCCGCGTGTTCGAAAAGCTTGCCGAAGAGGAAAAAGAGCATCTCGGGACGCTCGAGCGCCGCTACCGCGAGCTTCTGCAGCAGGACTCTCAACTCGAGTCGCGGCCGACGTTTCTCTTCTTCAAGGGCGCGGCGAACGGTCTGTTCGCGGCGGGTGCCGAGCAGCTGTCTCGAGGCGTGAACGATCGCGAAGCGCTGATGATCGGCATCAAGTGCGAACGCGGTTCGCACAAGTTCTTCAAGCGATACGGCGCGAAGTTCGAGGACTCGGAAGGAAAGCAGATCTTTCTCGAGTTCGCCGACGAGGAACGCGCGCACCTCGAGTTGCTCATTCGCGAATACCGATCCCTGCTCGAGCGGCAGCGACGACAGCGTCCCCGCCGCACCGCAGGGCGGAAGCCGCGTCGGCGCGCGAACGCCTGAACGCATTGATCGATCTTCATCTCCATACCTCAGCATCCGACGGAGCGCTGTCGCCGATAGATCTGGTCACACGCGTCGCCCGCGCCGGTCTGACAACGATCAGCGTGACCGATCACGACACGACTGGTGGATTGAGCGGCGCGCGCGCCGAAGCGAGGGCGCGCGGCATGCGCTTCATCGACGGCATCGAGATCACGGCCGTCGAAGACGAACGCGATACGCACGTCCTCGGTTACTTCTTCGACCCGGCGAATCCCGTGCTCCGCATCTTTCTCGAACGGCAGCGCACGGACCGGATCCGTCGCGTCCGCCACATGGCCGAGCGGCTGGCGGTGCTCGGCGTGCCGATAGATCCCGAGCCGCTCATTGCCCGTGGCCTCGAAGAAGGGCGCAGCGTGGGGCGGCCTCATGTGGCCGCGGCGCTGCTGGCCCGCGGACACGTCCAGAGCTGGGATGAGGCGTTCGACAAATACCTGGAGAAAGGACGTCCGGCGTTCGTGGCGCGGTGCGGCGCGTCCGCAGCAGAAGTCGTGCGCGTCATCCACGACGCAGGGGGCGTTGCGTCGCTCGCGCATCCTGCGCTCAGCCGGATCGATCCGGTCATTCCACAGCTCGCCGCGGCCGGCCTCGACGCGATCGAAGCCGCGCACACCGACCACGATCCCGAAACGGAGCGCCGCTACCGTGTGCTCGCCGCCGCATTGCGGCTGGCGGTGACCGCCGGATCAGATTTTCACGCCGACGATGGACGCCATCCCTCGGCGCTGGGCCGAATCTCGATGACAGACGAGGAGCTCGCACGTCTCGAGGCGCGGCGCCGATGACCGCCGGGTCTGTCGTTCGCGTCACCGGGTTGCAGAAGAACTATTCGGGGTTGCGGCCGCTCAGGATCCAGGCGCTGGAGATCGCGGCCGGAGAGCGCGTCGCGCTTGGCGGCCTCGACGCGGCGGCGACGGAGGTGCTCCTCAACCTGATCACCGGCGCCGGCGTGCCCGACGCTGGACACATCGAAGTGTTCGGCCGTGCGACCTCTGACATTTCGAATGGCGATGAGTGGCTCTCATCGCTCGATCGCTTCGGCATCGTCAGCCCGCGCGCGGTCATTCTCGAAGGGTCGACCCTTCTTCAGAACCTCGCGCTGCCGTTCACCCTGCAGATCGATCCCGTGCCGGAAGCGGTGGTCGCGCAGGCCTCGGCGCTGGCGACGGAGTGCGGAATGGCGATGGCGGATTTACCTCGACAGGCTGGCGGGCTGCCGCCGCACGTGCGCGTGCGCGCGCATCTCGCGCGCGCGATCGCACTGCGGCCGGAGTTGCTGATCATCGAGCACCCGACAGTCGATGTTGCCGAGGGCGAGCGCCTGCCGCTCGCGCACGACATCGCGAGGGTTGCCGGGGGGCGTGGCGCCGCGACGCTCATCATGACGACGGACGTGGAGTTTGCCGAAGCGGTGGCGCACCGGTCGCTGGCGCTGCAGCCCGCAACCGGTGCCCTGGTCCCGTGGAAGAAGAAGCGAGGATGGTTCCGTTGACGGCGGTACCAGGTCTACTTCTTCGTCAGCACTCCACAGGCCACGCGCGGTCCGCCGCTGACCCCCGACTTCGCCGCACCGGTGATCCCCTGGTCCTCGTTTCCGTGAATGATGATCGCGGTGCCGTCGGCGTCGAATACCGAGAGCGGACCGTCGGAGAGCGTCACGCGAGTAGTCATCACTTTCATCGAGCCGCTGCCGTTCGCGCCGACTTCGAGGTTCGGGATGTCGCCCATGTGGAAGGGGTGATTGGCGTCGGGATCCGTGTTGCTGGCTGGGCCCGGATCGAAATGACCGCCGGCGGCCGTGAAGTCGGGTTCGCACTTGCCCACCGCATGAAGGTGGACGCCGTGCTTGCCCGGCGTGAGGCCGCTCACCTGCAGCGACAGTTCGACGATCTTACCCGTGCCCTGCGTCTGCTCGGTCAACTGCGCCGTGCCCGTGATCCCCTTGCCCGTGATGGTGGCGGTCGCGCTCGTCCCCTGCGCGCCGGCGGCGACTCCCATGGTGACCGCGACCGCTGCCGCCGCAGCGAACGCGAACAATGTCGATTTCATGCGTTGCCTCCTTCCCGGATTGTAGCGGTCTTTTCTCATGCGTAAGCTCGTCCTGTTCGACATCGACGGCACACTCGTTCTCACCGGCGGCGCGGGTCTTCGTGCGATGAATCGCGCAATCGAGGACGCGCTCGGACATGCGGACGGCCTCGACGGCATTCCCGTCGCCGGTCGGACGGACTGGGCGATTCTCGCCGACGCGGTGCGGCGCGTCGGTCGAACCCTCGACGGTGCGCTGCTCGCCGACCTCGAACGTCGGTACGTCGAGAATCTCGCCAACGAGATCCAGCATCCCGGCCGCGGTCGCAAGGGCGTGATGCCCGGCATTCCCGAGATCCTCCAGGAGCTCGATCGCCGCGAGGACGTTGTCGCGGGACTGCTGACGGGCAATTTCGAAGCGGGCGCCCGCGTGAAGCTCGGATACTTCGATCTCTGGCGCTACTTCCGCTTCGGCGCCTTTGGCGGCGATGCGGCCGATCGCAATGCCCTGGTGCCGTTCGCCGTCGAGCGGGCGCGCACGTCCGGTCTGCCGGAGATCGGGGACTCCGACGTGCTCGTTGTTGGTGACACGCCACACGACGTGCTCTGCGCGCATGCCGCGGGCGCGGTGGCGATTGCGGTCGCGACCGGGAGTTCGTCGGTCGAGGAGTTGCGCGCGACCGGCGCGGAGCACGTGTTCGACGATCTCAGTGATACGCGCGCGTTCCTGCGCTTGCTCGATCCCTGACGATAGAATCGTGAGTGTGGAAGTGAACGGGGCCCGGTGGCCCTCCCGGTCTTCAAAATCGGTCGCTGCCCGCGATAGCGGGCGGGCTGGGTTCGACTCCCAGGCGCTTCCGCCAACCTCCGCTCACGCTCGCCAACGCACGCGTGAGCTACGGTTGGCAAGCCAGGCGCGGAGCGCGTATCGCGCTCGATGGTGGGACGAAGGTGGATTGCTGTGTGCTGAACCAGCCACGATTGGGCAAGCCAACCGCCGCCGCGATCGATTGAGGGGAGAAGACCCGGACGGGAGACACCGTCCGGGAAGGATGTCGTGAGGAGCGTCTAGCCTTCGATCAGGCGGACGTCACCCGCCCGCGGGCCCTTGGCCGATTCCTCGATCTGGAACTCGACTCGCTGCCCTTCACGCAGGAGCTCGAAGACGGCGCCGCGAACCGAGCTGCGATGGAAGAAGTGCTCGATCCCGCTCTCGTCGCGAATGAAGCCGAACCCCTTGTCGATCAACAGGCGAGCGATGGTACCCGTAGGCATACCCGTGTCCTCCGTGAACACTCCCCCGGGGCAATCCCAGGGGTTCCAAGCCTGACGGGGATTCGGGGCCGGAGAGTGCGGCCCGCTACAGGAGAGGCGCCGACCTGCCCGTCTTCCCGCGTCGGCGCACCGGGCTTCGATGCGCTGAGCTTGAAAACGGGGCAAGTGTAGGGAGTTCGCCCAATGAAGTCAAGAAAACTAGAATTCCGGGTATGGTAGCGGCAGTGATCCTCGCGGCGGGCCGCTCCTCGCGGATGGGCCGGCCAAAACCACAGCTCCGACACGTCGCCGCCGATGACACTTTTGTCGGTCACCTGATCCGGACAGCGCAGGAGGCGCGCCTCGATCCCATTCTCGTCGTCGTGGCTGACGGAAGCACCGCCCTCGCCGCTGAGGTCGAACGGCGTGGCGCGAAGACGCTCATCAACGTGGCGCCAGACCGCGGCCAGCTCTCGTCCATCCTCGTCGGGCTCGACGCTGCCGATGCTGCGGGCGCGTCCGCAGTCATGATCATGCCGGTGGACGTGCCGTTGCTGTCGCCAGCTGTACTCGAAGCTGTGCTCGCGGCGGCGGCGGCCGACGATGCGCAGATCGTTCGCGCGACGCACGCAGGGCAGCACGGGCATCCCGTCCTCTTCAAGCGATCCGTCTTCGACGAACTGCGAGCGGCGGATCCGTCGATCGGTGCACGCGCCGTCGTCCGCGCGAACCCCGCGCGTGTAAGAGACGTCGAGGTGAACGAGCCGGGCGTCACACTCGACATCGATACGCCCGAGGATTATCGCCGCGCGTTCGGGCGCGATCTTTGACCCTTCCGCACCCGTCCGTTAGAATGGGGGTTCGTCCGACCGCAGTTCTGTGGGCCAGTGGCGCAGTTGGGAGCGCGCGTGAATGGCATTCACGAGGTCACCGGTTCGATCCCGGTCTGGTCCACCACTCTTTCATTTCCACCGCCGATTGTCCGCAAGTAGCTGAAGGCTGGTGCGGTTACACGGGTTCCAACAAAGCCGTTTCCGTCGAACGAGATTCCGTCCGGAAAGAACAGTTGTTGGAACCGCTGCCGCTGTTCGAGTGACGCCTGTATCCAGAGATCGGCGGCGCGCGGCAGAAGCCGTTCTGCGAACGCCAGGATGCCCTCTACGTCGAGTTCATCGAGCTGCCCTGAATGACGGTCGATCCTGGCGAGCGTGAGCTCCTCGCGCAGCTTCTCCGCGTGACGGTCGTACGTCTCGATGTCAATCGAGGGCTCGAAGAGGAACGCTTCGTCGAGACGGTCCAGCTTCTCCTGAATCGCCTTGGCAGCGCGCTCAGCCGTCGCGAGTTCATCGCGCACGGCCACTTTCCGCGCTTTCCAGATCTGCAGCACGGATTCCTTGAGCAGCCGCATGTAGCCTGGCGTTGGTTGGAGCAGGGCGAGTTCGTCTGCGAACAGTCCTTCGAGTTTGGCCTTCGTCACGTTGACCGCGCGGCAGCCAGGGCGGCAGTGGTAGTACGCGTAGTACTCTCTTCGGCCCTTCGACCAGCTGCCGGTTAGACCTCGACTACAGGACTCGCAGCGCACAAAGGCGCGTAGTGGGAAGTCCGGGTGCGCCCGCTGCTGTGGCGTGGTGCTCGGAACTCGCCCGGACAGGACCGCCTGCACACGGAAGAACAAGTCCTCGGAGATGAGGGCCTCGAAGTCGCCGCGTTTTCCGCGAACGCCGTACTCGGTGACGTCCACGATGCCGGCATAGAGCTGATTCCGCAGCAGCACGCCGATCGCTTGCGATGTGAGCGGACAGCCGCGCCGGTTGGTCAAGCCCCAGGCTTTTGACTGCTTGAGGAGCTGTTGCTTAGTGAAGTGCCCGGTGGCGTACTCTTCGAATGCTCGCCGCACAAGCGGCGCCCGTTCAGGATCGGGCATCAGGCTCTTGCCCATCGCGCGCGGCGCGTTCAAGTAGCCGATCGGTGCCAGAAACACCCAGCGGCCGAGTTCCAGTGCCGCCTTCATGCCGGCCCGGGTCCGGTCTGACCGACAGTCGTTGTCGAACTGGGCGAATGCGGCAAGCACGCCCTCCATCAGCTTGCCCGTGGACGTATCGTCGATCGGCTCCGTCGCCGACCGCAGCGAAATGCCCAGCGACTGCAGGTGAGAGCGGAGCGCGAAGTGGTCGTACTTGTCGCGCGCGAAGCGCGTCAGGTTGAACACGACCACGAAATGGACACGGCCCTTGTTCAGGCGGCAGAAGGTGAGCAGGTTCTGAAGCTGGCTGCGATCCGTGGTCTTTGCGCTCTCGCCTTCCTCGTGAAAGCGTTCGAGGATCTCGTAGCCCTGGCGGCGGCAGTAATCCTCGCAGGCACGGAGCTGAGTCGGCAGGCTGAGATTCTCGGTCTGCTCTTTCGTGCTCACGCGAACGTAGATCACCGCGCCGACCATGGTCGGCAGCGTAGATCCATTCACCGGGTCGGGCAAGTGGCGTCTTCGAGGCACGACTTTTACTCGGAGATCTGACAACCCTCTTGGTACATCTCGACCACGATGCACGCCATAGTCTCCGCGTGTCGGCGGATCAACGCGACCTCCTGATCGGTCAGCGATTCCGCTTCCTCGCCGAGTAACTCCCGACAGCGCACGATCGAGATCGGCTCCGGGATGTCCTCCGCACGTTCGACGAACTCCATGGGCACTCCTGCGAACTCGATTCATAACGTTCGTGCTGTTGTGGAGTGCGCTCGAGCGCGCCGACGTGATGCCGGCGCGCTGATGTCGGATGAGCGCGGATGCGGGCGTGACGCCGATGCAATACGCGTGACGTGACGTCAGGCGCGGCGATCGCGCGCGGTCAGCTCGCGCGATCGATTAAGTTGTTGGGGGGAAGCTGCAACGTTGCCCTGAGGGCGGCAGCTGCAGCGCTCCGTGTCGGATCCGACTTCGGAGAGGGTGCGCGATGGCACCGACGAGAACTTCACGATATGCCCGTCGCGCCAGTTGGTCAATACGAAACGATGCGACGCGGTTCCTCGGCCATCACATAATTGCTACCTTCGAGCTGCGCGCAGGCGTCGTCAAGGCCGAAGCCCGCAGGGTCGAGCGCAGCGAGAGCCTTGAGGACGTCGAGCACAGCTCGACGCTGATCATGTGATGGCCGACGCAAACCAGTAC
>Ga0247829_10000519_pt1 | contig 14983 bp, 17 predicted proteins | sample 12C_Control_Day4_FD_207765 | JGI IMG/M metagenome (GOLD analysis project Ga0247829, IMG submission 207765) | Soil microbial communities from agricultural site in Penn Yan, New York, United States - 12C_Control_Day4 | ecosystem: Environmental > Terrestrial > Soil > Agricultural land | place... | reverse complement strand
AGCGCGCCGAGCGCCCAGGTGAGTACCGCGTCGGGCGGGTTGCCCTCCATGTGGTACATCTGCGCGATCAGCATGATCGATGCGCCGAACACGGCGATGCCCCCGAGCAGGGCGGCGTGGGCGAAGGCGTTGAGCTGGCGCTGGAACAGGTAGGCTGCGCCCCCGTAGCAGCCCCACAGCGTCACCAGCAGCAGCCCCAGACGGGCGAGCTTTGACATGCCCGTCCAGTGCGCGGCCACGAAGCTCATGACCGCAAAGCCGAACAGCACGGCACCCAGCAAGGCAAATATGGACGCCACGCCGAACGCCGATTTGCGCGAGTCCAGATCCGCGCGGATCGCCGAGGCGCCAGCCTCGCTCACCCACCCTTGGGTCTGCCAGCGCGCCAGATCGCGCTCGACCTTATGGCGATACCAGGACATCGACACCCCAAGCTCTGACCGCCCGTGCCCTTACTGATCATTGTTCACAACCAAGGCGAACCTATGACGGGCGCGGAGGACTTTGCAGGGCAATCGATTGCCGAAGCGTTTCAGCGCTGCGGCAGCTGCTGCTTTTGCTGCTCGGATGCCGACACAACCTTGCCGTCGTCGGCCAGCCATCCTTCCATTCGCGTGAGGGCAGCCAGGATAAGGACGGTCAGCGTCGTGGCGATCAGGGCCAGCACGTAGTAGCCCGCGCCGCAGGCCACCCCGAGTGCGCCGGCCATCCACATGCCGGCTCCGGTGGTAAGGCCGCGCACTCCCGTCCGCCCCTGGATGATGGCTCCGGCGGCGAGAAACGCGACGCCCGCCGTCACTGCCTCGACGATGCGGATCGGATCGCTCGTCGATTTCGAGGCGTGGTAGATCTCGAACGTGAGAATGGTGAACACCGCCGAGGCGAGCGCGGTCAGCATGTGCGTGCGCAATCCCGCCGGGCGGTCCTTCATCTCGCGCTCGATGCCGATCGCTGCTCCCACGGCCGCCGCCAGCAGCAGCCGGATGACGATCTCCACCTCGTGCGTGACGGTATGCTGGGCATCGAGCGCCGCCGGCCAGCTCATGGCTTTCAGAGCCTCCATTGTTTTCGCCAACGCTGAACAACACAGCAGCGCCGCTCCAGGTTCCCGCGCCTCGCTTAGCCGCGCGCAAGAAGCCACCGCCGGGAACGCGGGCGCGGGCAGCGCGTTCTTCGCTGCGATTTCCAGAAGTGGAGCGAGGAGCAGAAAGGATGCTCGAGAGACCGTTTGTCTTGCCCTGGGCAGTTGCGGCTGCCGCGGCGTTCGCGTTCGTCACCTTGTGCCTGTTGCTGGCGCCGGAAGGCCGCGTGAGCGCCTGGGCGCTCGCAGCCTCGGCCCTGAGCGCGGCGCTGACTGCAGCAGCGGTACTCAACGCCGTCACGCGCGACCAGCCCGCCCGCTACCGCGCGCGCCACAAGCCCCTCGCCGGCCCTCGGCGCGGCGCCCGCCTGCCGCTCTAGCGGCCGGCGAGCGGGGCGATGCGATGGCCGCCCAGGGCTACGCCATCGCCTTCTTCAGGTTCTCGTCGACCTTGTCGAGGAAGCCTTCCGTGGTGAGCCACTTCTGATCGGCGCCGACCAGCAGGGCGAGGTCCTTGGTCATGAACCCGGCCTCGACTGTGTCGACGCACACCTTCTCCAGCGTCGCGGAGAACTTGGCGAGCGCGGGGTTGTTGTCGAGCTTGGCGCGATGGGCGAGCCCGCGCGTCCAGGCGAAGATCGAGGCGATCGAGTTGGTCGAGGTGTCGCGGCCCTTCTGGTGCTCGCGGAAGTGGCGCGTCACCGTGCCGTGCGCGGCCTCCGCCTCCACCGTCTTGCCGTCGGGCGTCATCAGCACGCTGGTCATCAGGCCGAGCGAGCCGAAGCCCTGCGCGGCGGTGTCGGACTGCACGTCGCCGTCGTAGTTCTTGCAGGCCCACACGTAGCCGCCCGACCACTTGAGCGAGGCCGCCACCATGTCGTCGATCAGGCGGTGCTCGTAGGTGAGCTTCTTCTTGTCGAACTCGGCCTTGAACTCATTGTCGAACACCTCCTGGAACAGGTCCTTGAAGCGGCCGTCGTAGACCTTGAGGATGGTGTTCTTGGTGGAGAGGTAGACGGGATAGTTGCGGTTGAGGCCGTAGTTGAAGGAGGCGCGGGCGAAGTCGCGGATGGAGTCGTCGAGATTGTACATGGCCATGGTGACGCCCGAGCTCGGCGCCTTGAACACCTCGCGCTCGATCACCTTGCCGTCCTCGCCCGTGAACTTGATGGTGATCGTGCCCTTGCCGGGGAAGCGGAAGTCGGTGGCGCGGTACTGGTCGGCGTAGGCGTGGCGGCCGATCACGAACGGCTTGGTCCAGCCCGGCACCAGGCGCGGCACGTTCTTGCAGATGATGGGCTCGCGGAAGATGACGCCGCCCAGGATGTTGCGGATCGTGCCGTTGGGGCTCTTCCACATCTCCTTCAGGTTGAACTCCTTCACGCGCGCCTCGTCCGGCGTGATGGTCGCGCACTTGACGGCGACGCCGTGCTTCTTGGTGGCGTTGGCCGCGTCGATCGTCACCTGGTCGTTGGTCTTGTCGCGATACTCCATGCCGAGGTCGTAGTACTCGAGCGGCACGTCGACGTAGGGCAGGATCAGCTTGTCCTTGATGAGCTTCCAGATGATGCGGGTCATCTCGTCGCCGTCCATCTCGACGACGGTGCCAGTGACTTTGATCTTCTGCATGTGAGCCGATCCCCTTGCGTGCTGAACTCCGTCATTCCCGCGAGCGCGGAGCGCGTCAGCGGGAATCCACCCCCAAGCTGCCGCGATGCCTGTGGCTGGATTCCCGCTCTGCGTTTCGCTTGGCGGGAATGACGGCAGGGGCAACGCCCCAATTCCCTCTGCCCTATAGCACCGGCATTTGGGCCAGGCAAAGCCGTGCTCTGGTCGCACACGCGCCATCTCTCGACACGTGCTCGGGATTTGGGCACGGTGGCCCGGAAAGGCGCAACGCACTAGTGTGATGATCGAGAAGTCCGCAGCATCGCGTTGGACTGGGTTGAGAAGCGGACTTCTCGATCTGAATCACACTAGAGAGATGAATTTGCTAGTGTCCTTCTGATCGCGAAATTCGCTCCGAGCCCGCCGCACGCTGCGACGAATTTCGCGATCAGGACACTAGGAGCCTCACATGCGACATTCGATCGTGCACGTGAACGGCATCGACCTTGGCGTGCGCGCCATGGGCGACGCGAGCGCCCCGCTCATGCTGCTCCTGCACGGCTTCCCCGAGTACTCCGGCGCCTGGGACGAGGTGCTGCCGGCGTTCGCGGGGTCCTACCATGCCGTCGCCCCGGACCAGCGCGGCTACGCCGGCTCCTCCAAGCCCGAGGGACTGGAGGCCTACCGGGTCAAGGAGCTTGTGCGCGACGTCCTGGGGCTCGGCGAGCGCTTCTCCCCCGGCCGACCCTTCGTGCTGGTGGCGCACGACTGGGGCGCCTCGGTCGCCTATGCCACGGCCATGGCGGCGCCGGCCCGAATCTCCAGGCTGGTCATCATCAACGGCGTGCACCCCGGCCCCTTCCAGCGCGCGCTGCTGGAGGACGACGCCCAGCGCCAGGCCAGCAGCTACATGCACTACCTGCGCGATCCCCGAGCCGAGGAGCGCCTCTCCGCCAACAATTTCGAAAAGCTGATGGGCATGCTGGTCCGCTTCGGCCCGCAGCCGTGGCTGACGCCGGAGAAGCGTGCCGGCTATCTCGAAGCCTGGTCGCCGAAGGGCGCGCTGACCGGCATGCTCAACTGGTATCGCGCCTCGCCGCTGCTGGTGCCGAAGCCGGGCGAGGCAATCGACCCCGCGTCCCGACCGCTCGAGCTCGACCCCGCGAGGTTCCGCATACGCATGCCGCATGTGGTGATCTGGGGCATGGACGACCGCGCCCTGCTGCCGGTGACGCGCGCCGCCCTGCCCGAGTACTGCGACAACCTCACCGTGCACGAGATCCCGGGTGCCGACCACTGGGTGGTGCACCAGAGGACGGACGAGGTGATCGCCCTCATCCGCGGCTTTCTCGGAAATTGATGTCATCCCGGCCTCGGGCGGCAGCCCGAGAGCCGGGACCCAGCCGGAACGCGGGCACTCCGGGTTGGCTGGATACCGGGGACAAGCCCCAGTATGACCTCCCGCGTGAATGTCGGAAGGCGACAACAGCGAGTCGAACGTGCCAGCAGTCTCCATCAAGGATGGCGAGCCGATCCTTGCCGGCACCGCGCTTCCCGTCGCGGCCGTCGTCCATGCCTGCCATGAGCGGACCATCGACGCCGGCCTTGCCGACCTTGCCGTGCCCGGCCTCGACCGCAACAGCCTCGAGCCGATCCTCACCTACTGCGCCGAGCGGCGCTGCGAGGCGGACCAAGCCACGTGTCCCGGCTGCCGCCGTCGGACCGAATCGCAGGGCATCGCGACCTTCGACGAGTTCGTCGCGCGCCACGCCGAGATCGCCTTCACCAGCTCGCCCATGCGCCTCACCGGGACCGGCACCGCCACGCTCACTGCGCCGAGCCTGGAGCATCTCGCCAAGACCTGGGCCGGCGAAGAGTACTGGTTCTGGGCCCGCCGCGTCCTGCGCAAGCTGCGCTTCGGCGTCCGCCGCGCCGGCCGCACCGGCGCCCCGCCGTCCACCATGGGCGACACGCCGGCCGTGATCCTGGTGCGCCCGCAACTCGCCGACAACATCGGCATGACCGCGCGCGCCATGGCCAACTTCGGCCTCTCCGAGCTGCGCCTCGTTACCCCCCGCGACGGCTGGCCCAACGAGAAGGCCCGCATCGCCGCCTCCGGCGCCAACTTCATCGTCGATGCGGCCCAGGCCTATCCCACGCTCAAGGACGGCCTCTCGGGCCTGCATTGGGTGTGCGCCACCACCGCCCGTCAGCGCGACCTCGCCAAGACCGTGCTGACCCCCGAGCAGGCCGTGGCCGAGATGCGGCGGCGGATCGGCGAGGGTCAGCGCTGCGGCATACTGTTCGGGCCTGAGCGCAACGGGCTGGAGACCGAGGAGGTCGCCAACGCCGACGCCGCTGTCATGGCGCCCGTCAACCCCAATTTCGCCTCCCTCAACCTAGCCCAGGCGGTGCTGCTGCTCAGCTACGAGTGGATCAAGCAGGCCAATGCCGGGACCCTGGGGCGGGTGACGACCTACGAGGCTCCCGTGCAGCCGGGCCTGCGGACCCGCGGCTCCCCGCCGGCGACGCGGGAGGAGCTGATCAGCCTCTTCGAGCACATCGAATCGGAGCTCGACAGGAGCGGCTTTTTCACAGCGCCCGAAAAGCGCCCCAGCGTCGTGCAAAACCTCCGCGCCATGCTCACGCGGATGGGCGCGACGGAACAAGAAATCCGCACCTTGCGGGGAATCGTGAAGGCGCTGACAGGCGGCAAGCGCCCCAGGCGAGAATCGCCATAGTTATGCCTCGATTTCCATCAAGCGATGCGCGCCAGCGGGGCACGTGGCACTGCCCAACAAGAACGATGCAATCGGCAGGCTGACGGCTGAACCATAAGGGGCTTGCAGTTATGGGCAAAGGCGGAAGGGCCGGGGTGGCTTTGGTGTGTGCGGCGGCGATCGTGGCGGGATCGGCCGTGTCGGCACTTGCCCAGGCCAAGGAGCTCAGCGACAAATCCGTGGCGACCTTGATGCGCTACGCCTGGAACCTGGTGCCCGAGAAGTTCACCACGCCGCAGGGCAAGACCATCGAGGTCGACAAGTCCAAGTCGAGCGATTCGATCGTGCCGATGGACACCGCGCGCGATGTCATTCGCGCCGCCCGATTGTCGGCCTACGCCCAGATGTGCGAGTTGCCGGAGGAGCAGCGCGCCAACTACCAGACGCTGATGCGCCGCGAGGAGTCCAAGTCCAAGTGGACCGATCAGCAGATGCTGTTCATCAACCAGCTGCACCTGTTCACGATGATGACGCTGACCGGCAAGGTCCAGCTGGTCGAGAAGGACGGCGACAAGCAGGTCGTCGTTCAGGAAGGCAAGCAGGCCAAGGCCGCCACCTGCTCGGATACCGAGAAGAAGAAGGTCCAGGAGCAGATCATGGCCTTCGTCGCCGCCAATCCGGCCCCTGCCGCGGCTGCTGCCAAGCCCAATCCCGAGCCGACCCCCGCCAGCCAGAAGAAATAGGCTCGGTAGGGCGCAATAGCCCCGGCCTTGAGCCGGGGCGTATTGCGCCGATGCGGCCCTCTCCATATCGGCGCAATACGCTATCGCTATTGCGCCCTACGCCGATTGCGCTATAACGCGCGCGCGCACCCGTGGTGCCCGGCGTATCGCTGGGGACCTGTCGGTCGGCGGCTCAGCCGCAGGCAGAGGAGGGAGCGCTCGACAATTCACGTTGCCATTTGACGATCGACTTTCGGAGCGACACCGGCATGACCAAGCGCGTCCGCGCCAAGCACAAGATCGACCGCCGCCTCGGCCAGAACATCTGGGGCCGGCCGAAGAGCCCTCTCAACAAGCGCGAATCGCGCCCCGGCCAGCACGGCGAGCGGCGGCAGACCAAGCTCTCCGACTATGGCCAGCAGCTGCGCGCCAAGCAGAAGCTCAAGGGCTACTACGCCAACATCAACGAGCGGCAGTTCAACCGCATCTACCAGGAGGCGCGCCGCTTCAAGGGCTCCACCTCCGAGCACCTCATCGGCTTGCTCGAGCGGCGGCTCGACGCCATCGTCTATCGCGCCAAGTTCGTGCCGACGATGTTTGCCGCCCGCCAGTTCGTGAGCCATGGCCACATCGCCGTCAACGGCCGCCGGGTCAACATCCCGAGCTTCCGCTGCCGCGTCGGCGACGTGGTCGAGGTCAAGGAGAAGGGCAAGCAGATGACGCTGCTGCTCGAGGCCATCAAGAGCGCCGAGCGCGACGTGCCCGACTACATCGAGGCCGACCACAACAAGATGACGGCCAAGCTCTCGCGGGTCCCGGCTCTCTCGGACGTGCCGTTCCCGGTGCACATGGAGCCCAACCTGGTCGTGGAGTTCTACAGCCGCTAACGATTACTTTGGCTGTGTCCGGCTTGCAAAGCCGCGGGTGGCTCTTCATTATCTCTCCGCATGGATACGATACCCACAGCCAAGGCGGAGCAAGAGCTGCCGGACCTTATTCATCGTGCGGCTGGCGGCGAGACGATCATCCTCGAGGCGCCGTCCGGCGAGCGGGTCCGCCTCGAGCCGTTGCCGGGGCTCGATCAGGACCGTTTGCCCGGATTGCTCAAGGGCAAGATCGAGGTGCCTGCCCGCCTGTTCGAGCCAATGACGGCGGAGGAGCTGAAGCTCTGGTACGGCGAGGATGATTGAGGCTCCTGCTCGATACTCACGTCCTGGTATGGTGGCTGACGGATTCGCCCAGCCTGCCTGAAAGCGTTCGTCCCCTCATCGCTTCTCGCGAGACCACGGTATTCGTGAGTGCCGCGTCATGCTGGGAGATTGCGATCAAGGTCCGATCGGGGAAGTGGAGCGAGGCGGCGGGCTTGGTGCCCGGCATGGCCGATGTGTTGGCGAGGGCCAAGCTCACCCCCCTGGCAGTCACGGTTTCCCATGCCGAGCGAGCGGGTCTGCTCGGTACCGACCACAAGGACCCTTTCGATCGGCTGCTGGCGGCACAGGCTCTGGAAGAAAATCTGGTCCTGGCGAGCGTCGATCCGGTGTTTCATAGGATAGATGGGTTGACTGTCGTTTAGGTTCTTGCCGCATCAGCCTGCCCACCGCGCGGCCCGCTTCTCCGCGAACGAGGCCAGGCCTTCGGCGGCCTCTTCGGTCTGGCGCTTGGCCGAATGGCTCTCGACCAGTGCCTCGAAGGTGGCGGGGTCGATGCCGCCCCACGCCGACTGCAGGGCGATGGCCTTGGTCTCGGCCATTGCGACCGGTCCGTTCTCCAGCAGGCGACCAACGATCTCCTCGCCGGCGGCCGCGAGCCGGTCGAGCGGCACCACCTGGTGGGCGAGCCCGATGCGCATGGCCTCCGCGGCGCCGAACCGCTCGGCGGTCAGCGCATAGCGCCGCAGCTGCCGCACCGAGATGGCGTCGCTGAGCTGGGGCAGGATGATGGCGGCCGTCAGCCCCCAGCGCACCTCCGCGATCGAGAACATGGCGTTGTCGGCGGCGATCACCACGTCGCAGGCGGCGATAATGCCGGTGCCGCCGCCGAAGCAGCCGCCCTGCACCAGGGCGACGGTCGGGACCGGCAGGCGGTTGAGCCTGTCGACGGCCTCTGCCGTGGCCCGGCTGACGCGCACGTTCTCCTCCGGCGAGGCGACGCGCACGCTGTTGATCCAGCCAAGGTCGGCGCCGGCCTGGAAGTGCCGGCCGTTGCCCCTGAGCAGCACGACACGCAGGTCCGGGCGGGCGCCAAGCTCGTCCATGGCCGCGAGCAGGCCGTGGATCATGTCGCCGTTGTAGGCGTTGCCGACCTCCGGCCGGTTGAGCGCGACAGTCGCGACGCCGCGCGCGTCGATGTCGTGGAGGACGGGAGCGCTGGACATGGCTAAGTCTCCGGTGGCGGGGGCGGCGGTGCCCTGGCGCCTCTCTTGCGACGCGCTCACCCGATCGTCAACGGCGGCGAGGCGGTCTTCGTTTGGCCATATCTATGCCGCGAGCTATAGATGCGGGGTGAAAGCGGGCGGAATCGTTCGGTCTGGCCGGTATTTGTGGACGGGCGCCAAGGGCAGCGGATCCTTTCGGGCAGGCCGCCGTTGTGTGCAAGCATTCGATAGAGGGCAAGAGCTGATGCAGGGCAGCCTCGGCAGGACTCTGGTCTTGACGGTCTTTGCCGTGGGCACCATCGCGGCCTCGCTTGCCGGCACGGCGGTGGCCCAGGACGGCCGCTGGTGGGAGGCGTTTCCCGGCTTTGGTGGCGAGGATCGCCGCGCGCGCCGGGCCTCCGACGAGGAGCCCCGTCGCGGCGAGGCCATCGACGATCTGCGTCCCGATTCCACCCCGTTCCGCAGCGAAGCCATGATCGAGGCGCTCGAAGGCGCCATACAACGCTATCAGCGCATCGTCGCCAACGGCGGCTGGCCCGCCATCCCCGGCGCGCGCATGATTCGCCCCGAGGACGACGACGAGCGCATGCCGGTGCTGCGCCAGCGCCTCATGATCGGCGGCGAGCTCGCGCGCCGCCAGGCCGACTCGTTCGGCTTTGGCTACAGCGAGGACCTCGAGGCCGCCGTGCGGCGCTTCCAGTTCAACCACGGGCTGCGCGTCACCGGACGCGTCGACAAGCCCACGCTGCAGGCGCTGAACGTCCCTGCCGAGGCCCGCTTGGCGCAGTTGCGCGCCAACGTGGCGCGACTGCGCGACCTGATGGGGCAGCGGATCGAGGAGCGCTACATCCTGGTCAACGTGGCGGCCTACCAGCTCGAGGCCGTGGAGCGGCATCAGGTGGAGCTGCGGCATCGCGTGATTGCCGGCAAGCCCGAGCGCCAGACGCCCTCGGTGCGTGCCACCATCAAGGCGCTCAACTTCTTCCCCTACTGGCGCGTGCCGGAAAGCGTCGCCACGCTCGATCTGATCCCGCGCCTCGTCAAGGAGCCGGAGTACCTGCAGAAGGAGCAGATCCGCGTCCTTACCGGCTCCTACAATGGCCAGGAGGTCGATCCTGTCGCCATCGATTGGCGCCAGGCCGATGGCGCCAAGCTTCGCTTCCGCCAGGACCCCGGTCCGCAGAATGCGCTGGGGCTCGTGCGCCTCGACATGCCCAACGAGCACGGCGTCTACATGCACGACACGCCGATGAAGCAGCTGTTCGGCTCGCGCGGTCGCGCCTTCAGCGCCGGCTGTGTGCGCGTGCAGGATGTGTTCACGCTGGCCGAGTGGGTGGCGCGCTACGAGCCGGGCTGGGAGCGGCCGGGTCGGGCGCGCGAGATCCTCGATGCCGGCAATGCCTTCGACCTCAACCTGACGCGCCCGGTGCCGGTCTATTTCGCCTACATCACCGCGTGGGCGGAGCCTGGGGGCGACCGGTCGATCCAATTCCGGCCCGATATCTACGGGCGCGACGGCACGCGCGAGATCCACGAGCGCGAGCCGGGCGATGGTCCGGCGCCGCCCTGGACGCTGGCGCCCTGACGGGATCGCCCGTGGCCGCAAGGCGGCGCTTTCCCAATGCCGCAGCCTGCATGAACGCGGCGGCCTCAGGGTCTCCCGTGCGACGTCCTACAGAGTTTTACCGATTGATTAGCCAACGCCCCCTGTTCAATTGGACGGCAGGTCACCCGGGGGAGTAGCGGATAGCGAAATCCGCCTGGTCATCCCGTACAAAGAGCCCGCCGGTGAATACGCCGGTCCAGATCGCAGACGTGGGGTCATGCAACAATCCTCCTTTCCCTTCCGCGCGCCGTCGTCTCGGCCGTGTACGCGCCCTGTTGCGCTGGGCCGTGGCTTGCAGACCCTCCTCGCGGCGCTCATCGCTTCGTGCGCAGCCGCTTACGCTGCGCCCGCGGATACGAACGATCAGCAAGGCCTCGCGACCCACCAGCAGGCGATCGCCGACAACGTCGCCAAGTCCGCGAACAAGGAGCTGCAGTTCTCCAAGGCTCCGACCGATCCCATCGGCGAGGAGGTCAAGCTTCCGCTTCGACCGGGCCTCGAGGTCACCCTCGTGCGCGTCAACTCGACGGTGCAGAAGGACGGCAGCGTCACCTGGTCTGGTCGCGTGAAGGAGACCGGCGAGCGCGCCGTGCTCATGCTGTGGGCCAACACGATGCTCACCGGCTACGTCGCCTACCAGGGCACGATCTTCACCCTCGAGAACGCGGGCGGTGGCGTGCATGCCTCTTCCGAGATGAACCGGGGCAAGCTGCCGCCCGATCACGCGCCATCCGCCGCGCATCGCGACAGCGCATCTGCGGCCGATGCGCCGAAACTGCCGCCCAAGGCGCCGCCGGAGCCCGCCGTCGAGCCGTTCCCCGATGACGTGCGGCGCGCGCTCGAGGCCAAGCCCGTCACCATCGACGTCATGATCCTCTACACGCCCAACGCCGCCAAGCACTACATCCGCGATCCCGCGGACCTGCTGGCGCTCGTCATCGAGGAGGTCAACGAGACCTACCGCAACAGCGGCATCGGCAACGTCAAGCTCAGGCTCGTGCACAGCCAGGTCGTGGACTACGACGGGACGAAAGAGGATCAGTTCACGCACCTCTACACCATGGTGGACGGCCTCGGTCCCTTCAAGAACGTGCGCAAGCTGCGCGACGAGAAGAAGGCCGACATCGTCGGGCTGATCATCGACAACCCGAAGGGTTGCGGCCTCTCCACGCGCGTCCGGCCCGACTCTGACGAGGCGTTCTTCGTGGTCCATCACGCCTGCGCGGCGACCACAATGTCGATCGGCCACGAGATCGGCCATATCCTGGGCGCGCGGCACGATCGCTTCATCGACGAGAGCAACGTCCCCGTCGCCTACGGGCACGGCTACGTCAACGGCAGCAAGTGGCGCGACGTCATGAGCTACAAGGAGGGATGCGGCGGCTGCGCGCGCATTCCCTTCTGGTCGAATCCGCGCGTGCTCTACAAGGGCGAGCCGACCGGCACGCCGGCCGCAGACAACGCCCGGCTGATCCTGGAGCTCGCCGACCGCGTCTCGAGCTTCCGCTAGCCGGCTGCTTCTAAGGCTGCGCGATCTCGGGCGGTACCTCGCGCTGGTAGGCCTGGCCGATGGCCAGGAGCTGCGCCTCCGCGTACGGCCGGCCGACGAGCTGGATGCCGTTGGGCAGGCCGCCCTTGCGCGGGATCGGCAGCGCCAGCGTAGGCAACCCCAGGTAGTTGATCGGCCGCGTGAACTTCACCACCCGGCCCATGGCCGCCTGCAGGTTCGGGCTGGCGGCGACGTCGAGCTCCGCGATCGTCGGCAGCGGGTCCGCCAGGATCGGCAGGATGGCGACGTCGGCTCCCTTGAAGGTCGTGTCGAGCGTGCGCTGCAGGTAGATTCCGCGCGCGCGCAGCGCGGTCAGGTGGTCGACGGCGCCGATGAAATGGCCGACCTCGACGCGCGACCGCACCTGCGGGCTGTAGTCGCCCGGCCGCGTGCGCAGGTAGGCGGTGTGGGCCGCGGACGCGTCGGGCAGCTGCACCAGCTGGACGAGGTGGTCGAGCGTCTGCCAGTCCGGGAAGCGGCAGGAGGCCTTGGCGAGGCCCACCTTCTCCAGCACGGCCAGCACGTCCTGCAGCATGCGCTGCACCTCGGGGCTCGCCTCGCCGATCACGGCCTCGTCGACGCCGACCTTGAGGCCCTTCACGGGGTCGTCGAGGTGGGAGAGGTAGTCGGGCACCGGCAGGGCGCTAGCCGCGGGATCGCGGGCGTCGGGGCCGGCGAGGACGCCCAAGGCCAGCGCCAGGTCCTCCACGTGCCGGGCAAGCACGCCCACGGTGTCGAGAGCGGGCGAGAGCGGCATGGCGCCGGCGCGGCTGATACGGCCCCAGGTCGGCTTGATGGAGACAATGCCGCAGCACGCGGCCGGCAGCCGCAGCGAGCCTCCGGTGTCGGAGCCGAGGCCGACCGGGATCGCGCCGTAGGCGACACTGGCTGCCGTTCCAGCGGAGGAGCCGCCGGTGATGCGCGAGGTGTCCCAGGGATTGCGGGCGTGGCCGATGGCGTAGTTGTGCCCAGTCGGGCCGTAGGCGAACTCGGCGAGATGCAAGGCTGCGATCTGCAGAGCGCCCGAGGCCTTGAAGCGGGCGATCGCCGTCGAGTCCTGGGCCGCCGGCTCGGTGGCGCGGATCTTGGCGCCCCAGCTTGCGACCTTGCCTTTGCGGTCGAACATGTCCTTGTGCGCGAGCGGAACGCCGGTGAGCGCACCCCGGGAGCTGCCCTTGGCGACGGCGGCGTCGGCTGCCTTGGCGGCCGCAAGCGCCTCGTCCGCCTCCAGCGTGACGACGCAGTTGGTGAGCTCGTGGCAGTCCTTCATGCGTTTGATGGCTGCCGTGGTCGCCTCGACGCTCGAGACCTTCTTCTCGCGGATCGCCCTGGCGAGCGCGCGCGCGGAAAGTGCGGCGAGATCGGTCATGGCTTGGTCTCCGCGACGAGCACGCGCCGGAAGTCGTCGACGTCGGCGCTGATGGGCAGCTCGCGGGCGATCTTGTCGGCCGCGCGGGACAGCAGAGCCGCGTGAGCCTTGGCAGCGGCCCGCCGCTCGGGCGGCATGTCGAGGTAGCTGGCGGCGTCCTCGCCCGCAGGCGCGGCGGGAGAAGCTGTCGGACTGGCCATGGCGAGGTCCCCCATGTGCGTGAATGCGTCGATGAAGCGGCAGCCTAGCTGGATGGGCGACGCCGAACAACTGCTACGCGTGCGGATGGCGCGAGGCCTCACTCCAAAGCCTGGTCGATCGGCACCCGATAGCCGTTGGCGAGCCGGTTGGTCTCGTTCGCCATGCCGACCACGCTCATAAGCTCGCCGAACATGGCCTCGCTCATGCCGGCCTTGCGTGCCCCGGCTGTATGGCTGGCGATGCAGTAGCCGCAGCCGTTGGACACGCTCACGGCGAGGTAGATCATCTCCTTGGTGAGAGGATCGAGCGCGCCCGGCGCCATCACCTCCTTCAGGCTCTTCCAGGTGCGCTTGAGCAGCGCGGGATCGTTGGCCAGGTACTTCCAGAAGTTGTTCACGTCCGGGACGCCGCGCGTCTTCTTGATGTCGTCGAACACGGCCCGCACCTCGCGCGAGGCCTTCGCATGCTCGATCGGCTGCGGTTTGTTCATGATCCGTCTCCTCCGGTGGGTTGGTTCCGAGCCGTCAGTCTAGCCGTTCCGCGCGCCGGCATCATCGGGTTGCAGACCTGCCTGTGACGCCGGGAACATTCAGCCGCCCGCCGACATGAGAAGCTCATCCCTGCTTTTGCGAAGTCACCTCACCAATACACGGGGGTCGTGTCATGAGAGCATTCATCGCAATGCAGGACTCGGTCGGCGACATCAATCGCCGTAACGAGTACGCCAGCAAGCCGGGCCTGATCGAGCGCGCCGGAGAGATCCTGAGCATCTGCCGGCAGGCGGCCGACGCGGCCCACGACTACCAGAAGCTCAAGTCCATGTCGGATGCCGAGCTTGCCAGGCGCGGCCTGTCGCGGTCCGAGCTGCCGCGGGTGGTCTTCGACAAGCTCACGCAAGGATACTGAAGATCACGCGTCCGCCAGGTGGCTGCGGATCGCCTCCAGCACGGCGCTGAACATCTGCGGCGTGAGCCTGCCGGTGTTGGTATTATAGCGCGAGCAGTGGAAGCTGTCGTAGAGCGCCAGCCCCGCCTTGGGCGCGTGCCGGGCACCGTGAGCAAACGGAAATGCCGACCGCCGCACGGCCAGAGCCGCCAGCGTACTGTCGTGGGCGATGCGTCCGAGCGCCAGGATGACGGCAAGGCGCGGCATCGCTTCGATCCGGCTCGCGAGGAACGGCCGGCAGGTTCCGATCTCGGCGGGCGTCGGCTTGTTCTCCGGCGGCACGCAGCGCACGGCGTTGGTGATCATGCAGTCGATGAGCTGCAACCCGTCCTCGGGCGAGGCCGTGTAGCTCCCGCGCGCGAAGCCGAGATCGAGCAATGTTGCGTAGAGGAGGTCGCCTGCATAGTCGCCGGTGAAGGGCCGCCCCGTGCGGTTGGCGCCCCTGAGCCCTGGTGCCAGGCCGACGATCAGGAGACGGGCGTTGTCCTTGCCGAAGGACGCAACGGCTCCATTGTGCCAGGCGGGCTCGGCTCGACGGTTGGCAGCCCGGAACGCCACGAGCCTTGGGCACAGCGGGCAGTCGGAAGCAGCCTCGGCCGGCACCTGCGCCCTCCCGGTCATGCGGAGATCGTCGAGAGCGAGGGTGCTCTCGCCTCAGCGGGAGTCGTCTTCCTCGTCGGGGTAGTCGAGGGTCGTCACGGGAGCGGGCGTTGGCCGGCCGCGCATCGGGCGGGTGCCAGGCTCGCGCACCGGACGGGTCGCCGGGTCGCGGCAGATCTGCTCTTCGAGGTCGGCCAGGTCTACGAAC
>Ga0247829_10000518_pt1 | contig 14995 bp, 11 predicted proteins | sample 12C_Control_Day4_FD_207765 | JGI IMG/M metagenome (GOLD analysis project Ga0247829, IMG submission 207765) | Soil microbial communities from agricultural site in Penn Yan, New York, United States - 12C_Control_Day4 | ecosystem: Environmental > Terrestrial > Soil > Agricultural land | place... | reverse complement strand
TGGTTCCTGAGCGCCAGCGACAGCCACCAGAACCGCGAACTGGCCGTCGATCCGTCGGTGAAGTTGTACTTCCAGGGTTCCCCGCACTCCGACTTCCTCCACCTGAGCGGCCGCGCCACTGTCTCGACCGACCGGGCGAAGATCGAGGAGCTGTGGGAGCCGCTCCTCAAGACGTGGTTCACCGGCGGGGTGAACGACCCGCGGATCACGGTCATCAAGGTCGCGCCGGCCCACGGTTACTACTGGGACACGAAGCACGGCAACACCGTGGCCTACGCCAAGATGCTGATCGGCGCGGCAGTCGGGACGACGCTGGACGACTCCATCGAGGGAACGTTGCGGGTCTGACCCGGCCCGGCCGGGAGCGGTGGGTTGGGGCGGGCGACGTAGGGGCCGGGTCGCCAGTCCGGCGCACGGACCGATCGCCCCGATTTGCGTGAACGTTGGATGCCCAGAATGGGCAAGTGCTTCGACTCGCCGTCCGGCGTCCGCGTGTGATGCCGAAGGCGGCAGTCACCTGTAACAGAGGGAGACCATGGCCGACACCACGACCGCGACCCAGAACCGGATGGGACAGGCCGGCCGGGAAAACCAGAGTGAGGCGGTACGGCATGCCGAGGGCGGGCTCGCCCGGCCGATCGAAGAGTACACGGCCCGACTTCCGTCGGACACGTTCCTGTGGGCGGCCGGGGCGTCGATCGTGGCGTCGCTGACGCTGATGGCGGCCGGCAACCGGCACGGGGCGCTGTTCGTCGGCCAGTGGGCCCCGACGTTCCTGCTCCTGGGCGTTTACAACAAGATCATCAAGGTCGCCGGCCCCGATCGCGTGAGCTGACCCGGACTGCCACCCGGCCCCGTGCCGACCGGCGGCACGGGGCCGGGTTACGCGCGACGATCCCACCAGACGAGGGCGAGGCGATGAGAGAAACCGCGCGGCCGGCGGCCGAGCAGTTCATGGCGGCCCTCCGGGCGTTCGAGGCCGACGGGCAGCCGGAGCCGTTGCTCCGGCTGTTCACCGACGACGCGGAGCTGTCGAATTACACACGCACCGAGCGGGGCCGCGACGGGGCCCGGAGGTTCTGGGAGGAGTACCGCGCGGCGTTCGGGGAGATCCGGTCGCGGTTCACCGCGGTGATCGTCGGCGGCCGCGGGGTGGCGCTGGAGTGGGAGTCCGCCGGGACGTTGCCGACCGGCTCGCCGATCCGGTACCGCGGGGTGAGCCTGCTGGAACTCGACGGCGGTCGCGTCCGCCGGTTCCGAACCTACTACGACTCGGCCGCGTTCGTGCCCCCGGCCGCCCCGCCGCGGGCGGGGGCGTGAGGCCCCGTTTCCGCCCGGTCACCCCTTGGTGGCGTGGGAGATGGTGGCGAGGCAGGTCAGTTCCGCGTCGGGGCGGTTGAGCAGGCTGTCCGGGTCGTCGGGGTCGGTGGCCCGCTCCAGCTCGGCCATCTCCCGGGTCGTCAGTTCCATCCGGACGAACTCCCGCAGGTAGGCGAGGTGGCGGGCGAGGAACTCCCGCTCGGCCGGGCCGAACGGGGCGGCCCGGTCGGCTGCGATGGTCCGCTTGCCGGTCGGCCTCAGCCCCGCTTCGAGGAACGCCGCCCGCAGCCCCCGCGCCTGGGCGAACTTTCCGCCGGTCCCGTACCGCGCCCGGCTCTCCTCCCGCACGGCCCGCTGCACGGCCAGTTCCAGCCCGACCGGCCAGGGTAGCAGGACGTGGTGGTACTCGTCAGTCTCGAGCACCGCGACCCGCCCGCCCGGCCGGACCACCCGGGCGAGTTCCCGCAGGGCCCGCACCGGGTCGTCGAGGGTGATGAAGCTCTGGGCACACCAGACGAGGTCGAACGAGTCGTCGTCGAACGGGAGGCGGTAGGCGTCGGCCCGGGTGATCTCGACGGCCAGCCGCGGCGACGCGGGGCGGACGGCGGCCCGGGCCCGGTCAAGGTACTCGGCCGACAGGTCGGCGGCGACGAGAGTGCCGGATCGCAGGTGGCGGGCGAACAGGCCCGCGTAGAACCCGTCGCCGCACGGCGAGTCGAGGACCCGCGCCCCGTCCGGCAGGTCGTAGGAGCGGATGGCCGCCTCCAGCTCCGGTCGGAACGCGAGCTGGTAGGCCCGCAGGGTCAGGTCGGGTTCCGGTGTGGCGTTCACGGGCGGGCTCCTTCGAGTGGCGGGCTCGTGGGGGGCAGGGTCACACCCGAGGGATGTCGATCACCTCGTCCCCCGCGACGGCGAACACGCGGTCGCCGCGGCGGGCCGGCACGGTCGCAGCCCCGGTGAAGTCGCCGAACGCCGGGACCACCCCCACCCGGGGCCCGAACCAAAAGCACGGCAGCCGCAGCCGCTCGCGGCCGAGCACGACCCCGGAATGCAGGTGTCCGGCCAGCACATACCCGGCGGCCGACGGCTCAGGAAAATGGGCGAACACGAACGGCGGCTCAACGACCACACCCGACCACTCACCCCAGCCGTCCGGCGGCGTGCCGGCCCGGTCGTGGTTCCCGCGGACCAGCTCGACGCGGAGGCCCGGCAGCGCCGCCCGCCACCCCGCCAACCCGGCCGCGACGCGGTCGGTCCGGCCGTCCCGGGAGTGCCACAAGTCCCCGAGCACGATGAGCCGCTCCGCCGCGGTGTCGGCCAGCGCGGCGGCGAGGCGGGCGAGGGCCTGTCCCGGGCCGCCGGGCACCGGCACGCCCGCGGCGCGGAAGGCGTCGGCCTTCCCGAAGTGCGGGTCGGCGATCACCAGCGCCCGCGCCCGCGGCCAGAACAACGACCGGTCGGGCCGCAGCACCAGCCGCTCCCCGCACACCTCGACGTCCGCGGTCATGCCGGCCCCGCCTTCCGCTCCAGCGCCGCGGCCAGCCGTCGCACCCGGTCGGCCAACTTCTCGGACGACACCGACTCGCGCATCCGCTCGACCAGCAGGGGGAACGCGAACGGCGTGGGTCGCTCGGGGGTGGTCACGACGAGCCGCGTCGCGGCGATGCGGTCCAGTGCCCGCCGCAGCCGGGTCACCTCGAACTGCCGGTCGAGCACCTCGCGGCGCGCCTGCCACAACAGGAGGTTGCCCGGGTCGTGCTCGCGGAACACGTCGTAGAACAGCCCGCTCGACGCCTGGAGTTGGTTCGCCGTGCGGCCGGCGTGCGGCAGTCCGGGGTTGACCAAGCCGGCGACCCGGGCGACCTCTCGGAACTGCCGCTTCGCCAGCTCTGCGGCGTTGAGCGACTCCAGGACGTCGTCGGCCAACCCTTCGGGGGCGAGCAAGGCCTTCAGCCCGTCGGCGTCGAGCTCGACTGGGTCCGGCGACACCAGCTCGAGCCCGTAGTCGTTGGCCGCGAGGGTGAACGTCTGCGGCCGGCGGCGGGACAGACGGTAGGCGGCGAGGGTGGCGATCCCCTCGTGCACCAGCCGGCCCTCGAACGGGTAGAAGCACAGGTGGTGCCCCTCGCGGGTGAGGAGCCGCTCCGAGAGCACCTCGTCCGCGGCCGGGACCCGCGACCATCGGGCCTGTACGTCCAACACCGGCCGGACGGCGAGCATCTCAGGGTCGGCGGACACGCCGCGGCGGGCCTCGTCGAGTTTCGCCCGCACGGCCGCCGCCAGCTCACCCGAGAGCGGGAGCCGGGACCCGGACCACCGCGGCCGGGCGTTCGCCTCGCGCCGCGCCAGCCGCACCCACACCGTCATCTCGTACAGCCGGACGAACTCCAGCGTCCGACCCGCGAAGGCGAAGCGGTCGCCGGGCTTCAGCCCTGCGGCGAACGACTCGTCCACCGTCCCCAGCTTCGGCCCGCGCAAGAACCGCACCAGCACCGATGCCTCCGACGTGATGGTGCCGACCGACTGCCGGTGCCGGCGGGCGATCTTCGCGTCGGTGACCGCGAACATGCCGTCACGTTCCTCGACGCGGCGGTAGTCGGGATAGGCCCTCAGGGCGTCCCCGCCCCGCGTGACGAAGTCGAGCACCCACTCCCACTCGGCGTCCGACAGGTCGCGGTACGAGTGGGCCGTCCGAACCTCGGCCAGCAACTCGTCGGCCCGGAACCCGCCGCCCAGCGCCGAACTGACCGCATGCTGGGCGAGCACGTCGAGCGGCTTCTCGACCGGGTCGCGGGACTCGATCGCCCCCGCGGCCGCGGCGGCGCGGGCGGCCGCCACCTCCACCAACTCGAATGCGTGGGTCGGCACGCACGTCACCCGGCTGGTCTCGCCCGGCCGGTGGCCGCTCCGCCCGGCGCGCTGGAGCAGCCGCGCCACCCCCTTCGGGCTGCCCACCTGCAGCACGCGGTCGACCGGCGTGAAGTCCACGCCGAGGTCGAGCGTGGACGTGCAGACGACGCACCGGAGCGACCCGGCCCGCAACCGGTGTTCGACCCAGTCGCGGGCCTTGCGGTCGATCGACCCGTGGTGCAGGGCGATGCTCCCGGCCCACCCCGGCTTCGCCTCGAGGAGTGCCCGGTACCACTGCTCGCAGGATGAGCGCGTGTTGGTGAACAGCAGCGCCGTCCTCCCCTCCTCGACCGCGGTTACCGCCTGCGGCAGGAGCGACAGCCCCAGGTGACCCGCCCACGGGAACCGCTCCACGCGCGGCGGGAGGACCGCGTCGATCGCGACCGGCTTGGGGACGTGCCCGCGGACAACGCGGCCGGTCCTTCCCGCGCCCACGAGGGCGGCGAGGGCGTCGTCCAGGTTGCCGAGCGTGGCCGACAGCCCCCACGTCCGCAGCGACGGGTTGAACGCCCGCAGCCGGGCGAGCGCGAGTTCGGTGAGCACTCCGCGCTTCGAGCCGAACAGCTCGTGCCACTCGTCGCACACGACGCACCGCAGCCCGTCGAACTTGACCCGAGCGTCCGGGTAGGTGAGGAGGAGCGATAGGCTTTCGGGCGTTGTGACCAGGACCGTCGGCAGACGCTTCAGCTGCCGCGTGCGGGCCGACGACGGCGTGTCGGCCGTGCGGGTGCCGACGTCCCAGTTCAGCCCGAGCGGGCGGAGCAGCGCTTCGAGCGACAGCGCGGCGTCGGCGGAGAGGGCGCGCAGCGGCGTCACCCAGAGCACGCGGATCGGCGGTGGTCCCGCGGAGGGTGGTTCGTCCAACGCCTCCAGCACGGGACCGAGGAACGCGGCGAGGGTCTTGCCGGTGCCGGTCGAGGCGTGGACCAGCCCGCCCTCGCCGGCCCGGTACGCGGCCCACGCCTCTCGCTGGAACGCGAACGGCTCCCACCCGCGGCTCGCGAACCACGCGTCCGGAGACACGACCTCCGCCGGTTTGATGGGGACGGGCTTCGGCGGGCGCGGCTTCTTCGGCCTAGGAATGCCTCTCATCCCCCACCCCCGGCGACCGAGACGTCGAGCAGCGCCTTCACCCGGTCCAGCGTGTCGGCGTCCTCGGGCTTCTTGTCGGTCCGCCACCGGAGCATCCGCGGGAACCGCACCGCGACACCGGACTTGTGCCGCGACGACGCCTGGATGCCCTCGAACCCGAGTTCGAACACCAGCTCCGGCTTCACCGTCCGGACCGGCCCGAACTTCTCCAGCGTGTTCGCCCGGACGAACGCATCGACCCGGCGGATCTCGGCGTCGGTCAGCCCGCTGTACGCCTTCGCGAACGGGACGAGCGTGTCGCCCTCCCACACGCCGAACGTGTAGTCGGTGTAGAGCCCGCTGCGCTTGCCGTGGCCGGGTTGGGCGTAGATCAGTACCGCGTCCACCGCGAACGGCTCGACCTTCCACTTCCACCAGTCGCCGCGCAACCGGCCGACGCGGTACGGTGCGGTGCGGCGCTTGAGCATCATCCCCTCGACCCCCTTCGCCCGGCTCGCCCGTCGCTCTTCGGCCAGCGCGTCCCAGGAGTCGAGGGCCAGTCGCGGGGACAGGACCAGCGCCGGGTGGACGGCCCGCTCCGCCAGCGCCTCCAGTCGCGAGCGCCGCTCGGCCAGCGGCTGCTCGCGCAGGTCGGCCCCGGCCTCCTCGATCAGGTCGTAGGCCATCAGCACCGTCGGCACCTCCTCCAGCAACTTCTTCGAGAGGGTCTTGCGGCCGATCCGCTTCTGGAGATCCCCGAACGGTAGCACCTGCCCGTCCCGCCACGGCAGGATCTCGCCGTCGAGCACGGTGCCTTCGGGCAGGGCGTCGGCGAGCGACGCCAGCTCCGGGTAGCGGTCGGTGACCAGTTCCTCGCCCCGCGACCAGACGAACGACCGCCCGCGGCGGCGGACCACCTGCGCCCGGATGCCGTCCCACTTCCACTCGGCCTGCCACTCGTGGACCGGGCCGAGCGCGTGCGGCTCGCCTTCGAGCGGGTGGGCGAGGAAGAACGGGTACGGCCGGCTCACGTCGGCGTCGCCGGCGTCCGGTGCGACGAGGGCGGCGTAAAAGTGCGGCGTCGGCTCCCACGCCCCCATCAGCCGGTGCGATACGGTGTCGGCCGGCAAACCGGACACCTGCGCCAGCGCTCGCACCACGAGCAACTGCGACACCCCGACCCGGAACTCACCGGTGATGAGCTTGTTCCACACGAACCGCTGGCCGGCGTCGAGCGCCGCCCACGCGGCCAGAACGTCCGCCTTCTGCCGCTCCTCGTCCAGGCCCCGAAGGGGCAGGAGGTGGTTCTCGACCCAGTCGGCGAGCGGGCGGTCGGACGAGGCCGACGGCGGCGGGAGCAGCAGCGCGATCGTCTCGGCCACGTCGCCGACGTGGTGGTAACTCTCGTCGAACAACCACTCGGGTACCGCGGCCAGTTCCCGCGCCCACAGCCGCAGCCGCTTCGACGGGACGGCCTGCCGGGGCTTCCGGCCGATGAGGAAGTACACCGCCCACACGGCGTCCGCGGGCGGCGCGGCGGCGAAGTACCGGGCCGTCGCGGCGACCTTGTCGGTCGTCCGCGTCGTCTCGTCGAGGGCGGCGTACAGGTCGGCGAACGCCTTCACGGGATGCCCTCCGCGGCCGGCGGGTCCGCCCACTCCTCTTCGTCACCGTACCGCGTGGCGATGACGCCCGCGTCGAGCCCCCGTTCGCGGAGGTGCCGCGCCAGCACCGGGGCGAAGCCGTGCGTTGCCAGCACCCGGGTCGCGCCGCTCTCCCGGACGGCGGTCAGGAGGCCGGGCCAGTCGGCGTGGTCGGACAGGGCGAACCCGCGGTCGACCGCCTTCCGCCGCCGCGCCCCCCGGACCCGCATCCAACCGGAGGCCACGGCTTCCGACGCCGGCTCGAACTTCCGCGCCCACACCGACCCCGCGGCCGACGGCGGGGCGATGACCAGCGACCCGGGCCACGGCTTCGCCTTCCCCCGCGACACTGCCACCTCGCCCACCGGCGTGGTCGGCGGGAGAGTGACGCCGCTCTCGCGGTACGCCCGCGTCACCTTCTCCACCGCCCCGTGGGTGAGGATCGGGCCGATCGTCGCGTCCACGCCGGCCATCACCCGCTGCGCCTTCCCGAGCGCGTAGGCGTAGAGGTTGCTGCACTTCCCGCCGTCCTTGTTCGCGCGCCACCAGCCGTTCACGTCCGCGAACAGTTCGTCCGGCCGATCCCAGCGGTAGATGGGGAGGCCGAATGTGGACTCGGTAATGAAAGTGTGGCAACGGACGTACTCGAACGGCAGGCAGGTCGGGTCCGGGTCGAGCTTGTAGTCGCCGGTGACGACCCAGACTTCGCCCCAGCGCTCGAGCCGTACCTGGGCCGACCCGAGGACGTGCCCGGCCGGGTGGAACGAAACCCGGACGCCGTTGTGATCCACCGGCCGGCCGTGCGGGATGGTGCGGATGTCGGCCGTCTCGCCGAGGCGGGTGCGGAGCAGGTGCTCGCCGGGGTCGGCGGCGAGGTACGTCCCGCAGCCCCAGCGGGCGTGGTCGGCGTGCGCGTGCGTCACCACCGCGCGAGCCACGGGGTTCCACGGGTCGATGTGGAACCCGCCCGCGGGGCAGTACAGCCCGTCGTCGGTCAGCGTGACCAGTTCTTCGGCCGGCGGCATGCCAACACAGGGATGCGGTTTAGGCGACAATTCCCCACCGGTTAACCGCGAAAGGAGGCCCGGCCTCAACCGTCCGCCCCGGCTTTTTGTAGACAACCGTACACGGCACCCGCAACCAGTCCGCCGAGCGTGTGCCACGCCACCGTCATGGCGACCGTCTGCGGGGTCCGCCGGCTCGGCCCGGTTCCCAGTCCGAGCGGACCGGGCAGGAACACCGCCCCGAGGCCGGCGGCCAACCCGAGTAGCCCGCCGCGTGCGACCGCGCCGTCCGCCCGGCCAAGACCGACGAGTGAGTAGTACGCGGTGTTCGCCACTAGGTCGCCGGCAAGCGCCGCGCCGTGGAGTTGTGCGCCCGACGGCGGCTCCACGCCGGCCGCCCGGACGCCGGCCGCAATGGCCCGCTTCCCGAGCACGTCCATCCGCGGCGCGTCCGGGATAACCCGGCGGGCGGCCTAGTGGACGAGGGTCAGCACGGCGGCCCCGGCGGCACCGCCGGCGAGAGCTTCGATCGCCATACGCAACCTCCCTCAGGTCGGACTACCGAGGCAGTCCGCTGGCGAATGAGGGGAGCAATCCGCGGGCCGCGTCGGGATCGGCTCGCAAGATTGGCACCGGCGGCTGGCCCCGCTATCGGTTCACGACCGGCATGTCCGCGAGCACCTTCATCAGTTCGTCGGGGTCCACCGGCTTGACCAGCCTCCGACGCCCAGCGGAGGTGTCTGATAGCACTCCGGGCAGACGGCACGATCGGCGATGCTGCGTTCCAGCGAGTCGAAGAGGGGCTCGACAGGAGGCTGGGTGCAACTCCTCATGGCGGGAGGGAATGCAGACGGGCAGGCGTAGCCCTCGGCGGTACGGGGCCGCTTCTCGCCACCACGCGGGCCGCGATGGACGGCGTCTCCGAGCGGGCGATCCAGGACCAGAGCGGGCATAAGTCGCTCGCCATCATGCGCTGGTACATCCCGGGCAGGTCACTATTTCGGGATAACGCAGCCGCCAAAGTCGGGTCGTAGCGTGTCCGCCCACCTACCCCTGTGGAGCGGGGCTGCCTACAATTGCCGTGCGGGTCGTCGTCCGAGTCGGCGGCTTTTTTCCCACCCGTCTGGTGTGGCACGACGGTTTACGCGACCGCCTATCAATAACCCTGGAAGGACACGCCCGCGTCGCCCCAGCTTTAGCGGGCGCTGGGTTCAGCCGTCGCGATGAACACCCCTGAACCACAGCCCACGACAACCGTCTCCACCGGCGTCGAGGGCCTCGACCAGGTTCTCGTCGGCGGCCTCCCAAAGAACCGCCTGTACCTCGTCGAGGGCGGTGCCGGGGCCGGCAAGACGACCCTCGCCTTGCAGTTCCTGCTCGACGTCATCGGCCGGAAGGAGCCGGTGCTGTACGTGGTCACCGCCGAGACCAAGGACGAGGTGGGGCAGGCCGCCAGCTCGCACGGGTGGACGCTCGACGGGGTCGAGGTGCTCGAACTCCAGACGCCCGAGGGGAACGCCGACGCGGACGAACAGTACACCGTGTTCCACCCGTCCGAGGTGCAGCTCGACGAGGTGACCAAGGCCCTGCTCGAGGCGGTCGACCGCCTGAAGCCGACGCGGGTCGTCGTCGACTCGATCACGGGCCTCCGGCTCCTGGCCCAGACCCCGGCCCGGTACCGCCAGCAGGTGCTCCTGCTCAAGCGGGCGTTCGCCCGCCACGGCTCGACCGTGCTCCTCCTCGACGACCTGGCCGAGCACACCCGCGACCTCCAGCTCCGGAGCGTCGTCCACGGCATCGTTTCCCTCCACCGGGTGGCCCCGCGGTACGGCGCGGTTCGTCGTCAGCTCGAGGTGGCCAAGCTCCGCGGGGTCGACTACCGGGGCGGGTTCCACGACTTCACCATCCGCCCCGGCGGGCTGGTTGTGTTTCCGCGGATCGTCACCGCCGAGCACCACCGCCCGTTCACCCCGGACGTGACCCCGTCGGGGCTGCCCGGCCTCGACGCCATGCTCGGCGGCGGGCTCACCCGGGGGACCAACACCGTCCTCATGGGGCCGGCCGGGGTCGGCAAGTCGTCGCTCGCCACCCGGTACGCGGTGGCCGCCGCCGAGCGGGGCGAGCACGCCGTGGTGTACACGTTCGACGAGACGCTCGAGACGTACCTCACCCGTTCCGCCGGGCTCGGCCTCGACGTGCGCAGGCACATCGAGGCCGGCAAACTCGACGTCCGCCAAGTCGACCCGGCCGAGCAGTCCGCCGGCGAGTTCGTCCACGGCCTCCGGACCGCCGTCGAGCAGCGGGGTACCCGACTGTTGGTGATCGACAGCCTGAACGGCTACCTCCACGCCCTCCCCGACAAGGAGCTCTTGCCGGTGCAGCTCCACGAGCTGCTCACCTACCTGAACCAGCGGGGGGTCCTGAGCCTGCTGGTGATGGCCCAGCACGGGCTGCTCGGGGAGGGCCTAGAGTCCCCGGCGGACGTGAGCTACCTGGCCGACGCCGTGCTCCTGCTCCGCTACTTCGAGGCGGCCGGCCTCGTGCGGCAGGCGATCTCGGTGTTCAAGAAGCGGACCGGCACCCACGAGCGGACCATCCGCGAGTTCACGCTCGCGGGCGGCCTCGCCGTCGGGGACGCCTTGCACGAGTTCCAGGGGGTGCTCACCGGGGTCCCGCACTTCGTGGGCGGGCGCAACGCCCTGTCCGGCGAGGACGACGCCCATGCCGGGGAGTGACCCGCGCGAAGAACTCGTCCTGGTCCTCGCCCCGACCGGCCGGGACGCCCGGCTGATCGCGGACGAACTGGCCCGCCAGGGATTCGTCGCCCATTCCTGCCCCACACTGGACGGGCTATGCGCCGAGATCGAGGCCGGCGCGGGCACCGCCGTGCTCGCCGAGGAGGCCCTCCCACCGGCCGGGCTCGTGGGCCTGGTGGAGGCACTCACACGCCAGCCGCCGTGGTCCGACCTGCCCCTCCTCGTCCTCACCGGCAAGGGTACGCCCAGCGCAGGCAGCCTCCGCCGGTTCCAGGTGCTTGAGCCGGCGGCGAACGTCACACAGCTCGAACGTCCCGTTCAAACCCGTACGCTCGTGAGCGCGGTCCGGTCCGCCCTCCGGGCCCGCCGCCGCCAGTACGACGTCCGCGAGCACCTGGCCGAACGCGAGCGGGCGCAGGAGGGGCTCCGGCGGAGCGAGGAGCGCTACCGGGTGCTGGTCACCGCCAGCTCGGACGTGGTGTACCGCATGTCGCCCGACTGGACGGAGTTGTCCCCACTTGATGGCCGCGAGCTGGTGGGGAGCAACTCGGAGCCCGTCCGCGGGTGGATGGAGAAGAACCTCCCCGCTTTCGAGCACGCCCGGGTGACGGCGGCGATCCGGGCCGCCATCCGCGACAGGACAGTGTTCGAGCTCGAGCACCAGGTGGTTCGCCCCGACGGCACGCTCGGGTGGACCTACTCGCGGGCCGCCCCCATCCTGGACGACCGCGGCGAGGTCGCCGAGTGGTTCGGGACGGCCCGGGACGTGACCGAGCGGAAGCGGGCGGAGCAGGAGCTCGCCCGGCTCGCCGAGACGCTCGGCCTGGCGCTGGCCGCCGCCGAACTCGGCACCTGGGAGTGGGACCCCACCACCGACGGGATGGCCCTGTCGCGCCGCGCGGCCGAGATCTACGGCGTCGACCCGGCCGGCCCGCACCGCCGGGAGGTGCTCCGCCGGCTCCTCCATCCCGACGACCGCGAGCCGTCGCGGGCGGCGGCGGTAAGGGCGGCCGCCGAGCGGACCGACTACGACGTCGAGTACCGGCTCGCCCGCGAGGGCGGCGAGCCGGTGTGGGTGGCCGTCCGCGGCCGCGGGGTGTACGACGCGGACGGCACCCTGACCCGCATGCTCGGGGTGGTCCAGGACGTAACCGGCAGGAAGCGGGCGGAGGACGCCCTGCGGGCGAGCGAGGCGCGGCTCGTCATGGCCCAGCGGGCGGCGCGGATGGGGACCTGGGACTGGGACCTCCTGACCGGACAGGTGACCTGGTCGGAGGGCCTCTACCTGATCCTGGGCCTCACCCCGGACGAGATCACCCCGACCGCCACCACCTGGCGGGGGATCGTCCACCCGGACGACCTGCCGGAGGTGGCCCGGCGGTCGGAGGAGGCGATCGGGTCCGGCGGCGAGTTCTACGCCGAGTTCCGCGCCCGGCGGAAGGACGGGAGTGACGTCTGGGTGGCGTCCAAGGGCCGGGCGTACCTCACGGACGGGACGCCGGCCCGGTTCCTGGGGGTCAACTACGACATCTCCGAGCGGAAGCGGGCGGAGGAGCGGCTCCGGGCGAGCGAGGAGCGGTACCGGACGCTGTTCACCTCGATGGACGAGGGGTTCTGCGTGATCGAGGTGCTGTTCGACCCGGCCGACCCCGGGCGGGCGGTCGACTACCGGTTCCTGGAGGTGAACCCGGCGTTCGAGGCCCAGTCCGGGATGCGGGACGTGGTCGGGCGGCGGATGCGGGAGTTCGTCCCGAGCATCGAGGGGCACTGGCTGGCCAACTACGGCCGGGTGGCGCTGACCGGCGAGCCGGTCCGGTTCGCCAACGAGTACAAGACCCTGGACCGGTGGTTCGACGTGTACGCCTTCCGGGTCGGGCCGCCCGACGGCCGCCGGGTCGCCGTCCTGTTCACCGACATCACCGCCCGCCGGCGGGCTGAGGCGGAGCGGGAGCGGCTGGTCGAGCAGCTCAAGGACGCCGACCGGCGGAAGGACGAGTTCCTGGCCCTGCTCGCCCACGAGCTCCGGAACCCCCTGGCCCCGATCCGGAACGGGCTCCAGGTGATCCGGATGGCGGAGGAGCGGGCCGCCCGCGAGCGGGCGCAGGCGATGATGGACCGCCAGCTCTCGCACATGGTGCGGCTGATCGACGACCTCCTCGACGTGTCCCGCATCAGCCGGAACAAGATGGAGCTCCGGCGGACCCGGCTGCTCCTGCCGGACGTGGTGTCGAGCGCGGTCGAGACGGTCCGCCCGGCGATCGACGCGGCCGGGCACGAGCTGACCCTGTCGCTCCCGGACGAGCCGATTCACCTCGACGCGGACCTCACCCGGCTTGCCCAGGTGTTCGGGAACCTGCTGGGCAACAGCGCGAAGTACACCCCGCCGGGCGGCCGCATCCGGCTTTCGGCGGTGGCCAACGACGGGCACGCGGAGGTGACCGTCTCCGACAACGGGATCGGGATCCCGGCGGCGTCGCTGCCCACCATCTTCGACATGTTCAGCCAGGTGGACCGCTCGATCGAGCGGAGCACCGGCGGGCTCGGGATCGGCCTGGCACTCGTCAAGGGGCTGGTCGAGATGCACGGCGGGACCGTAACCGCCGCGAGCGAGGGGCCGGGGCGCGGGAGCACGTTCACCGTCCGGCTGCCCCTCCTCCCCGCGAGCCCGGCGGCCGAGCCGCCGACCCGGAACGGGGCGGTGCCCGCCGCCGGCTCGGGCCGCCGGGTGCTGGTGGTGGACGACAACCGGGACTCGGCCGAGTCGATGGCCGAGATGCTAAAGCTGCTCGGGTACAGCGCGGCCGTCGCCCACGACGGGCTCCAGGCGGTCGAGGCGGCCGAGCGGGTGCGGCCGGACGTGGTGCTGATGGACGTCGGGATGCCGCGGATGAACGGGCTCGACGCCACCCGCCGCATCAGAGAGCAGCCCTGGGGGCGGGACGCGGTGATCGTGGCGCTCACCGGGTGGGGCCAGGAAGGTGACCGCGCCCGCTCGAAGGAGGCCGGGTGCGACGGCCACCTCGTAAAGCCGGTGAGCCTCCCCGACCTGCAGACCTTACTCGGGGAGCTCGAGTCAGCTGGGCGAAGGGGGCAGAGGGGGAGCGGCTGAAGAAGCCCCAGCTGTTCCCAAGTGTGCAGGAACTCGACGAGTACCGTAAGCGGTTCGAACAGGAACACCTCCACCTCCGGGTATCAGGCCAGCACGCGATCACAAAGACCGACAAGTTGGCCGTGCGGCAGGTGGTCGGCTGATCACCGCACTCGTCCAGTTCTCACCCCGGGCCGCCGTGTCGCCGGGCCAGTACCGTGGGATGTGCCGGCACGTCGCTCCGGTGTTCCGCACGCCGGTGGCGGTCGACAACCGCGTGACGTGGTGAGGGCCAGAATGCGTATCGCCCTGATTATCGGGACCGTCTGGCTGGCCCTGGCCACCGCCGCCGTGGCCGGCGGCCTAAGCAAGGTACTCCCGGACCGCGGGGGCGGGCCCGAAGCATCGACATCGAGGGCGCGACGGGCGTCACCGGGCGCCGGGCTTCTCCCTCGTCAGGGGGACCGTGTACAGGTAGACCAGCCGCTCCACGTCGCCCTCCGCGGACGTCGTTCGGCGTGCCGGACCGGAGCGCGCAAGAGCATATTCGGTTAGCTCATGTCTGGCGGGCCGGCGGTGGTGCTCGGATTCCGGTCGCGGCTCGCCATCCGCCGGCGTATGCTTGGCGGCATGGCCGACGTCACCCACCTCCTGAACGCCATCGAGCAGGGCGACCCGACGGCCGCGGCCGACCTCCTCCCGCTCGTCTACGATGAGTTGCGGAAACTTGCCGCCGCCCGCCTGGCCAACGAGAAGGCTGGGCACACCCTCCAGCCGACCGCCCTCGTCCACGAGGCCTACGTCCGACTGGTCGGCGGGGTCCAGTCCCAGGACTGGGACGGCCGCGGGCACTTCTTCGCGGCCGCCGCCGAGGCCATGCGTCGCATTCTCGTCGAATCCGCCCGCCGCAAGCTGCGGGAGCGGCACGGCGGCGGGCGGAAGCGTCTGACCCTGGACGACCTGGACCTCGCCGCCGAAGCGGCTGAGGACGACGACCTGGTGGCCCTGAGCGAGGCCCTGGACAAACTGGCCGCGGTCAACCCACGGGCGGCCGAACTGGTCAAGCTGCGGTTTTTCGCCGGGCTGTCCGGTCGGGAAACGGCCGGGGTGCTCAACATTTCGCCGAGGAAAGCGGACCAGGTGTGGGCATACGCCCGGGCCTGGCTACTCGACCACCTGCACGACCACACTGCGGGCTAAAAC
>Ga0247829_10000517_pt1 | contig 14997 bp, 18 predicted proteins | sample 12C_Control_Day4_FD_207765 | JGI IMG/M metagenome (GOLD analysis project Ga0247829, IMG submission 207765) | Soil microbial communities from agricultural site in Penn Yan, New York, United States - 12C_Control_Day4 | ecosystem: Environmental > Terrestrial > Soil > Agricultural land | place... | reverse complement strand
CTCCCTGTCCCTCCCCCACGAGGGGGGAGGGGACGCCTTCAGCGGGCGATCGGCGTACTCCGCAATGGCGATGCCGTCGGCCAGCTCCAGCGCCGTCTCGAAGCTGTCGGCCAGCCGGGCGCCGATGTCCTTGCGCACGACGATGCGGTCCACCACCACGTCGATGTCGTGCTTGTACTTCTTGTCGAGCTTGGGGGCGTCGGCGATCTCGTAGAAGGCCCCGTTGATCTTGACCCGCTGGAAGCCCTTCTTCATGAGCTCGGCCAGCTCCTTGCGGTACTCGCCCTTGCGGCCGCGCACGATGGGGCTGAGCAGGTAGAGCCGCGTGCCCTCGGGCAGGGCCAGCACCCGGTCCACCATCTGCGTCACGGTCTGGCTCTCGATCGGCAGCCCCGTGGCCGGCGAATAGGGCACGCCGACGCGCGCGAACAGCAGGCGCAGGTAGTCGTAGATCTCGGTGACGGTGCCGACGGTGGAGCGAGGGTTCTTGGAGGTCGTCTTCTGCTCGATGGAGATGGCCGGCGACAGCCCGTCGATGTGGTCGACGTCGGGCTTCTGCATCATCTCCAGGAACTGGCGCGCGTAGGCCGACAGGCTCTCGACGTAGCGCCGCTGCCCCTCGGCATAGATGGTGTCGAACGCGAGGCTCGACTTGCCCGAGCCCGACAGGCCCGTGAACACGATCAGCGCGTCGCGCGGGATCTCGAGGTCGACGTTCTTGAGGTTGTGCTCGCGCGCGCCCCGGACGTGAATAGTCCTGTGCGCTTCGCCCACGGGGCGGTGCGCGGCCGCAGCTGGGGATTTGCCGGGCTCGCCGCGCGATTTGCTCACGATCTTCGCCATCTACGTTTTCTTATATCCTGCGTCCTGCCAGCCAGCGCTCGAGCGAGGCTGCACTCTCCTGCGATGGCCTGCCGGCGATGAGAGAGGATACGCTGATGTCCTCGTCCAGATCGGGCCAGTGAATGCCTTCCCCTCGCGCAATCAGCTGCCACTTGCGGCACTCCTCGGGCAACCCGTGAAGCAGCCGCGGGTACCAGGTCAAAGGCACCGACACGCTGCGGCCATCGACGAGGTCGACGGTCAAAGTATCATCCGTGACCACGGCCGCAGATGCGCGAGGCAGCGTCGTTTCAGTGGCCGAAGTAGTCATTCCAATCCTCGAGCGGCTGCTGAGCGTGCTCCTTCACCAGTCGATCGATCTCGCGAAGCTCGGTTCGCCCGAAGCCGCCGCTGCGACTGAGCCGAACCGGCATGAGCCGGAACTTGGCCACGCTGTCGTCCCGCTCGACGTGGACATGCGCGGGCTCGTGGCCGTCACCCGAGTAGAGGAAGAGCCGATACGGCCCAACTCTGAGGACGGTCGGCATCTCTGGCCCCAGCACCGGCTCATGGCCATGTCCTAGCCCAAACGAGTTGGAGCGGCAATGCAAGCTGCCTGGGTATCCCGGGCCTGCGGAAAACGCCCGATCCGTGCTATTCTTGGTGGCAGGAGGAGTCAGTGCAATGGACCTGCCCAACCCCCTCATCACAATATCGTCGGACTATCTCAGCGGCAGCCCGATCTTCACCGGCACGCGGGTGCCCGTGCAGGCGCTGTTCGACTACATCGAGGGCGGCGACAGCCTCGATGAGTTCCTCGAGGACTTTCCCAATGTGACGCGGCAACACGCTGTGGCCGTCATGGGTCTGGCACAAACTGGCAAGCGGGGTATGGCATGCCCAAGCTAGACAAGACGGAGGAAATTCTGGCCCTGCCGGCCGCGGAGCGCTTACGCCTTGTCGAAAAACTGTGGGACTCGCTGGCTGCTGACCAGGCCTCGGTACCAATGCCCGAATGGCACCGCGCTGAGCTCGATCGAAGAATGGAGCGCCACACGGCCGGTATGGGAACGACTGCACCTTGGGAGACGGTCAAGTCCCGCCTGACCAAGCGGACCAGGAAGCGGCAACGGCCGTGACGATCGTCCTTCGTGAAGAGGCGGAGGAGGACATCAGAGAGGCCCGCGAATGGTACCAAGCGCAGCGCTCTGGCTTGGGCGATGAGTTCATTGCAGAACTAGACGCCTCATTGCAACGCTTGCAGGTCGCGCCGGGCCGATACCCCAAGGTACACGGAGACCTTCGACGGGCACTGCTGCGGCGCTTCCCGTACGCCATTTACTTTTCCGCGACCTCCAACGACGTTCTCGTTTTCGGCGTTCTCCATCAGCGGCGAAGCCCGGCCGTTTGGCAACGGCGCAGCCGCACTTAGGGTGCGAGCTCCTGTCAGCGAATTGTCAGGACTTTTCGGCGTAGCCTCTTTGCGCGCCAGCCGGCGTTGCTGCGGCCACCCAAGCTGCCATGGAAACAGTCATTCGCTTCGCGCTGTCGAATTTCACCTTCAACCTGCTGGTCATCGGGCTCGTCTGCTCGGCGGTGTCGCTGATGCGCCAGCCGCGGCCATGGTCGAACGGGCAGGTCGTCGAGGCGCTGCTCTCCTACTTCCTGCTGTTCTCGATCGGCGTCTCCTACGTCTACAACTTCATCATGCACGTGTTCTTCGGCGCCTTCACCGCCCGCTTCATCGGCTGGGAGGACAGCCCGTTCCAGGCCGAGGTCGGGTTCGCGAGCCTGGGCTTCGCGGCAATCGGCTTCCTGGCCTTCCGCGGCAGCCGCGACATGCGCCTCGCCGCCGTGCTGGGGCCTGCGCTCTTCCTGTGGGGCGCCGCGGCCGGGCACGTCTACCAGATGGTCACCGCCCACAACTTCGCGCCCGGCAACGCCGGCATGATCTTCATCACCGACGTCGCGCTGCCGATAGTCGGCTTCGCCCTGCTGTGGCTCGAGCGCAAGTATCCGGCGGAGCGGCGCGCAATTGGCCCCGCGCCGGGAGCCGCGCATCAGGCCTTGTAGTAGTCGCGATACCAGGCCACGAACCGGCCGATGCCGACCTCGATCGGCGTCGCCGGCTTGAAGCCGACGTCGCGGGCGAGGTCGGCGACGTCGGCGTAGGTCGCCGGCACGTCGCCCGGCTGCATGGGCCGCATCTCGATCCTGGCCGTGCGCCCGAGCGCCGCCTCGATCGTGGCGATGAACCGCATCAGGTCGACCGGCTCGCTGTTGCCGATGTTGTAGAGCCGGTAGGGCGCCGTGCTGCTGCCGGGATCGGGATGCGCACCGTCCCATTGCGGGTTGGGCGCCGCAATGCGCTGGTGTGCACGAACCACGCCCTCGACGATGTCGTCGATATAGGTGAAGTCGCGGCGCATGCGGCCCTCGTTGAAGACCTGGATCGGCCGCCCTTCGAGGATCGCCTTGGTGAAGCTGAAATAGGCCATGTCCGGCCGCCCCCAGGGCCCATAGACCGTGAAGAAGCGCAGCCCCGTGGTCGGCAGGGCATAGAGGTGGCTGTAGCAGTGCGCCATCAGCTCGTTGGCCTTCTTGCTGGCGGCGTAGAGGCTGAGCGGGTGGTCGACGTTCTGGTGCACCGAGTACGGCATCGCCGTGTTGGCCCCATAGACGGAGCTCGACGACGCGTAGGTGAGGTGCTCGACGGCGTGGTGCCGGCAGCCCTCCAGGATGTGCAGGAAGCCGACGATATTGGAATCGGCGTAGGAATGCGGATCGAGCAGCGAATGGCGAACCCCGGCCTGTGCGGCCAGATGGATCACACGGGCGGGCCGCGCGTCGGCAAACAGGGCGTCCATGCCCTTGCGGTCGGCGAGATCGAGCCGGTGGAAGGTGAAGCCCGCGCGGCCCTGGAGCTGGGCGAGCCGCGCCTCTTTGAGGGCGGGATCGTAGTAGGTGTTCATATTGTCGAGGCCGATCACGGTCTCGCCGGCGTCGAGCAGCGCGCGCGCGACGTAGAAGCCGATGAAGCCTGCCGCTCCGGTGACCAGGACAGGGCCTTTGCTCACGCCGATCCTCCAACGAGCCGGGCCATGACACCGGATGGAGACACACCAGATAGAGGCCGTGGCGGCTGCCCGCAACCGGCGGCCTGCCGATTGCTGAACGCCGCCTTCTGCCTGCGCCCAACTCTTGGGCAGGCCCGGCCTCGCCGCCGGCGCTTCCCGGCGGGGCCATCTATCCGCTATGAGGGGCGCTCGAAACGACAGGAGCGGCCATGACCAGATCCGTGCTCGGCATCGTCGGCGGCAGCGGGCTCTACGACATACCCACACTCCAGAACGTGCACTGGGAGGACGTGCAGTCCCCGTGGGGCAAGCCCTCCGACCGCATCCTGTTCGCCGATCTCGACGGCCTGCCCGTGCGCTTCCTGCCCCGTCACGGGCGCGGCCACAAGGTGCCGCCCTCGGGCATCAACTTCCGCGCCAACATCGACGCGCTGAAACGCACCGGTGTGACCGACCTCGTGTCCGTGTCGGCCTGCGGCTCGCTGAAGGAGGAATACCCGCCCGGACACTTCGTCCTGATCGACCAGTTCATCGACCGCACGTTCGCGCGCGAGAAGAGCTTCTTCGGCGCCGGCTGCGTGGCGCACGTGTCGATGGCCGATCCCGTCAGCCCGGCGCTCGCCGACCTGATCGAGGCTGCCGCCAAGGCCGAGGCGATTCCCCACACCCGCGGCGGCACCTACATGGTCATGGAAGGCCCGCAGTTCTCCACCCGCGCCGAGAGCAACCTCTACCGCAGCTGGGGCTGCGACGTGATCGGCATGACCAACATGCCCGAGGCCAAGCTCGCCCGCGAGGCCGAGATCTGCTACGCGACCATCGCCATGGTGACGGACTACGACTGCTGGCACGAGGAGCACGAGAAGGTCGACGTCGCCGCCGTCATCAAGGTGCTCGGCGAGAACGTCGACAAGGCGCACCGGCTGCTCGAGCGCCTCGCCCGCACCTTCCCGCGCGAGCACCCGCCGTGCCCCGTGGGCTCCGACCGCGCCCTCGACGTCGCCATCATCACGCCGCCCGAGGCGCGCGACCCCGCGATGCTCGCCAAGCTCGATGCCGTGGCGGGCCGCGTCCTGAAGCGCTGAGCTATTTCATTTCTTCGCAGGCTCGGGACAGTCCGCCAACCGCTTCCTGGCGGCCTCCAGCACGAGCTGGACTCGAGCCGACCTGTCCAAGTCCCCGCGCACGAAATCGCCGGCGGGACAGGCCTTCCTCACCGATCTGTCCGTCTTCTTGAGCGCCGCTTCCGCGGCAACGAACGCATCGAGCTTCTCCTTCAGCTCGCTGCAGCTCGCGTCCAGGCGAGGTATTCGCGCCACGACGGCCTCCCCGGCCTTTGCCCGCGACTCCAGCGCGCTGACACAGGACTCCTCTTGCGCCAGGCTCGCCGTCCCGGCCACCGCAAGCAGAACGCCGCCCGCCACCAGGATTCGCACGCACCTTCCCCTTCTCTTGCCGACGCCTGCCTGATGTGAGGGTGCCCGCGCGGGCGCCGGATCAGCCAGCGCCGGGCGTGGCCTTGTCGAAGCCGACGTAGACCTCGAACTCGCCGGGGCGCGAGCCTTCCGGCATCGGAATCGAAACGCTGCGCACCATCGAGAAATAGCCGATCGGCTTGTCGAGGGTGATGTCGACGTCGACCCTGACCTTGTCGTTGTAGAGCTTCTCGCGCTTGGCGTCGGTGACGAACACGGTCAGCGGCAGCGTCACGCGGCCGCTCTTGCCCTTCGGGCCAAGCAGCACGCGTCCCGAGAAGCCGTACTTGACGGTGATGCGGCCAGGCTCGATCTGGCACTCGCGCGCGGTCTTGCTGATCTCGCCGCGGTGCATGACGGCGAGGCCGTCGCCCACCTTGCCCGGCTCGTAGATCGTCACGTAGCCCTCGCGCGCCCACACCTGGAAGCGCGGACAGCCGTGCGCGAGCTCGCCGCCGAGGCTGCTGGTGGTGCCGGTGTCGCTCTTGGCGGCCGCGAGCAGCTGATCCTCGGTGACCGAGGCGACCTCGGTCTTGGTGCTGCTCTGGCCGCCGCCGAACCAGCCGCCGCCGATGCCGGAGGTGAGCGACGACATGTTGCTGCAGCCGCCGAGCGCGGCAGCAAGCACGGCCGCCACGACACACCGCTCTAAGCGGGCTATGGTGCTACATCTCGATTGCGTCACGACGCCCTTGTCCGAACACTTGCCCGGCCTCTTGCGGACCGGTATTCCCTACCCGACTAGGCACCGTCGGTGCCATCGTCCACGTCCGGCGAATCAAAAGTCTAGCACCAGGAAACGCCGCGGACCAAGCGCTGCCCTCCCGGTGCCCGAAGTCACATGCACTGCAACCGCCAGCCACCACTGGCAGCCCCCACGGCAACCCAATGCCCAAGCCCGCCCCAGACCAGCCGCCGCGCCCCGTCTTGAACATCCTGCTGGCGGCTCCCCGCGGTTTCTGCGCCGGCGTCGACCGGGCGATCAAGATCGTCGAGCTGGCGCTGCAGAAGTTCGGCGCGCCGGTGTATGTGCGCCACGAGATCGTCCACAATCGCCATGTCGTGGACTCCCTCAAGGCCAAAGGCGCCATTTTTGTGGAGGAGCTCGACGAGATCCCGCAAACTGACGCCCCTGTGATCTTTTCGGCACACGGGGTGCCTCGCGCGGTGCCGGCCGCCGCCAAGGCCCGCAACCTGTTCTACCTCGATGCCACCTGCCCTCTCGTCTCCAAGGTCCACGCCGAGGCCCGGCAGCACTACGAGGCTGGGCTCCAGATCGTGCTGATCGGCCATGCCGGCCATCCAGAGGTGGTGGGCACCTTGGGGCAGCTGCCGGCCGGAGCCGCGGCGCTGGTCGAGACCGTGGCCGATGCCCGCACCTTCGAGCCGCGAGACCCCACGCGCCTCGCCTACATCACGCAGACCACGCTTTCGGTGGACGACACGGCCGCCATCGTTGGTGTCCTCAGGCAGCGCTTCCCCGACATCGTCGGCCCGCGCAAGGAGGACATCTGCTATGCCACCACCAACCGCCAGGAGGCGGTCAAGGCCATCGCCGCCCGCTGCGACCGTCTGATCGTGGTGGGCGCCCCCAACAGCTCCAACTCGCTGCGGCTGGTGGAGGTGGCGGAGCGCGCCGGCTGCCCCAAGGCCCTGCTGGTGCAGCGGGCATCGGAGATCCCCTGGGAGCACTTCGACGGCATCGCCACGCTCGGCGTCACCGCCGGCGCCTCGGCGCCCGAGCTGCTGGTGGAGCAGATCATCGACGCCTTCCGTGCCCGCTTCCAGGTGCGCCTCGAGAAGGTCGTCACGCGCGAGGAGCGCATCGCCTTCAATGTGCCGCGCGAGCTGCGCGAGACCGGCGCGCCCTAGGGCTATCGAGACACGCGCACAAATGGCGGTTTATACCGAAGTTCCCGACGACGCCCTGGCGCGGTTCATCGCCAGCTACGATCTGGGCGGGCTCATGTCCTACAAGGGCATCGCCGAGGGCGTCGAGAACACCAACTATCTCGTGCACACGGGCAAGGGCCCCTACTTCCTCACCCTCTACGAGAAGCGGGTGGCGACGGGCGACCTGCCGTTCTTCCTGGGCCTCATGGAGCACCTGGCCAAGGCGGGCTTGAGCTGCCCCACCCCCGTGCGCGACGCCAAGGGCCGCATGCTGCGCCGGTTGGCGCGCAGGCCTGCCGCGCTCGTCACGTTCCTGGAGGGCGTGTGGATCAGGCGCCCGCAGCCCCGCCACTGCGCCGCCGTCGGCCAGGCGATGGCGCGCATACACATGGCGGGGCAGGGTTTCACGTTGCGCCGGGAGAATGCACTGGGGCTCGGCGGCTGGCGCCCCCTCTACAAGCGGTTCCAGCCCCGCGCCAAGGAGATCGCGCCCGACCTGCCCGCGACCGTCGACCAGGAGCTGGCGCATCTCGAGGCGCACTGGCCTGCGGACCTGCCCCAGGGCGTCATCCACGCCGACCTGTTCCCCGACAACGTGTTCTTCCTCGGCGAGGAGCTGTCGGGACTGATCGATTTCTACTTCGCCTGCAACGATGCGCTCGCCTACGACGTCGCCATCGCGCTCAACGCCTGGTGCTTCGAGACCGACCACGCCTTCAACATCACCAAGGGCCACGCCCTGCTCAAGGGCTACCAGAGCGTGCGCAAACTGGGGCGCGCCGAGCGCGAGGCGCTGCCGCTGCTGGCGCGCGGCGCCGCCCTGCGCTTCCTGCTGACGCGCGCCTATGACTGGCTGCACACGGCGAGCGATGCGCTGGTGAGCCGCAAGGACCCCAACGAGTACCTGCGCCGGCTCAAGTTCCACCGCAGCATCCGCTCGGCCAGCGAGTACGGCCTCGAGGGACCCGCCTGATGACGCACAAGCCCGCCGTGGTCATCTACACCGACGGCGCCTGCTCCGGTAACCCGGGGCCGGGCGGCTGGGGCGCGATCCTGATCTCCGGCGCGCATCGCAAGGAGATCAAGGGCGGCGAAGCTGCCACCACCAACAACCGCATGGAGCTCACCGCCGCCATCGAGGCGCTCGAGGCCCTGAAGCATCCCTCGCACGTCGACCTGCACACGGACTCCGAGTACGTCAAGAAAGGCATCAGCGAGTGGATCCACGCGTGGAAGGCCAGGGGCTGGCGCACCGCCGCCAAGGCGCCCGTCAAGAATGCGGACCTGTGGCAGAAGCTCGACGCCGCCCGCGCGCGGCACGAGGTGCGTTGGCACTGGGTGCGCGGCCATGCCGGCCATGACGAGAACGAGCGCGCCGACGAACTTGCGCGCGAGGGCATGAAGCCGTTCACGCGGCGGGGGTCGGGCGGCGCATGAAAAAGCCCGCGGAGAACGTCCGCGGGCCTTTCAACTGTTGCCTTCGACGCGGCGGTTAGTTGCCGGCCGAATTGCGGTCCTGCTGCTCGAAGAAGGTCTTGGCATCGAGCGCGTTAGCAGATGCAGCAACGCCGGTCAGAACCGACAGGGCGACCAGCGCGGACACGATGATCTTCATGATCTTTCTCCTGTTTTTCCCACATATTCTCAGATAGTTGGCTTTCTATCCGAAGAGCCTTCTCGAGGCTCGTGCGCCTGATATGGCGATGTTCGCAATCGCGAGAAGACACCCTCACGCAGGCGTGATGAACAGTGATCACGTTCTGCACCCGAGGACATTCGGGAGGCGAGGCAGGCGCGGGCGATAGCCTCGGCGCGCGAGCGTAAGCTCAGCCTTTGTCGTTCAACGGACAGTCCGATCTCTGTTGTGGCGGCGCGGATTGTCTGCAACGATGTTGGTGCAACAAAAAAATCCGTCATCGAACTAGAATCTCGAGACGCAAGGGAGGAACGACATGAGAATGCTCGTGCTTGCGGGCGCAGGCATCGCGTTGGCTATTTCCGGTTTCGCAGAACGCGCCCAGGCCCAGGTGGTCGACGGCCCCGCTGTCGAGTGGCGCCATTCCAACTGGGGCAAGCGGCGCGCCAATACGGAAGGCATCGAGAAGATCGCCGCCATCCTGAAGGAGCGCACCGGCGGCAAGTTCGTCATCAAGATCGGCTACGGGGAGATGTTCTCCAAGGACAAGGAGAACCTCGACTCCATCAAGCTCAATGCCATCGAGATGGCCGACATGTGCAACTTCTACCATCCCGGCAAGAACCCGTCTTGGATGGTGTTCTCGCTTCCCTTCCTGCCGTACGTGAGCCTGGAAGCAAGCGCGGAGGCTGCCGACGCGATGCTGAAGCATCCGCTGCTGGTGGCAGACATGGCGCAGTGGAACGCCATGCCGTACTTCTTCACCATCCTGCCGCAGTACGAGTTCATGGGCAAAGGCAAGCCGCCCAAGACGCTCGACGACTGGAAGGGCCTGCGCGTGCGTGCGCCCGGCGCCGTCGGCGAGGCGTTCGTCAAGCTCGGCGCATCGCTCTCCACGGTGCCGGCGGTTGAGCTCTACACCGCGCTCGAGCGCGGCACCGTCGATGCGGCCTCGTTCCCGTTCACCTACGCGCACGCGGCCTATCAGCTGCACACCATCTCGACCTGGTACACCTCCAACCTCGCGCCGGGGAATGCGGGCTGCAGCGCCGTCGTGAACAAGGAGGCTTTCGCGAAGCTGCCGCCTCAGTATCAGAAGCTGCTGATGGATGCGCGGCCGGAGGCCAACAAGGCGATGATCGCGGCCTATCGCGAGGCCGACAAGGTCAACCTCCCGCAGTTCAAGCAGAAGCTCGCCGAGATCAAATACTCCGACGAGGACATCAAGAAGTTCCGGGAGATCGCAGCCAAGCCGGTCTGGGAGAAATGGGTGGCCGACAACAAGGCCAAGTTCGATTCCCAGGGCCTGCTCGACGCGATGCTGAAAGAGCTGGCAACGGCCAACGCCAAGCACGCACCGACGCGGTGACGTAGGCGGCAATCCACGATCCCACCGCTCGCCCCGCGCCCGTGCGCGGGGCCTGCGGGCTTTTTCCCTCGATCTTCCGCCATCAGGCCAGATCCACGCGCAGGGGAAGCGGCATGGCTCACGCAGAAACCGGCGATCCGACACTGGGTGAAGGGGGAGGCGCGCTCGGCGCCGTCGACCGACTCGTGTTCCGAATCGAGAAACTCACGGCCCTCATCTCCGGTCTTGGCATCTTCGCGCTGATGCTGGTCGGCGTCGCGCACGTGCTGGGCCGCAAGTTCTTCGACATGCCGATCTTCGGCTACATCGACATCGTCGAGATCATGATGGCGTTCATGGTGTTCCTCGCCATCTCCTACACGGAGCGGCTCGGCGGGCACATCCGCATGGAGCTGTTCGTCGGCATGCTGCGGGGACGCTGGCTGGCGCTGTTCGAGCTGGTCGGCGTGGTCCTCGGGCTCGTCATCGTCGGCATCCTGCTCGTCTACAGCTGGGACCACGCCATGCGTGCGTTCTACCTCGGCGACTCCACCATCGACGCGCAGATCCCACTGTGGCCGTCGAAGATCATCGTGCCGATCTCGCTCGGGATTCTGTTCGTGCGCCTGCTCGTGAGCTTGTGGGCCTACATGCGCGTCTTCCTCGATCCGGGCAAGACGCTGATCGCCGTGCCCCATGTGATCGACGCCGAGGAGCAGGCGCTGCGCGAGGCGGAAGCGGCGGGCGCATTCGAGCCCGACCCCGCCGACGTTGGCCGCACCGGGGGAGGGAGGCGCTGATGGGTCTCGAGCTCTCGCGCGATGCCATCGGCATCATCGGCTGCGTCGCCCTGCTGCTGCTGGTGGTGGCGGGTGTCAGGGTCTACATCGCCGCCACCGTCGTGGGGTTGATCGGCATCGTCTCCATCATCGGATGGAAGGCGGGTGCCGGCATGGTCGGCACCATCCCGCACTCGAAGTCGGTCAACTACACGCTGTCCGTCCTGCCGCTGTTCATCCTGATCGGCTATCTCGCCTACCACGCGGGCATGACGCAGACGCTGTTCGAGGCCTGCAAGCGATGGCTGGGCTGGCTGCCCGGCGGGCTGGCGGTCGCCACCATCTTCGCGGTGGCGGGTTTCTCAGCCGTGTCGGGCGCAGCAACGGCCGCCGCCGCCGTGTTCGCGCGGGTCGCCGTACCGGAGATGCTCAAGGCCGGCTACGACCGCAGGCTGGCGGCCGGCGTGGTGGCGGCCGGCGCCACGCTCGACTCGCTGATACCGCCCTCGGCGATCATGGTCGTCTACGCCATCATCGTCGAGGCATCGATCGGCAAGCTGCTGGTGGCCGGCTTCATCCCCGGCTTCATCTCGGCGATCTGCTACTCGATCATCGTCGTCATCTGGAGCATCTGGAATCCCAACGCCGGCAAGCCGATCTACGGCTACACCTGGCGCGAGCGCTTCAACTCGCTGCCGGGCGTGCTGCCCGTGACCGCGGTAATCCTCATCATCTTCGCGTCCATGCTGTTCGGCTGGGCGACGCCGACCGAGGCCGGCGCGCTGGGCGCGTTCGTGGTCTACATCGCCGCGCTCCTCAACCGCATGAAGTGGGGCCAGCTCAACGACGCGCTGATCGAGACGGCAAAGCTCACCGTGATGATCTTCGCGATCATCTGGGGGATCCTGATCTTCGTGCGCTTTCTCGGATTTGCGGGCGTGCCCGAGCGCTTCTCCGAATGGGTGGTGTCGCTGCCCGTGCCGCGCATCGTCATCATGCTCGGCATCCTGTTCGTCTATCTCGTGCTCGGCTGCTTCATGGATGCGATCGGCATGCTGCTGCTGACGCTGCCGGTGTTCTTCCCGGCCGTCATGAAGCTCGGCTACGACCCGATCTGGTTTGGCATCATCGTCGTCAAGATGTGTGGGGTGTGCCTGATCACGCCGCCCATAGGCTTGAGCTGTTTCGTGGTAGCCGCGGTCAGACGCGACATTCCATTGGCCGACGTGTTCAAGGGCGCGCTGCCGTTCGTGATCGCCGACTTCATGGCGATCGGCATCTTCCTGGCCTGGCCGGAGACTGTGACCTGGCTGCCCAACAAGTTGATGAACTGAGCGCATTGTCATCCCGGACGTCGCGCAGCGACGATCCGGGACCCAGCTCCAAGGTTCTGGGTCCCGGCTCTCGGGCTTGCGCCCGAGGCCGGGATGACAAGCAATCAGCTCCGCTTGGGATCGCCCTTGTAGGGAGGGTCGCGCTCCAGAGCGGCGGCGAGGCGCGGCGGCTCGACCGCGACCGTAACGCCCGCGCGCTCGAGCTCCAGCAGCATGGACGAGCGCGAGTCGCGGCCCTGCCAGCCGCGGTTCAGCGCCTCGGTCATCTCGGCCAGCGTCAGCTCGGCCACGCGCATGGGCACGCCGAGCTCGCGCCCGAGCTGGGTGGCGAGCGAGACGTCCTTGTGGGCCAGCCGCAGCGCAAACGCCGGCGGGTCGTACTTGTTGGGCAGGAACTGGTCGATGAGCCCGTCGAAGGTGCGGCGGCGGCCGATGGCGCCGGCCCGCACCGCTTCCCACAGCGCCAGCGGCTCGACGCCACCCTTGACGCCCAGTGCGAACACCTCGGCGAGCGCCGTCTGGATGGCATACCCTGCGCAGTTGTGCACGAGCTTGGCGACCGAGCCCGCGCCGATCGGGCCGATGTAGCGCGCCGCATCGCTGAAGCCGTCGAGCACGGACTTGTACTTGTCGAACACGGCCTTGTCGCCGCCGACCCAGATCGCGAGCTTGCCGGACCTGGCGCCGGCGGGCCCGCCGCTCACGGGCGCATCGAGCATGTGCAGGCCCTTCTCGGCGAAGATCTTATCGATCTTGCGCACCAGCGTCGGCGCGTTGGTGGTGAGGTCGAAGCAGGCCGAGCCCTTCTTGAAGCCGGCGATCAGGCCGTCCTCGCCGAGCACCACGGCCTCGACCTCGGGCGGCCCCGGCAGGGAGAGGAACACGACCTCGCAGGCCTCGGCCACGGCCTTGGGGGAGGCGGCCCACTCGGCGCCGGCCTGCAGGTGATGGCTGGCGTTCTGGCGCTGCATGTCGTGCACGACGAGCTTGTGGCCTGCCTTCTGCAGGTTCGTCGCCATGCTCGCACCCATGGTGCCGAGCCCGATGAAACCGACCTTCATGATTGCGCTCCCAGCGTTGTTCTGCCTGTGACCCGTTTCCGGCTCACACTACACCCCGGGCCGCGCGCTTGGGGAGCGGGTGCCCAGGGAAGCAGCCATGCGGCGAGCCGAAGCCTTCCGACCGGGATCAGGGAGCGAATGTCGCGCAGCCGCGAGGGCGGCTGGCGCCGTCAGTAGTAGTTGAAGACCTGGATGATGGCGGGGCCCAGGATCACCACGAACAGCACCGGCAGGAAGAAGATGATCATCGGCACGGTCAGCTTCGGCGGCAGGGCGGCGGCTTTCTTCTCGGCCTCCGACATGCGCATCTCGCGGTTCTCGCGCGCCATCACGCGCAGCGCCTGGCCGATCGGCGTGCCGTAGCGCTCGGCCTGGATCAGGGCCGTGGCCACCGACTTGATGCCGGGGATGCCGGTGCGCTTGCCGAGGTTCTCGAAGGCTTGCCTGCGGTCCTGCAGGTAGGAGAGCTCGGCGGTGGTGAGGGAGAGCTCCTCGGCGAGCTCCAGCGACTGCGCGCCGACCTCGCCCGACACCTTCTGGAACGCGGCCTCGATCGACATGCCCGACTGCACGCAGATGAGCAGCATGTCGAGCGCGTCGGGAAACGAGTTCTTGATCGAGGTCTGGCGCCGCTGGATCAGGTTCTTCAGGAACATGTTCGGCACATAGAAGCCGGCATAGCCGGCGCCGATCGCCAGGCCGATCTTGACGAGGGCCGGATAGTCGTAGTCGGCGATGACGAACAGATAGAGCAGCGCGACGGCGGCGATGATCGCCGGCGCGGCGACGCGGAAGAACATGTAGGTGACGAGCGGAGCCTGCCCGCGCAAGCCCGCCATCTTGAGCGTGTCGCGCACCTCCTCGGTCTCGAACACGCTCCTCAGGTTGAGCTTGTCGACGATCTCCTGCATGTAGCCCTTGGGCGCCGACCGCAGCAGGCCCTGGCCGTCCTTCTTGCCGAGGTCGGCCAGGCGCGCGGCGCGCATCTTGTCGCGCTCGGTGGCCATCACCTGCATGCGCGTCGACAAGCGGTCGCGCGACAGCACCGGCATCAGCAGCGTCAGCGTCGTGGCGAACGCGGCAATCGCTGCCAGCAGCGTGACGGCGATCTGGGGGGTCAGCAGCGAGACGATCTGGTCGAGCATGGCGACGCCTCAGTACTTGAAATTGATCATCTTGCGCATCACCAGCACGCCGATGGTCATCCAGACTCCGCCGCACACCAGCAGGAACTGGCCGAACTTGGTGGTCCAGAGCAGGCTGATGTAGGCGGGGGTGGTGAGGTAGACGAGGATCATGACGACGAAGGGCAGCGCGCCGAGCACGGCGGCCGACGCCTTGGCCTCAGCGGACAGCGCACGCACCTTGGCCTGCAGGCGCTTGCGGTCGCGCAGCACGCCGGAGAGGTTGCCCAGCGCCTCCGACAGGTTGCCGCCGGCCTGCTGCTGGATGGCGATGACGATGGCGAAGAAGCGCACCTCGGCCATCGGCATGCGCGTCATCATGCGCTCGAAAGCCTCGCTCATGGGCACGCCGACGCGCTGCTGCTCGACCAGCTCGGTGAACTCGGTT
>Ga0247829_10000515_pt1 | contig 15006 bp, 12 predicted proteins | sample 12C_Control_Day4_FD_207765 | JGI IMG/M metagenome (GOLD analysis project Ga0247829, IMG submission 207765) | Soil microbial communities from agricultural site in Penn Yan, New York, United States - 12C_Control_Day4 | ecosystem: Environmental > Terrestrial > Soil > Agricultural land | place... | reverse complement strand
GGCCACCGAGCACGTGGCAGAGCGGCACTCCCTGCTGTCGCGCGTAAAGGTCCCACGCGGCCATTTCAACAGCCGCCTTTGCCATATTGTGTCCGCGGATCACGCGCAACGCGGCGAAGATCTCGTGCGGGTGGACGAAGTCGCGTCCGAGCACGAGGGGCGCAATGAACTCCGAGATGATGTGCCAGGCGGTGCGCGTGGTCTCCGATGAGTAGTACGGATTCGCATCCGCGACGCACTCACCGACGCCGCGCAGCCCCTCACCTTCGACGGTGACGAGAACGAAGGAACGATCGTGAATCCTGCCGAAGCTCGTCTCGAAGAACCTGACGAGCGGAAGTCGAAGAAGACGCAGCTCGATCCGCTCGATTCGCACGTGACAATGCTATAACAAGGGCCAACTTGGACTTCCGTTACATCGCCATCGAAGGGCCGGTCGCTCTGGGCAAGTCGCTCGTCGCGGACCGGCTGGGCGGACGCCTCGACGCGACCATCGTTCTCGACGAAACGGAAAACCCCTTCCTCGCCGATTTCTACGGCGGTCGTTCGGGCGCGGGCTTTCAGGCGCAGCTGTTCTTCACACTCTCCCGTCATCGACAGCAGACGCAGCTGCGGCAGAGCGATCTCTTCAGCCAGCTCACCGTGTGCGATTACCTCTTCGAGCGCGACAAGATCTACGCGTACCTGAACCTGGACGACAACGAGTTGTTCATTTATCAGAGGCTCTACGAACTGCTCGCGCAGGACATTGCGGTGCCGGACCTGGTGATTTACCTGCAGACGCCGACCGACCTGCTCCGGAAGCGGCTCCGCGAGCGCGAGCGCGCAGATCCCGAATTCCCTCACCTCGATGACGAGTACGTGCGGGAGTTGAACGAGGCGTACAACCACTTCTTCTTTCATTACAGCGCCACGCCGCTGCTCGTGGTTGAAACGACCACCGTCGATCTCTCGTGGGGGGAAGAGGCCGTCGCGGATCTCGAGCGGCAGGTCCGCTCGATGGGTAAGGGCACCCGCTACTACGTGCCGCGGCGCTAGCGCGCCGATCGGCCGATCGACCGATCGATCGATCGGTCGATGGATCGTTGTATTCTGCTGAGAATGGCCTGGTTCAAAAAAGACAAGAAGCCGATCCAGCCGCCGGCCGACAAGAGCCGCGTGCCGGAGGGCCTCTGGGTCAAGTGTCCCTCCTGCTCGCAAATCATCTACAACAAGGACCTCGCGGCGAGCTCGAGCGTTTGCACCAAGTGCGCGCATCACTTCCGTTTGACTGCGTCCGAGCGGCTGAAAACGCTCCTCGACGGGGAGTGGCAGGAGCACGATAGAGGCCTCACGTCCACCGACCCGCTCTCGTTCACAGACACGAAGCCGTACCGCAAGCGGCTCGAAACCAGTATCGCGGGCACCGGCCTTCAGGACGCGGTGATCACCGCGACCGGCACGGTCGCGGGCATGCGCTCGTCTGTCGCGGCGATGGAGTACGGGTTCATCGGCGGGAGCATGGGAGTCGTGGTCGGGGAAAAGATCACGCGGGCGATCGAGCGGGCGATCGCCGAGCGCATCCCCGTGATCATCATCTCGTGTTCAGGCGGTGCGCGCATGATGGAAGGGGCGCTCTCGCTGATGCAGATGGCCAAGATCAGCGCGGCGCTCGCCCGGCTCGATCGAGCGGGCCTGCCGTACGTCTCGGTGCTGACCGATCCGACGACCGGCGGTGTGACCGCCAGTTTCGCGATGCTCGGCGACGTCAACATCGCCGAACCGAAGGCGCTCATCGGGTTCGCCGGTCCGCGCGTCATCGAGCAGACCATCCGGCAGAAGCTTCCGGAAGGATTTCAGCGCAGCGAGTTCCTGCTCGAACGCGGGATGCTCGACATGGTGGTGGACCGGCGCGAGATGAAGGACGTCATTGCACGTTTCCTGCGATTCGGTGGCAACGGTCGCCCTCCGACCGGCCGCGCGATCGCGTCGCGCCCCGTGCCCGCCACCGCGGCCGCAGGAGAAGAGCCCGCCAGTTGACGCCAGATTCGATCGCCTGGCTGTTCAGCCTCGAACGCCTCGGGATCAAGTTGGGTCTCGAGAACATGGCGAAGCTGATGGCGGCGCTCGGCGGGCCGCACCACCGTTTTCCGAGCGTGCTGATCGCCGGTACGAACGGCAAGGGATCAGTGACCGCCATGGTCGACGAGGCGCTGCGTGCGGGAGGATTCCGCAGCGGTCGCTACACCTCGCCGCACCTTCTGCGAATCGAAGAACGATTCGTCATCGACGGGCGCGAGATCGAAACGCCGGCGCTCGAGGATGCCGTGCACACGGTGCGGCGTGCGGTCGATGCGCTACTCGATCGTGGTGAGCTGGAAGCACCCGCGACCTTCTTCGAGTGCGCAACGGCCGCCGCCTTCCAGTTGTTCGCGTCTGCGAGGGTCGACATCGCCGTACTCGAAGTGGGTCTCGGTGGACGCCTCGACGCGACCAACGTCGTTACGCCGCTTGTGTGCGCGATCACGACGATCGATTTCGACCACCAGGCGCAGCTCGGGTCCACGCTCCGTTCGATTGCCGCCGAAAAGGCCGGGATCATCAAACCGTCGGTGCCGGTGGTGATTGGACGACTGCCCGCCGACGCGCAAGAGGTGATCCGTACGACCGCTCGAGAGGCTCACGCGCCGGTGATCAACGCGGACGCCGCACATCCACCCGAGATTGAGCTGTCGCTGCCGGGCGCGCATCAGCGGGACAACGCGCTCGTTGCACTCGCGATCCTTCGCGAACTGAAGCCGCGAGGCTTCGCCATCGACGATCGCGCCGTGGCGCATGCGCTAACGACGGTGCGCTGGCCCGGGCGGCTGGAGCGTTTCCGCCGAGGCGACTCTGACGTGCTCCTCGACGCAGCCCACAATCCCGCGGGCGCGCGCGCACTGGCCGACTACCTGCGTGAGTCGGGATGGACGGACGCGACGCTCGTCTTCGGCGCGATGGCCGATAAGGATGCGCGCGGCATGCTCGACGTACTGTTGCCGGTGACCTCTCGCATCATCTTCACCACCGCGTCCACGCCTCGCGCGGAACGCGCGACGGCGCTCGCGAGCCTGGTTCCAGCGACGGCCGCGAAGACAGTGGAGATCATCGACGATCCTGCGGCCGCCCTCAGCCACGCCACGTCGACTTCGCGTCGTGTTGTCGTCGCCGGCTCGATGTTTTTGATCGGTCCCCTGCGTGGTATTCTTCGCTGATCCCGCCGGGCTTCGTCCAAGCATGTCTCGTCTGAGCACCACCCTCTTTCTCGTCGTCATCTGCCAGTGGCTCATCGCCGCGACGCCGGCACGTGGTCAGACCGTTAGCGGGTGTGGCCGGGACCTCCTCGAACCGCTGCGCTCGATCCAACACGACGGCAATCATTTCACGCTGATCGGAACCCGCGAGGCGCCGGTGAAGGTGGAGTGCGACGACGTGCAGCTCTTCGCGAACAATATCGAGCTCTATCGTGACGACGGCCGATTCGTCGCCACGGGCGATGTGGTCTTCGTCTCGGGAGTGAACCGGATCTCAGCCGAGCGCCTCGACTTCAACACGAAGACCAAAACGGGCACGTTCTACACCGCGGCCGGCACGACGGTCATCCGTGAGAAGTCTCAGCCGGGCCCGTACGGCACGCAGGAACCGAACGCGTATTTCTGGGGCGAGGAACTGCACAAGCTGGGGCCTTCGAAATATCGGATCGTGAGAGGCGGCTTCACGGCGTGCGTGCAGCCGACGCCGCGATGGGAGATCGCGTCAGGCTCGATCACGCTCAATCTCGACGACTACGCGCTGCTGCGCAATTCGGTGTTCAAGGTGAAGGGGGTCCCGCTCCTTTATCTACCGATCTTCTATTACCCGATGGAAGAAGACGATCGCTCCACCGGGTTCCTGATGCCGATTTACGGCACCGACACGATCAAGGGCCAGGTGATTTCCGTGCCCTTCTTCTGGGCGATCGGACGCAGCCACGATGCGACGTTCACCTACGACTGGTTCTCCAAGACAGGCGGAGGCGCCACCGGCGAATACCGTTACGTGCTGTCGCCCGGCTCCTCCGGTAATGCCACGTTCAACCTGATCAACGAACATGAAGTGACACTCGACGACGCGGATTCAGGTCAGGCGCCGCGCCCCGGCCGGCGAAGCTACAACATGGTCGGATCGCTCGTCCAGACGCTGCCCGGCGGGTTCCGCGCTCAGGGGAACGCAAACTACTTCAGCAGCCTCGAAACACAGCAGACGTATCACCAGGATGTGTTCCAGGCGACGACGCGCTCGCGCAATTTCGACGGCGGCCTCACCGGCAACTGGAAGGAGCTCGTCATCAGCGCGCGCGCCGACCGCCGAGACTACTTCGATACCGCGAACACGCTGACGCGAACCGGGAGTATGCCGAGGATCGGTGTGTCGCGCGGGGAACGCAGGATTGGAACGTCACCGGTCTACTTCGGCGCCCTCGGCGAATTCGTCAACATCGTCCGCAGCACCATCAGCGAAGACGTCGAACTGTCGAACCAGGGGTTATCGCGCTTCGACGTCAGCCCGAGCGTCAGGGTGCCGTTCACCCGATGGCAGTTCCTGACCGTGAACACGGCCGTCGCGTGGCGCGGTACGTACTGGTCCGAGAGCCTTGATCCGGCGACGGGCAATCAGATCGAGTCGGCGCTCGGCCGCCAGTTCTTCGATTTCCAGTCGCGTATCACCGGCCCCGTCTTCAACAGGATCTTCAATACGCCGGGAGGGGGCTACGCGGAGAAGTACAAGCACGTGATCGAGCCCACGCTCACCGTTCAGCGTACGTCTGCGATCGACGACTACAACCGTATCGTCAGGCTCGAGTCAGGGGACTACATCGTCGGTGACACGACGCGCTTTACTTACGGGGTGGCCAACCGTCTCTACGCCAGGAAGAACGTCTCGCGCGAGATCGCCAGCCTGCGCGTCAGCCAGACGTACTACACGCAGCCGCAAGCGTCGCAGTTCGATCCCAATTACCAATCCTCGTTCGATCAGACGACGAAGCCAACCAACTTCTCCCCGCTCGCGCTTGCGGCGCGGGTGACGCCAACCGATCGCACGAGTGCGGAGTTCCGTACAGAGTGGGATCCGACCGCCCATACCCTGCGGACGTTCTTCGCCAGCGGTTCGTTCCAGCCGGGCGAGTGGCTGAACGTCTCGGGCAGCTGGAGCCGCCGCCGGTATATTCCTCAGCTGCCGGGCTTCGACAATCCCGACTCGGCAACGCACGCGCTCAGCGGCAGCACGCTGATGCGCACGCATTCGAACAGGGTCGGGGGCAGCTATTCGTTCGATTACGATTTCCAGCGTGATTTCTTCCTGCAGCAGCGGATTCAGGGGTATTACAACGCACAGTGCTGTGGCTTCGTCGTGGAGTATCAAACGGTAAACTTCCAGGGAATTCCCGGGGTGACTACGCCGCAGGTCAAGCGGTTCAACATCTCTTTCAGCCTGGCGGGCATCGGGACGTTCTCGAACTTCCTGGGTGCGCTGGCGGGCCAGCAGCAGCAGCGATGAAGACGTATACCGCTCCGGATACACGAAGGATCGACGGCGTGCAGGTCAAGCCGCTTCGCGCGATCAACGATGAGCGCGGCTGGCTCATGGAAATCCTGCGCTGCGACGAAACCGAACTGCTGCCGAAGTTCGGCCAGGTCTACGTCTCGGCAACGTACCCGGGAGTCGTCAAAGGCTGGCACTACCACAAGAAGCAGATCGACAATTTCGCGTGCGTCGCAGGAATGGTGAAACTCGTGCTCCTCGATACGAGAGCTGACTCACCGACCAACGGGCTCGTCAACGAGTTCTTCATCGGAGCGCTGAACCCACAGCTCGTGCAGGTGCCGAAACTCGTGTACCACGGGTGGAAGTGCATCAGCAGCGAGCCGTCGCTGGTGGTCAACGTGCCCAGCGAACCCTACGATCGCGACTCCCCCGACGAATTCAGACTGGACCCGCACGGCACCTTGCCATACGACTGGACGCGCAAGGATGGTTGACGTTCTCGTCACCGGTGGCGCCGGCTTCATCGGCTCGAACTTCGTCCGCTATGCGCTCGCGTGCCACGAAGACTGGCACGTCACGACCCTGGACAAGCTGACTTACGCCGGACGGCTCGAGAACCTCAAGGACGTGAGCGATCATCCGCGGCACACCTTCGTCCGCGGCGATGTCGCCGATGTCAACGCCGTGAAGCCGCTCGTGAAGGCGGCGGAGATTGTCGTCCACTTCGCGGCGGAAACGCACGTCGACCGGTCGCTCATGCACGCCGGTGAGTTCATCACCACGGACGTCTTCGGCACGTTCGTGTTGCTCGAAGCCGCGCGCGAAGCGCCAAGGCTGCGCCGCTTCATCCAGATTTCTACCGACGAGGTCTATGGCAGCGTCGCTCAGGGATCCAGCCGCGAGACCGACGAACTGAAGCCGCGCAATCCTTACTCGGCGAGCAAGGCCGGGGCGGACCGGCTCGCCTACAGCTATTTCGCCACGTTCGACGTGCCGGTGATCATCACGCGCGCCTCGAACAACTATGGTCCTTACCAGTTCCCTGAGAAGGTCATCCCGCTGTTCGTGACCAACGCCACGGACGGCATTCCGGTTCCGCTTTACGGAGACGGGCTCCAGGTGCGTGACTGGCTGCATGTCGATGATCATTGCCGCGCGATCGACTTGCTCATCGACTCGGGGGCGAGCGGCGAGGTCTACAACGTCGGTGGCGGCAATCACGTGCGCAATGTGGATCTCACGCGTCGTATCCTCGAGCTTGCGGGTAAAAGTGACGACCTGATCCGCCACGTGCCTGACAGGCAGGGGCACGATCGCCGGTACTCGCTCGACACGTCGAAGCTGCGCAGCCTCGGCTGGGCGCCGCAGGTCGACTTCGATGCGGGTCTGGCGCGGACGATCGACTGGTACGTGAAGAACGACTGGTGGTGGCGGCCGATAAAGGACGCCGATCCCGCGTTCCGCTCCTACTACGACGCCCAGTACGGCACGCGTCGGTGAACGCGACGGCCGGCCTGCCGCTCGTGACCGGCGCCACCGGCTTCGCCGGGAGCCACCTGGTCGAGCAACTCCTGGCATCGAGCGCAGCCGTCGCGGCTTGGAGCCACGCCCAGGGACGTCCGATCCAGTCACAGGATCACCGAATCCGGTGGCTCTCCGTTGACCTACTCGATCAGGCGAGGGTCAAAGATGCTCTCCTGGAGCTCCAACCCACCGTCGTCTTCCACCTTGCGGGCGTGCCGCATGTGGCCGAGTCCTGGAAGAACGCGGGGCGTGCGCTGCAGGTGAATGCACTGGGTACACATCACCTGCTCGAAGCAGTGCAGGCGGTCGTTCCCACCTGCAAGGTCGTCGTCGCGGGTTCCGCGCTGGTCTACCGTCCCTCCCTGAATGCGCTCTCAGAGGACGATCCGCTCGGACCGTCGGATCCGTACGGCGTCAGCAAGCTGGCGCAAGAGATGCGCGCGGCGCAGGCGTCGACTCCGGTCGTCCGCACACGCTCGTTCAATCATGCAGGGCCTCGTCAGAGCGAAGCGTTTGTGACCTCGGGCTTCGCGAAACAGATCGCGGAGATCGAGGCCGGAGTCCGGGAACCGCGTCTGCTCGTCGGCAATCTCGACGCGCGTCGCGACATGATGGACGTTTGCGACACGGCGCGCGCCTATGAAGCACTCGCCGCTGCCGGCGTGGCCGGCCGCGTGTACAACGTCTGCTCCGGCACCGCCCACAGGATCGGCGATCTTCTCGAGCGGCTCCTTGCGATGGCGCGCGTGCGCGTCACGGTCGAGCAGGACCCTTCAAGGCTTCGTCCGAGCGACAATCCCGTCGTGCTGGGAGACCCGGCGAAGATCATCGAGGACACGGGCTGGCGGCCGGAGATCCCCATCGACAGCACGCTTGCGGATCTTCTCGCCTGGTGGCGGGCACGTATCGCTGCAGCCCGATGAGGTCCGACGCTCGGTTTTCCGAAGACTCGCGCCAGTCGGTCCACATCGCCATGGGCGGATTCGCGCTGCTGCTTCCGCTGATTCCGTGGTGGCAATCGATTGTGCTCGCGGCCTTCACCGTGCTCTTCAATCTCTTTGGATTGCAGAGGCTGCTCGGCAGACGGCTCTTTCGTCCGGGCGAACGGATCGGACGGTTCACTTCCGGCATCGTGCTGTATCCGCTCACGGTGCTGCTGCTGCTGCTTGTTTTCGGCGGGCGCCTCGATATCGTCGCCGCCGCGTGGGGCATCTTCGCCGCCGGGGACGGGATGGCCACGATCGTCGGACGACGCGCTCCCATTGCAAGGATTCCGTGGAATCGGCAGAAATCGCTGGGCGGAACCCTGGCGTTCGCGCTGTGTGGCGCCGCCGCGGGCATCGGCCTCGCCTGGTGGTGCCGCGACACTGTGATGCCGCCGGCGTACACATGGTTCTTCTTCGTTGCGCCGGTACTTGCCGCGTTTGTGGCGGCGGCCGTTGAAACGATCCCGATCTCGCTCGATGACAATGTCTCGGTCCCCGCGTCTGCCGCGGGGGTCATGTGGGTGGTCTCGCTGGTCAGCATCGACCTGATCGACGCGTTCGTGCGGGCAGGTGCCTCGCGCCTTTTCACCGCGGCCGGTGCAAACGTCGTCGTCGCGCTTGCTGGCTACGCTGCGGCCACTGTTACGTTGGCAGGGATGATTGCTGGCGCCGTTCTCGGCACCGCGATCTTTCTCTTCACTGGTCCTGCAGGATGGGCTCTGCTGCTCCTCTGCTTCGCCGTCGCGGTCGTGACCTCGCGCATGGGCCTTGCGCGTAAACGCGCGCTGGGCATCGCGGAAGAGCGCGGCGGACGACGAGGTGCGGGTAACGCCATCGCAAATACGGGCGTCGCTGCAATCGCGGCAACCATGAGCGCGCTCACGTACGCGGAGGCGGATGCGCGTCTGGCGTTCGTCGCGGCGCTCGTCGCTGGCGCGAGCGATACCGTCGCCAGTGAGATCGGAAAAGCCTGGGGACAACGAACGTTTCTCGTGACCACCGCGCGGCGTGTCCCTCCTGGCACCTCTGGCGCCATGTCTCTCGAGGGAACGGCGGCTGGTGTGGTCAGCGCAGCGCTGCTCGGTGGCGCCGCGTGCGGGCTCGGCATCATCGCGTGGGAAATGCTGCTTTACGTCGTTGCGGCGGCAACTGCCGGGGCGCTGGTGGAGAGCGCGCTTGGCGCGACGCTCGAACATCGCGGTGTTCTCAACAATGACGTACTGAACTTCATCAACACCGGCGTGGCGGTGTTCGTGGCGGTAGAGTTGTGGCAACTGCGATGACCCGCCAATCGAAGGCGAAGCTCTGGCTCGAACTGTCGCGACCGTTCACGCTCGTGGCGCCGGCGCTCGGAGTCGTATCCGGCGCGGTCACCGGCGCGGGCGCTGACCCGCGGGACGCGTGGACCGTCGAGCTCCTCCGCTTCACCGCGATCGGCGCCCTGATGGCGATGGTGCTCAATGCCGCCAACAATGCGCTCAATCAGATCTACGATCTCGAGATCGACCGTATCAACAAGCCGCAACGTCCCCTGACGAGCGGCCGCCTCTCGATCCGCGATGCGTGGATATTCACATGGACGACGTACGGGCTCGCCCTCGTGCTCGCCTGGTTCGTCGCGCCCGGCGGACGTCATGAATGCTTCTGGATCGTCGTCATCGCGACGATCTGCACGTTCATTTACTCCTGCCCGCCGCTGCGCACCAAACAGCGCGGCATCTGGGCGAACGTCACGATCGCGGTGCCGCGTGGCGTCCTGCTGAAGGTCGCGGGATGGTCGTGCGTGAAGACGATCTGGGGCGGCGAACCGTGGTTCATCGGCATGATCTTCGGCCTCTTTCTCCTCGGCGCGTCGACGACAAAGGATTTCGCCGATATGGAAGGCGACGCGCGCGGCGGCTGCAGGACCCTTCCGATCCTCTATGGCGTTCGGCGTGCCGCGTGGATGATCTCTCCCTCGTTCGTCCTGCCGTTCATGCTGATCTCCTACGGCGCTTTCAGCGGGATTCTCACCGGGAATTTCTGGCTCCTGCAGGTGCTCGCAGCGGGCATGACGCTTTACGGGATCTACGCCTGTTACCTGATGCTGCGAAAGCCCGAGGAGCTCGCCATCGACGCGAACCACGTGTCGTGGGCGCACATGTATCGCATGATGTTCGTCGCCCAGGTCGGTTTCGCCATCGCATATCTGCTCTGAGCTCGTCTCGCCGATGCCAGGAGGAACGCGTTTGACAGGGCAGACGAGGTGTGGCGAAATAAAGGCGAAGCATGGCCGAACAGCCTTTGTTTTTCGATATCGGCAAGCGGCCACCCACCACCCGAGCGATCGCACTGAAGGTGAAGGAAGCCGGAGCGCAGTTCGCGATCGACGAGGCACAGCGCCGCGCCGATGCCGCCAGCTACCAGGAGATCACCTGCCGTACAGCCCTGAACCAGGTGAAGGGGATGCCCTTCAAGTGGACGTTGAATCCCTACCGCGGCTGCACGCATGCGTGTCACTACTGTTTCGCGCGCCGCTACCAGACGCAGTTCGAGCTCGGACCTGACGATCACTTTTCCTCCTTCATCCTCGTCAAAGTCAATCTCGTCGAGGTATTGAGACGAGAGCTCGACAAACCGTCGTGGACGCGCGAGCAGGTGGCTGTAGGAACGGCCACGGATCCATATCAGCCAATCGAGGGACACTACAAACTGACGCGCGGCTCGCTCGAGGCGCTGCTCGCCGGCCGAACACCGGTCGGGCTCGTCACGAAGGGACCGATGGTCGTGCGTGACGCCGAGCTGCTCGCGGAGATGGGTCGCACGGCGGGTTGCACGGTTTACATGAGCGTGCCGTCGGTCGACGAAGACGCCTGGAGCGCGCTCGAACCGGGCACCGCACATCCTCTTCAGCGGCTACGTGCCGTCCGCAAGCTGCGGGACGCGGGAGTGAACGCGGGCGTGCTGATGGCGCCTGTCGTCCCGGGATTCACCACACAACCGGCGAAGCTTGACGCGACGATCAAGGCAATCGCCGATCACGGCGCGGCGTTCATGGGCGCGAACATCATGTATCTGAAGGGGGGCACGAAGGATCACTTCATGGGGTTTCTCGCGAAGGAGTTTCCTCGCCTCGTCGAGGGATACAACCGCCTCTACGCCGGCGCCTACGCGAACGCGGACTATATCAGCGGTGTGCGCGCGATGATCTCGGTCCTGCAGGATCGGTACGATCTGCAGCGGCGCACGCGCGGCGCGCCAGGGCAGACGGAACCGACAGAGCCCGCCGCGCCTTCTGCGCAGCAGCAAGGTTTCGAATGGGCAGATGAGAGCGGCCCATCGCAGGGCGTTACGCCGTCGCCGCCAGCGCGAACCGGCCGGTCTCGCGCGTGACCTCGATCTCGAACTGTCCATCCCGCATATCGGCGGTGAATCGCTGCCCTTCTGTCCAGCGCTGGCTGATCGGCAGCTTGATCTTGCTCTCGATCACGCGCTTCAGGAAGCGCGCGCCGTACGCCAGGCTGTAACCCTCGGCGACGAGCACTTCGAGCGCCGCCGGCGTGATCGTCAGCGCCCGGCCGCTCTTCGCGAGTGACTTCTCGATTTTCGCGACCTGCTGCAGGGTGATCAGCCGGACTTCATCCTTCGAGAGCGGACGGAAGATCACGACCTCGTCGATGCGATTGCGGAACTCCGGCGAGAACCGCCGTTCGAGCTCACGCGCGATCTCTCCTTGTACCTGCTCCACGCCGACCTGCTTCGAGTAGAACCCGAGCGGGCTGCTCAACTTCCTGAAGCATTCCGACCCGATGTTCGACGTCATGATGACGATCGCGTCGCTGAGATAGACGCGCTTGCCGCGGCCGTCGGTGATCCAGCCTTCGTCGAACGCCTGCAGGAACAGGTTCAGCATGCTCGGGCTCGCCTTCTCGACTTCGTCGAGCAGGACGACCGAGTACGGGTTGTCTTTCAACTGATTCGTGAGCACGCCGCCGCGCTCGGAGCCGACGATGCCGCGCGGCATGCCGATCAACTTGTCCACCGCCACGGCGCCGTCCTGGTACTCGGACATGTCGACGCGGATCATCTTCTTGTCGTCGCCGAAGAGGAACTCGGCGACCGACTTCGCCAGTTCGGTCTTGCCGACGCCGGTCGGCCCGAGGAACAGCAGGACGCCGTCCGGCCGGTCGAAGCCGTCCTTCAATGGTCCCTTGTTGAGAACGAGACGACGGGCGACCGCCTCGATCGCTTTGCGCTGGCCGACGACGCGGTCCGAGAGCCTGACCTCTACGTCGCGGAACCGGTCGGTCACCTCGCGGAACACCATGTCTTCGGGGATGCGCGCGATTTTCGAGATTACATTGACCACATCGGCGCCCGTCACCTCCCAGCGGCGGCCGATCTCCGCCTTCACCGCCGCCGTGTCGAGCCATCCGATCACCTTGTCGGGAAGCTGCAGGTGCCTCATGTAGCGCGGCGACATTTCGAGCGCCGTTTCGATGGCTTCGTCCTGGATGCGCACCGAGTAGTTGCGCTCGAGCCGCGGCCGCAGGCTGTAGAGGATCGTCCGCGTTTCCTCGATCGTCGGTTCGGCGACGTGCACGGGACGGAAGCGGCGCGCGAGCGCCTCGTCCTCCTGCATGAACTCCTTGTACTCGCTCGATGTCGTCGCACCGATGATGCGCACCTCGCCGCGCGCCAGAACGGACTTGAACACGTTGGCCGCGTCGGAGGGTGCTCCGAGCGCGGATCCAGCACCGATCATCGTGTGCACTTCATCGATGAACAGGATCAGGTTCGGCCGCTCCTTGATCTCGCGGATCACGTTCTGGATCCTGTCCTCGAACATGCCGCGCAGCATGGTGCCTGCAACCATCGTGTTCATCTGCAGGTTGACGATCTGGCAGTCGCGCAGCCGCACGGGCACCTTTTCGGGTTCGAACTCGATGCGGCGCGCGAGCCCCTCGGCAATAGCCGTCTTGCCGACGCCCGGCTCGCCGAGCAGCAGCACCGAGTTGGCGCGCTCGCGGTGGCAGAGGATCTCGAGCACCTGATCCATCTCGTAATCGCGTCCGAAGACCGGCGGGATCTTGTCCTGGCGTGCGAGCTGATTCAAGTTCGTGGCGAAATGCTTGAGGAACGGCGGCAGCTCGAAACGTTTCTTCAAACGCTCCTCGCGGAGCTCGTGGTCGCGCATGCGTGTCGCGAGCCGCGAAACGAGCGTCTCGGGCTCGATGCCGTGCCGGCGGATGATCGAAACGGGGATGCCCTGGGTCTCCTCGAAGATCGCGGAAAACAGGTCAGTCGCCTCGATGGAGTGGCGCCCGGAACGGCTGGCATGCAGCAACGCCAGTTTGAAGAGCAGCTTGGTCGACGGCGCGACGCGGACTTCACGTCCGGCTACGCTCGGCAGCAGGCGAAGATGCTCTTCGAGCGCCTGCAGGATCTCGTGCGGGTTGAGCTCGAGGTCGCGCATGACCTGCCCGAACATGTCCCACTCGACCTGCGCAAAGGCCAGGCACACGTGCTCGTTGGTGAGCAGGGCGTGCTCTCGCCGCCGCGCCTCGTCGACGGCGCGGTCAACGACACGCTCTGCGGACTCAGCCAGCTTGTTCTGTGGGATGTCGAAGTCCTCCACGGCGTCCTCCAGCGAAATCGAACCTGTCGCAACATGAGCAAGTGTCGCGCCAGCCCCGGACCATGGGGCCGGCGTGATAAGTCGCTGAAGACGCAGGGAAACGCGGGGTGGGAAGCGCGGTGCCAACCGCCGGCGCCCCCGAAACGGGGGCGCGGGCGACCTACCGTGGAAGCAACATTACTTAGATGGTGGTGCCGAGGAGAGCCTGGATGCGCGCCTCGGTGGGCGGGTGGGAGCTGAAGAGTGACATGACTCCTCGCCCCGAGAAGGGCTTAATGATGAACATATGCGCGGTTGCCGGATTTGCATCCATCGGGATCCCTTTGGCGGCCGCTTCGATCTTGCGCAGGGCATTGGCCAGCCCGTACGGCGTGCCGGCGATCTGCGCTCCGCCGGCATCAGCGGCAAACTCGCGCGAGCGCGAGATCATCATCTGGATCATCATCGCGGCGATTGGTGCGAGTATCAGCATCGCGAGCAGCGCGATCGGGTTGCTGCCCCCGCCGCGCTCATCGCGGCTGCCGCCGAAGAACATGGCCATGCGCGCGAGCATCATGATCGCCGCCGCCATCGTCGCGGCAACGGAGCTGGTGAGAATGTCGCGATGCTTCACGTGGGCGAGCTCGTGCGCCATCACACCTTCGAGCTCCTGCTCACTCAAGACGCGCATGATGCCTTCGGTCGCGGCAACCGCCGCGTGTGAAGGATTGCGCCCTGTCGCGAAGGCGTTCGGCGACGGATCCGGAATGATGTAGACCTTCGGCATCGGCAGGCCGGCGCGCTGCACGAGACGCGCGACGAGCTGGTGCAGCGCATGCTCGGGCCCCACCTGGCGGGCGCGATACATGCTGAGGACGATCTTGTCCGAGAACCAGTACGAACCGATGTTCATGATGGCCGCGAAGAAAAATGCCATCACGAGCCCCTGCGAGCCCCCGGCCATGTCGCCGATGACCAGGAGGATGCCGCTCAGAAGCCCGAGCAGGAGGGCCGTCTTCAGTCCATTTGCCATAGTCTTATTTTACCCGTTCAGACGGCACAAAAGAGCTGCAAGAAACGCGGCGCGCCAGGGAAGATCCGCGAGCACGACGTGCTCGTGCAGCGCGTGTGCGCCGTCTCCACGTGGACCGAGTCCATCCAGCGTGGGTAAACCGAGCGCCGCCGTGAAATTCCCATCGGATCCGCCTCCGGTGCCGCCTTCTTCGAGATCATGGCCGAGCGAAGCGGCAACCTGGCGTGCCTGTTCATAAAGACGCGCCACGCCAGCGGTGCGTTCCAGCGGCGGACGTTCCACGCCGCCATGCACCTCGATTGTCACTGCGGGATTGATCGCGG
>Ga0247829_10000513_pt1 | contig 15010 bp, 13 predicted proteins | sample 12C_Control_Day4_FD_207765 | JGI IMG/M metagenome (GOLD analysis project Ga0247829, IMG submission 207765) | Soil microbial communities from agricultural site in Penn Yan, New York, United States - 12C_Control_Day4 | ecosystem: Environmental > Terrestrial > Soil > Agricultural land | place... | reverse complement strand
CCGTTCGCTCGAGCTGATCGATCGCGAGCGAGGCCCACAGGCGTGGAACGAACCCGTTCGCCGCGGCGCCTGCCACCGCGAGCTTCACCGGATAGCGCTGCTCGAACGGCTGGCCGCCGACGGTGCCCTTCAGCACGACGTCACCGCTGACGTCACCCGCGAGCCGCGCCGCGATCAGCACCTCTTCACCCGAGCGCACCGTCGGGAGCACCGTCGGCGCCACATCGGCGAGGCCGGACGGCAGCTCGACCGTCGCGTTGCGCAGCTGCGCACCGTTGGTCGACTCGAGCGCCGCGAGTGCGGCCGTGCCGACCGTGAGGCCGGGCACCCACGCGAGGTAGCTGCCACCGCCACCGCGCGCCGCGGCCTTGAGCACCATCGAGTCGGCGTCGCCGCCGATGCCGATCGTCGAGATGTGGACGTTGCCGCCCATGTTAGCCAGCGCACCCTCGATGTCCGCGGCGCGCCGGAAGCCGGTGGTCGCGAAGCCATCGCCGATGTAGAGCACCCAGTCCTCGCGGTCGTCGCCGCGGTTGAAGTCCGCGCTCGCCGAGCGCACCGACGCGACGAGGTCGCTCGCGCCGGCGGCGACCTGCTCGCCGAGCCAGTTGCGAACGTCGCCGACCGCTGCCTCCGACGGCGCGCGGAACCCGCCGAGGCGGCTGCACTCGCTGTCGCACGCCGCGACCGTGAACCGATCGCGGCGATCCATCTCGCCGACGATCGTCGCCGCGAGCTCGGTGGCCCGCGTGAACCGATCGCCGACCATCGACTGGCTCGAGTCGACGACGATCATGATGTCGCGGGGCCTGGACTCGCGCCAGCGCGGCAGCTTGGGCCGCACCGCGACCACCGCCGTCGGTCGCGTGTCCGCGGCGACCTTGCGCTGCGCCTCGACGACCTTCGGATCGATGCCGACGTTCTTCTTCGTGGCGAGCTTCTCGTCGGGCGCCACCGCGGCGCCGCCCGTGTACGTCCACGCGCGCAGCTCCGCTTCGGCGTCCGTCGGTTCGTACTCGACGACCAGATCGCCGCGCGGCACGAAGCCGCCCTGGCGGAACGTCAACGCGCTGACCTCGGTGCGCGCCGGGTCGGGCGAGAGTGCATAACCGGCCGCACGCACGCGTCCGGGCTGTGCGCCGCGGACCTCGACGTCGACGCTGAAGTTGTTCGCCACCGTCGAGCCGTCGCTCGAGTGCGCGAGCGGATACGTGTACTGGCGGCTGTTGCCGCGCGGCGTGACGACCTGCGTGTATGCGATCTTGATCGTGCGCTGGCCCTTCGCCGGGATCGGGAAGATGCGCAGCTCGAACCGACCGCCGCGCTTCCAGTCGAGCAGCGCCGGATCGCGCCAGCTGCCGTCGACCCAGATGATCTCGTCGGGCTTGCGCGCGATCTGCAGCTTGGGCGTCGCCTTGTCGATCACGCCCTGCCAGATCTTCTGGCCGCGTTGCTTGTCGACGAACGCGCCCTGCTCGAAGCCGCCCTCGACGTCGAGCTCGAGGCTGTCGATCTGCGCGTCGGGTGGCAGCGGGAACTGATACACGCCCTCCAGCGTCTCGTTCGAGTCGTTCGCGAACGTCTCGGTGATCTCGGTGCGCGCGACCGGCCCGACGATGCGGACCTTCACGTCGTGCTGCGCGAGCGCGAGGTTCCAGTCGCGGTCGCGCTTCTCGCCGGGCTTGTACGCCCGCAGCGCGCCGAGGCCCTGCGCGAGCTCGTCATCCTTGGTGGCCGGCTGCGCGAGTTCGCTCCACGCCACGTCATGCGCGAGCGACGGCGCCGAGCCGACGCTGAGCGCGCCGTTCTCGATCTGGCCCTCTTCGCCCGCGTGTACCTCTTCGCGCTGGCCGCTGGTCGTGGCGAGCGCCACGGAGCCGCGGATGACCTGCACGGACGTCAGCGCATCGGTCGCCGTCGCGACGAGCTTGGTGCCGATCACGTCGATCGTCCCCGACGGGGTCTGGATCGACGCCGGCCGGTGCTCGACGTGCGCGACGTCGGCAGACACGCGGCCCCTGGTCAGCGAGAGCTTGCGCGGCTCGCCGCGATCGAACGCGAGCGCGGTGTCGTGATCGAGCACCAGCCGCGTGCCGTCGGCGAGCTCGAGCGAGACGCGCGTACGCTCGTCGGTCTTGATCGACGCGCCCTGCGGGATCGCCGCGTCCTTGGCGAGCGGCTTCCACGCGTCGCCGTCCTTGATGAACACGCCGCTCGTCTTGTCGGCCGCCGCGCGCGCCACCGTGGTGATCGTGCCGAGCGCACCGTTGGCGAGCGGGCGCTTCGTCGTCTGCGCCGTCGTCGTCGGGACGTCGTCGTCGCTGCCCTGGTTCAGCTTGTAGAGCACCGCGACCCCCGAGGCCGCGGCGGCCGCCGCGAACACGGCCGCCCACGGACGCGCCGCGGACTTCTTGCGGATCGGCGTCGGCTCGCTCGAGCTCGCGCGCGGCTTCGCGGCGGGTTTGGGCGCCGGCTTCGCGTCGGCCTTCGCGTCGACCTTCGGCTCCGCCTTGGCGTCCGGCACTGCATCGATCCGCGCGAGCACGCGGCTCGCGAGATCCACGGGCGGCACGTGGTCGTTGCCTGCCTCGGCGAGCTTCGCCGTCAGCTGGCTCGCCTCATGGCGCAGGTCGCGGCACGCGTCGCAGCTGGCGATGTGCTCGGCGTGGCGGGCGATCGCCGCGTCGTCGCCTGCGACGAGGTCGGCGAGATCATCGATGACACGATCACAGTCCTTCATCACACGTTCTCCTCGTCGGGCATGACAGAACGGAGACGGGCGAGCGCGCGGCTGATCCGCTTGCGCGCCGTGGGCTCGTCGAGGTTGCAGGCGGTCGCGATCTCGCGATGACTCAGGTCACCGACGAACCGCAGCACCAGCGCCTCGCGCTCGGTGGGCTTGAGCTTGTCGAGCGCGTCGCGGATCGCGCGTGAACGCTGCCGCTGCGCGAACAGGTCGCGGCTCTCGGCATCGGTCGGCACGACCTCGAGCAGCTCGCGCTGCTTGCGTCGCGTCTCGAGCATGTGCGCGCACACGTGCCGCGCGATGCCGCACAGCCACGCCTTGATGCTGCCCTCCGCGCGATAGGTCCCCATCGCACGATGGGCGCGCAACAGCGTCTCCTGCGCGGCCTCGTCGGCGTCGGCCTGCGAGCCGAGCAGCGCCATGCACAACCGACCGAGGATCGCACCATGCGCCTTCGCGCATGCAGCGATCGCCTCGCGATGATGACCATCGCGGACGAGCACGACGATCGGATCGACGGGCTCCTCTGCCATGGTCTCCACTCGTGCTGCCTCCATTCCGTCCTCCACGTGCGCCGCCGGGGTCATTTCGTGACCGCCGATCTCGAGATTTTTTGGGGCCGCATCTCCCCTCCAACGCGCGATGCCCTCGCCCCGGCCTGATCAGCCTCCGATGAAGGCGCGCGTCACTGCAAATGCGAGCAGGGCCATCACGACGGCGCCGACGACGAGCATCCACGGCTGCAGTCCGGTGCGGGGAGGCAGGTGCGGCGGATACATGGGCTCCTGCGGCCGCTGCCAGGTCGGATACGGCTGCGGTTGCCCGTAGGGCGCCTGCGGTCCTGGTGGCGGCCCGCCGAACATCGGTGGTGGCTGCGAACCAAAGGGAGCCGGCGGAACGTGGCCGGGAGCAGGATGTGTTCCAAACGGCGTCGGTGGTATCGGCCCCGGCGAAGGCTGCGCACTGAACGGCGGCGGCAACGTCGCGGGGCGTCGCTCGTTCGGCCGCGCTCCCGTTGGTGGAATCGGCTGCGGGTGCGGGTCGATCGCTGGCGAGGGCGCGGGCGTGCTGGTGTTCGCGCGGGGGCGCGCAGTCGGCACGGGCGGCGCCGTGGGTGCGCGCGGTCGCGCGGGCGCAGCGGGCGTGCTGGTGTTCGCGCGCGGCGGGATCCGCTCTGGTGCGGGCGTGCGGCGGCTGGATGGCGCGACGAGCCGCGTGCTCTCGTCGATGTCGAAGCCTCCATCGCGCATCGACGCGAGCGCGGCCGGAGAGGGATCCTGCGCGACGGTCATCCCGTCGAGATCGTCGAGCGGTGCGCCGGCGCGCGTCGGCTCGTCGGTGGGTGTGCGGTTGCGCGTGCTCGGCCCGGGCGAGGTGCTGATGTCCGCCGAGTCACGCGCGCTGTTCGTCGAGCGCAGCATGCGCAGCTGATCCCCGGTGAGCGAAGCGAGCCGCGTCTCCTCTTCCTCGAAGCGATCGATGACCTGGCGCGCGACCGAGATATCGCTCGGTCCCGCGAACGCATCGGCGGTGTGGATGCGGATCACGGTCGCGCCCGTGAGCTCGGGCTCGAACGCGTTGTCCTTTGCGGCGACCACCGTCAACTTCTCGGCCTCCGCCGCGTTGTCGATGATCTTCGCGAGCTCGGTCGCCGGATCGCCGGAGGTGGAGTCGAGCGAGTAGCGCAGCCCGCGCAGCTGCTCGGCGAACTGGCCCGCCGTCGGCCGCCGCTGCGCATCCTTCGCGAGCGCGGGCATCAGCAGCGCATCGATGCGCGGGTCGAGGCGCGGGTCCGCCTCGGTCGGCCGTCGGGCCTGTGCCTCGCGCACCGCGCGCAGCGCCTCGAGATCGCCGAGCCCCGAGAACAGCCGCTTGCCGGTGACGAGCTCCCAGACGAGCACCGCGGCGGAGAACACGTCGCTGCGCGGATCGATGTGCTCGTTGCGCGCCTGCTCCGGCGAGATGTACGCGAACTTTCCGCGCACCGCGCCGCTCCCCGTCTGTTCGGACTCGGCGCGCTTGGCGATGCCGAAATCGGTCAGCTTGACCTCGCCGGCGCGCGACACGAGCACGTTCGACGGCGAGACGTCGCGGTGCACGAGCGACATCGGCTTGCCGTCGGGCGCGCGCGCCGAGTGTGCGTGCTCGAGCGCCTCGCAGATCTCGGCGCCGACGTGCAGCGCGAGATCGAACGGGATGCGCCGCCGCTCGCCCTCGACGGCGCGCTGCACCGCGCCGAGGTCCTTGCCGTCGACGTACTCCATCACCAGGAAGTACTGAGCGTCGTCGCCGAGGCCGACATCGAAGATCTGGACGATGTTGCGATGCTTGAGCAGCGAGAGGACCTTGGCCTCCGCGATCAGCAGCTCGACGAACCGCTTGTCCTGCGAGAGGTGCGGCAGGATGCGCTTGATCGCGACGGGCTTCTCGAACCCGCCGGCGGCGACGGCCTTGCCGCGGAAGATCTCCGCCATGCCGCCGACGCCGATACGATCGAGCAGCTCGTAACGCGTCACGTGACGGCAAATCTATCACGCACCGTCGAGGCCGGGCCCGCCACGGCGTAGGATACGTGTGTGCAAGCCTTGGCCGGCCTCGCCGACGAGATGTTCGCGCGGGGCATCGGCTCGGGAGCCGCGATCTCCGTCGGTGACGCAGGCCGCGAGGTGGCGCGGCTCTGCACCGGCGTGACGCGGCGGCTGCCCACGGCCGGCGGCCTCGTCGACGAGCGCACCTGGTTCGACGTCGCCTCGCTGTCCAAGCCGATGGCCACCGTCGCGTGCGCGATGGTGCTCGCCGGCGACGGCGCGCTCGATCTCGATGCGCCGATCCGCCGCTGGCTGCCAGCGGCCGCGAGCACCGGCTCCGTGCGCCAGCTGCTCGGCCACGCCGCCGGATGCGCCGCGCACGTCGAGTTCTTCCGCCGCCTCGCCGTCGGCGATCACCCGGATCCTCGCGCCGAGCTCGTCGAGATGGCGAGCACCGAGCCCGCGAACCTGCCCGGCGTCTCCGCCGTGTACAGCGACCTCGGCTACCTCATGCTCGGTGCCATCATCGAGCGCGCGGCTCGGCGCTCCCCTCGAGGACGCGTTCCGCACGCTCGTCGCCGAGCCGCTCGGCCTCGCTGCGCGCTACCCCGGCACCACCGCCCTGCCGGGCTCGGTCGCGACCGAGCTCGACGAGCGCACCGGCGCGCCGGCCGTCGTCGAGGGCCGCGTCCACGACGAGAACGCGTATTTCGGCGGCGGCATCTGCGGGCACGCGGGGCTGTTCGCGCGCATCGGCGATGTCGCCACGTTCGCGGCCGCGATCATCGACACCGCGCACGGCACACCGCGCGGACGCTTGCGCACCGACGTCGTCACGCGCTTTCTCACCGACAGCGCGGCCTCCGGGGCGTCGTGGCGGCTCGGCTGGGACACGCCGTCGACGACGCCCGGCGTCTCGCACGCCGGCGATCGCTGGCCGCGCACCGGCAGCGTCGGCCACCTCGGGTTCACCGGCACGTCGCTCTGGCTCGATCTACCGCGCCGGCGCTGGGTCGCCTTGCTCACCAACCGCGTTCATCCCACCCGCCACGGTCCGAGCGCGGAGGCGATCAAGGCGCTGCGCCGCGCGGTCAATGACACCGCGTGCGAGCTCCTCGATGCGCGGCGTTGACGGCCACGCGCATCACCGATCGGCGGCCGGCGGTGCGGAGGCGGGCTCGGGGCGATCGCGCTCGGCGTGCGCGGCGTCGCGCTCCTCCTGGGCGAGGGCCAGCGCCGCCAGCGCCTCGTCGCGCTCCTGACGCAGGCGATCGCGCTCGTCGCGTGCCGCGTCGCGCTCGCGCTCGGAGTCTTCTCGCTCGGCGATCGCGCGCTCCGTGTCGCTGCGGCCGCGCTTCCAGAACGTCTCGTAGAGCTTGTGGGCTGCGCGCGACGAATCGCGCTCGCGCCGCATCGAGGTGAGCTGGTCGGCGAGCTGTCGGGTCGCGGCGCCGGCGTTGAGGAGCTCCTGCGACTTCGCGGCGACGATCGCGTCGTACTCGTGCGTCGCCTCGGTGACCGTGGTCTCGAGCGCGGCGAGCGCCTGGGACTTCTGCTCGAGCGTCGTCTCCATCTTGCTCAGCTCGCGCCGCCCTTCGGAGATGCGCTCGGCGAGCTCCGCGTTGGCGACGCGCGCCGCGGCCATCTCGGTGGCGAGCTCGTTGCGCTGATGACGCGCCTCGCGCGCGCTCGCGGTCGCGACGAGCGTCAGGGTCGCGAGTGCGACGGCGAGCAACGCGGTGAGCGCGAGCTGCGGGTTGCGGCGGCACCACAGCGCGAGGCGCACGCCGCGTGCGCGCTCGAAGCTCGTCGGGCGGTGCGCGAGGACGGCGTCGAGCTCCTCGGCAAGCTCGGCGGCCGTCGCATAGCGCGCGGCAGGGTCGAGGGCGAGCGCGCGCTCGACGACGCGCCGCAACCGCCGCGGCACGCGTGCGCCCTCCGGCGTACACGCGAGGTCGGGAACCGTCGTGGCGCGCGCGGCGACCTCCCACGGCTCGAGATCGCCTTCCCGTCGCCACGGCGGCGCGCCGCTCAGCAACTCGAACGCGATCGCCCCGAGCCCCCAGACGTCGAGGGCGATCAGGATCGCTCGATCATCCGCGTCTTCCGGATCGAGCGTGGCCCGCAGCCCACGCGCCTGTTCGGGAGCGATGAAGGCCGGCGTGCCGGCGATGCGCGCGAGGCCCGCCTTGCCGGCGCGCATCAGCTCGGTGCCCGCGGTCGCGCGGCTGACCGCGAGGCCGAAGTCGGTGAGCTTCGCGCGCCGGGAGATCGGCGTCACCAGGATGTTGTGCGGCTTGAGATCGCGATGAAACACGTTGCGCAGGTGCGCATCGTGCACGCCGCGCGCGACGTCGCGGATCCAGCGCACCGCCTCGTCGAGATCGCGTGGCCGGCACGACGCGGCCGAGGCGCCCGGGACCAGCTCGCCGCGGCCGGGCGCGTGCTCGCCCACCAGCTCCATCACCAGGTACGGCGGCTCGGCGTCGTGGACGTCGAGCACGCGGACGACGTGATCGCTGAGCACCTCACTCGCAGCCCGCGCTTCGAGGAGGATCTGATCGAGCGCGGGCGATTGCTCGAGGCGAAACAGCTTGATCGCGACGTTGCGCCCGAGCTTGCGATCGCGGGCGAGCCACACCGATGCGGTCGCTCCGGCATCGAGCTTCGCGTCGAGCTCGTAGCGGGCGTCGCCGGTCCCCAGCGACGGAACGTCGCGCTCGACGACGCGCTCGCGGTTGGCGCGCAGCCACATGAGCGCCTGCGTGACCAGGCCCGGATCAGCGGGGAATCGCGCGCGCAGGCGCGCCTCCCAGGTCGCGGGCGGGACGTCCACCAGCTCGCCGAGCGCCCCGGTGATGTCGTCGGCGTTCATCGCGCGCTCGCCGCCAGACCTTGCAGCACGACGAGGTAGTTCGTGCCCTCGACCAACCGCTTGTTCACCACGCCGAGCGAGATGCCCAGCTCCGTCGCGATCTCGCGCTGGGTCTTGCCGTCGAGGTGCAGCCCCAGCACGCGCCCGATCTGGCGCGGGTTCGACAGCGGGATGCGCATCGCCGGATCCACCGTCCCCACCTCGAGGTCGGCCACGCAGCGTGCGATCCACCCGCGCAGCTCGGCCAGCTCGATCATCTCGGCGAGCTCCGCTTCATCGGGCAGACCCGCGAGCTCGCCTTCGACCGGCTCGCGTCGCCCGCGTCGCTGAAGTTGATCGAGGCGGTCGAGGATGAACCGGCGCACGCTCTCGCCGAGTCGACGCTCTTCGGGCGGCAGCTCCTTCAGCCGTGCCCACTCACCACTCGCCACCCAGCGCGCGACGAGCGAGCCCAGGATGTCCCGCGTGCTGTAGGAGCCGCGGTAGTTCATCGACTGCTTGACGCGGCGAATGATGCGCTCGAGCTGATCGGCCATCTGGCCGTCGGCGACGGCGACGGGATCCGACGACATGTCCACGTTCATAGCGCACCCGGACCGCCGCCGCTGGGCCGCGGGCTCACTGCACGAGCTCGACATCCACGCGCCGATCCTCGCGCCACCCGACCTCGTCCCGGCCGGTCGCATCGAGGTCCCCTCGCGTGGTGACGGTCAGCTGCGTGGGCTCGACCCCGAGTCGCCGGAGATAGTCGGTCACCGTGTTCGCGCGCCGGGTGCCGAGACCGAGGTTGTACTCGCTCGTTCCGCGCGGGTCGGCGCGGCCGACCAGGCGTACGGTGTGGCCCTTGAGCGGCCCGGTGGTGAGGCAGGTCGCGATCTGCTCGAGCGCGGTGCGGTCCATCGGCTGGAGGGCGTCCTCGTTGTAGTCGAATTTCGGTGCCCCCCCGACATCCCCGAACACGAGCTGGCACCGGCGTGAAAGGTCGTCGCTCACGGCGACGGCCGGGGTCGCGCTCGGCGCGGCCGCCCGATCCGACGTCGACGCGGGACTCGGCGGCGCCGCGGTCGAGACCTTGGTGGTCGCCTTCTTCGTGCATCCAACGGAGACAAGGGTCACAAGGGAAAGAGCGAGGGAGGTGCGCAGCATGGTCTTGCATGCGAAGACGGCGACCACCGGCCGGTGTTCACGTCGTTCGGTGGGGGCACGTTTCCCGTGAACGCCGGCCGAGGTTGGCCGTCTTCTTGATCGTGAACGTGCGCGACGAGCAGGCCGAAGCGGTGGCGCACCGCCCGCGTGATCCGGCCATGCTGCTCGCCGAGCTCGCGGCCGAGGTCCAGGTGACGTGGCTCGCGGCCGCGGCGCGAGACCTGGCCGACCAGCATCCGCGCGATCCTCGCGCACTCCGGACGCGCCAGCAGCGCCTTCTCTGCCTCGGCGCGCGGCTCGGGTACCACCTCTCCGAGCAGTCGCGCGCCCTCGAGCGAGGCGCGTCCTCGACGCTGGCACGCGCCAACGCGCTCTCGCTCGTGCGTGCGATGTCGCGCACCGGCCGCGCGCAACCAGCTCCGCCGCCCGCCTGTGCGGCGCTTGCCAGGCAGCTCGCGACCGAGCGCACGAAGTTCCTGATGTCGAACACCGCGGACGCGTTGCTCGCGCTCGAGTCGCGGCTCGTCGACGAGCGTCGCGGCCGGCGCGAGCTGCACGCACTCGCCGCGGAGGCGCGCGTCGACCTCGCCGGCGCGCTCCTCGGAGAGCTCGAGCGGCGCGCCTGCGCCGACGTGGAGCGGACCGTCGGAGAGGTCGCGCGAAGCCTCCTCGCCGAGATCGAGAGCTCGCTGGCGGACCTCGGCGAGCAGGTGTCGCACCACGCGTTCGCCGGGTTCGACATGGTCGTCCTCCGCGGGCCGCGCCCTCGCCAGCCGGGTCGGTCGCCCCCGCTGGTGGCGCCGATCGCCGACCTGGTTCGGTTCTGGAGCCGCCGCCAGATCATGGCCCGCGCACGCCACGATCTGCTCGAGAGCTTGGCCGACTCCTCTCGCGACGTGATCGAGAGAGCGCGCGCCGACTGCGAGGCCGCCTGCACGTCGCTCGCCGCGCGTCTGGGCGAGCACCTCGACACGGCGATCGAGAGCGTGCTCGCCGCGATGCAGCTCGCCGAGACCGCGCATCGCGCCGGGCACGATCACGTCGCCCGCACGCGCCAGCGTCTCGTGCGCTGGGCGTTCGATCTCGAAGACATCTTGACCAGCCTCCGCTGAACCAGAAAGGCCTCCATTTGAGAGCACTCCACGCCTGGCCGATCGCGCTCGGCATCACCCTGGTCGGCGCGTGCGGCGCATCGTCGCCGCGGCCGCCGGCCGTCGAAGCCCCTGACGAGGAGCCCGCGCCGCGCGCGGAACCGCCCGCGCAGCCACCTCCGCCGCCGCCCCCGAAACAGTGGCTCGCGAAGGCGGCGCTCACGCCCGTCAAGGGCGCGAAGCTGAAGCCCACCCTCGTCAGCTTCGCGCAGCGAGAGGGACAGGAGACGACGGTCGAGGCCGACTCGTTCGACGGAGCGAAGCCGGGCACGTACTGGCTGATCATCCACGCCGGCGACAGCTGCGGACCGAACGCGACCAAGGCCGGCGCTGCCTGGGAGCTCGGCGCTCCGTTGAAGATCGTGATCGCCAAGGATCTCAGCGGCGGGCTCGAGACCGGCGTCGCTCCGTTCGATCTCGACGGAGACGACGGCGCGACCGGCCGCACCTTGGTCCTGCACGAGGACAAGAAGGGCAAGCCAGGCAAGGCCGTCGCGTGCGGCGCGATCGAAGCGGTCGACGAGCCGTGAGCGCCACGCTGGCAACGTGACGCGCGTCCGTTCGCCGAACTGACGCGGGCGAGCACGTCGGCAGTCGTGTTCGGCGGCAGGGTCGACCTCGATCGCCCCGGGGCGGTGCGCCTGTCGCTCGCGATGAAGTGATCAGCCCTTGCGACGCTTGCGCGCCTTGCCGTTGGACACGGGCTCGCTGCCGGACGCGCCGAACATGCTGTCGACGCCGCGGTCGGCGCACGCCCACAGCGAGACCAAGATCGCGAGATCGCCGAGCGCTCGCCGGGTCATCGACGCCGGGATCACGAGCCCGTAGGTCTCCGACACGAAGCGCAGGTCGCGCAGCACGCGCGAGACCTCGTCGCGATTGACGTCGCCGTGCCAGTACACGACGCGCGTCACCAGCAGCTCTTGATGGCGCCGCAGGAACTCGCCCATCGACAACGGCTCCGCGATCCGGTGCGTCGCCGGCCGGCAAATCTCGAGGAGGTCCTCGAGGTACTCGTTCCAGTGGCGCGCGAGCCGGCGGTTCTCCGGACGGCGGAGGAACTTCACGCGCTCGACGCGGAAGTCGCCCTTCACCGCGCTGCGGAACCGCGGCGTCACCGCCATCAGGTCATAGAGGACCGGTGGGTTGTCCTTGACGTAGTCGACGTCGTGGTAGCGCCACCAGTTGCGGAGCTGCGGCCACGTCCGCACGGAGAGCAGCGGCTCGTCCTGCGAGTCGCAGACGACGAACCTGCGATCCTCCGAGCGCAGCACCGTGATCCAGTGGCTCCACTCGTCGACGCACAGGAGCACCGGCGTCTGCTCCTTCAGGTGCTTGACGAGGACCTTGCGCGCCTGCTCGGCATCGCTGCGCCGCTCGAGCACGAGGTCACACTCGAACGCGCGGGCCGCGCGCGCCAGCTGGATCTCGTTGGTGCCCGACCACCAGTGCGTCTTGGCCGTCGTGGAGATCTCGCTGACATCGACCATGCGGCCGAGCGCCAGGAGCGCGTGCTTGAGGGCGAACGGACCACACGTCCATTCGTTCGGTTGCGGGTAGAAACCCGGTCCTGTGAGGCCCTCTGCCACGCCGAGACTCTAGCATCCGGCGGTCGCCCCGATAACGCCGGGCGGCCACTCACTTTGGCTAGTTACGCCAGTTATCTCAGGCGGTTGGCGAGCTGGCCGGCCACTGCCACCGACGCCCGACCACCACGTGCTGGCGGTGGTGCGCGCCGATCATCCGGCTCCAGAGGGCGAGGGCGCGGGCGTGCGGCGAGCCCAGGGACGCCCGCTCGATCGCGTCCGTCAGAAAACCGCGCTGGTGTTCGAAGTGCTCGGGCGACCACGCGATCTCACCGACATCGAGCGCGTCGAGCAACGACCTCGCGCGCTCCTCCAGCCACGCCACGAGCTCGTGCTCCCACCGGCACTCCGCCATCGGCCGAGCCGCCTCCGCCGTGGCGCGCAGCATCGCCGACGCGACCTCCGGCGAAACGAGGAGCTCGGCGGCGGGGCCGAGGCGCTGGTTGGAGAACACCACCATCGCCCGGACCCTACCTCCTGGCTCTGACATTCACGTGCTGTCCGAATGGCGGACAGGTGATATCAGCGGGCGGGCAGCGGCGGCAGCCCCGCGGCGACGACGTCGCGGGTGAGGCCAACGGCGGCGAGGCCGTCGACGAGCTTCGCGCACGCGACGCACGGATCGACGGGCTCGCCCGGTGCGAAGATCGATGCAGACGCTTCGGCGGCGATCACGATCGCACCCGGGCCGAGCGCGCTCAGCGCCTCCCGCAAGGCGTCGCCGGCCAACGCGCCGGGCGGGACCCCGAGCCGCTGCTCGCAGGCGCCGAGGTACCCGGAGAGCGCGATCGCGAGCGCGCACCGGCCGGGTGGAACGTGCGCGGGCGGCAGCGCCCCGCGGGCGAGATCGTCGAGCCACGCGAGGTACCAGGCCGTGAAGGTCGGCGCGATCGGCGCGACGGTCGCGATCGCGCGCGCATCGATCCACACCTCGCCGCGCGCGGGGCCATCGAGCGGCAGCACGGCGACGTAGCCGCAGCCGAGGTGCGCGAGTGGCAGCGCGCGCGACCACGCCGTGATCCCACGCGGTGCCTCGACGATCGCCGCACGTGCGCGCGCGATCGGGATCCATCCATAGGCCGGGCCCGCGCCGCCGCTGCCGATGTCGGCGACGAACGCGCGCATGTCGTCGGGCAGCGGCACGTCGCGGGCGTCGAGCTCGGCGGGTGGCGCGAGCTCGTAGCGATGTGCACGCGCTCCGAAGCGACGCAGCGGACGATCACTCGCCGCGAGCCGTGCGAGCGCCTCGCGCACGGTGCTCGCGAGCTCACTCACCGATCACCGTGACCGTGACCCGGCGGTCATGCGGGATCGTGCGGTGCTCCCACACGAACAGTCCCTGCCACGTCCCGAGCACCAGCTTGCCGTCGGCGATCGGGATGCCGATCGACGTCTGCGTCAGCACGCTTCGTACGTGCGCGGGCATGTCGTCGTCGCCCTCGGCGGTGTGCGTGAAGAGCCGATCCCCGTCGGGGACGAGCCGCGCGACGAACGCCTCGAGGTCACGGCGCACCGACGGATCCGCGTTCTCGCACACGATCAGAGAAGCACTGGTGTGATGGATCCACACCGTCGCGAGCCCTTCGCGCACCCGGCTCGCACCGACGACGCGACGCACCTCGTGCGTGACGTCGTACGTGCCGCGTCCGCGCGTCGAGACCGTCAGCTCGCCTCGGTGGATCATCTCGAAACTGGAGTACACTGCCGCCCCTACGTGAGCAAGCGTGGCCTCCGATACGTCGAGGAGCTGTCGGAGGCATTCCGCCACCAGCTCGCGATCGCTTTCAGCTCCAAGGATCTTCTCGGCTACGGCCTGCGCTCGAGGCTGCGCGAGGGCTACACCGCGGCGGACTTTCGCGCGGACGTGATCGCCGCGCTGCTCGTCGCCGCGCTCGCGCTGCCGATGGCGATGGCGCTCGCGCTCACCGTCGGCGTCCGTCCCGAGCACGGCCTGTACACGGCGATCATCGCGGGCGTCATCTGCGCACTCCTCGGCGGCACGCGCCTCCAGGTCACCGGGCCGACCGCGGCGCTCGTCGTGATCCTGATCCCGATCGTCGACAAGTACGGCCTCTCGGGCCTGCTCGTGTCCGGCATGCTCGCGGGCGTGATGCTGCTCTCGCTCGGGCTCGCGCGCATGGGCCGGCTCGTGCAGCTCGTGCCACATCCGGTCACCGCCGGGCTCACGATGGGCATCGCCGTGATGATCGCGCTGCTCCAGCTCGACGACGTGCTCGGCGTCAAGCTGCCGCGCACCGACGGCACGTTCGCCTACCTGGGTGCGCTGTGGGACGCGCGCGCCGCGATCAACCCGTGGGACGTCGGGGTCGGCGTCGTCACCGTCGCGCTGCTGCTCGCCCTGCCGCGCGTGACCAAGAGGATCCCGGCCCCGCTCGTGGCGCTGAGCGCGGTCTCGCTGCTCGTGGTGTTGTTCGAGCACGTCATCCCCGGCTTCCACGTCGCGACGATCGCCAGCGAGCTCTCCGCCTCGATCGACGGCGAGATCGTCCGGGGCGTCACGCCGCTGCCCCCGTTGCCCGTCGTGCCGTGGCACGTCGACAGCGCCGGCCGCGCGCTCGACTATCAGATGATCCGCGAGCTGCTGCCGCCCGCCTTCGCGATCGCGATGCTCGGCGCGATGGAGTCGCTGATGTCGGCCACCGCGGCCGATGGCATGGCCGGCACCACGCACGACCCCAACTCCGAGCTCATCGCGCTCGGCATCGCCAACATCGTCGTCCCGTTCTTCGGCGGCATCGCGGCGACCGGCGCGCTGGCCCGCACCGCCACGAACATCCGCGCGGGCGCGCGCTCACCGATCGCGGCCGCACTGCACTCCGTCGCGGTGCTCGCCGCGACGATCGCGCTCGCCTCGCTCATCTCGCGCGTTCCCATCGCCGCGCTGGGCGGCCTGTTGATCGTCGTCGCGCGCAACCTGTCCGAGAGCCGTCACTTCGTCCGCCTCGCCCGCATCGCGC
>Ga0247829_10000512_pt1 | contig 15015 bp, 13 predicted proteins | sample 12C_Control_Day4_FD_207765 | JGI IMG/M metagenome (GOLD analysis project Ga0247829, IMG submission 207765) | Soil microbial communities from agricultural site in Penn Yan, New York, United States - 12C_Control_Day4 | ecosystem: Environmental > Terrestrial > Soil > Agricultural land | place... | reverse complement strand
CCCACCCCACAAGGGGGAGGGGAATCCGCGGAGAGTTTGCTGATGGCCTCGGTGACGCTGGAAGACGTGCGCAAGGTCTACGCCGGCGGCGTGGAGGCGGTGAAGGGCGTGTCGCTCGGCATCCCCGACGGCTCGTTCACGGTGCTGCTGGGCCCCTCGGGCTGCGGCAAGTCCACGCTTCTGCGAATGATCGCCGGCCTCGAGACCGTCACTGCGGGCAAGATCAGCATCGGCGGCAAGCTCGTCAACGAGGTCGAGCCCGCCGACCGCGACATCGCCATGGTGTTCCAGAACTACGCGCTCTATCCGCACATGTCGGTCTACGACAACATGGCCTACGGCCTCCGGAACCGCGGAACGCCCAAGCCCGACATCGAGCGGCGCGTGGCAGAGGCCGCCAAGCTGCTCGGCATCGACACCTTCCTAAAGCGCAAGCCGCGCGAGCTGTCCGGCGGCCAGCGCCAGCGCGTCGCCATGGGCCGCGCCATCGTGCGCGAGCCGCAGGCCTTCCTGTTCGACGAGCCGCTGTCGAACCTGGACGCCAAACTCAGGGTGCAAATGCGCGCCGAGATCCGCCGCCTGCACAACCGCCTCAAGGCCACGTCCATTTTCGTCACCCACGACCAGGTCGAGGCGATGACGCTCGCCGACATGGTGGTGGTCATGAACGGCGGCCGGATCGAGCAGACCGGCAAGCCGACCGAGGTCTACCGCCTGCCTACCACGCGCTTCGTCGCGACCTTCATCGGCTCGCCCGCCATGAACCTCGTGCCCGGCAAGGTCGTCGGCCCCGGCGTCGTGGAGACGGCCGGCGGACGCATTGCCTTCACCGCCAATGCCTTCGATGCCGCCGCGGGCCGCGAGGTCGAGGTCGGCGTCCGGCCCGAGGACCTGCGCTTCGCCCCCGCCGGAGACAACGCGCTGGCGTTCGCCGGCGACTTCGTGGAGGAGCTGGGCGCCACCCGCCTGTTCCACGGCACCTCCGGCGATGCGCCGCTGGCGGTCGCCGTCGCCGCCGCCGAGGCCGAGAAGGCGGGCACTGCCGTCACGGCCGATGCTTCCGCCGTGCACCTCTTCGATCCCGCCAGCGGCAACAGCTTGCGCAGGTAGGGGTCAGACCCCATGCTGCCGCGATGAAAACTACGGAGAGAGCGAGCCATGGGGTCTGACCCCATCACGCCACCCATCCTCGTCTTCGGCGGCCCCTACTCCAACCTGCGGGCAACGCAGGCCATGCGCGCCCGCGCCGAGGAGCTCGGCATTCCGCCCTCGTCCACCATCTGCACCGGCGACGTCGTCGCCTACTGCGCCGAGCCCGAGGAGACCACGGCCCTCGTGCGCGACTGGGGCTGCCACGTCATCGCCGGCAACTGCGAGGAGCAGCTCGCCGCGGCAGCCGAGGACTGCGCCTGCGGCTTCGAGGAAGGCAGCGAGTGCGATCTGCTGGCCAAGGGCTGGTATCCCTTCGCCAACGCACTGCTGTCGCCGGCGAGCCGCGCCTGGATGGCGGCCCTCCCTAGGACGCTGACCTTCACGTCGGGCGGGCTGCGCTTCCGCGTCATTCACGGCGGCGTCGACCTCATCAACCGCTTCGTGTTCGCCTCCGAGCGCGACGTTCTCGCCGAGGAGCTGGACCGAGCCGGCGCCGACGTGGTCATCGCCGGCCACGCGGGCGTACCGTTCATCGAGAGAGTCGGCCGGCGCACCTGGTTCAATCCCGGCGTCATCGGCATGCCCGCCAACGACGGCACCGCGGACGTGTGGTACGGCCTGATCGAGCTCGACGCGGGCCGTATCGTGCTCTCCACTCATCGTCTCGCCTACGACCACGTCGCCGCCGCCGCCGCCGTGCGCCGCGCCGGCCACGCCGACGGTTACGCGCGCACGCTCATCACCGGCCTGTGGCCGAGCCTCGACATCTTCCCCGCGCCCGAGCGCGCCGCGACGGCCAAGCGCTTGCGCCGCCGCACCCTGCGCCTCGAGCCGCTCCCGGTGCCCGCGTAGGGCGATCCCCTCTCCCCGCTTGCGGGGAGAGGGTCAGGGTGAGGGGCGGCCGCAGGCGCCGACAGAGTCGGGTTATTTCACCAGCTCCCCCTTCAGCGCCTTGGCGATCAGCGCCCGCGTGTTCTCCACGCCGTAGAGCTCGATGAAGCTGCCGAACCGGGGGCCCTTCTCCTCGCCGAGCAGCACCTGATAGATGGCCCCGAACCACGCGTTCGACACGCCCGGCTTGTCCGGCGTGGCGCCCTTGGCGGCCAAATCCTGGTAGCGCGGGATGGTGCGGCCGACGTCGTAGAGGATGCCCTGCAGCTCATCGGCCTTGGCGCCGGGCGGCACCTTGCCGAGCGCATCCAACAGTGCCTGCAGCGCTCCCGCCTCGACCTCGTCGGGCGCGCGGAACTTCTTCTGCGGCGCCACGAAGTCCTCGTAGTAGCGCACCGCATAGCCGGCGAGATGATCGAGCAGCGGATGCGTCTCGGGCCTCGCGTCCGGCGCATGGCGCCGGATGAAGCCCCACAGCACGTCCTTGTCGTGCGCGTTGGACGCGGCCACAAGATTGAGCAGCAGCCCGAACGAGATCGGCAGCTCGGCAGCCGGCGGCGCGCCCGCATGGATGTGCCAAACCGCGTTGTCGACGCGGCCCTTGTCGTCCTGGCGCGGATATGCCGCCAGGAACTGCAGGTACTCGTCCACCGTGCGCGGGATCACGTCGAAGTAGAGCCGCTTGGCCGCCTTCGGCTTCTGGAACATGAACAGCGACAGGCTCTCCGGCGAGGCGTAGGTCAGCCACTCCTCGATGGTGAGGCCGTTGCCCTTGGACTTGGAGATCTTGGCGCCCTCCTGGTCCAGGAACAGCTCGTAGATGAAGCTCTCGGGCGGCACCCCGCCGAGCGCGCGGCAGATCTTGGAGGACAAGGTCACCGAGTCGATCAGGTCCTTGCCGCACATCTCGTAGTCGACGCCGAGCGCGGTCCAGCGCAGCGCCCAGTCGGCCTTCCACTGGCACTTGACCCGCCCGCCCGTGACCGGCGTCTCGATCTCCTCCCCCGACTCGGGATCGACATAGGTGACGGTGCCCCGCGTCGCGCTGCGCGCCAGCATCGGCACCTGCAGGACGCGGCCACTGATCGGCGAGATCGGCAGGAACGGCGAGTAGGTGGCGCGGCGCTCGGGTCCCAGGGTCGGCAGGATGATGTCCATCACCTTGTCGTAGACCTCGAGCATCCTGAGCAGCGTGGCGTCGAACACGCCGGCCTTGTAGGTCTCCGTCGCCGACATGAACTCATAGGCGAAGCCGAACTGGTCGAGGAAGCCTCTCAGCATCGCGTTGTTGTGGTGCGCGAAGCTCGCATGCTCGTTGTCGAAGGGATCGGGCACGGAGGTCAGCGGCTTCTCCAGGTAGGCCGCCAGCATGTCCTTGTTGGGCACGTTGTCGGGCACCTTGCGCAGCCCATCCATGTCATCGGAGAAGCAGATGAGCCGCGTCTTGATGCGGCCCTCGGTCAGCACCTCGAAGGCGTGGCGCACCATGGCGGTGCGGGCGACCTCGCCAAACGTGCCGATGTGCGGCAGGCCGGAGGGGCCGTAGCCCGTCTCGAAGATGACGGTCTTGTCCTTGCCGCCCTTGATGGTCTCGAGCCGCTTGAGGATCCTGCGCGCCTCTTCGAACGGCCAGGCGCGCGCCTGCGCGGCGACTGCAATCAGCGTGGATTCGAGGCCCTGTATCATGGGCGCGGACCGTATTGGCCGGGGCGCACTGCGTCAACGCCAGCGCGGCGCTCCCCTCTCCCCTCGGGGGAGAGGACGCGAGGCCATGACTTACGGTCGCGATTGGGCGCCGTCGAGCGCCTCGACCGTAATGGCGCGACTGTAAGTCATTTGGCCGAGCTGGTGAGGGGCTACTGCGATTTGCCTGAAGGCCCCCTCATCCGCCCCTTCGGGGCACCTTCTCCCCAAGGGGAGAAGGGTTCCCCGCCGCTACTCTACCGCGCCGCCAGGGCGGCCTCGATGGCCTTGACGAGCTGCGGCGACAGCGGGTCGACGGCGGAGCCGTAGCCGGCGATCAGCTTGCCGTCGCGGCCGACGAGGTACTTGTGGAAGTTCCAGCCCGGCGCGCTGCCTGCACCCAGGACATCGCGCGCCCAGCGATAGAAGGGATGCGCGTCGCCACCCTTCACGCCGACCTTCGTCGTGAGCGGGAAGGTGACGTTGTAGGCGCCCTTGCAGAAGCCCAGGATCTCGGCTTCCGATTTGGGCTCCTGCGCGCCGAAGTCGTTCGACGGCACGCCGATGACGACGAGCCCCTTGGGCTCGTACCGCTCCCACAGCTTCTGCAGGCCCTCGTACTGCGGCGTGTACCCGCAGAATGACGCGGTGTTGACCACGAGCAACGCCTTCCCGCGCCAGGCGCCGAGCGGCATCCTCCCGCCCTCGATCGCCTCGAACTCGTGGTCGAAGGCGCTGGACGGCTGGGCGGCGGCTGGCACTAGCGTCATGGCCAGCATGATGACGGCAGCGGCGAGGGCGGGCAATGGGCGCATCGGCGGTCTCTACTTGGCCTTCGGCGCCGGCGTTGCGGCCTGCGCCTGCGGGTGCTTCTTCGGGCAGTCCCTGTAGATATACCGGTTCACCGACTTGATCATCTGCCGATGGAAGATGCCGGTCTTGTCGGCGAGGCCGGCGGCGAGCGATGCCCAGTCCTTGATGCTGGCGGCGCCCTCGACGTGGCGCAGATTGATCCAGATCTTCTCCGCCTGCCCGTTCTTGAACTCGATCTTGGGCTCCAGCGTCGCCTTGAGCGATTTGAGCTGGCCGCCCTCCTCGACCACGCAGTTGGCGGTATGCGGCGGCACCCAGAACTTGTGAGTCTTGCGGCTGGTGATGGCGGAAATGATCGAAGCGCGCGTGATCTGCAGCGTGATCGAGCAGCGCGCATCGCCGAAGCCCCACGTGAGGCTCGGCTGGTCGCCCTCCTTCAGCGTAGACCTCGCCCAGGTCTTGCTGAGCGCGCACTTGAGGTCCTCGCCCGAGGGGTTTCTGTCGAGCAGGATGCTGCACAGCCGGCGGTCGCAGGCTTCGATCGCCTGCGCCTCGCCCTTCTGCTCCTCCAGCGCGCGCAACGGTGCCGCCGCGGCCACGGCGAGCATGGCTGCGAGCAGGAGCGCGCTGCCCGTGGACGTCGGGGGGAGCCTCGGTGTCATCGCGCGCAGGTCTCCGGCGAGATCGCCAAGCATCACATCTGCCCCGTGTGCCGCCAGTGAGGCAGGGCAATCCCGCGAGCGAGGCAGAGCGCCGGGCCGCTGCACCCTGCCATCGCTGGACGCCGTACCGGGGAACTCTCTACACTCCCCTCGCGCCAACCAAACCAATGCCGCAAGGCGGGAGGAAAGCAATGTCAGAGCGCGAGGATCGGGCCCCCGAATATCGCCATATCGACGAGCAGCCCTGGGAAACCATTCGCTGGCCGGGCCAGGAGAGCAAAATGATGTTCCATCCGCGCCCCGAGCGCCCGACCGAGCCCAATGCCGGTCTCGTGCGCTACGAGCCGGGCTCCCATCACCCCCGCCACCGGCACGACTTCGCCCAGGTCTGGTACATCCTCGAGGGCCAATTCAAGATCGGCGACAAGCAGTATGGCCCCGGCACCATGGTGTTCCACGCCGATCCGCATTTCGAGGAGCCCCTCTCGACGGAGACCGGCGGCCTGATGATGTTCGTTCAGTATCCCGGCCCGACCACGGGAGGGCGGCCGATCTACGATGGGCGCTTCAACATGAAGCAGCGCCGCCCCGTCGAGGAGGAAACGGTCGAGGTGTAATAGTCGAGGCCCGTGCAGGGTGCCGCGACGGCGCCCTGCATCGCCGCCCCTCTCCCCCACCGAGCCTCTCCGCACGCCCGCTCGCTTCGCAACATCCCGCAACGCCGAGGACCGACCATGAGCTACGACCTGATCCTGCGCGGCGGCCGTGTGATCGATCCTTCGCAGAAGATCGACGCGGTCATGGACGTGGCCTTTGCCGGCGGCAAGGTCGCCAAGGTGGCTCCCAGGCTCGAAGGCGATGCCAAGACCGACGTCCGCGACGTGGCGGGCAGGATCGTGGCGCCGGGCCTCATCGACCTGCACACCCACGTCTACTGGGGCGGCACCTCGCTCGGCATCGACGCCGAGGAGTTCTGCCGCACCTCGGGCGTGACCACGGCGATCGACACCGGCAGCGCCGGCCCCGGCAACTTCGCGGGCTTCCGCAAGCACGTGATCGAGCCCAGCCAGGTGCGCATCCTCGCCTACCTGCATGTCTCCCACGCCGGCATCTACGCGTTCTCCAACCGCGTGATGGTGGGTGAGAGCGAGGAGCTGCGCAACATGGACCCGGTCAGCGCCGTGGAGGTCGCCAGCGCCAACCGCGACGTGATCGTCGGCATCAAGGTGCGGGTCGGGCGCGGCGCCTCGGGCAACTCGGGCATCGTGCCGCTCGACATCGCGCTCGAGGTCGCCAACGAGGCCGGCATGCCTCTCATGTGCCACATCGACCACCCGCCGCCGCGCTACGAGGAGGTGCTGGAGCGGCTGCGGCCGGGCGACGTCCTCACCCACGCCTTCCGCCCCTTCCCCAACTCGCCCGCCACCCAGCAGGGCACCGTCAAGCAGGAGGTGCTGGAGGCGAGGAAACGGGGCGTGAAGTTCGACATCGGCCACGGCAAGGGCTCGTTCGCGTTCAAGGTTGCGCGCGCCATGCTGGCCAACGGATTCCAGCCCGACACCATCTCCTCGGACGTGCACAAGCTCTGCATCGACGGCCCGGCCTTCGACCAGGTCACGACGCTGTCGAAGTTCCTCTGCCTCGGCATGCCGCTCGCCGACGTGATCGCCGCCTCGACCGTCAACGCCGCGCACGCCCTGAAGCGGCCCGAGCTCGGCAGCCTGAAGCCCGGCAGCGCCGGCGACGCCACCATCCTCACCATCCGCGAGGGCCGCTTCGACTACGTCGACGTGGTGGGCGAGCACCTCGAAGGCGACCGCAAGATCGACTCCGTCGGCGTCGTCATCGCCGGGAAGTGGTGGCATCCGCAACCGGCGTAGCCGACGCGGCAGCAGCTCACCCCAGGAGATTCTTACGGGGCGATCCGGCCCAGGCGAATGGCCTGCCTTACCAGCGCGGCAACGCTCTCGGCCTGCATCTTGTCCATGATCTGGCCGCGGTAGCTCTCGACCGTACGTTGGCTGATACCGAGTCGCAGCGCGATGGCCTGGCTCGTGCACCCTTCGACCACGAGGTCCATGACCTCGAGCTCCCTGGGTGTGAGGCTCTCGAAGCGTGTGTGCAGCTCCTGCAGTGAATGCTCGCGCGAGAGCTTGTCGAAAACGCGTGCAAGGCATCTGTTGATGGCGGCCAGCAGATGCGCATCGTCCACCGGCTTCTCGATGAAGTCCTCTGCCCCGGCCTTGATGGCGGCGACGGCCATGGGAACATCCGCATGGCCGGAAATCAGGACTACAGGCAGTGCAAGGCGGCGGCGCGAGAGCTCGCGCACGAGCTCGATGCCATCCGTGCCGGGCATGCGCACGTCGGCCACGATGCATCCCGGGGGCGAGCCGGAGACCTTCCGGAGGAAGGCGTCGGCCGAGTCGTAGGTTTCCACTTGGTAGCCGAACACGCGCAACATTTCGCCTAGCGCCTCGCGCACCGCCTGCTGGTCGTCGATGACGAAGATCGAGGGGGTGGTCATGTTCAGGAGGCATCCTCGACTTGAACCGGCAGCGACAGGCGGAACTCCGTGGCCCCGGCATCGCTCGACTGCAGCCAGATGCGCCCGCCGTGTGCCTGCACGATCGACGCGCAGATCGAAAGGCCAAGGCCGAGACCGTCCTTCTTGGAAGAGGATAACGGCTCAAACAGCTGCAGGCCGGGCGAAATGCCGCCGCCGTTGTCGCAGACGCCGATCTCGACCGTGGGCTCGCGCTGAGACCGATGGGCGCTGATGCGGATGCGGCCGTCGGAACGGCCTGTTTCGACGATGGCCTCCACGGCATTGTGCACGAGGTTGAGGACAACCTGCTGGAGCTGGATGCGGTCGCCGAAGATCGGGGGCAGGCCGTCGCCGATGTCGAGTTCGATGGAGATCCTGTTGGCCGCGGCGTCTGTCCTGGCGAGAACGAGGGCATCGTCCAGCACCGCTTTCACCTCGAGGGTGCTGAAATGCGGGCGGCCTCGGCGCAGGAATTCGCGCATGCGGCGAACAACCGCGCCGGCATGGTCGATCTGCGCGATGACGCCCGAGAGGTTGGTGTCCGCGCGCTGCCGGTCGGCGTCCGGCGAGCGCAAGATCTGCTGCACGGAGCGCGCCAGCGCGCGAGCCGCCGTTATCGGCTGATTGATCTCGTGGGCGAGAGCAGAGGCCATGCCGCTCACAAGGTTGATGCGCGCGGCCCGGCCTGCCTGCGCCTGCATCTCCTTGAAGCGTTCCTCGGCCCGACGCGCGGCCAGATCGGCCCGCTCCCGCTCGCTGACGACGACACCGACGAGCAGGCCGGACATCGTCAGAACCAGCATGACAATCTGGAACTCGGTGAACGCCGCGGCGTCGTATCCGTACCGATGCAGCAGGGCGACGACCCCGAGTTGGGTCGCTGCCAGTGCCGTGCATGATCCATCGATGCCGTGGCGCAGGGCAGCCGCCAGGACGGGAAGAAACAAGGCTGCGAGCCGCTTGTGGTCGCTCGGATTGCCGGCTCCCACGGCTATCCACACCGTGAAGCCAATCACGATCACAAGGAGCATCAGCTCCGGGAGCAGTGCAAGGAACGCCCGCGGCGCAAACTCCGGCCACCGCACCGACATGCGCAACACGAGCGGGGTTGCCACGGCGATGCCGATGACGTCGCCGACAAAGAGGGGAATGGACGCTTGCACCAGGTCGCCGGTCGTCAGCTCGCCTGCAACGAGCAACAGGGCGCTCAGCAGCGTGGCAGACGCGGCGGCCGCCGCAGCGCCGGCAGCCAGCAGCACGAGAACGTCGCGCACGCGGCTGAGGCCGATGTCGAGGCGCAGGTGTCGCCGCGTGATGCTTGCCGCCGTCGCAAACGTTGCCGATATGAGCGCAGCCACACCGACGATGACGGGCCATTCCAGCTCCGTGCGAAGCACGAAAAGCTCGGCAATCAATACGCCGGCGAACAAGACGAGCCCATAATGTGGTCCCCTCAGCACGAGGACGGCAAAGGCGACGCCAAGGCCGGGATTCCATGGCGTCACCGGGACGCCCTTGTACTCGTGGATGAAGCTCACCCATTCGAGCCCCACGTAGGCAAGCAGGAGAAAGCATGGGGTCGCCAGGCTCGGCAAACGGCCAGGGAGTGCGACGAGCGCAGACCGTGCGATGCCCGGAATTGAGGAGTCGCTACCCAAGCTCTTTCTGCTCTGGCTTTGCATCCTCACCAGGGTTACACGAACGCTCGGCTTTGGCACAACGAGTTATGCCACACTTTGGCTGCGGTGCTCGCAAGCGCCGCATGCCGGAAATCCGGTGAAGGATTCCCGCCGCGCAAGGGTGCCACGCGCGTCCGCTTCGGCTCACACACGGACTAATAGTGAATCGCCCCCGGCGCGCCGCCCCCGGCGGCGACGCTGTCGCCGTTGATGGCGACCGACTTGGGCGAGGCGAGGAACACCACGACCTGGGCGATGTCCTCGGCGGTGATCAGCTTCTTCGCCAGGTTGCGGCCGGCCATGCGCTTCTCGATCTCGGCTTCGCTCACGCCCTGCGCCTTGGCCTGTGCCGCCACCACGCCCGGCGTCTTCTCCGTTCGCGTGAGGCCCGGATGCACGCATACGGCCGACACGCCGTGCGGGGAAAGCTCCTCGGCGAGGTTCTTGGTCAGCGCCGCCACGGCGATGTTGCGCATGGAGCCGATGATGGTGCCGGTGCTGCGCGCGGCCAGCCCGCTGACGTTGATGATGCGGCCGGAGCCCTGCTTGATCATGTGCGGCGCCACCTCGCGCGCGGTGCGCAGGTAGCCCATCACCTTGATGTTCATGTCGCCCCAGAAGTGGTCGTTGGTGATCTCGGCCAGTGCCGGCGGCTTGCCCTGTCCGCCGGCCTGCGCCGCGCAGTTGACGAGGATGTCGATGCGCCCGAGGCCTGCCAACGCGTCGGCCACCATCTTCTTCACGGCCGCGTCGTCGCCGGTGTCGGCGCTGAGGTGCAGCACCTTGATGCTGTTGCTGACGCGCGCGATCTCGGTCGCGGTCTTCTCGAGCGCAGCCTTGTCGCGCGCGGTGATGGCGACGTTCACGCCTTCGCGTGCCAGCTCGAGCGCGATCGCCTTGCCGATGCCGCGGTTGCCGCCGGTGACGATCGCGGTCTTGCCTTTGAGCTCGAGGTCCATAGGCGCTCTCTCTCCCGTTTCTTTGGTGTGGTATCGCCGGCAGTCTCGAAAGTTCAGGGGTTCCCTGTCAATCGCCGATCTATCAAGTCTACTGATGGACCATTGCCGCCTTGTCTGATGGCCGGGCCGCAAAAGAGCCGTGGAATCGGTCCCAGCGCGCCGTCCGGGCGTTGACAGGACTGGGGGCGGACGGCTCAAGTAGCCGCGGAGCAGCCGCAAAAGAAGCTGCGGAGGGCGATATGCGTCCAATCGAGAGAAACGCGAGGAGGAATAGGGAGATGGCTCCAAGCAAGCGAACCAGCATTCTGGCTGCCTCGGCGGTCGCGGCGGTCTTTGCCGTGACGACGATGCCGTCAGCCGACGCACAACAGAGGAAGTCCCTGCGTTGGACCACGTCGCAAGTGGGCTCCTACGGGTACACGATCGCCGCCGCCATGGCCAAGATCGCCGAGCAGGCCCTGGGCGGCGAGTACACGGTGACCGTGCAACCCTATCAGTCGCCGACCGTGGCCATGAAGGCCGTGATGGATGGCGAGGGCGAGATCGCCTACACCGCCGACATCGGCATGACCCAGTTCCAGGAGCGGGTCGGCCCCTTCAAGGAGTACAAGCCCACCAAGCCCGAGCTGGTGCACACCTGGTACGCCTATCCGATGGAGTCGATGATGGCGACCACGGCGAAGGAGGGCGACAAGTTCAAGTGCTGGAAGGACTTCAGCGGCAAGCCCGTGTACTTCACGCAGGCCGGCTTCCAGAATTGGCTCAACTGGCAGCGCATCTTCAAGACGCTCGGCTACGACTTCAAGCACGTGCAGATCGACAACAAGGCGAACGGCGATGCCCTCGAGCAGGGCACGATCGTGGGCTCCGCGATCTACACGACGGCCGGCCGCTCGCTGCCGCCCTATTGGAAGGAGACCGAGGTGCGCATGGACATCCGGGTCATCAACCCGTGTCCGGACGAGGTCGCCAAGCTCAAGTCTGCAGGGCTTGCCGTCGCCGACGTCGAGGCCAAAAATGCCTTCGGCAAGAGCGTCGGCCCGACGATGCTGCAGGGCGTGCCGATCCTGTTCGGCTACAACGCCCGCATCGATATGCCGGAGGAAGCCGTCTACAAGCTGGTCAAGGCGTTCTACGAGAAGAGGAACGAGCTCGTGACCATCGACGCGGGCTTCACGCCGATGGCCAAGGACTTCGTCGGCATGCAGGTGCAGGGCATCAACGCCAACCCGCAGATCCCCGTACATCCCGGCCTTGCGAAGTTCCTGAAGGAGCACAAGGCCTGGGACGACAAGTGGAAGATCTCGAAGTCCAGTTGATAGCAGGCGTCTGACAAGCGAGGTGGGGAAGCGGCGCGGCCACAAGTGCCGCTCCCCACCTCGTCGCATATGCAGTGCCGAAGGGAGAGCCGGCGCCGGCCGGCTGGATACGGCCATGACGGATCGGCTGCGGACGCATTTCAGCCTCGCGAACGCGATCTTCGTTCTCTCGCTCGTTCAGTTCGTCTGGCTGGTGTGGTTCTTCTATACCGGCTTCGGCGGCTCGCTGGAGCTCGTCTCGCGGGTGATGTCGATCGCGCTCGCCCTGCAGGTGCTGTTCATGTACCAGCAGGATTACCTCTACAAATGGCTGCCGCCGATCCTCAATCACTTGCTCGTCGCGGTCTATCTCGGCATCTGCATCATCGCTTTCGTCTACTTCCACTACGAGTTCGAGCGCATCGCCATCTACTCTCAGGGCTCGTTCACGCAGAACGACTACATCGTCGGGCTGCTGGTGTTCCTGCTGGTGATGGAGCTGTCCAGGCTCGCGCACCCGGTGCTGTTCTGGACAAACGTGCTCCTCGTTGCCTACACGCTGTGGGGCTACCTCAGCCCGATCGATTTCTTCTGGCATCCGGGCACGTCGTTCAAACGGGTCGTTACGTCCAGCACGGTGGAGTTCTCGACCGGCATCTACGGCATCTACGGCCAGCTCGCGCTCACGCTGATTGCCGCCTTCCTCCTGCTCGCCGGCATCGCCAACGGCTTCGATGCCCAGCGGGCGATGATCAATGTGGTCCGCCTGCTCGCGGGCCGGTCGCGGCAGCTGATCCCGCAGACCGCGGTGGTGGGATCGAGCGCCATCGGCATGATCAGCGGCAGCGGCTCGGCCAATGCCGCCGTCGTCGGCACCATCACGATCCCGCTGATGATCCGCTACGGGGTGCCAGCCACCTTCGCCGCCGCCGTGGAGACGGCGGCTTCCATGGGCGGCCTCATCATGCCGCCGATGATGGGCGTCGGCGCGTTCCTGATGTCGGAGTCCCTCGGCGTGCCCTATTGGGACGTCGTGCTGCGCGGGTTTGCGCTCGCCATCGTCTACTACGTCTCGATCGGCATCGCCGTCTATCTGCTGTGCGTGCGCCTGCTGCCCAAGGACCCGATCGAGCCGCCGCAGGTGCCGGCCTACGAAAAGGTCAAGACGGCGATCTTCTTCTCGTCCGTGCTCTACCTGCTCTATCTCATGGGCTACGTCGGCAAGGGCGAGCTGCTGGCCGCGCTCTACACCGCCATCTTCATGTTCTTGCTGCTGGTCGCCGCTCACCTGTATTTCAAGTACGTGCGCAAGGACCCGGCCGTCGGGGACGAGACGCTGCCGATGTGCATGAAGCGGGCGGTCGAGACGCACGCCGAGATGACGTCCTACCTTACGCTGCTGCTCGCCACCCTCGGCATCATGATCGGCCTGTTCACCGTCACCGGGTTCATCAACCGCATGGGCGGGATCCTGGTCGATCTCGGCGCCTGGAATATCGTGGCGATGATCCTGATGGCGTGGGTGTTCGGCTGGCTCGCCGGCGCCGGCCTGCCGCCGACCGCGACCTACATCATCGGCGCCGTGGTCATCGTCCCGCCGATGAAGAAGCTCGGCATCGACCCCTGGGTCGCGCACTTCTTCGTCTTCCTGCTGTCCGTGTGGGGCGAGCTGTCGCCGCCGACCTCGCTCACCGCGGCCGTATCCGCGCGGATCGCCAACGCCTCGTTCCTGCGCACCATGTACGAGGCCCTCAAGATCTGCGCGCCGATCACCCTGATGACGTTCGCGATCTTCACGCGCTTCAACATGGTGGTGAACCCCGGCTGGATGCAGGTCGCCGACTCGACCCTGGTGCTCATCGGCACGGTCGGCGTCACGTTCGCGATGTTCGGGCGATGCCATCGCAATGCGGCCGTCGACGTTTCGGCGCGATGTGTGCTGGCGGCGCTCGCCTTCGTGGTCATGTTCCACCCGGACATGCGGGTGTCGGCCTTGGTCGGCGTCGTGGTGGCGCTCGGAATCATCGTAGGGATATACCGGCACAGGCAGATCGCGCCGGAGGCCGGCGCGATCGCGAGGGAGGGGAGCGATGTTGCGCCTGCAGGCGATCTCGCCCCCGTCCTGGCCGAGGCCAAGCGCGACATCGGATAGTCTTGCCGACGCCTCTGCGGGCGCCGATCCTCAGCTCGCCACTCGCTCGATCAAGCTCAAAGCAATCGGAGACTCGCAATGCCCAAGAGCGCACCCCGTATCGGCTGGATCGGCGCCGGCCGCATGGGGCTGCCCATGGCCGAGCTGCTGGTCAAGGCCGGCCACGACGTGACGATCTGGAACCGCACCGCCGCCAAGGCCGAGCCGCTGGCGCGTGCGGGCGCCAAGATCGCCAAGAGCCTGGCCGACCTCGCCGGGGCCGACGTCGTGTTCTCGATCGTCTCGACCGGCAAGGACCTGGAGGAGGTCTATTTCGGGCAGGGTGGCGTGGCGGCGGGCGGCGGCAAGCTGCCGGCCGTGTTCGTCGACTGCTCGACCATTGCCGTCGACGAGTCGGCCGAAATCCGCAAGCGGCTCGCGGCGCTGGGCGCCCAATACATTGCTGCGCCGGTAAGCGGGAACGCCAAGGTGATCGTTGCGGGCCGGCTGTCGGCGGTGGCCTCGGGGCCCGAGGCGGCGTTTGCCCAGGTCGAGCCGCTGATCAAGGCGTTCGCGCCCAATGGCGTCTCCTATGTCGGCGACGGCGAACTGGCGCGCGTGTGCAAGATCGCCCACAACGTCATGCTGGGCGTCGTCATCGAGAACCTGATCGAGATCACGCTGCTCGCCAACAAGATGGGCGTGCCGCGCCACGCATTCCTTGCCTTCATGAACAACTCGGTGATGGGCTCGGCGTTCACGCGCTACAAGTCGCCGGCGCTCGTCAACCTCGACTGGGCCACCACCTTCACGCCCGAGCTGCTGCGCAAGGACCTCGATCTCGGCCTCGCGCTCGGTCGCGAGATGAACGTCATCATGCCGGTGACAGCCGCCGCGCGCGAGATGCTGCAATCCCACATCGGCGCCGCGCAGGTGCGGCCCGATGCCCAGAAGGTGCTCGCGGCGGATTTCGCGGCGCTGGCCGAGACCATGGCGCAGGCCTCGGGCATGAAGCTCGAAAGCGAGAACAAGAAGGTGCCGACCGGACTCGAGCGCTAGATCAATAGCGCGACCGGTTGAGGGCTCCGAAGATCTCGACGCCGAAGTGGCTCGGGGCCTGCTTCTGCTGCGCCGCCTTCTGCCTCGGCTGCTGCGGCGTCGGCGGCATGGGCGTCAGGGCTGCAGCGCCGATGCAGGCA
>Ga0247829_10000511_pt1 | contig 15032 bp, 16 predicted proteins | sample 12C_Control_Day4_FD_207765 | JGI IMG/M metagenome (GOLD analysis project Ga0247829, IMG submission 207765) | Soil microbial communities from agricultural site in Penn Yan, New York, United States - 12C_Control_Day4 | ecosystem: Environmental > Terrestrial > Soil > Agricultural land | place... | reverse complement strand
CAGCGCGTCGGTCTGCGCGCCGCCGTATTCGTACTACGAGCTGAAGAACGTGCCGGGTGCCCACGTCGTCGTCACGTCGCCCGAGATCATCGGCGGTCCGCTCACGCAGTCGCAGTTCTTCACGACGACGAAGTTCGCGGACGCGAACCCGAAGATCGTCGAAGCCATCAAGGCCGCGACGTTCGACGCGATCGCCTTCATCAGGAAGGACACGCCGGCGGCCGTCGAGATCTACAGGGAGATCACGCACGACAAGATGCCGAAGGATGAAATCCTCGACATGCTGAAGCAGCCGGGCATGATGGAGTGGACGGCCGCACCGCAGGGAACGATGAAGTTCGCGGCGCACCTGCACAAGGTGGGCACGCTGAAGACAATGCCGGCGAAGTGGACCGACTATTACCTGCCGATCACCGCCGATCTGCCCGGAAACTGAATTCCAAACGTGCCGGCGCGACCGATGGCCTTGAGCGACGAAACGCGCGACAAGTTGAAGGGCGTCAGCGTGGCGACGATCACGACGGCGCTGTTCAAGCGCGGCCTGCGCAATCAGTTCATCCAGAACGTGCATCCGCTGAACCCGACGCTCGGCAACATGGTCGGCGAAGCGTTCACGCTCCGCTACATCCCCGCGCGCGAGGACCTGAACCCGATCAGCGTGTTCAGGGACCAGGCGCATCCGCAGCGCAGGGCGATCGAGGAATGTCCACGCGGCGCGGTCATGGTGATCGACAGTCGCAAGGACGCGCGCGCCGCATCGGCCGGCTCGATCCTGATCGCGCGGCTGATGCAGCGCGGCTGCGCCGGTATCGTCACGGACGGCGGCTTCCGGGACTCGCCGGACATCGCCAGGCTCGCGATTCCCGCGTACCACGAGCGGCCGGCGTCACCGACGAACCTGACACGCCACCAGGCAATCGACATCGACGTGCCCATCGGTTGCGGCGACGCGCCGATTTTTCCGGGCGACGTGATCGTCGGCGACGCGGAAGGCGTCGTCGCGATTCCCGCGCATCGCCGATGATGTCGCGGCCGAAGCGGTCGAAATGACGGCGTTCGAGGACTTCGTCACCGAGGAGGTCATGAAGGGTCGCTCGATCCTCGGCCTCTATCCGCCCACCGACCCACAGGCCGAGCACGATTTCCTTGCCTGGCGCAAAGCGCGCGGGCGGTAGCAAAGATCCAAAGCCGTGCGGCGCCGTCAATCAAGACCGCGCCTGACGTGCCGTCGTCGCGATGATGGAGATCAAGTCCAGCCGCCCTCATGTTGGCTAAGGTGGCCTAAGATCCCTTTTTTCGCGCTGTTTTCGCCGCCCGCCCGATGAAATCCGACGATCCCAAACACCTCCGCGCCGCCATCCCCGCCGCGTTGCCGCCGCAAGCGATTTCCGAGGAAGTCCTCCTCGAGAAGTACGCCAAGGGCAACGAGCGCACGATCGAGGACGTGCGCCGGCGCGTCGCGCGCGCGCTCGCCGCAATCGAGGCACCGGACAAGCGCGCGCAATGGGAAGAGGCGTTCTACCGCGCGCAGGAGAGCGGCTTCATTCTCGGCGGGCGCATCAACTCGGCGGCGGGCACCGACCTCAAGGCCACGCTCATCAACTGCTTCGTGCAGCCTGTGGGCGACAGCATCTCCGGTGATGGAGACGGCGTCGGCATCTATGTGGCACTGCAGGAAGCGGCCGAGACGATGCGGCGTGGCGGCGGCGTCGGCTACGACTTCTCGCGCATCCGCCCGCGCGGCGCGTATGTGCGCGGCACCGACAGCCGCGCGAGCGGACCGATTTCGTACATGCGCGTGTTCGACCAGAGCTGCGAGACGGTCGAATCGGCCGGCTCGCGGCGCGGCGCGCAGATGGGCATCCTGCGCTGCGACCATCCGGACATCGAGGCGTTCGTCCACGCGAAGGACGACGGCAGCCTCACGAACTTCAACATCTCGGTCGCCGTCACCGACGCGTTCGTCGACGCCGTGCAGAGCGACCGCGACTGGGAACTCGTGCACAAGGCGCCGCCGGCTTCCGATCTGATCGCCGCGGGCGCGCACCAGCGCAAGGACGGCCAGTGGGTGTACCGCACCGTCAGGGCGCGCGCGCTGTGGGACGAGATCATGCGCTCGACGTACGACCACGCCGAGCCGGGGGTCGTGTTCATCGATACGATCAATCGCGACAACAATCTTTCCTATTGCGAAACGATCGCCGCGACGAATCCGTGCGTCACCGGCGACACGTGGGTCATGACGACCGGAGGCGCCCGGCAAGTGCGCGAACTCGTCGGGCGGAAATTCGAAGCGATCGTGCATGGACGCGCGTACGACGTCGAAAGCGACGGGTTTTTCCAGACCGGAAACAAGGCGGTCGTTCGGATCGTGACGCGCGAAGGACACGTGCTGCGACTGACCCACGATCACCGTGTGCGTCGCGTGACACGCATGACCCGCTACGTCCGCGACGTCGAGTGGACGCCCACCGGGGAATTGCGCCCTGGTGACGAGATCGTGCTGAACGACCATCGCCCGCTGTCCGCATGGGCGGGGGCAGGTACCGAGGGCGAGGGCTATCTGCTGGGTCTCCTGATCGGCGATGGCTACCTTCGAGACGACAAGGCGACGCTCGCTGTCTGGGCGTCCGATATCGTTCGCACGGCGAACGGGCCGACTGCGTATGCATCGACGGGCGCGGCCGGCATCGTCGCGGCCGTCGAATCCGCGATCGCACCGATACGCCACGGCGCCGATTTTCGGGGGTTCCAGCGCCCGATCAAGAATCAGCGTCAGGCGCGACTCTCCTCGGCGCCGCTTCGGAATCTCGCGCACGCCTGGGGCCTGCGTCGGGGCGGCAAGACGGTAACGCCGCAGATCGAGCGCGGCAGCAGCGCATTCACGCGTGGCGTGCTGCGCGGGCTTTTCGACGCCGATGGCAGCGTCCAGGGCACACAGGAGAAGGGCGTCAGCTTGCGGCTCGCGCAATCCGACGAGAAGCTGCTGCATGCCGTGCAGCGCATGCTGCTTCGGCTGGGAATCGCGTCGACGATCGATCGCGAAAGACGTCCTGCGCAGATTCGCTCCATGCCTGACGGCCACGGTGGAACCAGGTCTTACGTCACCAAGGGCGTCCACGAACTCGTCATCAGCGGCGACAACATTGCGGTATTCGCCGAGCGCGTAGGCCTCGCCGATACGGAGAAGACGGCAAGGCTCGACTATCTGATGTCGATCTACCGGCGAAATCTCAACTGCGAGCGTTTTACCGCGACGGTCGCCGCCGTACTCGACGACGGCCGCGAGGACGTATACGACGTCACCGTGGCCGACGTCCATGCGTTCGACGCCAATGGATTGGAAGTCCACAACTGTGGCGAGCAGCCCCTCCCCTCCTACGGCTGCTGCGACCTCGGCAGCGTCGACCTGACGCGCTTCGTGCGCCAACCGTTCACGTCGAACGCGGACTTCGACTTCTACGGCTTCGCAACGACCGTCGCGGTCGGCATTCGCATGCTCGACAACGTGCTCGACGTCACGGCGTGGCCGCTGCAACAGCAGCGCGACGAAGCGATGAACAAGCGGCGCGTCGGTCTCGGCTTCACCGGACTCGGGGATGCGCTGATCGAGCTCGGCCTGCGCTACGACGCGGACGATGGACGCGCGATGGCGGCGCGCATCGCCGAGTGCATGCGCGATGCGGCCTACGAGGCCTCGGTGGACATTGCGAAGGACAAGGGCTCGTTCCCGCTCCTTAACGTCGACCAGCACCTGGTGGCGCCGCGCTTCGCATCCCGCCTGCCGGACGCGATCAAGACCGCTATTCGCAAGCACGGCCTCCGCAACAGCCACCTGCTGTCGATCGCGCCGACCGGCACGATCTCCCTCGCCTTCGCGGACAACGCGTCGAACGGCATCGAGCCGCCATTCAGCTGGACGTACAAGCGGCGCAAGCGGATGCCCGACGACTCGATGAAGGAGTTCCTGGTCGAGGATCACGCGTACCGTGTATTCCGGCATCTGCACGGACTCGACGAGGGCGTCGAGGTCGTGAAGTTCGACGCGGCGAATCCGCACAAGCCCGGCGAGCCGTGGACCGACGCCGACGGCGTTCGGCGGGCGATGCTGGCGCCTGCGTTCGTCAGTGCCCTCGAAATGAGCGCGCTCGATCACATGCGGATGAACGAGGTCGTGCAGCCGTTCGTCGACACGGCGATCAGCAAGACGGTGAACGTCCCGGCCGACTATCCGTTCGCGGCGTTCGAGGACTTGTACTTCGAGGCGTGGAAGGCGGGATTGAAGGGCATCGCCACGTATCGGCCGAACGAGGTGTTGGGCGCAGTGCTCGAAGTTGCATCACCCGCGGCACCCGCGTCGGCGCGCGAGGATCTCGACGCGACGGATCCCGACCGCCGCATCCGCCTCGACCGCACCACCGAGCCGCCGCTCGCGAGCCTGCGCTGGCCGGGCCGTCCCGAGCTGCCGGACGGCAATCCGTGCTGGACGTATGTCGTGCGCCATCCGCTCGGCGACTTCGCCGTGTTCATCGGCCACATCGAGAACGGCCGCGCGTATCCGTTCGAGGTGTGGATCAACGGCGCCGAGCAGCCGCGCGGCCTCGGTGCGATCGCGAAGACACTGTCGATGGACATGCGCACCGACGATCGCGCGTGGCTCGACATGAAGCTCTCCGCGCTCCAGAAGGCGGTGGGCGACGACGCATTCGACATGGCGATGCCGCCCGACGGCCGCAAGGTGCGCGTGCCGAGCCTCGTGTCCGGCTTCGCCAAGCTGATCCGCTATCGCGTCAACGAGCTCGGCGCTTTCGCCGAGGAAGGCTCCGCCAGTACGCCGGTGGTCGACGCGCTGATGGGCGTCAAGGAGCCGAAGGCAGGCCCCGACGGCACGCTGTCGTGGACCGTCGACGTCGTCAATCACACGACCGGCGACGACTTCGTGCTGTTCCTCAAGGAACTGATCATGCCGAACGGCCAGCGCCGGCCGTACTCGATGTGGCTGTCGGGCGAGTATCCGCGCGTGATGGACGGTCTGTGCAAGGCGCTGTCGCTCGACATGCGCGTGTACGACCCGGCGTGGATCGGCATGAAGCTGCGCAAGCTCCTGAACTACGGCGAGCCGAACGGCGAGTTCATGGCGCGCATCCCCGGCTCGAACAAGGCACAGACGTATCCGTCGACGATCGCATATCTCGCGCAGCTGATGATCCACCGCTATGCAATGCTCGGCATTCTCACCGAAGAAGGCTATCCGGTAGCGGCGGTGGGCATCCTCGATGTGCCGGAAGCGGAGCAGGCGAAACGCGCGTTCAAGACGCTACCCGGCAAGAAATGCCCCGAGTGCGGAAACAAGGCGATGATCCGCAAGGATGGGTGCGATTTCTGCACCGACTGCGGGTATACGGGAGCGTGCGGATAGCAGGATTGCGCGTTTCAACGGCACGGCGAAACCCTATTTCGCCGACGCCGTACAGATCGCCGGCGACCGGCACGGTTTGAAACGCCGCTTTCAGGCGCAGGTGATGGACCTCGGACGAGAGCTGCGGCGACACGGCAGCGGCGTCATGGCCGGCGACTGGAACGAGGGTATAGGATGTGGTCGACCGACGAGAGGAGATCCGAATGGACAATCTCGATCACGACTATCCGCGGTCGCTGCTCGCGGCCCACGCGCCGCCGTGCCTGTCGCTGTACCAGCCCACGCATCCTGCGCATCCCGAAAAGCAGCAGGATGTCATCCGCTTTCGCAATCTGGCGAAATCGCTCGAGACGTCGCTTCAACAAAATCACGGCAAGCGCGATGTCGATCATCTGCTCGCTCCCCTTCACGAGCTGGCGGACGACCACTCGTTCTGGAACCGCGTTCTGCACGGACTAGCCGTCCTCCGCAATCCTGATCATGTTCATGTGTATCGCCTCCCGCGTTCCGTACCCGAGCTTGCCGTCGTCGCCGGCAGCTTCCACACCAAGCCACTGCTGCGCATCCAGCAATCCGCCGATCGCTTCCAGATTCTCGCACTGAGCCGCACGCGGGCACGGCTGTTCGAAGGCAATCGGGACGCGCTTGCCGACGTCGAGCTTGCCGCTGAAGTGCCGACGACGGCATCGGATGCAACCGGCCCTGAAGCGCGCGATGCGGAGCGCTCCACACGCGTCTATGGCGCGAGCACCGCTGAAGGCACGACCCGCCATGGCACCGGTGGGGAGCAGCGCATGGACGACAACGAGGCGGAGCGCTTCTTTCGTGCCGTCGACCGCGCGGTGACCGACCACCATTCGCGTCCGTCGGGCCTGCCCCTGCTGCTCGCGGCCCTTCCGGAGAACCGTCACCTCTTCCGTAAGGTGACCAACAATCCGCTGCTCCTGGATGCGGCGCTCGACGTCCATCCGGATGACCTGTCGCCCGACCAATTGCGCGAGCGCGCGTGGCATGCGATTCAGCCATCGTACCTCGCGCGGCTTGCCGCCTTGCTCGACACGATCCACGCGGCTGCCGCACGCAACGCCGGTTCCCTGGACCTCGCCGATATCGCACGAGCCGCGCAACAGGGGCGCGTCGCGACGTTACTGATCGATGCGGACCGGCACGTCGCCGGTCAGCTCGATCCTGCCACCGGCGCAATCAGCCTGGCGCCCGCGCCGAACCCTGCCATCGCTGATCTGCTGGACGACGTCGGTGAGGTGGTCTTGCGCGCGGGTGGCGAGGTCGTCGTGGTGCCGTCTGCGCGGATGCCGTCCGACTCCGGAGTGGCTGCCGCGTATCGGTATTAGCGCGCTCTCCGCTATACCGAATCGTCAACCGCCCCGTCCTGCGCTATGTGCCACCCCTGCAATACCGCGACGCCGTTCGGACGAACTCGATACGAGACAAGGTCGTGGCCGTGCCTACGGCGGCAGCCGATAGCCCTTCTGCCGCAACGTCGCGTCGACCCACGCGCGATCGAGCGTTCCCGTTTCGATGTCCTGCATGACGACGGTTTCCTTCTCGCGGATCGCGTTGGCCGACGCGAGCACGCGCTCGGCGATCGCGCGCGGCACCGCCACGATCCCGTCGGCGTCGCCGACGATGATGTCACCGGGAGTAACCGGCATGCCGGCGATCGCGACGGGAACGTTGATCTCGCCGGGACCGTTCTTGTACGGGCCGCGGTGCGTGACCGCACATGCGTAGACCGGAAACGATCCTGCGCGTATCTCCTCCGAATCGCGAATCGCACCCCAGACGACGAGACCCGCGATGCCGCGCCGCGCGGCCCAGCGCGACATGATCCCGCCGATCACCGCGCAATCGGCGAAGCCGCCCGCGTCGACCACGATCACGTCGCCCGGCTGCGCCATGTCGAGTGCCTTGTGCACGAGCAGGTTGTCGCCTGGCGCGGTCTTCACGGTGAGCGCGGGACCCGCCAGGACCCCGCCGGCGTGCCTTGGCAGAAGCTGCGGACCCGCGGCGTAAAGCCGCTCCATGCTGTCCGACAGATGTGCGGTCGCCGTCTTCGCGAACTCCGCAACGAGGCGCGGCTCCGGTCGCGCAGGCATGTCGAGAATGCGCAGCGAAGCGCTCATGACCTTCTCCTTACTGCGTCCACAACGCCTGTCCCTTGACGCCCTGATACAGGCGCTGCGCCGCGACGATGATCAGCACGATGAACGGTTTGACATCGCGCCATTGTCGCCCGAAGGGCATTCCCTCGGGTGATTGGGGTTTTATCGCGAGCTGCTCTCCAATTGCACTCACCGGAATGCGCGCAGCCATCGGCGCGGCAGCGGAAGTCCCGCGAGCGCGGCCTCCCAATCGATCGCGTCCAGCAGGTTCTTGACCGTCAAGCCGAGCTCGGTGTCGCCCTCGACGACGAGCCGCCGCGCGAAGAACAGCGTGTCGGGATCCTCCTCGCGCAGCGCCAGCGCAATGAAATCGCGCAGCGTCGCCGCCACCCTCAGGTCGGGCACGTGTTCGCGCGCGCACGGACGAAAGCCGCGCGCCGCGGCTTCGAAGTGAACCGACAAGCCGAGGTCACGCACGACGAGCGCAAAGCGGCGTCCGGCGAGCGGCGCGACCGCTTCGCGCGACAGCACGCGGCCGACGCCGAAGTCGAGCGCGGCCGTCGTCAGGACTGCGGCCGGATACGCGGACAGGCGCGAAACGGCGCGCGTAACGAAGCCGGGGAGCGTAAAGCGGGGCAGCAAAGGCACGATCGCTTCCGCCGGACGCTCAGCGGGGAACGGCCACCCATTCGGCGCCCGGGCGCCCGTGCCAGAAGCCATTGCACGGGGGGCCGCGCAGGACGCCGGCCAGGCGTTCCGTTGCGTCAGCAGGATCGAGCAGGCCGTCGATCGCTTCGCGGAACAGCTCGATCAGCGCCATCGTGTCCATCGCTTGCGGCGAGATGCGCACGACGCGGACGCCGACATCCCGCAGCGCCGGCAATTCGCCGAACAGCGTGTAGGTTCCTGCCGACTGGGTCTGCACGCCGTTGATCGTCAGGAACGGCGCGCCTTCGCGCGTTGCGAGCGGCAGTCCGTCGGGGTGCGCGATGCAGCGGAACTCGCACGCGTCCTTCTGCAGGTTGTAGCGCCGCGCCGTGAAGCAGCGCGCCGAATGCGCCAGCGCCACGCGACCGTGCGCGAGCGTTTCGGTCTCGATGCCCTCCGGTGCCGCGGCGATCATCGCGCGGAGCGCTTCGCCCGACAGTTCGGGCGCAGCCACCCAGCGCGTCGCGCATGCAGGTGCGCTAGCGTGCGCGGGCCGAACACGTTGAGCGTGCTGCCGGCCACGAACGGCGGTCCCTCCGCGCGCCGCGCGAGCAGGCGCACTGCGCCCATGTCGTTGGCCTCGACGCGAAAGCGCTCCTGCGCGGCGATCTTGCGCAGCAGGCGCAGGTCGGCCTCCGACTCGATGAGCGCGAGCGTGCTGACGACGACTTCCTTGCCGGCCTGCGCGAGCACCGCCCCGATCTCGAGCCAATCAGGCCACCGCAGTTCGTTGCGCCGCGAGCACACGGTCTCGCCGAGATAGACGATGTCCACCGGGGCGTCCGCCACGTCGGCATAGAAGTCCAGCACCGACTGGCGCGGCCAGTGATAGAGCAGCGGCCCGAGCGCGAGCTTCATCGACGCACTCATCGCCAGGGTCGCGAGTACGCGCCAAGCGTCTGCGACTGTCCTTCCGAAAGACGATCGAGCTCGGCATGTGCCGCAGGCGCGGGCCGCCACGCCTGCGGGGTGGCCGCGCAGCGATCGATCGCGTCGCGCCACACGCGCGTCACCTGCGCGACGTACGCGGGACTGCGCTGGCGGCCCTCGATCTTGATGGCGGCCACGCCGATGCGCAGAAGGTCGGGCAGGAGATCGAGCGTATTGAGGCTCGTTGGCTCTTCCAGCGCGTAATAGGTCGCGCCGTCGACGGCGAAGCGCCCCTTGCACAACGTGGGGTAGCCGGGGCGCTCGTCGCCGTGAAACTCGTCGATGAGAAATCCGTTGAGACGCGTGCGCATGCCGTCGGGCAACGGTTCCCAGCGCACCGCCTTAGCCGGCGAGCACACGCCCTGGCAGTTCGGCGACTCGCCGGTCGCGAAGGCGGACAGCGCGCAGCGTCCTTCCACCATCACGCACAGGCTGCCGTAGCCGAACACTTCGATCTCGCACTGTGTGTGTGCGATCGTGTGCTCGACCTGAGCCAGCGACAGCACGCGCGGCAGCACGGCGCGCCGGATTCCGAAGCGCTCGCGGTAGTACTCGATCGCTTCGTAGTTCGTCGCCGAAGCCTGCACCGAAAGATGCAGCCGCAACTCCGGATGTGTACGTGCGTCGCGCCTCCACGGTGCCGATGCCGAACGTGCTCGCGACCAGTGCACCGCGCTCGACTTTGGCAACCGTGACCTTGGCCGGAGCGAGCGGCCCCTGGTTGGTCACGAGCCACGCGAGCGACAGCAGCGCACCCGACGCGACGGCGATCAGCACGGCCTTTCGCCGCAGGCGGACGTTCACGATGCGCTCCGCCCGCGGTAGCCGTCGAGAAGGAGCGGCCACATCTTGCGCGCCCGCCTGGCCATTGCCGCTTCGTCGCCGGCGAGCGAGGCGTGTATGACGAGGCCCTGCACCGCGCCGATGAACAGCACCGCCGCAAGCCCGGTGTCGAGATCCTCCGCAAGCTCTCCCTGCGCCTTCGCTTGCGCGAACAGCTGCATGAGACGCTGCCGGTAATTCGTGATCATCGCGCGCACGTCGCTGCGCACCGGCGAGTCGCCCGGGTATTGCAGCTCGTGGAACATGACCCGCGGCACGCCCGGATTCGCCGCGATGAAAGCGACGTGGGCGAGGAACGCCTGCTCGATCTTCTCGAGTGGCGACTTCGCCTTGTGCATGGCGGCCGCGAACGCCGCGCCCAGGGATTCGCGCACCCAGGCGAAAACCGCGAGCCAGATCGCTTCCTTGTCCGGGAAGTGGCGAAAGACGGCGCCCTGAGTCAGGCCCATGCGGTCGGCGATCGCCTGCGTGGTGATCGCATCCGGCCCGCGCTCGCGGGCGAGGGCGAGAACGGCGGCGACGATCTCGCGCTGCCGCGCATCCGTGGACAGGCGTTGGCGGCGCGCGGGAGCCGGAGGTCGCGGACTTGGCATCGAAGGTGGCATGGTCTCTGAGGTGGTGGTTTGAATGTAAGTAATCAAGTACTATCTTAGTAGTGTGGCAGCCGGCTGGCAAGGCTGCGCTTTGACGGAGGGACGGACCCATGCAGCTGCCCGAGTTCTTCGACGCCGCGCCGCGGATTGCGGTGCGCGACCCGCTCGCCCGCTTTCTCGGCGCCGCCGCCGAAGGCGTCATCGAATACCGGTACGCCGACGTGGTGAAGCTCGCCGGACATTCGTGCCCGACGGTGGCATCCGCTTATCTGATGACGCGTGCCGCCTTCAAGGCGCTGTATCCCGACACCCTGCCCGTGCGCGGCGAGATCCGCGTGGAACTGCGTGACGGCCGGACGGCGGGCACGACAGGCGTGGTCGCCAACGTCGTGAGCCTGCTCACCGGCGCGACGAACGACACCGGATTCAAGGGTATCGGCGGCCGCTTCGACCGGCGCAACCTGTTGCACTTCGACGCCGGCATCGATGCCCAGCTTCGCTTCACGCGCGTCGATTCCGGCGCGGCGGCCGGCGTATCGGCGCGGCTCGACGCGGTACCGTTCGACCCGCGCGTCGCATCGCTGCTGCCGAAATGCCTGAACGGCGTCGCTTCCAACGAGGAAACGATGCTGTTCCAGCAGTTATGGCAAGCGCGTGTGCGCACGCTCCTGCTCGACTTCGCCGACGACCCGCAAGTCATCGTCGTTCGACATTGAGCAACCGCCGAGGACGTGGCTGCGGGTGGCCACGCGCGCGCACCGCCGGCGCCGGCGCGAAACCGGCATCGGGTCGCCGGTTGACTCGCGTCAAGGGCCGTGCCGAAATCGCGCGGTAGCGTCGCATCCAGTTCGTGCTCGCGAACGTGGGGCTCGTCGCAACGCGACGATCGAGCGCATCAATCCGGCGGTGGAGGACGATCCCGGCCTCATGAACGTCGCACCGTACACCGATGCGTGGCTCGTTGTGCTGCGACCCGACGACATGCAGGCGGCTTATGCGCGGCTCAAGCGCGGACCGGACGCGATCGACGCGCTCAAGGCGTGGATCGACAAGTACGGGCTGCAGTGCATGCGCTGCTCGCAATGAGATGAAGGTTCAGCTCCTCGTCTCGGAGCGGTGCATGCCGTGGCGCAGCGCCGAGGAGATCTGGCGCACGGTGGCGCAGAGAAAGGCGATCGCGTTCGAGGTCCTCGACGCCGGGCAACGGGAGGGACGCGAGGTCATCGCGAAGCTCGGCGTGCGCACGGTGCCGTCGAGGTGATCGACGGCGCGCTCGCGCATCTCGGCGTGCCGTCGCTCGACGAGGCGATGCGCTTCGTGGCCGCCGCGCCCGATCGCGCGGCCGGAACGGCGCAGTCGCATTACGTCGGGCTGACGCTCGAAGCGACGAGCGGCTGGCAACTCGCATCTGCCGCCGTCTATCTCGCGCTCGCCGGCGCGGCGCTGGCGTTCGGCGGCGGCATCGACGGCGATCCGGTCTGGCGCGCCGCTGCGTTGCATGCGTACGGCCAGGGCTTCGTCGTCTTCTTCGTGTTCGGGCACGGCGAGCACCTGCTGCCGCGCTTCACCGGCGCGCCGATTCGCGGCGGCGCCATCGCCTGGACGCAGTTCGTCCTCACCCATGTGGGAACGTGGCTGCTCGTCGGCGGTCTTGCCGTGGCGAGCCGTCCGTGGGCGTTCGCCGGCGGGCTCGTGGCGTGGATCGCGTTCGCGGTTTTCGCCGTGCGCATGCTGGGGGTGCTGCGGCATCGCCCACGCGACGACGCGAGCCCTCTTGCTCGCTCGATCGAACAATCGACTTAAGCGCTTGCCATTGGCGTCGGCTCTCCATGGCGCGGGCGCCGATGCACTATCCTGCGAGGTTTCCGCGGGAGGGACGCGAGCCATGGGCGTGATCGACAAGCGTGTCGTCAACCTCGACGAGTTGAAACTCGAGCGTTTTGCGAAGGGCGACAAGTTCGCGTCCGAGTCCGTACGCATCGGGCCGCTCGTCGGCGCCAAGGACCTCGGCTACTCGTATGACGTGGTGCCGCCCGGCAAGTCCTCGTGTCCGTTCCACAGCCATCGCGGCGAGGAGGAGATGTTCTTCATCGTGCGCGGCAGTGGCACGCTGCGCTACGGCGAAGAGACGCGCAGGATCCGCGCGGGCGACGTCATCTGCTGCCCCACCGGCGGCCCCGAGACCGCACATCAGATCGTCAACGACTCGGACACCGAACTCGCCTATCTGTCGGTCAGCACCATGATGCCGGCCGAGATCTGCGAGTATCCCGACTCGAAGAAGATTGGCGGCTTCGCGCAGGGACTGCGGCATATGACGCGGAGCGAACATCACGTCGATTACTGGACCGACGAGGTATAAGCGACTTCGGGACTCGGCGGGACTTCGGCGTCGAGGGCGGCGACTTCGCTGACGCCACCGGATTGACTTCTCGAAGTCGCGCCTGACGCTATTATCCGCCCATGCAAGGACCAACCGGTGGCGCCAGGGACGACCTTCGCAGCATCGCGCACCGCGTGATGCTCGAGCGCGGTCTGCAGCCCGACTTCTCGACGGCTGCGAAACGCGAGACCGATCGCATCACGAGCGCTGCCACCGATTCCTCCGCGCGCGACCTCCGCGACCTCCTCTGGGCGTCGATCGACAACGACGATTCCCGCGACCTCGACCAGCTCACGGTTTCGGTCCCCGACGGCAACGGCGCGACGCGCATTCTCGTCGCCGTCGCCGACGTCGACGCGCTGATCGTCGCGCGTTCCGCGATCGATGAGCACGCGCAGACGAACACGACGTCGGTGTACACGGCGGCACAGGTGTTCCCGATGCTGCCGGAGAAGTTCTCGACCGACCTGACGTCGCTCAACCAGGATCAGGATCGGCTCGCGGTTGTGGTCGACATGGCGGTGGATGCCAATGGCGCCATCGCGGAATCCGACATCTATCGTGCCATCGTGCGCAACCACGCAAAGCTTGCGTACGACAGCGTCGCGGCGTGGCTCGAAGGAGGCGCGGCCGCGCCGGCGGCGCTGGCGACCATCGACGGGTTGGACGCGCAGTTGCGTACGCAGGACCGCATCGCGCAATGCCTGCGCCACGTCCGCCACGAGCGTGGCGCGCTCGAGCTCGAGACACCGCAGGCGCGCGCCGTGTTCGACGGCGAGAAGCTCGCGGGACTGCGTCCCGACCAGCCGAATCGCGCGAAGGAGCTGATCGAGGACTTCATGATCGCCGCGAACGGCGTTACGGCACGGTTCCTCGCGCACACGGGGTTCGCCGCGCTGCGCCGCGTGCTGCGCGTGCCGGATCGCTGGGATCGCATCGTCGAGCTGGCGCAACAGTCGGGCGAGCGCCTGCCCGCTTCACCCGATGCCGCGGAGCTCAACGCTTTCCTGGAGAAGCGACGGAAAGCTGATCCGTTGCGCTTTCCGGATCTGTCGCTGTCGGTGGTCAAGCTGCTCGGCCGCGGCGAGTACGTGGCCGAGCTGCCGGGACGCAAGGCGCCCGCGCATTTCGGCCTGGCGGTGCGCGACTACACCCATTCGACCGCGCCGAACCGCCGCTTTCCCGACCTGATCACGCAGCGCCTGCTGAAGGCGTCGCTGGCCGGCGATCGTCCGACCTACCCCGACGAAGAGCTCGTCGCGCTCGCCGCGCACTGCACGGCACAGGAGGACAACGCGACGAAGGTCGAGCGGCAGGTGCAGAAGTCAGCGGCCGCGCTGCTGCTCGCGCCGCACGTCTCGAAATCGTTCGAGGGCATCGTCACGGGCGCGTCGGAAAAAGGAACGTGGGTGCGCATCCTGCAGCCGATGGTCGAGGGCAAGGTCGTGCGGGGCTTCGAGCGGCTCGACGTGGGCGACCGCGTCGTCGTCAAGCTGCTCGACACCGACGTGCAGCGCGGCTTCATCGACTTCGCCTTCGTGTCGAGGGCGAATTGACGGCCCGGCGCGACCCGCACGCGCGCGTGGCATACGCGGATCCGCGCTTCGTCGAAAGCGACGATGCGCGCCCGCTGCGCATCCTCGCCGAGTACCTGGCGCCGCTGAAACAGTTCCGCGAGCACGACATCAGCGACACGATCGTGTTCTACGGCTCGGCGCGCATCACGTCCGGGGGACCGCTCGGCCGCTATTACGACGACGCGCGCGAGCTCGCCCGCCTCGTCACCGTGTGGTCGAAGGGCCTCGCGTCGCACGCCCACCGCTACGTCGTGTGCACGGGCGGCGGCCCGGGCATCATGGAAGCGGCCAATCGCGGCGCGTCCGATGCGGACGGGCGGACGATCGGACTGAACATCGCGCTGCCACAGGAGCAGCACGCGAATCCCTACGTCACGCGCGGGCTCGCGTTCGAGTTCCACTACTTCTTCATGCGCAAGCTGTGGTTCGCGCACCTCGCCGCCGCCCGTGCACACG
>Ga0247829_10000507_pt1 | contig 15058 bp, 17 predicted proteins | sample 12C_Control_Day4_FD_207765 | JGI IMG/M metagenome (GOLD analysis project Ga0247829, IMG submission 207765) | Soil microbial communities from agricultural site in Penn Yan, New York, United States - 12C_Control_Day4 | ecosystem: Environmental > Terrestrial > Soil > Agricultural land | place... | reverse complement strand
AGCCTCCCGTCACCTTCACCGGCACGGTGCGTGTCGGCAGTGACGGTCGCAACATCCTCGGCATGACGCTCGAGCACTATCCCGGCATGACCGAGGGCGAGCTTGCCCGCGTGGAGGCGGAGGCCGCCAGCCGCTGGCCCCTGCAGGCGAGCCTGATCGTGCACCGGTACGGGGCGCTGAAGCCCGGCGACAACATCGTGCTCGTGGTGACCGCCTCCGCCCACCGGGAGGCCGCCTTCGCTGCGGCCGAGTTCCTGATGGACTACCTCAAGACCAGCGCACCCTTCTGGAAGAAGGAGCTGGGCGCCGACGGCAAGGAGCACTGGGTCGAGGCGCGCCAGAGCGACGGTGCAGCCGCCGAGCGGTGGAAAAAGGCCGACTGACTCGCAATAAGCGTGGCCGCCGGAGCACAGCTAACGTCCGAGTTACCGCATTTCGGCGCCAAGCATTGCGGGCGGTCGGGTTCTTCGCGACACTGATATCGAAAGTAGCGGGCCTCGGGGCTTCCACGATGCGCTATGCACGCGCATGCATTCTTGCGTTCGCCGTCCTAGGCACCGCCGGCTTTGCCACGGCTGCTGGCGCGCAACAGCCCGGCACCTCCGACCGCGACTGCCAGACCATCCGCAGCTGCAACTTCGGCCGCGGCGGGGTGTATCGCGGATGTCTGTCGTCCTACAGCTGTCGCGTGTGCCGGTTCGTTGCCGCACCCTGCTATGTCGACGGGTCGCGCAAGGTGTGCCAGCGCATGCGCTGCACTTGGGGTTGATAGGCCGCCGCTGTCCAAAGTGTCGCCAAGACCCAGCATCACGGAAGTTTGCCTTAACTGCCCGTCGATGGCATAGTGCGGCGTCCTTCAACCATGATTGCCCAGTATTCCCATGAATCAAGTCATTCGCAATTTGCCTTCCATCAGCTTCAATACGATGGCTCTGTTCTGACATGAAGTAGTGCGATGTTCCCTGCAGATGATTTGCCGCGGGGAGGACGATCGTGGAAGCCAAAGATTTCCAAGCAGTTGTTGGGCAGCTCGGCGAGCTGACGGCTGGCCAGCGCGAGGCGCTTGTGGAGGCAATCAAGCGCAAGTCGTCGGTCAAGGATGCGGTCGCGCTCATCGAGACCCGATTTGCAGCCGCACCACGTTGCGGACACTGCCGGTCGGAGAAGGTCTCAACCTGGGCGAAGCCGAACCCGCTGACCCGCTACAAATGCTCGGCGTGTGGCAAGACGTTCAACGCGCTGACCGGCACGCCGTTGGCGCGTCTGCATCGGCGTGACGCGTGGCTCAGGTATGCGCAGGCGCTCGCCGATGGTGTCAGCCTGCGCAAGGCGGCCAAGCGGTGCAGGATCGCGCTCGACACGGCGTTCCGCTGGCGCCATCGGTTCTTGAAATCCGCCAAGGACAGAAAGGCGATGAGCGTCGGCGGCATCGTCGAGGCGGACGAGACCTACTTCCTCAAATCGCAGAAAGGGGCGCGCAAGGTGAAGGGCCGCGCATCCAGGAGACGTGGCGGCAAGGCTTCCAAACCCGGGCTCTCCGACGAGCACACTCCTGTGCTCATCGCGCGCGACCGGACCGGTGCAACGACCGACACGATGCTGGAGAAGGTCGATACCGCGAGCATCACCCGCCACCTGGCGCCGATCGTGGCCAAGGACACGCTGCTGATCAGCGACGGCGAGAAGGCCTATGGCGCCTTCGCAGCCAAGCAGGACATCCTGCATGTGTGGATCATCGCCTCGAAGGGCGAGCACGTCTGGCGCGGCTATCACATCCAGAATGTCAACGCCTACGCCAGCGGTCTGAAGACCTGGATGGTTCGCTTCCGCGGCGTTGCGACCAAATACCTCGACAGCTACCTCGGCTGGCGCCGCATGATCGATCGTGATGGTGAGGACGCGACCCCCGGGCACTATCTCATGGCCGCCGTCGCATAGACTTCTACGTCAGTGCGGAACAGAGCCAATACGATTGGTAGTCGCATCTGGACTCTTGCTAGGGCACTCCTGGACCTCATCTCCCTCGCCATACTCCTCATGGGAGCGGTTTGGGCCTTCCGCAACATTGAAAATATTGTCTACAACGACCGAGTACTTCTATTGCTTGCTCTCGCAACGAGCTGGCTCGTCTGGTCGATCTGGGCGCGTAGAGTGCGCACAACCCAGAATGCGATGGAACAACTAGAACGTGATCTAAGGTCCCTTGACGCGAACAATATTGCGGCAGCCAAGGACCTTTGGGGCGCCGCGGCATTTCATAGAAGACAAGCAGCGCTAAACATTCTCTTTCTTATTGTTGTCCTCTTGGGTACTTCAATCTTTATGATTGCTGCGGGATACATAGCGAATTGGGACTATGGTGTTGTCGAAGTGTTTGAAATTGCGAACCGGGAACTTGAGGCAGCCAACAAGAGAATACCTGAGTCTTGCACCAAAGCCACCGCTTTGTCCCGGACTGATGTAACTGATGATGCTGTTCGAGACATACGAATGCGGATCGAATGGCAAATAGAGCGGAGTTTTCGCGAGGGGCCCCGAATTGATCCGACCAATAGGCAAGCCGTGGTGCAGACAGCCAGCCTCGCGATTGATCGGGCACTTGACGACGGTTTCAAGAGGACGCTACTAGCAAATATATCGGAAGCAAACGCCGCAACAAGACGAAGCGTCCTTGAGGCATGCACTACTCTAATTAATAGTGTGGCAAATCTACGAGAGTTCTACGCACCTGCCTTCAAGCTAAAATATGAGGCGGAATCCGCACGCACTTCAGACGGTTACCGCATACTTCGGAGCATGGTTCTGAGAATATCATTTGGTGCTTTTGCTCTTTATCTGGCAACCGTGCTACTCCAAAACTATAGGTACAATGTAAACATTTCGAACGCCTATAGAGCCCGCTTTGGGACCGTGGTGATGGGCGACATCGAGGTTGAGAAGGCAGTGCGACGCGCCGCCCTTCTCACGGTAGATAACCTCAAGATAGGAAAGGAAGCACACGATCCATTAGAGCGCTTGGTAGAACTCTTGAAGGGTCTAACTGGCGGACGAGAAAAAACCGGTCAATAGCGGTCTCCGCTGGAACGCCTTCTGTCCACGGATCGGGGGTTGCCGACGATTGCGCTAACACAACCGCGACCTTGTAGGGTGACAGTAGGCGGTGCTCTGTGGCGCGCCCAGTGGCCCGCCGTAGCTCCCTCTGTGGCCGTCGCTCGCCGAAAGCACCTTGATGGGCCGTGGGTTTAGGACTTCGGATATGACGCGTTGCCAGCAAGCTTAGCCGTCAGGACGCTCGCCAGCAGCGACGACGCCAGCATGACCGCGAACGCCGCACCGTAGCCGCCGCTGGCGTCGAAGATGGCCGCGCCGATCCAGGCGCCAAGCCCGCCGAACATGTGGTGGATCATGACGATGAGGCCGGTCAGCGCCCCGAGGTTGGCGGTGCCGAACGCGTCGCGCACGAAGATCACGAGCAGCGGCGCCGTCATCAGGAACGTGAAGCCGAAAATGAGGGCGAACACCGTGATCGACAGCGGCGACTGATCGACCATGATGAGCGCGAACGCGCCGATGCGCAGGATGAAGCTCGCGAGCGCTGGCCACATGGGGCCCGAGCGGTCGCTCCAGGCCCCGGCGGCGATCACGCCGAAAAAACCGACGAGCCCCATGGCGGCAAGGAGGTTGCCGGCCAGCAGCGAGTCGACGCCGCGGTCCTGCGCAAAGGCGACGATATGCGTGGCGACAAAGAAATCATCGAGGCCGCAGAGAGAGTAGACGCCGATCAGGAGCCAGAACTGGCGCGTCCCGGCCGCTGCGCGCAGGCTCATGCCGGCGCCCTGGGCTTGGCCGGAGCGCGCATTGCCGGTGCCGCCAAGGGCTGGGGGTGCGGTGCCGGCAGGCCGGACGAGCAGCAGCACGAGCGGCAGCAGCAGCAGGTGGGCGATGCCGCCCCACACGAACACGTGTCGCCAGCCGTAGCCCACCAGGATGACGGCGAAGATGGCGATAATCACCAGCTGGCCCGCGCTCATGCCGGCGCTGACGATGCCGTTGGCGAGGCCGGCACGGTCGGGGAAGGCGCGGCTCACCATCAGCGAGACGGGCGTGATCGAGGCGACGCCGTTGCCGATCGCAAACACCACGCCGTAGAGGACGAGCAGCTGCCACGGCGCCGTCATGGCGCACATCAGGCTCATGCCGACGGCGCTGATGATGAGCCCCCAGGCGAGCACGGCGCGAATGCTGAGCCGGTCGGCGAGCCGTCCCGCCAGGAACATGCCCGCAGAGGTGACGACGAGATAGACCGCGACGGTGGCGCCGAGCACGGTGCGGCCAACGGCAAACTCCTCGGAGATGGGCTTGAGGGTGAGGCCGATGGCAAAGCGCGCCCCGCCGCCAACGAACAGCACGAGGAAGCCGATGGCCACGATGGCGGCGCGCGTCATGGTCGCGGGAGGCTCTGATGAGGACGGGGGCGGGCGGAATGCGGCCCGCGCACCCTGACATCAAACGAGACCCGCGAACAGGTCGGATCGCCGATCAGTCCTCGTATCTGTCGTTGCGGCGCACCCATGCCATCGGATGCGAGAGGCCCGCCTCGTCGCGGCCCTTCGGAACGAGATCGATGAGCTGATAGGCGCCGTTGAGCGTGTCGAGGCCGCGCGAATAGCAGGAGTAGGTGTGATAGACGGCGCCGGCATCGTCCTTGGCGAACACGCTGACGCCCGGAGCCTCGCTGACCCCGAACGCCTGGACCTCGTAGTTGTAGTAGGCCGCCTTCTGCTCCTCGGGCGTGAAGGAGACGTGATAGTCGCGGTTGAAGTCGCTGCCGAGCGAGGACACCCACTTGAAGCTCCAGCCCAGGCGCCGCTTGTAGGCCTCGAGCTTCTCGAGCGGCGCCCGCGAGACCGCGACCAGCGTCACGTCGCGGTGCTTCAGGTGCACGACGATGCCGTTGTAGTTGTCGGCCCAGAACGAGCAGCTGGGGCATCCCTCCTTCCAGTCCGGACCGAACATGAAGTGGTAGACGAGCAGCTGGCTCCTGCCGGCGAAGAGGTCCGACAGCGTCTCCCTGCCCGCGGGACCGTCGAACACGTACTCCTTGTCCACCCTGACCCAGGGCAGCTCGCGCCGCTCCCGGCTCAGACGGTCGCGCGCGTGGGTAAGCTCCTTCTCCCTGGCGAGGAACGCCCTGCGGGCGGTCAGCCACTCGTCCCGCGACACGACGCGATTGGGGTTCATTGCCGATCCTCCTTTTGGTTACGCACAGCGCATCGACAGCACCGGCGGCAGCCGTGCGGCCAGCGTCGACCAGGTCTCGCCGCCATCCTCCGACCCGAACACCTCGCCCGACTGGGCGCCGAAGTAGAGGCCGAGCGGCTTGCCGCGGCTGTTGCAGAAGGCCTGCCGCAGCACGGTCAGATAGGCCTGCGACTGCGGCAGGCCCTGCTCGAGCGCGCGCCAGCTCCCGCCCCGGTCGCGCGTTTCGTAGACGCGCACGCGGCCTTCCGGCGTTACGCGGTCCATGTCCGCCGACAGCGGGATGACGAAGGCGCGGTCGGGGTTCTCGGGGTCGATGGCGAGCGGGAAGCCGAAGTCGGAGGGCAAACCGCGCCCGGTGCCGATGTCGGTCCACGTCTCGCCGGCGTCGTCGGAGCGATAGACGCCGCCGTGGAACTGCATGTAGAGGGTGGAGGGCTGGTGCGGCGCGCGCTCGATGTGATGCACGCAATGCGTGTGCGTGTCGTGGTGCGCCTCCTCGGGCAGATAGCGCGGCACCAGGCCCTTGACGCCCCGCCGCCAGCTCTTGCCTCCGTCTTCGGTCAGCCAGACGCCGCCGGCAGAGATGCTGACGGCCAGGCGCTTCGCATCGCCGGGCCAGGGGCAGATCGAGTTGAGGCACATTCCGCCGGCGCCCGGATTCCAGTGCTGCCGCTCCGGCACGTCCCACAACTCTTGCACCAGCGACCAGCTCTTGCCGCCATCGCCGCTGCGGAACAGCGCGGCGGGGGCGACGCCGCACCACAGCTCCCCGTCGGCGACGCCGGGCTCGATCACCCAGATGCGCTCGACGGCCGCGCCGGCGCTCGCAGGAAACGCCGGGCCGTCCGCCTGCTCCCATTTCCCGGAGGGGTCGTCGGTGTAATAGAGGTGCGGGCCGAACTGGCCGTGCGTCACGCCCGCGAGGTAGCGGCCGGTGCGGGGATCGCGCATGGCGAACTCCGCGACCTCGCCCGGGAACGCGCGGGCCGCGATCTCGTAGGCCTTGCCCCGTCCGCGACGCAGGACGATCAGGCCCTTCTTGGTGCCGACGAGCAATTCTCTCATGTCTCATCCTCCGGAGATGGCGGCGACGATGTGCAGCTCGTCGCCCGGCTCAATTGGCGCATCGAGCGCGACGGCCCTGCCGGCGAGGAACACCTTGACGTGACGGCGCAGCACGCCCTGCTCGTCGGTGACCCAGCCGCGCAGCGCAGGATGGCCGGCCTCCAGCGCCTGGATGGCGCCGGCGACCGTGTTGCCCTCGACCTCGATGGTGCCGAGCCCGCCCGCGCGCTCGCGGATCGAGCCCGTGAGATGCACGCGCGGCATCAGGCGCCGTCGTGGGCGCGCTGCAGCGCGGCGATGTCGAACTTGATCTGCTTCATCATCTCCTCGGCCACTCGCCGTGACTTGGCCTTATCGGGGTTCGCCATCATCTCCCCGAGCGCGGTCGGCACGATCTGCCAGCGCACCCCCCACTTGTCGGTGATCCAGCCGCAAGCCTGCTCTTTTCCACCACTTGCGAGGATCGCGTTCCAGTAGCGATCGATCTCTGCCTGCGAGGTGCAATTCACCATGAACGAGATCGCATCGTTGCACTCGTGGTGCGGGCCGGCGGTCATGGCCATGAACTTCTGGCCGAACAGGGTGAAGTTGACGACCTTGACTGAGCCGGCGGGCCCGCTCGGGGAATCGGCGTTCATAGGCGCCACGCCGTCCACGCGGGAATCGGGAAACACCGAGGCGTAGAACCGTGCCGCCTCTTCGGCTTCCTTGGCGTACCAAAGGAACGGCAAGATCTTCTGGATTGGGGATTGGCTCATGCTGTCGGTACCTCCGGACTGAAAGGCGAATGTCTGCCGTTTGCCAACACGGGCGCGGATCGACCAAGTCGGTCCGTCGACCGTCACGCCGCGAGCTTGAAGTCTGACAGCTGCGAGTCGAGCGCGCGCTTGAAGGCCGGCCGGCCCGTGCAGCGCTCGACGTAGGCGGCGAGGCGCTTGTCGCTGGTGACGATGTCGGTGCGCTCGAGGATCCGCAGCACCGTGGTCATCATCAGATCGCCCGCCGTGAAGCGGTCACCGTCGAGGTAGGGCTTGTCGCCGAGCGACTTGGAGAGGGACGTGAGGCGCCTACGCGCGAACTCGACGGCACCCGGACGCCGCAGCTTGGCCCACTCCTGATCCCGGTAGAAGATGTCGATGCGCGCCACATCCATGACGAACGGCTCGATGGAATTGAGGGCCGCGATCAGCCATTGCGTCGCCCGGGCGCGGGCCTGCGGGTCCTTCGGCAGCAGCGTCTCGCTGCGCTCGCCGACGTAGAGCACGATGGCGCCCGACTCGAAGAGCGCGAAGCCGCCGTCCTCGAGGATCGGCACCTGGCCGAAGGGCTGCAGGGCGCGGTAGTCGGGCTTGTCCTGATCGCCCTGGCCGAGGAGGCGCGTCCTGTAGGGCAAGCCGGCTTCCTCGAGCGCCCAGCGCGCACGCAGGTCGCGCACCTGACCCTGAGCGAAGTCGGGAACCCATTTGAAGGCAGAAACCGTGATCATCCCCAATGCTCCTTTTTCGTGTGGGCTTCTTCTTCCTCATGCCTTCGCGGCTGTGCCGTCGACGGGCGTCATCCAGCCGATGCCTGCGCCGCCGGGCTCGCGCAGCATGGCAATGCGGCCGACGCCGGGGACGTCGAAGACCGGCATGACGAGCCTGGCTCCAGCCGCGACCGCCTTCGCCACGCGCTTGTCGACGTCGTCCACGGCGAGGAACGACATCCAGCTCTCCGGCACCTCGTCGAACTGCGGCGAGGTCAGCGGGAACAGGCCGGCGACCGGCTTGCCGTCCTGCATGGCGACCCAGTAGGTGTGGCCGTCGGGCGTGGCCATGGCCTCGAAGGTCCAGCCGATGGTGTCCGCATAGAAGCGCCTGGCGCGCTCGGCATCGCGGGTTCTCAGCTCATTCCAGTGGAAGTTGCCGTGCGCCCAGTTGCGTTGCTGGTCGCGCTTCTGCTCGCGCTTCTGGGGCTGGCCTCGCTTCTGCGGACGCTTCGCCGTCGTCGTCGCCTGTGCCATGATCCACTCTCCTGTCCCTAGGCGAAATACTGCTCGAGCTTGTCCAGCGTGCCGGTCCAGCCGCGGTTGTGGCCCTCGCGCGCCTTGTCGTCGAAGAACTGCTCGTGGTGGAGCGTGAGCATGGTGCCGTCGCCGTCCTTGGCCACGGTCACGGTGACGAGCGACTCGCGCTCGGGCGTCGAATGCCAGGCCCACGTGAACTGCAGCCGGCTGTTGGGGACCACCTCACGGTAGATGCCGCCGACCTCGTGGCTCTCGCCGTCCTCTGTCTTGAAGCGGATGCGGTAGCGACCGCCCACGCGCACGTTCATCTCGGCGCGCACGGAGTCTTGAGTTGCGTGATGGGGGCCGAACCAGTGCACTATTTTTTGCGGGTCCGCCCACGCGCTGAAGACTTGCGCCGGCGTGGCTTTAAGGCGGCGCTTGAGGGTGAGGCTTGGCTTGGTGAGCATGCTGCGTCGGTCTCCACGAATTTGGCCAGCGCATCGAGGCGTTCGCTCCAGAAGCGCTCGTAGCGGGCAAGCCACTGCATGGCCGTTTCCATTGGCGCCGCCCGCAGGCGGCAGTGCACCGTTCGTCCCGTCTTCTCCCGCTCGACGAGACCGGCGCGAGCCAGCACGTCGAGATGCTTCATGACGGCCGGCAGCGACACCGCGAAGGGTGCGGCAATCGCCGTCACGGCGAGCCCGTCCTCGCGCGCGAGGCGGTCGAGGATCGCCCGCCGCGTCGGATCGGCGAGCGCGGCAAAGGCCAAGTCGAGAGGGACGGGCTCATAGTCAACCATGTGGTTAAGTATTGGCGCGCGCGACGTCGCGTGTCAAGCGTCGGGGGAGACGATCACAGGCGCCGCGGGTCCGCCACGCTCCCGATCGGCAAGACGCACAACCTCAGGCTCGGCTGCGTCCCGAGGCGAGGCTGCAATCGATGCTGCTCGCGAATTTCGAGAACCTGGCGTGACGCGGGCTCTGCCCGCCGCTCCGGCTATCGCAGGGCCCTGCCGCCGGTCGCGCGCTCCGGAGGGAAGACGCGCAGCCAATCCCGCTTCATGTCCACCACCGTCCAGCCGCGGGCGTTGGCCTCGTCGAGCGCCTTGTCGAGCTTGCCGACAAGGGACTTGCGATCGTAGGCCCACTCGCGCTCGGCATCGGTGTGGTGCACCAGCCCCATGAAGCGCGCGCCGCCGCCGGCTGCCGTCCACTCCAGCATCTGCTGGTCGCCGTCCGAGTTGCCGAAGGCGAACACCGGCCGCCGCCCGATGAAGCGGTTGATGCCGACCGGCTTGCCCGGGCCGTCGTCGATGAACTCGACCTTGGGAAGCTTCACCAGCCGCGGCGCGCCGTCCGGCTGCAACTGGAACTCGGTGAGGCCGGAGGAGCCGACCACCTGCTCGGGGGGAATGCCGTACACCTTCTCCGTCCATGGGCGCATGAACTCGATGCCACCGCCCGAAACGATGAAGGTCTTGAAGCCGTTCGCGCGCAGGTGGGCGAGAAGCTCGAGCATGGGCTGGTAGACCAGCTCGGTGTAGGGCCGATCGAACCGCTGATGTCGCGCGGTGGCGATCCAATCGAGGACCGCATTGTGGAACTCCTGCACGGTCATGCCCGCGTGCGTTGCCGCGATCACTTCGAGCAGGCCCTTCTCGCCAATCGCGGCGATGGCCTTGATGTCCCCCTCGAGCAGCGCCTTGAAGGGCTGCACGGTCTTCCATTCGGGATGCTGCGGAGCCAGCGCCTTCACGCGGTCGGCAGCGAATGCAAACTGGAAGTAGACCGGCTGCTCGGCCCACAGCGTGCCGTCGTTGTCGAAGGTGGCGATGCGCTCGGGATGCGGCACGAAGCTGGGCAAGCCCTCCGTCGTCACGCCGGCGACGAAGTCGATGATCGACCGCTTCACAGGGCCGTCGTTCCACGACGGGAGGGGGTCGGGCTGAGCGAGGACGGGCCCGGCGACGGCACTGCAGAGGGCCGTCGCCAGGATGCCTGCAAGCACGAATCGTCGCGTGAGCGCGGGCATCACGACCTCATCCCTGGACCGCAAGGGCTCCACTTCGCAACCGTCGCCCTCACTGGATCGCCCTGGTGCCAACGGCAGGAGGGCCGCCCTCGGGCTGTCCGATCATGTCCATGACCTGCTCGACGCTGAAGCTCCCCGGCCGCTGGCGCGGCGGGAACTCCTTGAACGTCGCCACGAACTTTGCCACCACGTCCTGCGTCGGCACCACCAGGAATGCGTGGCGGATGGACCAGTCGAAATAGGTGTTCGACGTGATGGGCGCCCGCTCGAAGGGGTCCATGCGCAGGTTGATCATGCGCGGCATGCGCTGGCACACGAAGGGCTCGGCCCACACCTGCAGCGTGCCCTCGACCCGCTGCTCGCAGAAGTTCATCTTCATGTTCTCGTAGCGGAGCGCCACGAGTTGGCCGTCGTCGTTGAAGTAGAAGAACTCCTTGCGTGCCGACTTGTCCTCCTGCCCGGTCATGTAGGGCAGCTGGCTGTAGCCATCGAGGTGCACCTTGAAGGTGCGCCCGCCGGCGTCCCAGCCCTTGAGCAGCCGGTCCTTCACGCCGCTGTCGCCGGCCGCCGCAACCAGCGTCGGGAACCAGTCGAGCGCAGAGACGATATCGTTCGAGACCGCGCCCGCGCGGACCCGGCCGGGCCAGCGCACCATCGCCGGCACCCGGAACGCGCCTTCCCAGTTGGTGTTCTTCTCGCCACGGAACGGCGTCATGGCGCCGTCGGGCCACGAGTTCATGTGCGGGCCGTTGTCGGTTGAGTAGACGACGATGGTGTCGTTGGCGATGCCGAGATCGTCGAGCGCCTTCAGCAGCTGGCCGACATGGCCGTCGTGCTCCAGCATGCCGTCGAAATACTCGCTGACGCCGCTCTTGCCCCGATTTTCGGGCCGCACGTGCGTGTAGAGGTGCATGCGCGTGCCGTTCCACCACACGAAGAAGGGCTTGTTGGCGCGGGTCTGGCGCTGGATGAAGTCGACGGCCGCGTTGCAGGTCTCGTCGTCGATGGTCTCCATGCGCTTCTTGGTGAGCGGCCCGGTATCCTCGATCTTCTGCCGGCCGACCTTGCCGAAGCGCGGGTCGACGGTTGCATCATCGGTGGTGGTGGCCGCGCTCTTGAGCACGCCGCGGGGCCCGTACCTGGCGCGGAAACGCGGGTCCTTGGGATAGTCGGGATGCTCGGGCTCCTCCTCGGCATTGAGGTGATAGAGGTTGCCGAAGAACTCGTCGAACCCGTGCACCGTGGGCAGGAACTCGTTGCGGTCGCCCAGATGGTTCTTGCCGAACTGGCCGGTGGCATAGCCCAGCGGCTTGAGCGCCTCCGCAATCGTGATGTCCTCGAAGCGCAGGCCGAGGTTGGCGGCCGGCAGCCCCACCTTGGAGAGGCCGGTGCGCAGCGTCGCCTGGCCGGTGATGAAGGATGACCGCCCCGCCGTGCAGCTCTGCTCGGCATAGTAGTCGGTGAACATCATGCCTTCCTTGGCGATGCGGTCGATGTTGGGCGTGCGGTAGCCCATGAGGCCCAGCGAGTAGGCGCTGACGTTGGTGAGGCCGACATCGTCGCCGAAGATGACGAGGATGTTCGGCCGTCGGCCCGCCGCGGTCACCGGCGCCTGCGGCTGTGCCTGCGCCGTCGTCACGCTGCCTGGCGCCGCAAGCGCGGACGCGGCGGCAATCGTGGTGCCGCCCAGCAGGATATTCCTGCGGCTGAGCGCGCTGTCCCCTGGGGGCCGATCGACGCCCGGCGTCACGAGAACTCATGTCATGCTCCTGTTGCGGATGACGCAGCGAAATCCGACGTGACTGGTCGATGTATCGACGGGCTGTGCGTGTCGCGCGGCAGGCCGGTAGCGCCGGCAGTAGTTGGGCGCGCACAGATGCGAGCCGCCCTTCAGCACCTTGCGCGGGATCTTGATGTTGGGCTTGCAGGGGTCGTAGCTCGCGGCCTCCGGCCCGCCCCTGGGGTTGTCGGGGATGCAGCAGGCCTTGGGTGCGTCGGGCTCGTGCTTCGAAGCGAACCAGTCGCCGGTCCACTCCCAGACATTGCCAATCATGTCGGAGAGGCCGTAGCCGTTGGCGGGAAACGAGCCGACGGCGGAGGTACGCGACACCCGGCGGCGGCCCAGGGATTCGCGCGGAAACTCACCGCGCCAGATGTTGGCCATGCGCTTGCCGCCGGGCGCAAGCTCTTCGCCCCAGGCGAATTCGACGCCCTCCAGTCCGCCGCGCGCTGCAAACTCCCACTCGGCCTCGGTCGGCAGGTCCTTGCCGGCCCATCGCGCATAGGCGAGCGCGTCGGCGTACGCGACATGCACGACAGGGTGGTCGTCGAGCCCGCGGATCCCGGTCTTCGGCCCCTCGGGATGGCGCCAATCGGCGCCCTCCATATAGGTCCACCACTGGCTCCAGTCGCCGAGATCGACACGATGGCGCCGCGGCACGAAGACGAGCGAGCCCGCATACAGCATGTCGGGCAGCGCGCCGGGGTAGTCCTTGGGGTCGGGTGCCTTCTCTGCGAACGTGACGTGGCCGGTCTGGTAGACGAACTCTCGGAACTGGCGGTTCGTGACCGGTGTGCGGTCCATCCAGAAGCCGTCCACCGAGACGCGATGCGCGGGCGCCTCCTCGGGATAGTGGCTGTCCGAGCCCATGCGAAAGGTGCCGGGGGGAACCCACACCATGCCGACGTTCACTGGCCTGAAGGCAATATCTCGAACCTGCGTGGGCTCCACCGTCATCTATTCCCCGTGCCCCGGGCTTGAACTTGGAGAAGTCTCAAGCCTCAGAATGTGTCGGTGGCGACCCGCACTCAACGCGCGGCTCGAATTCCGGTTAGATTTGTCCGGTGAATGAGCTGAGTATTTTCACAATTGCGGAGCAATCGGTATCCGCCCGTAAAGTCGCGCGGACTATTGCCGATAGGTAGGGATGCGACAGCCAATATAACTATCGGTTGTCTTATGAAAATTCAGGCCTGGTGTGGCCTGCTGAATACTGGCGCATGCGAAGTCGGAACGGGGTGCACGCTCGAGCCGCTGGCGCCACCGAATCGCGCTAGGCGCGATAGGCTCTGCTCGCTCCCACAATCGGCTAGCAAGGAAAAAGAGACATGCGCAGGGGGTGGCTACGCAAGCTCGTGTTGCTCGGCGCCGCGGCCTTCGCTGCGGACGGCGAGGCGGCGGAGTATGGCCTCTCGACGTACGGCCTCGGCGGCAACGCCTTCGGCGCGGGCATCACCCCGCCGCCGGGCGTCTACGTCACGGAGGCCTTCGCCTTCTATGAGGGCGAGGCTGATGATCGGTGCCGTGGGCTATGACTATCGCCAGCTCACCGGCGACCCGGGCTCGGGCGCGGTGCTGGGGCCCTTCAAGGGCAAGGTCGACGCGATCGGGCCCGGCCTCTCCTACACGACGCTGCTCGGCACGACGCCATTCATCCTCAACGTGCGCCATTACCGCGAGTTCAATGTCGAGAACCGGTGGGACGGACACTCGACCCTGTTCTCCGGCACGATCCGCTTCTAGCTCGCGACCGTACGCCTCGCGCGATGGCGATCGGCCCCGCGCAGAGCCATCCGAACGCACGCAAAGCCTGCAACTGCGCGGCCCTAGCCTCGCCCGCCCCGATGGGGTTAGGGTGACGGCGATTTTTCGCGTTCTAGGATGGGAGGACGGCAATGGCGGTTCAGGGCAAGGTTGCGGTGGTGACGGGCGGCGGCAGCGGCATCGGCCGCTCGGCGGCGCTCGCGCTGCAGGGCGACGGCTGGAACGTGGTGGTGGCCGGACGGCGCAAGGAGGAGCTCGACAAGACCGTGTCGATGGCCAAGGCGGGCGGCGGCAAGATCGTGGCCGTGCGCGCCGACGTGGGCAAGCCGGAGGACGTCAAGAGCCTGTTCGCCGAGACCAAGAAGGCGTTCGGCGGCCGGCTCGACTTCCTGTTCAACAATGCGGGCTTCGGCGCGCCGGCGATGCCGATGGAGGACCTGCCGTTCGAGACCTGGAAGGGCGTGGTCGACGTGATCCTGCACGGCTCGTTCCTGTGCGCGCAGGAGGCCATCAAGATCATGAAGTCGCAGAGCCCCAAGGGCGGCCGCATCGTCAACAACGGCTCGATCTCCGCCTACACGCCGCGGCCCAACTCGGTCGCCTACACATCCTCCAAGCACGCCATCACCGGCCTCACCAAGTGCATCGCGCTCGACGGACGCAAGCACGACATCGCCTGCGGCCAGCTCGACGTCGGCAACGCCGACACGGCCATGGGCGGACGCATGAAGGCGGGCGTGCCGCAAGCCAGCGGCGAGGTGAAGCCCGAGCCGGTGTTCGACGTCGAGCACTGCGGCTCGGCCATCCGCTACATGGCGAGCCTGCCGCTCGACACCAACGTCCTGTTCATGAACATCAAGGCCACCAAGATGCCCTTCGAGGGCCGCGGCTGAGCTTCGGCGCAGACCACCAGATACGCGACCGGCGCCCGGTTCCCGCAATGCGGGAGGCGGGCGCTGCCGCATTGGCGCAGCGCCTGCTCTCGCCTATAGTGGTCAAGTCGGTAGGAGTTCCAACAATACCTACCGTGACGATAACAAAACGCGATGAGGAGACGCCCAATGCCAAGTATCTCTCCCGCCGCCCTCAGAGGCGGCGCTGCAGTGATCGCGACCGCGCTCGTCGCGGCGACCGGCATCGCCGAGCTGCAGGCGCAGCAGCAACCGCCG
>Ga0247829_10000505_pt1 | contig 15069 bp, 11 predicted proteins | sample 12C_Control_Day4_FD_207765 | JGI IMG/M metagenome (GOLD analysis project Ga0247829, IMG submission 207765) | Soil microbial communities from agricultural site in Penn Yan, New York, United States - 12C_Control_Day4 | ecosystem: Environmental > Terrestrial > Soil > Agricultural land | place... | reverse complement strand
GGCGGGCCGCCGCCGTCTTGCCGCTCGCGCGCGTCCCGTGATAACCTGCCGCGCTTTTCCGGCGAGCTGCTCCCGTCCTGGCTAGGGAGCCTCACCTCCAAGGGCCATCGAGCGTGCGATTCATCCAAGAGCTTCCCGGACGAAAGACCGCATGAAGGTCAAGCACCAGGGCGCCGCCCGCCGCTACGCGCGCGCGCTGCACGAGGTCGCGCAGGAGAAGGGCGAGGCCGACTCCATGCGCGACGCGCTGCGCGGGGCGGACGAGCTGCTGTCGCATCATCCGGAGCTGCAGGCCGCGTTGATGCACCCGGCGGTCGCCGTGGACCGCAAGAAGGCGATCGCGCGGGAGGTGTTCGGACGGCAGGGACCGGACGACACGCTCGTGCGGCTGATCGACCTCCTGATCGCACGCGGGCGGCTGGAGCTGCTGCCGGCCATCGAGCGCGCCTACACGGCCGAGTGGAACGCGAAGCGGGGCACGCTCATGGCCGAGGCGGTGACGGCGGAGGGGCTGACGCCGGCGCAGCAGGAGCGGCTCTCCCAGGCGCTGGCCGCCGCGTCGGGCCGGGGCGTCGAGCTCACGACCGCGGTCGACCCGCACGTGCTGGGCGGAGTGCGGGTCACGATGGGCGGGCGCATCTACGACGGGACCGTGCGCGGGCGCCTCGAGTCGCTGCGCCGGCACCTCGAAAAGGACTGAACATGGAGATCCGGGCCGACGAGATCACGCGCATCATCAAGGAGCAGCTGGGCGGCTTCACCGCCGACGTGGACGTGGCCGAGGTCGGCACCGTCCTCTCGGTGGGTGACGGCATCGCCCGCATCCACGGCCTCGAGCGCTGCATGGCGGGCGAGCTGCTGGAGCTGCCCCACGACGTGATGGCGATCGCGCTCAACCTGGAAGAGGACGCGGTGGGCGTCGTGCTGATGGGCGAGTCCAGCGAGATCCGCGAGGGCGACCAGGTCAAGCGCACCGGACGCATCATGTCGGTGCCGGCGGGCGAGGGCATGATCGGGCGCGTGGTCAACACGCTGGGCCAGCCCATCGACGGCAAGGGGCCGATCGCCACCAGCGTGCTCCAGCCGATCGAGGTCATCGCCCCCGGCGTCGTCGAGCGGCAGCCGGTGCGCGAGCCGCTGGAGACCGGCATCAAGCCGATCGACAGCATGGTCAACATCGGCCGCGGCCAGCGCGAGCTGCTGATCGGCGACCGCCAGACAGGCAAGACCGCCATCGCGATCGACACCATCATCAACCAGAAGGGCAAGGGCGTCATCTGCATCTACGTCGCCATCGGGCAGAAGCGCTCGACGGTCGCGCAGGTGGTGAAGACGCTCGAGGACTTCGGGGCCATGGAGCACACGATCGTGGTCTCCGCGACCGCTTCCGAGCCCGCGCCCTTCCTGTACATCGCACCCTACTCGGGCTGCGCCATCGGCGAGTACTTCCGCGACAAGGGGCAGCACGCGCTGTGCGTGTACGACGACCTCAGCAAGCACGCGGCGGCCTACCGCGAGGTCAGCCTGCTGCTGCGCCGTCCGCCGGGACGCGAGGCCTACCCGGGCGACGTCTTCTACCTGCACAGCCGCCTGCTGGAGCGGGCCGCCAAGCTGTCGGACGCGAAGGGCGGGGGCAGCCTCACCGCGATTCCGATCATCGAGACGCAGGCGGGCGACATCTCGGCCTACATCCCGACCAACGTCATCTCGATCACGGACGGCCAGATCTTCCTGGAGTCGGACCTCTTCAACTCCGGCATCCGCCCCGCGGTGAACGTCGGCAACTCCGTCTCGCGCGTGGGCGGGTCGGCCCAGGTGAAGGCCATGAAGGCGGTGGCCGGCCGCCTGCGCCTGGACCTTGCGCAGTACCGCGAGATGGCCGCGTTCGCCATGTTCGCCGGCGACCTGGACAAGGCCACGCAAAGCATGCTGGCCAAGGGCGAGCGGCTGACCGAGATCCTGAAGCAGGACCAGTACGAGCCGCTGCCCATGGAGAAGCAGGTCTTCATCATCTTCGCGGCCACCAACGGCTTCCTCGACGCCTATCCGGTCGCGGATGGCCGCCGCTACGAGCGCGAGCTGTATCAGTTCCTCGACCTGCGGCACGGCGGCCTGCTCAAGGACCTGGCGCAGCAGAAGGACATCAAGGGCGAGATCGGCGAACGCATGAAGGCGGCGCTCAAGGAGTTCGCCGAGACCTTCCAGTCCGCCGCCGCCGTCTCCGCGTGACCTTGAACGGCATTCACCGCGCAGAGCGCAGGGTGAACTAGTCCATGCCCGCCCTCATCGACATCCGGCGCCGCATCCGCAGCGTCAAGAGCACGCAGCAGATCACCAAGGCCATGAAGATGGTCTCGGCGGCGAAGCTGCGCCGGGCGCAGGAGGCGATGTTCGCGGCGCGTCCCTACGCCCGGAAGATGATGGAGGTCCTCAACTCCCTGGCGTCCCGCGCCAACCCCGACTCGCACCCGCTCCTCCAGGACCAGGGAGAGAAGCGGGCGCTCATGGTGATCGTCACCGCCGACAAGGGGCTGTGCGGCGGGTTCAACGCCAACATCATCCGCGCCGCGGTGAGGCTCCTGGACGCCAAGCAGGCCGAGGGCGTCGACCTGGAGCTGGGCGTGCTCGGACGCAAGGGGCGCGACTTCTTCAAGCGCCGCCAGTACAAGGTGCGCTCGGAGCACATCGGCATCTTCCAGGCGCTGCGCTTTGCGACCGCGCAGAAGATCGCGCAGGCGCTCATCAAGGCCTACGTCGAGCACGAGACGGACGAGGTCTACCTCGTCTACAACGAGTTCAAGAGCGTCGTGCAGCAGCGGGTGATCGTGGAGCGGCTGCTCCCGATCGGCAGGATGCAGTTCGAGCCGCACGAGCCGAAGCAGGACTACATCTACGAGCCGGACCCGGTCCGGATCTTCGGCGAGATCCTGCCCCGGCACGTCGAGGTGCAGGTGTGGCGGGCGCTGCTCGAGTCGCAGGCGGCGGAGCACGGCGCGCGCATGTCCGCCATGGACGCCGCCACCCGGAACGCGGGTGAGATGATCGATCGCCTCACCCTGTACATGAACAAGGTTCGCCAGGCCGCCATCACCAAGGAGATCATCGAGGTGGTGTCGGGAGCGGGGTCGCCGTCATGAATAAGGGCAACGACAAGGGTGCGGGCGGGGCGGCCACGGCCGAGAAGCCCGCGGGGCAGGAGAAGGGGGCGCGCGTCGGGCGCGTGGTCCAGATCATCGGCCCCGTGGTGGACATCGAGTTCGACGAGGGCGTGCCGCCCATCTACCAGGCGGTGCGCATCGTGGATGACGGCTCGCACGGTGGCGTGCCGATCGACGTCATCACCGAGATCGAGCAGCACCTCGGCGAGAACCGTGTCCGCTGCGTCTCCATGCTGCCCACGGACGGCATGGTGCGCGGCATGAAGGCCGTCGACACCGGCGGGCCCATCTCGGTGCCGGTGGGACCGGGCACGCTGGGCCGCGTGCTGAACGTGATCGGCGACCCGGTGGACGAGCTCGGCCCGGTCACCGCCGTGCGCCGCGACCCCATCCACCGCGCGGCGCCGTCCTTCGAGGACCAGGCGAGCGGGCTCGAGATGTTCGAGACCGGCATCAAGGTCATCGACCTCATCGAGCCCTACCTGCGCGGCGGCAAGATCGGCCTCTTCGGCGGCGCCGGCGTGGGCAAGACAGTCATCATCCAGGAGCTCATCTACAACCTGGCCAAGAAGCACGGCGGCGTGTCGGTGTTCGCCGGCGTGGGCGAGCGCACGCGCGAGGGCAACGACCTCTGGCTGGAGTTCCAGGAGAGCAAGGTCATCGACCTCGAGAAGTTCGAGAACTCGAAGGCCGCGCTCATCTACGGCCAGATGACCGAGCCGCCCGGCGCCCGCCTGCGCGTCGCGCTCTCCGGCCTCACCGTGGCCGAGTACTTCCGCGACGACGAAGGCAAGGACGTGCTGCTCTTCATCGACAACATCTTCCGCTTCACGCAGGCGGGCTCGGAGGTGTCGGCGCTCCTCGGCCGCATGCCCTCCGCCGTGGGCTACCAGCCCACCCTGCAGACGGAGATGGGCGAGCTGCAGGAGCGCATCACCTCGACCAAGAAGGGCTCGATCACGTCGGTGCAGGCCATCTACGTGCCGGCCGACGACTACACGGACCCGGCGCCCGCCACCACGTTCGCCCACCTCGACGCCACCACCAACCTCTCGCGCCAGATCGCGCAGCTCGGCATCTACCCCGCAGTCGACCCGTTGGCGTCCAGCTCGCGCATCCTGGACCCGCGCGTGATCGGCCAGGAGCACTACGACGTGGCGCGCGCGGTCAAGCAGATCCTGCAGCGCTACAAGGACCTGCAGGACATCATCGCCATCCTCGGCATCGACGAGCTGTCGGAGGAGGACAAGCTGGCTGTGGCCCGGGCCCGCAAGGTCCGCAACTTCATGTCGCAGCCCTTCCACGTGGCCGAGCAGTTCACGGGCATCCCCGGCGCCTACGTGCCGCTCGCGGACAACATCCGCAGCTTCAAGGCCATCGTGAGCGGCGAGCTGGACCACATCCCGGAGCAGGCGTTCTTCCTTGTCGGCGCCATCGAGGACGTGTTCGAGGCGGCCAAGAAGCTGCAGCAGTAGCGCGCGATGGCCCTGCCCACGAAGCTGACGCTGGAGGTGGTGACCCCGGAGGGTCTCCTCCTGCGCGACGAGGTGGACGAGGTGATCGCACCGGGCAGCGACGGCTACTTCGGCGTGCTGCCGGGGCACACGCCGTTCTTCTCCCTGCTGGGGATGGGCGAGATCTCCTACCGCCAGGGCACGGTGACGCACCGGCTGACGTGCTTCTGGGGCTTCTGCGAGGTGCTGCCCGATCGCGTCAACGTGCTGGCGGAGGTCGGCGAGCGAGCGGAGGACATCGACGTGGCGCGCGCCGAGCGGGCCCGGTCGGACGCGGCGGATCGCATGAAGACCATCCGCGAGGAGTCCGGCTACGCGGAGGCCCACGCCTCATACGTGCGCGCCGTGACGCGCCTGGCGGTCGCGCGCCCGCCTCGAGCCTGACCCCTGAGGGCCCCGCGAGGGGGATGATGGCGGAGCCTGTCGAGGCCAGCGTGGAGGTGGCGCTCCCCCTGGAAGCGCTCCTGCGGCTGCCGCAGGACGGCGCGCGCTCCCTCTCCCGCCTGGCGCGGCTGGCCGTGCGGGGTGACTGGCGGACGCGCGCGATGGCGCTGTCGGCGCTCGGCCGCATCATCCGCGACGACCCCACCGCCTGGCGCGCGTCCCGCTTCCGCCACCGCGTCGCGCGCCACCTGCCGCTGCTGCGCGAGCGGATGCCCAGCACCGGCCCCCGCGGCGCCTTCGCCCGCGGGCCGATCGTGAACCTCCTGGGCGACCGATCCTGGATCGTGCGCACGGCGGCGGCCCTGGCCGCGGGCGAGTGCCGGGATCCCGCGCTGGCGCCTTCCTTGACGGCGCGATTGAGCGACTCGAGCCGTGCGGTCCGCATCGCGACGGCGGCCGCGCTCGTGGCCAGCGGAGAGACCCTGTCCATCCAGGACCTGCTCGAGGGCGCGGACCCGGCCCCCGAGCGCCTGGGCGACACCGAAGACAGCCGCGAGTGGCTGGAGCGGCTGGTGGTCGCGCATCCCGACGTCGTGAGGCGCTGGGGCACGATCGAGGGCGTGGCGAAGCCGGCGGACGACACGTCCGCCTCCTGGGCCCGCTTCCTGGCCGGCGAGGCGCGCGCACCGGTACGCGACAGCCGCGAGGCCGAGCAGCTGCGCTACGCGCAGGAGAAGGAGAACCACTACAACTTCACGAAGCCGTTCACGCCGGGCCACCGCGACAACAACGTGCGCCTCCTGCACTCGTTCCTGGTGGTGGCCGAGCACCTGCGCGTCCCGCAGGGGGGGCGCGTCCTCGACCTGGGCGGAGGGGCGGCCTGGGTGAGCGAGCTGCTGGCCAAGCTCGGGTACCGGCCCTTCACGCTGGACCTCGCGCTGCCGCTCCTGCGCGTGGGCCGCGACCGCTTCCGCCGCGAGCACCTGCCCGCGCGCTTCTCCTGCGCGGACATGACGGCGCTGCCCTTCCCCGACCGCACGTTCGACGCGGTGGTCGTGATCGACGCGCTCCACCACGTCCCCGACGTGCCCGCGGTCTTCCGCGAAGCGCAGCGCGTGCTCGTCGAGGGGGGCCAGTTCCTGCTGGCCGAGCCGGGCGAGGGGCACGCCGAGAGCGAGAAGTCCCGCGCCGAGCTCACCGACCACGGCGTCTGCGAGCGCGAGATCCACCTGCGCGAGGCGGTGGGCTACGGACGCGCGGCCGGCTTCACGCGCACCCGCATCGTTCCGCACTACGTGCCCGGGATCGCGCTCGATCCCGCCGAGCTGCCGCGCATGACGGAGCACCCGTCCGAGCGCTGGCGGATCCTGCAGGAGGAGCGCCCCGCGTCCTTCGACGAGTACCTGCTGCAGTCGATCTACAGCCACCCCGTGCTCGTCTTCGCGAAGGGCGAGCGCGCGCTCGACTCCCGGCTGCCGCGGACGCTCAAGGCCCGGATCGCGCCCGCCCTGGTGCGCGAGGGCGCGCGCGTGCGGGGCACGGTCACCGTCGTCAACGAGGGCGACACGCTCTGGCTGCGCGGCGGCGACGAGCCGGGCCGGGTGCGGCTGGGCCTGCAGCTCATGACACCCGACCATCACCTGCTGCAGCTCGACTTCGCGCGCGCGGAGCTGCCGGCCGACGTGCCGGCGGGGGCCAGCCTGGACGTCCCGGTGGACGTCACGCTGCCCGACGCGGGCACACCCTACCTGCTCAAGCTCGACATGGTGGACGAGCACGTCTGCTGGTTCGAGGACCAGGGCTCGCGCCCGGTCTATGCGGCCGTCGGCGCCGGGGGACCCTCGTGATCGCCCAGGTCCGCACGCTGCTGCGCTACCGCCCGCTCATCCGCAGCCTGGTCGGGCGCGAGCTCAAGGCCCGCTACCGCGGCAGCGTGCTCGGCTTCTTCTGGAGCTTCATCAACCCGCTGCTCCTGCTCGTGACCTACGGCCTCGTCTTCACCTACATGCTGCCCGTGGAGCGTCCGGCCAGCATCGAGCCGTACCTGCTCTTCTTCGCCTGCGGCATCCTGCCCTGGACCTGGTTCCAGTCCTCGCTGGCCGAGGCGTCGGGCGTGCTGATCGCGGGCGGGAACCTGATCAAGAAGGTGCTGTTTCCGGCGGAGGTGCTGCCGGTGGTCACGGTGTGCACCAACCTGGTGCAGATGCTGCTGGCCCTGCCGGTGCTGGCCCTCTTCCTGCTCTACCACGGCCGGCTCGCCCCCGCTGCGGCCCTGGTCGCCCTTCCCATCCTGGTGGAGCTGGTGTTCGTGCTGGGCCTGGCGCTGGTGGTGTCCGCGCTCACCGTCCACTTCCGCGACATCCAGAGCATCCTGGGCCACCTGCTGCACGTGTGGTTCTTCGCGACACCCGTGCTCTACCACTACGGGTCCCTGTCCGCGGGCATGCGCCGGGTCCTGCGCTTCAATCCCATGACCCACGTGGTCGTCTCGTACCAGCAGACGCTGTTCGAGGGACGCTTCGACCACTGGCGCGGCCTGGGCGCGGCCGCCGTGGTCGCGATCGTCGTCTTCGCCCTCGGCGCCTGGCTCTTCGACCGGCTCCGCGACACGCTGGCGGAGGAAGTGTGAGATCCGCAGGACGCGTCGACCGATGAGCGCGCCGCTCGCGATCGAGGCGCGGGAGGTGGCCAAGGTCTACCGGCGCTTCCTCCACAAGAACCAGTTCCGCACGCTCAAGAGCGCGCTCGTGACGGGCAGCCTGCTCTCGGATCTCGCGCCCGGCGAGACCTTCACCGCGCTCGACGGCGTGTCATTCGAGGTGCCCGCCGGCAGCACGTTCGGCGTGATCGGCGAGAACGGCTCGGGCAAGTCGACCCTGCTCAAGCTGATGGCCGGCATCACGCGGCCCACGCGCGGCACGCTCGCGGTGCGCGGGCGCATCTCCGCGCTCATCGAGCTGGGCGCCGGCTTCCATCCGGAGATCTCCGGCCGCGAGAACGTCGCCATCAACGGCATCATGCTGGGGCTCACGCGCCGCGAGGTGGAGGAGCGCTTCGACGACATCGTGGCCTTCGCGGAGCTGGAGCGCTTCATCGACGCGCCGGTCAAGACCTACTCGTCGGGGATGTACGCCCGCCTGGGCTTCGCGGTGGCCATCCACGTGGACCCCGAGGTGCTGCTCATCGACGAGGTGCTGGCCGTGGGTGACGAGGCCTTCACTCGCAAGTGCCTGGACAAGATCGGCGAGTTCCGGCGGCGCGGGAAGACGATCGTCCTGGTCACCCACAGCCTGGGCCTGGTGGAGAAGATGTGCGACGACGTGCTGTGGCTGCGCCAGGGCCGGAAGGCCGACCAGGGCGACCCCAAGCGCGTCGTGGACGCGTACCTCACGTACGTGGCGGGCGGCGAAGACGCGCTGCTGGCGCAGGAGCACGGCCGGGCGCCGGAGGACGCGCCCGCCGAAGCGCCGTCGGCCCCGGGCGAGGAGGCGCCGCACGGCTACCGCGAAGGCCGCTGGGGCGGCCGCGAGGTCGAGATCACGCAGGTGCGCCTGCTGGACGACCGCGACAGGCCGCGCCACGTCTACACGCCCGGCGAACGGCTCACGGTCGCGCTCGACGTGCGCGCCGCGCAGCCGGTCGAGGACTTCGTGTTCGGCATCGGCCTCTTCACCGCGGACGGCGTCAACGTCTACGGCACCAACACGCACCTGGAGGAGTTCGAGGCCCAGCGGCTCGAAGGCTCGGGCGAGGTGCGGCTCGCCCTCGACGACCTGCGGCTGGTGGAGGGCACGTACCTGCTGGACGTGGCGGCGCACCGGCGCGACGGCACGCCGTACGACTACCATCGCGGCCTCTACTCGTTCCGCGTGAAGAGCCGCGTGAAGGACGTCGGCGTCTACCGCCCCGCCCATCACTGGACCTTCGGCGGCGGCGTGCGGCTCGCGGCGCCGCGACCCCGTCCCGAGATCGACCTGCACGACGACGACGACTAGCCGCGGTATCCTGGAAGCGTAGGTCGCCGCTCCCGCATGTTCCTCTCCATCGACGACACCGTCCGACTCCGTGAGCGCTGGCGCGCCGACGGTCGACGTGTCGCCTTCACCAACGGGTGCTTCGACCTGCTGCACCCCGGCCACCTGAGCCTGCTGGAGGCGGCGCGTGCCGCGGGGGACGCGCTGATCGTGGCCATCAACTCCGACGCCTCCGTGCGCGAGATCAAGGGGCCCACGCGGCCGGTCATCCCGCAGGACGAGCGCGCGGAGGTGCTCCTCGGCCTGGATGCCGTCGACGCCGTCGTCGTCTACGACGAGCCGACCCCGCAGCGCATCATCGACGCGCTGGTGCCCGACGTGCTGGTCAAGGGAGCGGACTGGGCCCTCGATCAGATCGTGGGGCGCGAGACGGTCGAGGCCGCCGGCGGCCGCGTGGTGCGGGTCCCGCTTGTCGAGGGCCGTTCCACCTCGAGCATCCTGGAGCGGATCCGCAAGCCGTGAGCCCCTGGACCGACAGCGTCCTGGCCGCGGCGCAGGTCGCGGACGCGCGGAAGCGTCTGCGTGCGAGCGGCCACCTGGACCTCTCCGGACCGGCCGGCACCGCGCGGCTGCTGCTGCCGCTGCTGCTCTCCGACCAGCCGCTGCTTGTCGTAGTGGCCAGCGACCGCGAGGTGGAGACGGCCACCGACGACCTCAGGAGCCTGGCCGCCGAAGCGGGCCTGCCGGGCGACGTCCTGCCGTTCCCCTCGCCCGGCCCGCTGCCCTATCGTGGCCTGCCGCGCCACCCGGATGCCGGCTTGAAGCGCGCGACCGCGCTGCACTCCGCGCACCGCGGCCGGTTGCGCGCGGTGGTCGCGTCGCCGGCCGGGCTGCTGCGCCCGACACTGCAGCGGGAGCTGTTCGAGACCCGCGTGTTCACGCTGGCCGCGGGCGAGGAGCTGATCCCGGAGATGCTGCTGGAGGCGCTCGACGAGGGCGGCTACCGGCGCGAGGACCCGGTCACCGCGGCGGGGCAGATGGCCCGCCGCGGCGGCGTCCTCGACCTCTACCCGCCCGAGCGCGACACGCCGGTGCGCGTCGAGTTCTTCGGCGACACCATCGAGAGCCTGCGCGCGTTCGACCCGGACACGCAGCGCACCGTGAGCGCGCTGCAGCAGGTCGAGGTCACGCCGCTCAGCGACGTGTTCGCGCCGCGCTCCATCCTGGCCCGGTTGCGCGACCTCTTGCCCGCCCGCTTCGGCGAGGCGGCCGCGCGGGCGCTGCTGGAGAAGATCGAACGGGGCCTGCTGGCGGGCGACGAGGCGGCCGACCTGCTGGGGCTGGTGCCCGAAGCGCTCAGGCCCGCGTGGGACCATTTCCCCGGCTTCACGTTGGCGGTCCTCGATCCCGAGGGCGTCGCGCACGCGGCGCTGGACCTGCACGACCGGGCGCGCGAGGAGCGGCAGCGCCGCACCGACGCGCTCGTGCTCGAGCCGGGCGAGCTGCTGCTGCCGGAGGAGACCCTGCTCCAGCGGCTCGACCAGCCCCCGCTCGTCCGCGTGCGCGACGTCGACACCGAACAGGTCGGCGTGCACGTGGCGACGCGGCCGGTCCGCAAGTACGCCGGCGACCTGCGGTCGCTGGTCGCCGACCTGCGGCAGGCGCCCGGACACACGGTCCTGCTGCTGGGCAGCCCCGGCCGCGCCGACCGCCTGCGCGACGTGCTGCGCGAGGACGGGCTGGCGGTTGACGTGTCCGCAGAGCGGACCGTCATCGATGAGCGAGGAGGGGCTCCGCCCCGACGAGCGGTTGACGTGTCCGCAGAGCGGACGGCGAGCCCGCCTGCGGACGAGGAGGGCGCGCGCTCCCTGCGCGGGACGATCGACATCCGAGTGGGCGCGCTCTCGGCCGGGTTCGAGCTGCCCGAGGTGCCCCTCCGCGTCCTGGCCGACGGCGACGTGTTCCCCGAGGAGGTCCATCTCCACCCGCGTGGCCGCCGTCGTGGCGCGCGCAGCTTCCTGTCGGACTTCCGCGACCTCAAGGTCGGCGACCTGGTGGTGCACGAGGACCACGGCATAGGCCGGTTCATGGGCCTGGAGACGCTCGAGATCGCGGGTCTGTCGCGCGAGTTCATGGTGCTGGGCTACCAGGGCGGCGACAAGCTCAAGGTGCCCATCGAGGCGTTCGACCGCGTGCAGAAGTACGCGAGCGCGGAGGGCGCGCGCCCGCTCGTCGACCGGCTGGGCAGCGGCAACTGGGACAAGGTCAAGAAGCGCGTCAAGAAGGCGATGCGCGACATGGCCGCCGAGCTGCTGAAGCTCTACGCCGAGCGCAAGGCGCGGCCGGGCCATGCCTTCCACGGCGAGAGCCCCTGGCAGCACGAGTTCGAGGAGGCGTTCGCCTACGAGGAGACGCCCGACCAGGCGGCGGCCATCGCCGACGTGGCGGCCGACATGTCGGTCGAATCGCCGATGGACCGCCTTGTCTGCGGCGACGTGGGCTACGGCAAGACCGAGGTGGCCATGCGGGCGGCCATGCGCGCGGTGCTGGACGAGAAGCAGGTCGCGGTGCTGGCCCCCACCACCGTGCTCGCCTTCCAGCACTGGAAGACGTTCCGCACCCGCTTCGCGCCCTTCCCGGTGCGGGTGGAGATGATCTCCCGCTTCCGGTCCCCGAAGGAGATCAAGGAGGTGCTGGCCGCGGCCGCGGCCGGCCAGGTGGACATCCTGATCGGAACGCACCGCCTGCTCAGCAAGGACGTGGCGTTCCGGGACCTGGGCCTGCTCGTGATCGACGAGGAACAGCGCTTCGGCGTCGAGGCCAAGGAGAAGCTCAAGCGCCTGCGCACGACCGTGGACGCGCTCACGCTCTCCGCGACGCCCATCCCGCGCACGCTGCAGATGGGGCTGGCCGGGGTCCGCGACATGTCCGTCATCGAGACGCCGCCCCGCGACCGCCTGGCCATCCAGACCTCGATCGTGAAGTTCTCGACCGACATCATCGCGTCGGCGGTGCGGCAGGAGCTCGCGCGCGAGGGCCAGGTCTACGTGGTCCACAACCGCGTGGAGTCGATCTACTCCCTGGCCGGGCTCGTCCAGAAGCTGGTCCCGGAGGCGCGTGTGGTCGTCGGCCACGGCCAGATGCCGGAGTCGGAGCTGGAGAAGAGCATGCTCGCCTTCGTGGAGGGCCGCGCGGACGTGCTCGTCGCGACCACCATCATCGAGAACGGGCTCGACATCCCGCGCGCGAACACGCTTGTCGTGAACCGCGCGGACCGCTTCGGCCTGGCCCAGCTCTACCAGCTGCGCGGCCGGGTGGGCCGCGCCGACCGCCAGGCCTTTGCCTACCTGCTTGTCCCGCCCGACACGGTGCTCTCCGAGATCGCGCGCAAGCGGCTGGCGGCCATACGCGAGTTCTCCGAGCTGGGCGCCGGGTTCCGCATCGCCGCCCTCGACCTCGAGCTGCGCGGCGCGGGCAACCTGCTGGGCGGGCAACAGAGCGGCCACATCGAGGCGGTCGGGCTCGACCTGTACCTGAAGCTGCTGGAGCAGGCGGTGCTGGAGCTGAAGGCGGTCCCCGGCGCCCCGCCGGCGGTCGAGCGGGCGCGCGCCACCCTGAACCTGAAGGTGGACCTGCGCATCCCGGAGTCGTACGTGCCCGAGGTCCATCAGCGCATGGCGCTCTACAAGCGCGTCAGCGAGGCGGCGGATGCGGCGGCCGTCGAGCGGCTGCGCGAGGAGGTACGCGACCGCTACGGCGCGCCGACGGGCGAGGTGCTGCGGCTGTTCGAGTTCGCGTCGCTGCGGCTGCGGGCCGAGGCGCTGGGCCTGACGCAGATCGACCTGGCGGGCGGGGCCCTCCACCTGCGCTTCGGCGAGTCGGGCGGGCTGCCTCCGGAGGCCCTGGTGGCAAGGGTGCAGGCCGTGCCGGGGGCGAGCCTGTCGCCCCAGGGGGTCCTGCGGGTGCCGTTCCCGGCCGGGGACGACGCCCTGGAGGCGCTCCCGGAGCTGCTGGGGCTGCTGGAGGAGGACGCGCGCGGCGCGGCCTCGCCCGCCCTATAATCGGCTCTTGGCCGCTGCCTGATGCTCCGCTCCTGCCTCCCCCCGCTCCTGCTCCTGTTCGCCGCCTGCCAGGTGAAGACGGCGTCCGATCCCGTGATCCTGCGTCTCAAGGACCAGGAGGTCCGGCGCAGCGATTTCGACGGTTACCTGAAGGAGATGGAGAAACAGCAGGGCGGCACCATCGCGCCCGACGTGCGCTCGGCGCTCCTGAGCGCGTTCCTGGAGCGGCGGCTCCTGGTCCTGGAGGCGCGCGCCCGTGGGCTTCTCCAGGCGAAGGCCTCGCCGGAGCAGGAGCAGGCGGCCGTGCGCGAGCTGCTGGCGCAGGAGACAAGCGAGAAGACCCAGGTGGACGAGCGCGAGGTGGAGGAGTACTTCGCCGCGCACCGGGCGGAGTTCACCGTGCCCGAGACCATCCTGCTGCGGCAGATCCTGGTGACCACCTCCAACGAGGCGCGGGACGTGAGGCGGAGGCTGCTGAAGGATCCCAAGAGCTTCGAGACGATGGCCCAGACCGTCTCCCGGGGGCCGGAGGCGCCCAACGGTGGCCTCATGGGCGAGTTCTCGCGCGGGCAGCTGCCGCTCGAGCTGGAGACAGCCGCCTTCGCGCTGGAGCCGGGCCAGACGGGAGACGTCGTGGAGAGCAGCCTGGGATTCCACGTGCTGCGACTCGAGTCGCGCGCGCCGGCGCGCGACCCGGACCTGGACGAGTGCCGGCCGCGCATCCGCACGCTGCTCACCGCGCAGAAGCAGGAGCGATCGGAGCGCGAATTCATCGCGGGCCTGCTGGCCCGCGCCAAGGTGAACCATGAAGCCGCTCAAGCGCATCCTGCTGACTCTTAGCCTGGCCCCGGCCCTGGGGGCCCTGGCCCGCGCGGACCTGGTGGAGCGCGTCATCGTGCGCGTGAACGGCGACATCGTCACCCAGTCCGAGTTCGAGGCGCGCCAGGTGGCGGCCGTGCAGCAGGCCCGCGTGGGCGCGGGCGAGGTCGAGCGCTACCTCCGGGAGAACAACGCGCGCATCCTGCAGGAGGCCATCGACGAGCTGCTGCTGGTGCAGCGCGCGGGCGAGCTGGGCTACAAGGTGCCGGCCGCGTACCTGAACGAGGTGATCGAGGGGATCAAGAAGGAGAACAACATCGCGAGCGACGACGACCTGCGCGACCAGCTGCGGCGGGAAGGCATGTCGATCGACGACCTCAAGCGCAACATCGAGCGATCGGTCCTGCGCCGGCAGGTCCTCCAGCGCGAGCTCGAGTCCAAGATGACGGTGCCGGAGCCGGAGGTACGGGCCGAGTACGATTCGCACCTCTCGGAGTACACGCGCGAGCCGAGCGTGACGCTGCAGGAGATCTACGTGAAGGGCGAAGGGGCCGAGGCCCGCCAGAAGGTGGACGCCCTGGCCGCCCGCGCCCGGGCCGGCGAGGACTTCGGCGCGCTGGCGCGCGAGAGCTCGGACGGCGCCACCGCGCAGCAGGGCGGCGACCTGGGCACGCTGGCGCGCGGTGACCTGTCCCCCGAGCTGCAGAAGGTCGCGTTCGCGCTGGCGCCGGGGGCGATCTCCGATCCGGTGGCCCAGGGCGGCGGCTATCGGCTGCTCAAGGTGGTCGAGAAGAAGGACGGCTCGGTCGTCCCCTTCACCGAGGCCAAGGACGAGATCGTGCGCCGACTGTCCCAGACCCGCATGACGTCCGCGTACGACGAGTACGTGTCGGGCCTGCGCAAGACGGCGCTCATCGACCTGAAGGTGCGCGAGGTCCCGCTCTCCGTCGACGTCCCGGCCAGCCCGGGGCTGGAGGCCCCGAGCGTCGGCAAGGTCCCCCCGGCGGCGGAAGCCGGACCCGCGTCCGCGCCGCCCGCTGCTCCCGCGGCCGCCTCGCCGGCCGCGGAGGAGATCGACGAGTTCACCACGTCGCCGCAGGCGCGACCGGAGCGTGTGGCGCCTCCCGCGCTGCCCGGCCAGCCGGCGCCCGCCCCCACG